>Ga0194063_10002102_pt1 | contig 12567 bp, 14 predicted proteins | sample SepL3720m_MetaG_FD_155459 | JGI IMG/M metagenome (GOLD analysis project Ga0194063, IMG submission 155459) | Anoxic zone freshwater microbial communities from boreal shield lake in IISD Experimental Lakes Area, Ontario, Canada - Sep2016-L373-20m | ecosystem: Environmental > Aquatic > Freshwater... | reverse complement strand
ACACGATGGCGAGCAAGTAGCGCATGGGAGGATTCTGAATCGTTGCCCGCTGGGTTTCAATCGAGATTCACAAAATTGGCGGATCACGCTGCCCGTGATTTTCCCCGTTTGCCTTTCTTTGTAGGCGGGACTTTCTTCACTCGCCCAGGCTCATTGGTTCGCTTTCTGGATGCCGGTTCGCTCGATAGAACCTCAATCTCGTTCCCATCCTCTACATACCGCACTTCCCGGCCATCGAATGTTTTGACGGTGAACCAGCGTTCCTGGGGGTGGACTTCAATTCGCTCAATAATCGCACGGGCGTTTTCCTTCAGCTTGGAAGCATCCCGCCAATCAACCTGCTCCAGATCCATGTCGGGGGCAGCGTTATCGACCTTCATCTCCGCAATCCGGCTCTCCAATTCCTTTTTCTCCGCTTCGAGCAGTCGCAGCTTTTCATGAGCCCCGGCCGAGAACCCATCGGAAATAAAATCGACCAACCGCGGGATCTTCGCCTCAATCTCGTCCTTGCGCTTGAGGGCGGCCTCCAATTCTTGATTCTGTTTTTTGGCGGATGGGGGACATGTCGTGATGGCTTCGCAGGCTCCCATGAGGGCCTCCAAAAACCGGCCATAGTGCCATGTGATGCGCGGAGCTGCTCCAACCGTGGCGGCCGCATCCACCAAATACGCATATCCCCTCGCTTCATTTGAAACGAGTCGCATCATTTTCCGTCCGGTCATCACGTTGTAGAGTAGTCCGGCGATGGGATTTCCTTGTCCCCTGCCCCGATACGATGAGCGGGTGCGGCGGATCCGCTGAACCGTGGAATACAAATCCATCGGGACCACGGCGGGGTAGTATCCCGGCACGGGGTCGCAGAGCACCCGCTTGCCCTCAACCGTGTGGGCCAACTGAAATTCTCCAATCACGGCGCGCGAATCCAAGATGTTTTTGATACCCGTCGAATACCACCGGCTCCCTTTGCCCATTCTGGAAACATTCTCCCGCTGCAAAACCTGGGCGATATGAAGCCCGCCCTTCCCCTGCGCCGCCATCTGGAAGATCCGCTTCACGATCTTTGCCTTTTCGGGAATCTCCTCAAACTTCTTCCGGTCGGCACTCAGTTTCAACCAACCGGGACACAAGGCAGTGATCTTCTCAGTCCCGGCCCTCCCGCGCTTCGCCTCCCACGCCTGCGTGCTGCGCATCGACTTGATCCGGCTTTCCTCGTTCGCCCGGCTCAGGATTGTCAGGCTGATGATCAGGTCCGTGAAATTCCCGTCATTGATCCGCTTCTTGTCGTAAACCCGTTCGTCGGCCAGCGTCACCACCACGATCCCGGCATTGATGATCCCGAGGAACATCTGCAACGCATACGTGATGTCGGTTCGGGACAGCCGGTCCAGGCTCTCCACGATCAGGTAGGAACCTGGCTCAATGGCCCCGGACTCCACCCGGTTCAGGAACGCCTTGAGCGCCCCCTTGTCCGCATTCTTGCTCCGGAATGCCGAGACCCCGAGGTCGCGGTAGTTCTCCACCAGCGGGATCCCGTTCTTTTGGCACCAGTTTTTCGCCAGCGTGGTTTGACGGCGCAGGGAGTCACCGTGTATTTGATCAGCAGTGGAAAACCTCAAATACGAATAGGCCTTATGCATGAGTCATTTATGCCGCTGATGGATTGTGTGGTAAAGTATAAAGTAGGGAGCAGGCTTTGGTGCCAAAAGCAAGTGGGAGCAGGTGATCGGGGACGTTAGCCAAGGAAAATCACCAATATTACTATGAAGGCCACAATTAAATGCTCGAACTGCGGATCCGAAATCACCAACTTGAATTTCTCATGGCCGAAAAAGCAATGGTTGTTCATTCTCCCCATCGTTCTGATTGGATTTCTGCCTATGTGGCAGCTTTACAAGCCGAAGGGAGATTTCCGGAAGGATTTGCAGATTACAATATTGGATAAGAGACAAGTCGACAAGTCCTTCGAGATTCTTGGCACCGTCGAGAATAAGGGAAAGACAAACTGGAAAAGCACCAATATCGACTGCCTGTTCTTTGATGCGAAAGGAACATTTATTGACAAGACATCGGGACGAGTAGATGCCGTCGTCATGCCCGGCGGGAAAGAATACTTCAAGATTACGGTCAAGGATACAGACGGAAAGCTTAGTTCACCAGACGTCAAGTTAGAGGCGAAGGTTGCAGATGCATATTCAAATCCTTTCTAAAACAAAATGGGCTAACAGGAGTGTATCTGCCATGCCGGCGGAATCACGCAATCGGTCATCGCGGACGTTTGTCCAGAAATATCTACCTTGCGACCATGAGCGACGGAAACACCACCATTTTGCGAACCGGGCGAATGTGTGTCTTCGATATGGCAGTCGATTGCCTCAAGAAGGCGGGCGTTCCGCATTTCACGACTCAAGAGACTTTATCAGGGATTGTGTCTGCACTTCCAGCCATGCCAACCGGAGGTCCTGGCATCTGGTTTGTGATCCGCGTGGATGAACAATATATCGGCGAGGCGAAAGCAGTCCTTGATACCTTGCCGTTTCCCACCGGAACAGATCCGGATGTTTGGGACTGTGCCCCGCAGGGAAAGGAGTTGCCGAAGTGGGTCCAGATTGGCTTTATCCTCTTCCTTATCGCAGCAGCAATATGGCTGATTTACGGCGCAATTATACGGCCTCTTTTATAAAACAGAATATGCCTAACGGGCGATGGACCGAATCACCATGCCTTCGGCACTTTTGTCATGCCTGCTGCTGATTCCGCTTCGCGGGCAGGAGTCACGCCAAAAGCAAGTGGTGATCCGTCATCGCGGACGCTGGGAAAAAGAAACTTGACGATGTGTGGCGTTTGCAACACATTTCGGGCATGAAAACCGCCGCGGTCCACAGCAGAATTCAACCAGAAATCAAAGAACAGGCAGAAAGCATTCTCCATCGCCTCGGATTGAGTCCTACCGAGGCGATCCGAATTTTTTACACTCAGATCACCTTAAAACGAGGGCTTCCGTTCGAAGTCGCTATTCCAAATGCCACCACCCGGAAGGCGCTTGAGGATTCCGAAAAGGGAATCAATTTGACATCGTTCAACAGCGTCGATGAGCTTTTTGAAAGCTGGGATAAGTGAAAACCATTTTTGAAACCAGTCAGTTCAGGAAAGACCGCAAAAAATTAATAAAGAGGGGCAAGGATATTCAAAAGCTGAAAGAAATCGTCAGGCAGATTGCGAACGGAGAAATGCTTGATGCCAGACATCGCGACCACGCATTGACTGGCTCACGTCATGGGTCGAGAGATTGTCACGTTGAGCCAGACTGGTTGCTCATCTACCGGAAAGACGATGATTCACTCTATCTTGAAAGGAGTGGGACCCACAGTGACTTGTTCAGAAAGTAATTTCCCAACAAGGCGATCCAACGAACACCTACCCGCCGTCACGCCAGATGCTAAGGCTCGTTCCTCGCCTGCATCTGCCGCGCCAGCGGTCCGGTGCCGGTGATCTTGGACGTTCGCAGAAAATATATCTTGCGTAACGTAGCACGTTGAGACTACGTTCGGGCATGCCAGTCAAAGAATCGTACGTCCGTGCCAGAGTAGACAACCGCCTCAAGCGGGATTCCGAGTTGATCCTGCATGAGCTCGGGTTGACCACAACCGATGCAATCAGAATATTTCTGCATCAGGTCCGCCGCCACAAGGGACTCCCATTTGATCTACGCCTGAAGGAAGACAACTCAGACATCCTGCTGCCCGTTGCCATCCGCCAATCTGCGCTGGATGCCGTGTATGACGACTGAACCAGGACAAGTTTATCTGGTGGATTTCGGGATGGTAGCCAAGGTGCGGCCTATGCTGGTCGTTTCCCGGCGCGATGATAATGCGCCTCGCGCGCTTTCTGTTTGCGCCCCTATCACGACATCAACGCGCGACAGCGAATATGAAGTTTCCATCGGGAAGCCGAAGTTCCTGCACGAGACAAGTTATGTGAACGTGCAGGGTTTGCAGGCGATACAGCACCACGAACTCAAGCGCATGATCGGACGATTGTCAGATGGGGATTTGCAGGCTGTTATAAATGCAATCAAGTGGCTCTTCGACATCGACACAGAGGCACAAAGATAATGCGAACGGCTCGTCCAGTTAATCGCTGGCCGCAAGGAGTTTCGATGAACGCCGGTTTGACATTCGACCGCTCAGGCACGGGGCCTGCTGGCAGAAGAGCAGGCCGAGTGCCTTCGCTCCCGATGTGTGTGATCGATCCGCACCGCCAGCCAGCGATACCTGACGGCGGACGTTCGCAAAAACATGCCTTGCTGCGATGAGCAATATATTGTATTGCTCACCTACGTATGAATGAGATCTCTTTCGAATGGGATTCCAGCAAGGCGGCATCGAATGCCAAGAAGCATGGCGTTACCTTCGAGGAGGCAAGAACAGTGTTCTACGACGAGCATGCTCTGTTGATCCCGGATCCTGATCATTCGACCACCGAAGAAAGATTCATCATCATGGGGCTCAGTTCCGCATTGCGGGTCCTCGTCATTGTTCACTGTTTTCGCAAAAGCGGTTCGTCGATCAGAGTGATTTCGGCACGACGAGCCGGAACCAAAGAAAAGCAACCATACTGGGAGAACAAAAAATGAGAAAAGAGTATGATTTTTCCGCGGCAAAGCGGAATCCATATGTGAAGCGTTTGAAAAAGGCGGTCACCATTCGACTCGAACCCGATGTGATCAATTACTTCAAGGCGCTTTCTACTGATACCGGGATTCCTTACCAGAATCTCATCAATCTATATTTGCTGGACTGCGCTAAGGAACAGCGGCGACTTGCATTGACCTGGAAAAAATAAATATCTACAGACTCGTCCAGTTTATCGCTGGCCCGTGGGTTGTTTCGATGAACGCCGATTTGACATTCGACCGCTCAGGCACGGGGCCTCTAGCAGAAGAGCAGGCGGCATGCCGTCCGTCCGGGGTTCGAGACCTTGGGGGTGCGCTGAAAGACGCACGCGCTGTCACAGGCATCCGAAGAGCCGGCGGTCCTGGATGATGGCGGCGACTTCGGCGGGGACCATGTTTTTCCAGGAGGCGTCGCCTTTGCGGATGAGGGCGAGGACGTCGGTCGAGCGGATGGGGAGAAAGTCCGCCTGGTAGTCTTTGATGCCCTCGATGAACCGGTTCTGGAGGAGGTGGGCGTAGAGGTGGGTGAGGTTGGGGGCGACGGTGAAGTTGTCGGCCGTGACGATTTGTCCGTCGGGCATGAGGCGCGGGTAGGCGTAGAGCTTGACGCCGTTTTTGAAGAGGCGCCCGAGGCCTTCGAGAATCCCGCCATCGAGGTCGGCGTAAAATTTTTCCTCGAAGAGCTCGTGCATGCCGGGGATGCCGAGCGGGAGGCCGATCATCTTGTCGGTGTAGATCGAGAGGTAGTTGACGAGCCTGTGGAACTCGCCGTAGTTCGAGATCAGCACCGTCCGGCCCAGGGCGCCGAGCATGTCCACGCGGTCGAGGAAATCGCGGAGGTCGAGATGTCCGGTCGAGAGCAGGTTCTTCATGGTGATCTCCATGAGGATCTCCGGCTGGGTGCCGCGGACCTCCTCCTCTTTTTCAAACATCCTGAGCGCGCAGTCGAGCATGTCGTTCGTGACGTGGGTGACAGGGCGGAAGCTTCCGCGCTCGACGAGGAGCGGCTTTTTGTAGAAGGCATCCGCCGCCTGGACGACCTCGCCGTCCGAACGGAAGAGCGTCGCCCGCGTGAGCCCCTGGACGACGAGCTGCAGGCTCATGATCCGGTTGTCCACCCCGGGAAACGCCGGGCCGGAAAACCGGATCATATCCACGACGATCCGGCCCGGGGAAAGGTCGTCCATGAGCGAGGCGATGAGCCCCTCCGGCTGGTCCGCGAGGTGGAAGGCGCCGTGGACGAGGTTCACCCCGAAGATGCCGAGCGCCTCCTGCTGCTGCAGATTTTCCAGATCCAGCATGCGGACATGGAGGATGATCTCGCTGAACGGCGCGCGGGGCGCATGTTGGAAACGGAGGCCCATCCACCCGTGGGATTCGTCGTGGCGGCGGAAGCTGCGTGCGGCGACGGTGTCGGCGAAGACAAAAAACTGGCGGCCGGCGCCGACCGCCGCGTCGAGGCGCTCGATCAGGAGCCCGACCTCGTGGGCCAGCATCGTGTCGAGCCGCGCGCGGCTCACGTAGCGCTCGCAGGTCCCGTAAATCGCATCGCTGAACGCCATGTCGTAGGCGGAAATGGTTTTGGCGATCGTTCCGGCCGCGCCACCCGCGGAAAAAAACCGCCGCGCGACCTCCTGCCCGGCCCCGATCTCCGCAAAGGTCCCGTAGAACCTCCGGTCCATGTTGATCTGAAACGCCTTCTTCCCCACCTGCTGATCCATTCCCTGTGCCATGGCGCGGGACGCTACCACAGGCGGTCAAGCTGTGGGAAGCCGCGAACGAACCGGCGCGGACGGACTCAGCGTTTCTTGATCGAAACGGCCTGCGCGGCGGGTTCGGCCTTTGCGGGGCCCGGCGGCGCGATGAGCAGCTCTGCAAACCGCTTTCCGGATTCCGTGAGCCGCGGGCGGCCGACCGGTCCGCCGACCAGTCCGCGGGTGGCGTGGATGTAGGCGGTCCGGGAATCCTTGACCCACGCGAGTTCGGGGGCGGCCACCGGCTTTTGAGACGCGGCCGCGCGGACGGGGAATCCGGTGCCTGTAAACGCGATCGTCCAGGCCGGGGGATTCGCGGGCTCCCCGCTTGGCACGAGCCACGGATAATTCCTCAGCAGCGAGAGATCGGGAGAATTCGGGAACGTGATTTTAAAAACCGGCTCCAGCCCGGCGAGGAGTTTTGTGATCCGGAATCCGGGGTCCTTCGCGGTCGCGAGCAGAATCCGTGCCGGGTCCGTGCCGGACAGGTTCATCCCGTTGTAGAGCCCGTGCTTGTTGGGGTCGCCCGCCGAACGGGCGCCATACCAGGCCTCGAAATTATCGCTGAGCAGGATGCCGATTTCGAAATGGAGGTGCGCTCGGGTGCGGTCGATGCCGGCGCCCGAAAAGCCGAGCCTGCCGAGCGCCTCGCCCTGCCGGACCTCCTGTCCGGGCTCGACGGTCGTGGAGGCAAGATGCGCGTAGAGGGTGTAGATCGGGCATCCCTCGACCCGGTGTTCGACGACGATGTATCGGCCGTAATTCGATGCGCGGGCTTCCTTGCTGACGTGGACGACCCGCCCTGCCGCCGAGGCGAGGACGTCGTCGAGAGGGTTCCCGGCCGGGTCGCGCAGCAGCGGCTGGATGTCAACCCCCTCGTGAAATCTCGCATATTCCACGCCCTGCTGTGTCCGCTGCGGCCCGCGGACAAACCCGAACTGCCCCCCCTCCCACGGATGCGTCTTGGCGCCCTCGAAATCCCTCTCCACATACATGTAAAAGTCCTCCGGGCGGCCATCGACAAGCGCGAGGTTCTTCGTCGGGAAATCGAACAAAGCGGCCTGCGCGCCGGAAATGGCAAGCAGGGCCGCGAGCAGGCGCGGGATCATTTTTTTTCTTTTACCGGCTTTTCTTTGGGCGCCTTCTTGCCGAATTCCGATTCGCGCCCGATGACCGGAAATTTCGTTTCGAGCAGGGCGACTTCATTGGGGAGAATCCCCCCCGGCACGAAAAGGATCCCGTCCTTGACCCTCTCCACGACCTGCAGCGCCGAAGCGACCCGGCCGTTGATCATAATCACCGCGAGCTTCCCGCGGTCCTCGGTCGTGAATTGGTCCAGCTTGTCGGACCCGTGGGGGTCGAGACGGAAATAGGCCCCGATCATCCCGTCGCGCCCGGGAAACGGATAAAACGCCGTGAAATCCCGATCGGTCACGATCGGGACCTTCCGCAGGAACACCCGTTTCTGCGGGGTGGTCAGCTCGACCGGGGTGACAAACGATTCGCCCTCTTTCTCGTTTCCCTCGCAGAAAACCCGGATGCTGACCGGCGAGGGCTTCTTGGCTCCGGCGTGAGCCACCAGCGGAAAAAATACGGCGAGGGCCGCAAGGAGTCGGAAGTGTTGGCGCATGGGGACATGGTATTTGAAGCAATTGGATTTGCAACCGTCCGTGCGGTGCGGTAGGGAATACCCGACATGAAACGCGCCGTGCTCTTTTTACTGGCAGCAGGACTTGCCCCGCTTTGCGCCCAGAACGTGAAGCCCAAGTCCACCCCCGTGGATGCGGCCACCGCCTTCGCCATCGCGGAACCGGACGAAAACAGCCCGTTTTTTGAAAATACCGGGGCCGCCTCCCGCGCCCGCAACGCGGATTACGCCGGCCGCGACGCGAACGACGCCATCGCCGGTTACCCTCAAAACAGAAACTCCCCGGGCAGCGCGCCCGCCCAGATCAAAGAGTTTTTCACCGGCATGTTTGCATCCGTGAATCTCGGCCCGATCCGCACGGCTCCCGCCTCCGAGAAACTCGTGGTCGAACCCTCGAATTTCTCCCTCCAGGACCGCCGGGAGGTGAACGTCACCTACACGATCCGCAACAACACGAAAAATATCTCCCGCCTGGAATACCCCACAACCCAAAGGATCGACATCCTGACGTATGACCCGAAAGGCACCGTCATCGACCGCTGGTCCGATGACCATGCGTTCAAACCCGAGGAGGGGATCGTGGTGATCAACCCTAAGGAGCGGATCGAATATCAGGAAAAGATTCCGACCCGCGAAATGAAAGTCGGCGAGACCTACCGCGTCGAGACGTTCACGACCAGCACCGAGAAATTCAAGTCGGAACAGGTCATCGCCCCGCAGTAGAGAGCGTTCCGGTGATGCCATCCGGCGGAAAGAAGATGACCCGGATAAGAAAATGACGCGCGGATTTCTGGACAAACTCATCGAGCGGATCGGCCTCGTCCAGCCGGGCGAAGTCCAGAACTACCTCGTCGAGATCGCGCGGGAGAAGGGGTTTCTCGAAACGATTTTCAACACGATCCTCGAGGGGGTGATCGTGACCGACCCGAAAGGGAGGATCATCTACCTCAACCGCGCGGCCTGCGGGTTCTTCGGTATCGAGGCCGCCAGCAATCTCGGAAAGCCGCTGGGGGACGTGATCCGGGGCCTCGACTGGAGCTCCTTGAGCGGCGCCGGCGGCGAGGTGGTGAACCGCGACCTGGAGGTCTTCTATCCGGAAAACCGGTTCCTCAATTTCTATGTGGTCCCGCTGATGAGCGACGAGGCCGAGGGCGGGACCCGCGAAATGGTCGGAGGCGCGGTCATCCTCCGCGACATCACGCAGAGCCGCCGCGCGACCCAGGAAACCATCGAGACCGAACGCTTTTCCGCCCTCACGCTGCTCGCGGCCGGTGTCGCCCACGAGATCGGGAACCCTCTCAACTCGCTCGACATCCACCTCCAGCTCATGCAGCGCGAGCTGCGCAAGCTCCCCGCCAAAACCCGGGCCGGCCTCGAGGAGTCGGTCAGTGTGGCCCGCGGCGAGGTCTCGCGCCTGGACCACATCATCACGCAATTCCTCCGCGCGATCCGCCCGCAACCGCTGGAGCTCCGCCCGGTCAACATCAGTGCGATCGTCGAGGAGTCGCTCCGGTTTTTATCCGCCGAGATCCAGGACCGCGACATCCTCGTCGAGACCGAGCTCGATAAAAACCTTCCTCCTCTCCACCTGGACAGCGACCAGATCAAGCAGGCGTTTTACAACGTGAGCCGGAATGCCTTCCAGGCTATGAAATCCGGCGGGATCCTGCGCATCCGGACATCGGCCGACGAGACCCACGTGAACATTTCGTTTTCCGACACCGGCGGCGGAATCTCCCCCGAGCATATCGGCCGGATGTTCGAGCCGTATTTCACGACCAAGGCCGGCGGGAACGGGCTCGGGCTCCTCATCGTTCGCAGGATCGTCCGCGCCCACGGCGGAGAGGTCGTCCTCGAAAGCGCCCCGGGCCGGGGCCTCACGCTCACGATCCGCCTCCCGAGAGCCGACCGCCGCGTCCGGTTTCTCAAGCAGGAAAACCCGGAAAACTGATTGGACCCTTTTCGATGGGAAATCGGTATTACATTGCGGGCGCGCGGTTTTCCATGAACGCGTAGCAAAGCATGTGGCAGATGCCCATGTGGGCATCCTCGACGCGGCCGTAATGCGAGTCATCGACGACGACGACGTGTTCCGCGATCTCCGCGATGCGCCCTTTTTTTGCGCCGGTGAGAGCGATCGTCACGAGCCCGTTCGTCTTCGCCCATTCGAGCGCCTTGACGCAGTTGGGAGAATTGCCGCTCACGCTCATCGTCAGCACCACATCGCCTTTGCGCCCGTAGTTTTCGAGCTGGCGAACAAAGATCTCCTCGTAGGCGTAGTCATTTGCCAGCGCGGTCATCCAGCTCACATTGTCATTCAGGGAAAGCACCCGGAAACCTTTGCCGAGCTTGACGGATGCCCCTTTGCCAAGATCCGTGGCAAAGTGGGAACTGTTGGCGGCGCTGCCACCGTTGCCGAAAACGAACACCTGGCGGTCCTGCTTCCAGGCTGCCTTGAGGACTTCAATGAGTAGCCGGACCTTGTCGAGAGGAATCGAGTCGAGAGTCTCCTTCTGTTTCTGGATATAGTTGCAGAGCCAATCTTTCATAGGTTTTGTTTCAAGGGTTTTAGATCATGCTCCGGCTGTTCTGGCCAACAATAACGCACCTGACCGAACGGCATTTTCGCCAAGCACGGCCCCGCAGCGGGGCGGTTGGAATTTTGGCGGAATCCTGCTGATAACGGTTGAACTGCGGCTGGGGTGCGGATACCCACAGAGCAAGCCATGATGGACCACCTTGGGAATTTCAACTTTGCAGCCGATGTGTTTGACCGGTGGGCCGGAGAGCAACCCGGGGCTTTGGCCCTTTGGTGGGTCAATGAGGACCGGACGCGGGAACTCCGTTTCACCTTCGCCGAGCTGGGCGATCTCAGCCGGCGCGCGGCCTGCGCTTTTCAAGAATCCGGAATCCGCCCCGGCGATCCGGTGATGCTGATGCTGCCGCGGGTTCCCGAGTGGTGGATCGCCATGCTTGGCCTGACCCGCCTTGGCGCGGTGCCCGTTCCCTGCACCCCCCAGCTCACTCCCCACGATCTGAACTACCGGCTGGAAGCCGGCCACATCCGCGCCGTCATCACCGATTCTGAGGGCGCAGACAAACTCCCCGGCTTCGCCGGCATCGCCTGGCGGACCGATTCCCCGAAGCCAGGCTGGCATCATCTTGGCGAAGCCCTGCTTCAGCCGGCTCTGGACTATTCCCCTCAACCCACCCGGGCCGATGCTCCGGGCATCATCTATTTTACCAGCGCCACGACTGGCAGCCCGAAGATGGTGCTGCATACCCAGGCCAGCTACGGCCTCGGCCACGAAGTCACCGGGAAACTCTGGCTCGACCTCGGCCCCGCGGATGTCCATTGGAACACCGCCGACCTCGGCTGGGCGAAGGCCGCCTGGTCGAGCTTCTTCGGGCCCTGGCATTGCGGGACGTGCCTTTTCGTGTGGGATGCGCGCGGAAAATTTTCTGCCGCCCACATGCTGGATGTTTTGGAATCCTACCCGATCACCAGCCTCTGCGCGCCGCCCACGGCCCTGCGGATGATGGTGCGAGAGGACCTCGGCAAGCGCGCCTTCCGGCACCTCCGACATTGCGTCACCGCTGGCGAGCCTCTCAACCCGAGCGTCTTTCACGCTTGGAAAGCCGCCACCGGCCTGACGGTTTACGAGGGCTACGGGCAATCCGAGACCGTCATCCTCATCGGCAATTTCAAGAGTCTCGGATTTCCTGTGGTCCCCGGCTCGATGGGCCGGGCGACTCCGGGATATGAGGTGTGCCTGCTCGATGACCACCTCAACCCGGTCCCCGATGGCGAAGAGGGCGAAATCGCCATCCGCCTCGGAAAAAAACCGCCGGTTGGAATTTTCAAGGACTACTGGAAATGCCCGGACCAAACCGCGCACCATTTCCGCGGAGAATGGTATCTGACCGGCGACCGCGCCACACGCGACGCGAAGGGCTATTATTGGTTTATCGGCCGCAAGGACGACGTGATCAAGAGTTCCGGCTACCGGATCGGGCCGTTCGAAGTCGAGAGCGCGCTGGTCGCTCATCCGGCGGTTCTGGATGTCGCGGTCATCGGCACGCCCGACGAGATCAGGGGGCAGATCGTGAAGGCGTTTATCGTGCTGCGGCACGGCCACGAGCCGACCGATGACACGAAGCGGGGACTGCAGGACCACTGCAAACACCTGGTGGCACCTTACAAATACCCGCGCGAAATCGAGTTTGTGGCGGAATTGCCCAAGACCGTCAGCGGCAAAACACGGCGCTTCGAATTGCGCCGGCAGCAGGCGGCGTCCAAGAAATGAGGATCGAGACAAGGATTGAGGATCTGAGGGATTTGCAGGGCCCGCCGGACGCCGACGCGGTTGTCGTGATCGATGTGCTGCGGGCGTTCAGCACGGCGGCTGTCGCGCTCGGGCGCGGGGCCGTCGAAATCTATCCGGTCCTGGATGTGGAGGAGGCGTTTGGCCGCAGCGACCGCGATCCGGACC
>Ga0194063_10002101_pt1 | contig 12572 bp, 19 predicted proteins | sample SepL3720m_MetaG_FD_155459 | JGI IMG/M metagenome (GOLD analysis project Ga0194063, IMG submission 155459) | Anoxic zone freshwater microbial communities from boreal shield lake in IISD Experimental Lakes Area, Ontario, Canada - Sep2016-L373-20m | ecosystem: Environmental > Aquatic > Freshwater... | reverse complement strand
CCGTTCCGCGGATCGCCTACATCAATAAGATGGACCGCACCGGCGCAGACTTCTCGCAGGGCGTGCAGACGATGATCGATCGTCTCGGCGCCAACCCGGTCCCCATTCAGCTCCCGATCGGCGCTGAAGGGGACTTCGCCGGGGTCATTGACCTCGTTGAGATGAAGGCGATCACCTACGCCGACGAGATGGGCTCAGATCAGCTAACCGGCGATATTCCCGAAGCGATGCTGGCCGAAGCACAGGCCGCCCGTGATCACCTGCTGGAAGAGGCTTCAAACCACGACGACGAGCTGGTCGAGCTGATCCTCGACGAGGCCGACGTTCCCGTTGACGTGCTCAAGCGCGCAGTCCGCGCCGCCACGCTGGGCATCCACTTCACTCCCGTCCTTTGCGGCTCGTCGTTCAAGAACAAGGGCGTCCAGCCGCTGCTCGACGCTGTGATCGATTACCTCCCTTCACCGCTCGACGTTCCTCCAGTAGAGGGCGTCGACCCGAAGAGCGACGAGGTCGTCGTCCGAAACGCCGACGACTCAGAGCCGTTCGCTGCGCTGGCCTTCAAGATCATGGCCGATCCGTTCGTCGGCAAGCTGACCTTCTTCCGCGTTTACTCCGGCACGCTCGAAGCCGGCGGCCGCGTACTCAACGTCGGCTCCGGCAAGACCGAGCGCGTCGGCCGCATCCTGATGATGCACGCCAATGACCGCGAAGAGCTGGAGAAGGTCTACGCCGGCGACATCGCAGCAGGCGTTGGCATCAAGCAGATCGTCACCGGTGACACGCTCTGCGCGCCTGACAAGCCGGTCAAGCTTGAGACAATCGTTTTCCCCGAGCCGGTAATCAAGGTCGCCGTTGAGCCGAAGACGAAGTCCGACCAAGAGAAGATGTCGGTGGCGCTCGGCCGCCTCGCAGAAGAGGACCCAACTTTCCAAGTCCAGACCAACGAAGAGACCGGCCAGACCGAGATCTCAGGCATGGGCGAGCTTCACCTCGAAGTTCTCGTCGACCGCATGCGCCGCGAGTTCAACGTTGAGGCCAACGTCGGCAAGCCGCAGGTCTCCTACCGCGAGACGGTGCGCGGCACGGCCGAGAAGATCGAGGGCAAGTTCATCCGTCAGACCGGCGGCTCCGGCCAGTACGGCGTCGTCTACATCAACATGGAGCCTGCTCCGGGTGTTGGCTTTGAGTTCGTCAGCGCGATTAAGGGCGGCTCGGTTCCGTCAGAGTTCATCGGCGCTGTCGAAAAAGGCTGCGAAGAGGCGATGGACAACGGCGTCAAGGCCGGTTACCCAATGGTTGACATTCGCGTCACGTTGACCGACGGCAAGTACCACGACACCGACTCTTCAGAGATCGCCTTCAAGGTTGCCGGCTCGATCGCCTTCAAGGAGGCCGCTCGCCGCGCCAAGCCGGTACTGCTGGAGCCAATCTTCAAGGTCGAAGTCGTCACGCCCGAGGAGTTCATGGGCGACGTGATCGGCGACCTCAACCGTCGCCGTGGCCGCGTCGAGGGGATGGAGCCGCGAGGCAACGCGCAGGTCGTTGACGCCTTCGCACCGCTCTCCGAGATGTTCGGTTATGCCACTGACTTGCGCTCTGCAACCCAGGGCCGCGCTACTTATACGATGCAGTTTGAACGGTACGAAGAGGTTCCCCCGAACATCGCCGAGAAGATCGTCGAGAACAGAACGGGCGAGGTAGTCGCTGCGTGAACGCGTGAGCGGCCGTATTTAGCTAGATTTCCCTGGTCGTCCGGAAACGGTCATCAGGGCCTATTCGACAGACAGACAGGAGCAAAGAGCGGTGTCTAAGGAGAAGTTCGAACGCGACAAACCCCACGTGAACGTCGGAACCATTGGTCACATCGACCATGGCAAGACCACGTTGACCGCAGCCATCACCACGGTGTTGGCTGAAAAGTCCGGCGGAGAAGCCAAAAGCTTCACGGAGATCGACAACGCCCCTGAGGAGAAGGAACGCGGCATTACGATCGCAACCTCACACGTTGAATACGAGACCGAGAACCGCCATTACGCCCACGTTGACTGTCCGGGCCACGCTGACTATGTGAAGAACATGATCACCGGCGCGGCACAGATGGACGGGGCAATCCTAGTTGTGTCGGCTGCCGATGGCCCGATGCCCCAGACTCGTGAGCACATTCTGCTCGCCCGTCAGGTTGGCGTCCCTTACATCGTCGTCTTCCTCAACAAGGCCGACATGGTCGACGACGAGGAGCTACTTGAGCTCGTCGAGGTCGAAGTTCGGGATCTGCTCAATGAGTACGACTTCCCGGGCGACGACGTGCCATTCATCACCGGTTCAGCGCTGAAGGCGCTGGAAGGCGATGAGGCTTACAAGGAGAAGATCATCGAGCTGGCAGCTGCGCTCGACGATTACATCCCACAGCCAGTCCGTGAGCTTGATAAGCCGTTCCTGATGCCGGTTGAGGATGTCTTCTCGATTACTGGCCGCGGAACCGTGGCCACAGGCCGCATCGAGCAGGGCGTCGTCAAGACCGGCGATGAGGTCGAGATCGTGGGCATCACCGACACGACCAAGACCGTCATCACCGGCGTCGAGATGTTCCGTAAGTTGCTCGACGACGGCCAGGCCGGCGACAACGTTGGCTGCCTGCTGCGTGGTACCGACCGCGAGGAGATTCAGCGCGGCCAGGTTCTCTGCAAGCCGGGCTCAATCACTCCGCACACCAAGTTCAAGGCTGAGGTCTACGTGCTGAAGAAGGAAGAGGGTGGTCGTCACACTCCTTTCTTCACCGGCTACCGGCCACAGTTCTACTTCCGTACGACCGATGTAACCGGTTCAGCTCATCTGCCCGAAGGGGTCGAGATGGTCATGCCTGGTGACAACGTCGCTATGGAGATCGAGCTGATTCAGCCGATCGCGATGGATCAGGGCCTGCGCTTCGCTATTCGCGAAGGCGGCCGTACTGTCGGCTCAGGAGTTGTGACCGACATCATCGAGTAACCCGTGAACAGGGCGGTGCTCTGCAACAAGTGCAGGGCCCGCCCAGTCGCGTTTTTCATCAGATACGACCAACGCAGCCTGTAGGGCGAAGCGCGCTCGTTAGAGCCTTCGCCCTTTTTGGACGTCAGTAGCGATAAGTAATCCGCAGCACAAACAGAGGAAATCAGCACCAAACAAAATGGCAGTAGCAACTCAAAATAAGATTCGGATCCGGCTCAAGGCCTACGACCACTCGGCAATCGAGACGGCGGCCAAAGAGATCGTTGAAACGGCCACGCGCACCGGCGCGTCGGTGACCGGACCGGTTCCACTGCCGACCGAAAAGAACGTCTACTGCGTAATCCGCTCGCCGTTCAAAGACAAGGACTCGCGCGAGCACTTCGAGATCCGCACGCACAAGCGGCTGATTGACATTCATCAGCCGACTCCCAAGACCGTTGACTCGCTTCAGCGCCTCGATCAACTGCCAGCCGGCGTTGACATCGAGATCCGGCTCGCAGGTTAGGTATTTCGATGGCCGCGATCCTCGCCAAGAAGCTCGGTATGACCCAACTCTTCATGGATGATGGCCGCGTTGAGCGCGTCACTGTGCTTGAGGCAGGGCCCTGCCCAGTGACGGCGGTTCGCAGCAGCGACGACGATGGCTACGACGCCGTTCAGCTCGCATTCGGTGAGACGAAGGAGAAGCACCTCAGCAAGCCTGAGCTAGGCCACTTGGCGGCCGCCAAGGTCGGCGCCTACAAGCACCTCGTTGAGTTCCGCGATGAGCGCGGCGAGCTGAACGTCGGTGACACGGTCACCGCCGACGCGTTCGAAGCTGGTGACAAGGTCAAGGTTGCCGGCGTTTCGAAGGGCAAGGGCTTCCAGGGAACGATCAAGCGCCATAACTTCAGCCGCGGCCCGTCCTCGCACGGCTCGCACAACGTTCGTGCCCCAGGTTCGATTGGTGCGTCGGCTTGGCCGGCTCGCGTCTTCAAGGGCATCCGTGGCCCGGGCCAGATGGGCAACAAGCGCGCAACTCAGCGCGGCCTGACGATCGTCCGCGTTGACGCGGCCGACAACCTGATTCTTCTGCGCGGCGCTGTTCCTGGCGCCACCGGTGCTTTGGTGGAGGTGCGTAGCGATGGCTGACGCTCCGATCCTCGGCGCTACAACGAAGCTCAAGCTCGACGACGCCGTCTTCGGCGCTGGGCTGAACAAGTCTTTGATTCACGAATCGGTTCGCGCTGAGCTGAACGCTCGCCGCCGCGGCACAGCTGCGACGAAGACGCGCGGCCTCGTATCCGGCGGTGGCGCCAAGCCTTGGCGCCAGAAGGGCACCGGACGCGCCCGAGCAGGCTCATCGCGTTCACCAATCTGGACCGGCGGTGGCGTCACTTTCGGCCCACAGCCGCGCTCCTACACCTTCAAGGTCAACCGCAAGGAACGTCGCGCCGCTCTGCGCAGCGCACTCTCGCTTCACGCCGACCGCGGCTCGCTCGCCGGCGTTGATCCCGCCGCCTTCTCTACGCCTTCGACTAAGCAGGCCGCGAAGATGCTGAAGGACTGGGGCTCGACCAGCTCAGTGCTCGTCGTCGTTGGCGCCGATGAGGCCAACATCGCACTCTCTTTCCGCAACATCGATCGCGTAAACGTGCTCGCAGCTTCAGAGGCTGGCGTTGCCGACATCGTTAACGCTGCGCGACTGATCATCAGCCAAGTTGGCCTTGACGAGCTGAGCGGTCGCCTCTCGGCCGAGCGCACGGGGGAGGCTGCCTGAGATGGACCACACACAGGTCATCATCCGCCCGGTCGTTAGCGAGAAGAGCTACGTGCTCGCCTCCAACGGTCGCTACACCTTCCGCGTCCATCCTGACGCTCACAAGACTCAGATCCGCGAAGCGGTTGAGGCGCTCTTTGACGTTCACGTTGAAGAGGTGCGCACGCTCTCGGTCAAGTCGAAGCCGAAGCGCCGTGGCTACACCGCCGGCCGCACTCGTCAGTGGAAGAAGGCGATGGTTCAGGTCCGCGAAGGCGAGCAGATTCCAATCTTCCAAGGGCTAGCTGAGGGCGGCGAGTAATGGCAATTCGTAAGCCAAAGCCAACCAGCCCGGGTCGTCGTTTCTCGACCTACGCCGACTTCGCTGAGATCACTCGCGACGAGCCGGAAAAGAGCCTCGTTGAGGGTCTGACGAAGAGCGGTGGCCGCAACGCTCGTGGCCGCAAGACCTCACGCCATCGTGGTGGCGGCGCCAAGCGTCTCTACCGCAAGATCGACTTTAAGCGTCGCAAGGACGGAGTTCCGGCCAAGGTCGCCGCAATCGAGTACGACCCCAACCGCAGCGCCTACATCGCTTTGCTGCACTACCTCGACGGTGAGAAGGCTTACATCCTTGCTCCCAGCCGCCTGACAGTTGGAACGATGGTCCAGTCTGGCCCTGGCGCCGAGATTGCCGTCGGTAACTGCCTCGCGCTCGTCGATATGCCGCTCGGCACCGTCGTCCACAACGTCGAACTCCAGCCTGGCCGCGGTGGCCAGATGGGTCGCTCAGCTGGCGCTTCGATTCAGCTGATGGCGAAGGAGAACGACCAGGCCACTCTTCGCCTTCCTTCCGGCGAGATGCGCCTCGTGCGTAGCGAATGCCGCGCAACGGTCGGTTCGATCGGTAACTCCGATCACCAGAACGTCAAGGTTGGCAAGGCCGGCCGCAAGCGCCACATGGGCGTGCGCCCACAGACGCGAGGCACGGCAATGAACCCGGTCGACCACCCGCACGGCGGCGGCGAGGGCTCAACGACTGCTGGCCGCCACCCGGTTACGCCATGGGGCGTGCCGACACTCGGCTACCGCACGCGCAAGAAGCACAAGGCTTCTGACAAGGACATCATCCGGGGCCGTCGCCGCGGGAAGGGTAATCGATGAGTCGCTCAAGTAAGAAGGGCCCGTTCGTTGAGGAGCGCCTGATGGGGCGGATCATCAAGATGAACGAAACCGGCGACAAGTCGATGCTGAAGACCTGGTCGCGTACCTCGACGATCTTCCCTGAGATGGTCGGCCACACAATCGCCGTCCACGACGGCCGCAAGCACATCCCAGTCTTCGTCAACGAATCGATGGTTGGCCACAAGCTCGGCGAGTTTGCGCCGACGCGTACATATAGAGGCCACCTTGGCTCCGGGCAGGTGCGTTAGTAATGGCTGACGATCCTAAGAAGGACGAGGCAGAGGTGGAAGAGAAGCCGAAGCGCCGCCTGCGCCGCACGAAAGCCAAGGACGATGCTCCGAAGACTGAAGCCAGCGCCGAAGAGACCACCGATGAGGCTGAGGTAGAGGCCGAAGTCGAGGTCGCCGAGGAGCCGAAGGCTGAAGCTGAAGAGAAGCCGAAGGCTGAGAAGAAGTCGAAGGCCAAGGACGAGGTCGAAGAGAAGCCGAAGCGCGTAATCCCCGCTTATGACCCGGAGAACCCTCCGGTGATCAAGGCCCACGCTCGTTACGTGCGCACCTCAGCGCGTAAGGCTCGCCTGGTCTGCGATCACATCCGCGGCCACTCGGTCACCGAAGCGCGGATGATCCTCGCCCACACGCCACGCGACGTCGCCGGCGACTGGCAGAAGCTGCTCGAATCGGCCGTCGCAAACGCTGAGCACAACCTCGAACTTGATGGAGAAAACCTGCGCATCCTCTCGGTTCAGGCCGATGAGGGTCCGACGTTGAAGCGCTTCCGCCCGCGGGCGATGGGCCGTGCTTCAGCGATTCATAAGCGCACCAGCCACCTTTCAATCTCGCTGACGCCAAAGGAGTAACTGAGGACTATGGGACAGAAGGTTCACCCCGAGTCGATGCGCGTCGGCTACATCCACGATTGGAAGTCGCACTGGTTCAGCGAACGCAACTTCGCTGAGTACCTGGCCGAAGACGTATGGATTCGCGCGCACATCGAAAACAAGCTGGCTCACGCCGGCATCTCGAAGATCACGATTCGCAAGGACGCCAACGAGGTGGAGGTCAACATTCACACTGCGCGCCCCGGCATCGTGATCGGCAAGTCCGGCGTCGAGGTTGATTCGCTTCGCCGCGACCTGCACCAGATCACCGGCAAGTCGGTCAAGGTCAACATTCTTGAGATCAAGCGCCCTGAGCTCGACGCAGCGTTGGTCGCTCAGTCGGTCGCCGAGCAGCTGCAGAACCGCGTTGCCTTCCGCCGCGCAATGAAGCGCGCGCTCACGAGCGCGATGCGCTCCGGCGCTAAGGGCTGCAAGATCCAGGTTGGCGGTCGCCTCGGCGGCGCCGAGATGGCCCGCTCCGAGAGCTACTCCGATGGTCGTGTTCCGCTGCACACGCTGCGCGCCGACATCGATTACGGCTTCGCTGAAGCGCGCACGACTTTCGGCCGCATCGGCGTTAAGTGCTGGATCAATAAGGGCGAGATCATGCCTGAGGGATTCACCGGCATGGACCTCACCGACCTTGATGGCCCGGCTCCTGCCGGTGGCCCTGGTGGCCCCGGTGGCCGTGACGATCGTGGCGGCGACGGTGGCCGTGGGCGTGGCCGTGGGCCGCGCGGAGGGGGTGCCTGATGCTCGCTCCTAAGCGCGTCAAGCACCGCAAGGTCATGCGTGGTCGCAGCCGCGGCTATTCGCGCGCCCAGACCTCAGTTCAGTTCGGCGATTACGGCCTCAAGTCGCTTGAGCATGCTCAGCTGACGAACCGTCAGATCGAAGCTGCCCGTGTCGCGATGACGCGTGAGATCAAGCGTGGCGGCAAGGTTTGGATCAACGTCTTCCCGGACAAGCCGTTCACGAAGAAGCCTGCTGAAACTCGCATGGGCTCTGGTAAGGGCTCGCCTGAAGGCTGGGTAGCTGTCGTCAAGCCAGGCCGCGTGATGTTTGAGCTCGCCGGCGTGCCAGAGGACTTGGCTCGCAACGCGCTCCGCCTCGCGGCGCGCAAGCTGCCGATGCGCAGCAAGGTTGTTACGCGAGAGGACGACGTCTAATGGCCGCCACCGACCACCTTCGCGATTGCACCACCGATGAGCTTGAGGGCCGCGTCCGCGCTGCCCGCTTGGCGCTCTTTGGCCTTCGCTTCCAGCACGCCGGTGGCGAGCTTGAGAACACCGCAGGCCTGAAGAGCGCGAAGCGCGAACTTGCCCGCACCCTGACCGTTGCGCGTGAGCGTGGCATCGACCCAGAAAAGATCCGCTAGAGATGACTGACGAGACGACAGAGCCCGAAACTCCAGAAGAAGAGACTCCCGCCGAGGAGGTCGTCGCCGATGCTCCGGTTGAGGAGACGCCTGCCGACGAAGCTCCCGCTGAGGAAGCTCCTGCCGACGAGCCTGCCGCTGAAGAGGCTCCTGCTGAGGAAGCTGCGGCCGACGAGCCTGCCGCTGAAGAGGCTCCGGCTGAGGAAGCTGCTGCCGACGAATCAGCCGACGACGCGCCTGCCGATGACGCTCCAGATGCGCCAGCCGACGAGGCCGCCGAAGGCGACGCTGCTCCCGCAGCTGCTGCGCCGACCGGCCCGAAGGCAATCCGCAAGGCCAAGCGTTCCGCCCACACTGGCGAAGTCAAGCCGACCCGCACCGCTGAAGAGCGTCAAGCCGAGCGCGTCGAAGTCCGCCGCGCCAAGGCCGTCGCACGAAGCAGGCGCCGTGGCCAGGAGCGCGTCAAGCGCGCCGCCTCACCAAAGGGCGAAGGCACGCCGCCAGCCGAGCGCGAGCCAGCATCGGTTCAGGTCCGCCAAGGAATCGTCACCTCGGCTAAGGCTGCCAAGACAATCACCGTCCGCGTTGACATCGCCAAGCGCCATCCGAAGTACCAGAAGATCGTGCGCTCGACGAAGTCACTCCACGCCCATGACGAAACGAGCGAGGCTCGCGAGGGCGACTTTGTCCGCGTGATTGCCAGCAGGCCGATGTCGGCAACGAAGCGCTGGCGCCTCGTTGAGATCCTGGAGCGTGCGAAATGATCCAGAACGAATCGCGCCTACGCGTCGCCGACAACACCGGCGCCCGCGAAATCCTTTGCATCCGCGTTCAGGGCGGCTCAAGCCGTCGCTACGCCCATGTTGGCGACGTCATTACGGCGACCGTCAAACAGGCGATCCCGAACGGCGCCGTCAAGAAGGGCGAGGTCGTCAAGGCTGTCGTCGTTCGCACGCGCAAGCAGTTCGGCCGTGACGACGGCACTTACATCGCCTTTGATGAGAACGCAGCGGTGATCATTGATGAGGCCAACAACCCACTTGGAACGCGCATCTTCGGGCCGGTTGCCCGCGAACTGCGTGACCGCAACTTCATGAAAATCATCTCGCTCGCTCCGGAGGTGCTCTAGCATGGGTATGCGCATCCGTCGCGACGATCAGGTCGCCATTGTCAGTGGCAAGGACCGTGGAAAGACCGGTCGTGTCCTCCGCGTCGACCCAAAGAAGAAAAGGGTTTACGTCGAGGGCCTCAACATCATCAAGCGCCATCAGAAGCCTTCACCTACGGCAACTGCCGACAGCGAAGCAGCGACCGGCGGCGTGATCGAAAAAGAAGGCCCGATTCACGTCAGCAATGTGATGCTGGTGGATCCAAAAGACAACCGCCCGACCCGCGTCGGTGTGACCCGCGAAGGCGGCGTCCGTAGCCGCGTAACGAAGCGTTCAAGCACGAAGCTCGACTGAACCTCAACTTAATGCCAGCAACCAAGACACCCGTTCGCCTGAAAACTCGTTATCTCGAGGAAGTTCGCCCTGCCCTCGTTGAGCAGTTCGGCTACACGAGCCTGATGCAGGCGCCGAAGGTCGAGAAGATCACCGTCAACATGGGCGTCGGCGAGGCGAAGCAAGATTCGAAGATGCTCGAGGCCGCCGCTGGGCAGCTGGCGCAGATCACTGGCCAGGCTCCGAACGTGCGCCTTGCGCGCAAGTCGATCGCGAACTTCAAGCTGCGCGAGGGAATGCCGGTTGGCCTCGCCGTGACACTTCGTGGTGACCGTGCCTACGAGTTCCTTGACCGCCTGATGTCGATCGCGATTCCGCGTATTCGCGACTTCCGCGGCCTGCCAGCAAACTTCGACGGCCGTGGCAACTACACGATCGGCATTCGCGAGCAGATCATCTTCCCTGAGATCGATTACGACGCCGTCGACCAGATCCGCGGCCTCGACATCGCGATCACGACCAGCGCCGCCACCGACGATGAGGGCTACGCGCTGCTTTCGCTCTTCGGAATGCCCTTCATCAACAAGCCGAACCCTGAAGAGGTGGCGGCAGAAGAGGCCAAGAAGGCCGAAGCCGCCGCGGAAGCCAAGGCCGCCTTGGAGGCTGCCAAGGCCGAGCAAGAGGGCGAGCACGCAGCAGGCGAGACCGACGACGAGAGCGCCGACGAGGAAAGCGACGACGGAGAGGCTTCTGACGAGGCTGCCGGCGACGCCGATGAGGCAGAAGAAGGAGCCGCCGAAGAGGCAGCTGAAGAGGCAACCGACGAGGCTGCCGACGAACCCGCCGAGGAGACCGATCAGTAATGGCCAAGACTTCCCAGCGCGTCAAGCAGGCGCGCACTCCCAAGTACCCAACCCGCGGCTACAGCCGCTGCAGTCGCTGCGGCCGCTCGCGCGCTGTCTACCGCAAGTTCGGCGTCTGCCGCATTTGTCTGCGTGAGCTCGCTCACAACGGCTACATCCCCGGAATGACGAAGAGCAGCTGGTAGGGGAGACGAGCAAACAATGTCGATGACAGATCCAATCGCTGATTTCCTCACCCGTGTGCGCAACGGCATCGTTGCCCAGCACGACATCGTTGAGATTCCGGCGTCGAAGCTGAAGCGCGAGATGGCCCGCATCCTCAAGGAGCAGGGCTACATCGCCGGCTACGAGATGCGTGAGCATGACGCCGAGCACCCCGGCGACGTGCTCGCCGTTGAGCTCAAGTACGCCGACGATCGCCGCAGCGCGATCACTGGCCTCAAGCGTGCATCACGCCCAGGCCAGCGCTACTACGTAGATCACGGAAGCATTCCGAAGGTTCAAGGCGGAATGGGCACAACAATTGTCTCCACCTCAAGGGGAGTCATGACCGGCCACGAGGCTCGCGCAGCGGGCGTCGGCGGCGAGGTTGTGGCCTTCGTCTGGTAGCCCTATGTCGCGAATCGGAAGAAAACCAATCCCCGTTCCATCCGGCGTCGAGATTCAGATCGAGCCTGAACTGGTGACCGTCAAGGGCCCGAAGGGCGAGCTGAGCGAGCGCATTCCGCGTGACATCACCGTCGCGCAGGAAGGCGAAGAGCTGATCGTCACTCGCCCAACCGACCGTGGCGAGCACCGCTCGCTGCACGGCCTCACGCGCTCGCTTGTCGCCAACATGGTCGAAGGCGTAACAAACGGCTTTGAGAAGACGCTCGAGATTCAGGGCGTTGGTTACCGCGCGGCGCTGAAGGGTTCAGACCTGACGCTGGCGCTCGGTTACTCGCATCCGGTCGAGATTCCAGCTCCAGACGGAATTAGCTTCGACGTGCCGCAGCCAACGAGCGTGATCGTCAAGGGGATCTCGAAGCAGCTCGTCGGTGAGACAGCCGCGAAGATCCGCAAGAGCCGCCCACCTGAGCCTTACAAGGGCAAGGGAATTCGCTACGAGGGCGAGCACGTGATTCGCAAGGTAGGTAAGCGCGCATGAGTCCTGCAACGCGTGCAAAGGGTCGTCTTCGCCGTCAGCGCCGTGTGCGCGCCAAGGTGATCGGTACTCCCGATCGCCCGCGCGTTTCGGTCTTCCGCTCGAACCGCGGAATCAGTGCGCAGCTGATCGACGATTCAAACGGCCACACGCTGGCGGCTGTCACTTGGTCCGAGCCGCAGATGCGTTCGATCGCACCGATGGAGCAGGCTGAAAAGCTCGGCCAGCTGCTCGCAGAGCGGGCCAAGGCCGCAGGAGCATCAACCGTTGTCTTCGACCGCGGTGGCTACCGCTACCACGGCCGAGTAAAGGCTTTCGCTGAAGGACTGCGCGAGGGTGGACTGAGCGTATGAGCAAGGAATTGAGCTAAGCCATGGAAATTGACCGCACAGTCAGCGCCTCAGGGCTTGACCTTCAAGAACGCGTCGTTGAAATTAACCGCGTCGCCAAGGTCGTCAAGGGCGGCCGCCGATTCTCGTTCACGGCGCTCGTCGTCGTTGGCGATGAGAAGGACGTCGTTGGCGTCGGCTACGGCAAGGCCAACGAGGTCCCCGTGGCAATCCAGAAGGGCGTTGAGCAGGCGAAGAAGAACCTCTTCCGCGTGCCGCGTTATGGCGCAACTATTCCGCACCAGACGACCGGGATCTTCGGTGCTGGCCGCGTCTTCATGAAGCCGGCATCGCCAGGTACCGGAGTGATCGCCGGCGGCGGCGTTCGCGCGGTGCTCGAGCTGGCTGGTATTCACGACATTCTTTCCAAGAGCCTCGGTTCGCAGAACCCGATCAACCTCGTCAAGGCGACGGTCGAAGGGCTGCGCAGCTTGCGCACGCCGGCTGAAGTCGCTGAGCTGCGCGGACTTTCAATCAACGAGGTGCTCGGCCTTGCGCCTGCCACGGCGACGCCGGCGGCCGAAGAAGAAGGCGCCGTCGCAGTAGCTGTTGAGCCTGTCTCGGC
>Ga0194063_10002100_pt1 | contig 12575 bp, 10 predicted proteins | sample SepL3720m_MetaG_FD_155459 | JGI IMG/M metagenome (GOLD analysis project Ga0194063, IMG submission 155459) | Anoxic zone freshwater microbial communities from boreal shield lake in IISD Experimental Lakes Area, Ontario, Canada - Sep2016-L373-20m | ecosystem: Environmental > Aquatic > Freshwater... | reverse complement strand
ATCCCAGCCGGCGGGGCGCCCATCTCAAGAAGTCTCTGCCTGAGATAAAAAACGGGAATCAAGCCTCCGTCAAGGGTTCAGCAGGGATGAAGTTCGCGGTGGGCTTTCCCGCCCTCTGAATGGGTACTGATTGCCTGGCACTGCGAAGTAATGATTCACGCCATCGCTACTTCCGCCTGGCTTGCTCGGATCGCTGGGGTTCGGGAAACCGTAGGGAAAGTTGTAGAGGTTGTAGGGCCATTGGGTTTGGCCCACACTGGCGGGGATACCGCCGAGTTCGCCGTCGGTGTAGATCGAGCCCGGCTGGGTGAAGGCGGGAGGGGCATAGGGATAGATGAAATCGTTGTAGTATTGGCCGATGTTGTAGTCCAGCAGGCTGCTCGAGTTGACGTTGTAACTCTCGTCGCCCAGCTGGATCAGATCACTGGGATTCCAGCTACGCATCATCGCCGCAACCGCCTGCTGCTGCGGCCCAGTTGACCCCAGATCCAAGCGCCGGTAGCCACCCGGCGAGTAGTAGAAGTTGGTGCCGTTGGTGTAAGAGTTGCCGGCGTCACCGAAAACTGCTACACGGATGGAGGGAGAGACATCTGAAGTCTTTGCAAATGCGGAAATCAACTTCTCTTCAAACAGCGGCACATTGGCGTCAAAAACAACATCGATCGGCCTCCCAGTGTCATCACGCTTTGTCCAGCCAGAGGTTAATGGCGCCAGTGAGCTGCGCTTCTGGCCCTGCCAGTTGAGCAAGCTGAAATCATCGATCTTGCCAAAAGGAACCGATTCGGATTGGCCGGGCCCAACCAGGTCGGCATTGACCGATAGCTTCACTGCCTCCGTGTGAGCTGCAACTTCGGGAGATGTGGCGATCACAGTGGCAAGTGGATCCCAGTGGTAATACTCTCCAACTGGATTGCTTAGCACGCTTTCCCACCAGTACTCCAAGAGATCGGCCTCTGGGCCACTCGTTCCCGAGCGAAAACGATTAAGGAAATCCTGGGTTAACGGAGCCTTATCGGTTGCATCGAGAGGAATGATTTCGATCGTTATGCCTGAATCAAAAACCACCTTGGCGGCTACAGGATCGATCCAGGCATTAAACTCGGCGGTTTGATTGCTTGTTCCATGGATATTTCCAGGCACATCAACGGCGCCAACCATGCTGACGATGCGGTCGATCTTCTTGGCTAATTCCGGTCTGGCTAATAGCACCTGAGCCAGCGTCGTATAGGTTCCAATCTCAAGGATTGAAACCTTTTGGCTGCTATTGGCTAAAATCGTCTCCAGGAGCTTACTGGAACTACTGTTTTGCAGCTCAACATCTTGCGAGAAATCAGGTATAACAGCCCCTCTAAGGTTGTCTTCCTGATAGCGCCATGCCGGAGGGTATTGATGAAAGCCTTCCAGGGTGTCTTGGCTGCCAAGGCCCACAGGTGGAAGCGTCTCTGAACTGATTCCTGCAAAGCGCAGCAAGCGAACGGCGTTGGCTTTGGCGGCCTGCGCATGGGCCAAACCGGTGCCTTGAGTCAGAACTGCTTGAAGATTGAAATCGCTTCCGGCAATTTGTGAATTTTTGGCCAAATAAAGCAGCGAGATCTGATCGTCGAGGCCCATGTCGGTATCGAGAATCCAATCCATGGCACGTCCTTGGTGTGATGAAAAGTTGAGGCCTGACCAAACTGATCAGGGAGTGAACAGGGCGGCATGACCAAATGTCATGCCCATGAACACAGATGCAGCCATTAACCACTATCCGTAGGGATGGGGGATTTGTCAAGTCTTGAACCTCATTGCGGCTCTGCTGTTGTCTGGACTGATCGTGGTCGCCTGAGTCAACGCAGCAAACCATGGCGGCATCGTGGTCGCTGCACCATTGGCTGCATTGGCGATCTTGAACTCGTAGCTCCTGCGTCCTGGCTCTCAAAGGGTTTCCTGAAAACGGCTGTACGACAGCAAACCTGAAGAAAACTGCGACCTGCTCGAGTGTGGCCAAAGACCAGGGAGAACAGGCAGCTCGAAAACTCGAACAGATCTTGTCCTCCGGCCAATCTGCAGACTTCACGGAGTCGTCCAGTGATTTCTGATTGAGAGCATCAGCACATGCGTGGTCAGTGTCATCGCCATCTAGTAGCTCCGTAGCAAGAAAGGTCTCAAGAGTGATCTTTAGCGCAAGGCTATCGTGGGCCCAGTGAGTGGACAGATCAAGGAGACACGTGGCTGGCGTCGCTTCCTGCTACGCGCCATGGAAAAGGTAGGCACTGAGTGGCACCTGATCGCCCCCACGCACAACCTGCTCAAGTTGTTCCGGTTCCAGCGATCACAGCAGCAGGCGCTGGCGGCAGCAACGGGATGCGGGGCAGTGGCCCTAGCCAGAGCAGCCAGGGCTGGTGTAGCCCCACATCGATAGGCGTGCTCACCAGGGGAAAATATGATCTACAGCGGTTGAGCTCAGGGGTGGCGATCGCCGCATCGATCGCTCCTGCCTAACCCTGCTTTCTGTCCGCTACCGCTCCGTCAATCGATCCTTTGAATCGGCCTCGGGAAGCAGTGTTTCGCCACCAACTCGCGTCACCACCGCCAAGGACCGCCGCCACAGGGTTGAGCGTTACGATCTGGTCGTTGCTTGGCAACCGTTGCAGGTGTTCTTGCAGACCTTCAAAGGCCTGTAACCCTCGCTTCGTCACCGCAGCGGCCCGGCCGTGCGTCCCCCGCATCGCCCACTGGCGCCATGACGAACCTGCCGCCGATGGCCTGGCCTCGGCCCTGGTCCTGATGCACGCCTGCACAGACGGCCAGCAGCCGACCAAGCCAGCATGTTGAGCCCCGACAAACTGGCCGCCCTGGACCTGAGCCTGTGGCTGCGCTCCGGCGAGGAGGCCGCCCAGAGACTGGCCATCAGCCAGCCCACCGTCAGCCGCCGGCTGAGGCAGAGCCTGGAGCTGTTCGAACTGAAATTGCTCAAACGGGAGCAGGAATGGGAGCTGCGGGGGTCCCCCACCAAGCTCCAGCTGCTGGCCATGGAGCGGCATGTGCACCAGACGTCCCGCTGGCTGGACCAGGGAGCCCTGCGGATTGAAGGCACCTACTGGAGTGGACCGCTGCTGCTCAGGCCGGAGCCGCCAGGCTGGCTGGGGGGCCGCCATGACATCGTCGGCGTGCAGCGGCCCCTCCAGTGGCTGCGGGACCGCGTCATCGACGCCTGGCTGGCCGGCGGCCCCGACTGGCCGCAAGACGACGACCCCGAGTTCAGCGTGATCGGGCTCTGCACCATGCCCGTCCATGCCGTGGTGGCCCCGGAGCACCCGCTGCTGGAGTCGTTGAACCAGGGACAGGAGCTCAGCTGGGACGACGTGGCCGCCTTCCCGAGCCTGGCCCTAACGCCCGGCGCCTATCCCAGGGTGGAGACGAGTCCGCGGCGCCTCGGGCTATGGAGCAGCCCCAAACGCATGAACCGCTACCGCCGCGATCGCTGGGAGGGCAAGAGCGAACAGGAGCTGATGGTGGGCTACGCCACCGTGCTCAGTGAGCAGGTGGCCGGTCAGCTGGTGCGGCTGCCGCTCCAGTTGCCCCTGGCCAGCGGCGAGGCCCTGGTGCTGCGGCGTGACTGGGGCGAGCACCCCAGAGCCCTGGCCTTGGCGGCCGAGCTGCGCCAACGGCTGGAACCCTGGGCGGCCCGCTATCCGGAGCTGCAGCTGACGCCTTTGCCCCTGTGATGGTGCGGCAGCTGGCCCCGATCGAAGCCTGGTTCGACCGCCAGGGCTGGCGGCCGATGCCGTTTCAACGCCAGTGCTGGCAGGCCTATGGACGGGGCGAAAGCGGCCTGATCCAGGTGCCCACCGGCTCCGGCAAGACCTACGCCGCCGTTTTCGGGCCGATCGCCGCGATGCTGGCCGAGCAGGCCGAGGCTGGGCCAGGCGGCCGGCTCGGCCTGCGGTTGCTGGTGCTGACGCCGCTGCGGGCCCTGAGCCGCGATCTGCAGCTGGCGATCGAGGCTCCGATCGCCGCCATGGGCTGGCCGTTGCGCGTGGGTCTGCGCAACGGCGACACCAGCAGCTCCCTGCGCAGCAAGCAGCTGCGCCAACCGCCCGAAATCCTGATCACCACGCCCGAATCCCTTTGTCTGCTGCTGGCCAATCCGGCCGCCCCCGTCCTGTTCGCCGGACTCGAGGCGGTGGTGCTCGATGAATGGCACGAGCTGATGGGCAGCAAACGGGGCAGCCAATGCGAACTGGCCCTGGGCTGGTTGCGGCGCCTGCGGCCATCGCTGCGCACCTGGGCGATCAGCGCCACGATCGGCAATCTGCAGGAAGCCGCCCAGGCGGCCACGGGCGTCCGCCGCTGGCAGCCGGGCTCAGCGCCCCCAGGCCCCGAACAGGGCCCGGGCGGTCCACCTGCAGGCGGTTCCCAGGACGAAGGCCAGAGCGGTGCTTGGCTTCCCACCACGCCCGCCACGATCATCACGGCCCGCCTGCAGCGCCGCACCACGATCCGCAGCCTGTTGCCCGAAAGCATCGACGGCTTCCCGTGGGCGGGCCACCTGGGGCTGCGCATGCACGAGGAACTGGTGGCGAAGCTGGAACCAGGGATCTCGACCCTGCTGTTCACCAACACCCGCAACCAGGCCGAACGCTGGCATCAATGCCTGCGCTACGCCTGCCCGGAGATGGAGGACGGGCTGGCCCTGCACCACAGTTCGATCGAGCGCAGCCGGCGTGAGGCGATCGAGGCGGCGGTGAAGGCCGGCGAGATCCGCTGGGTGGTCTGCACCAGCTCCCTGGATCTGGGAGTCGATTTCCAGCCGGTGCAGACGGTGGTGCAGATCGGTTCCGCCAAAAATCTGGCCCGCCTGTTGCAGCGCGCCGGCCGCTCCGCCCACTGCCCCGGCGGCACCTCCCAGCTGCTGTTCATGCCCACCCATGCGCTGGAGCTGCTGGAGGTGTCGGCAATTCGCCGGGGGCTGGCGGCCGGCCTGGTGGAACACCGCTCACCGCCGGTTCAGCCGCTCGATGTGCTGCTGCAGCACCTGGTGACCCTGGCCTGCGGCCCCGGTTTCGATCCCGAGCTCGAACTGGAAACCGTGCGCAGCTGCTGGAGCTACCGCCAGCTCGATGCGGACACCTGGGATTGGTGCCTGCGCTTTCTTGAACAGGGCGGCGACTGCCTCGGCGCCTATCCCCGCTACCGCAAGCTGGAACGGGTGCCTGACTCGGCACCCGCCAGCGGCGCTGAGCAACGGCTGGACGATCGACAGGCCGACGCCAGCGGGACCGAGGGCCCCGGCAGCGGCTTCCTCTATCGCGTCACGGCACCGGCCCTGGTCCGACTGCACCGCTTCAACATCGGCACGATCACCGCCGATCGGGCCGTCACGGTGCGCGTTGTGCGCGGCGCCGTGCTCGGCCAGGTGGAGGAAGCCTTCATCTCGAGATTGCGCCCGGGGGATGTCTTTTTCTTTGCCGGCCGGCAGCTGGAATTCGTACGGCTGCGGCAGATGACCGCCATGGTCAAGGCCAGCAGCCGCAAGAGCAGCACGGTGCCGGCCTGGTCCGGCGGCCAGCTGGCCATCTCCGATCTGCTCAGCCAGCACCTGCGCCAGGAGGTGGATCGCTGCTCCCAGGCCCTCGCCAACACCAAGACCAACACCAACGATCCCTCGCACCGGAACCACCCAGCTGCTCTGGACGATTCCGATCGGCACCAGCCCAGGCCGAACAACCCGATGCCGGCCCAGACCAAGCCTGCCCGCCCCAGGCTGGACAGCCCCAAGCTGGACAGCCCTGAGTTGCGGGCCCTGGAGCCGCTGTTGCGGCGTCAGGCCGAGCTCTCCTGCCTGCCCCGGCTGCACCAGCTGCTGATCGAGGTCTGCCCCAGCCGTGAGGGCAGCCATCTCTACGCCTATCCCTTCGAGGGCCGCTTCGTGCACGAAGGGCTGGGCTTTCTCTGGGCCTGGCGCTTGGCGCGACACCAGGCCGGCACGATCACCGTGTCGGTGAACGACTACGGCTTCGAGTTGCTGGCCCCCAGGGGCTATCCGTTCGAGGCCCTGGTGGCCGAGCACGCTGCTGCCTTGCTCAGCGCCGCCGATCTGGACGCGGACCTGCAGCAGGCGATCAACCTCTCGGAACTCTGCCGCCGCCGCTTTCGCGCCATTGCTCAGGTGAGTGGTCTGGTGCTGAACGGCTATCCTGGCCAGGCCCGCTCCGGCAGCCAGCTGCAGATCAGCGCCGCCCTGCTCTACGACGTCTTCCTGCAGCACGAACCGGCCAACCTGCTGCTAGCCCAGGCGCGCCAGGAGGTGCTCGACGAGCAGCTGGAACGCCACCGGCTGCAGGCCGCCCTGACGCGACTGCAGCAGTGCGAGCTGCTGCTGCAGCGCACCGCCCGCCCCGGCCCCCTGGCTTTTCCGTTGCTGGCCGAACGCCTCAACAACCGCCTCAGCAACGAATCACTGCTGGAACGCCTGGGGCGCCTGCGGGCCGAAGCCGAGCGGATCGAGCAGTGAGCCAAGCCTGAAGCGCCGGGACGCGTCCTCAACAGGGCGCGATCAGGACGCCTTCTCCAGCCGGCGCACGATCACGAGCATCAGCCCCAGGGAAGCAACCAGGGCGATCAACAGAACAATGGTCATGACAGGTTCTCGTCAGCACGGGATTATGGAGGAGCACGCAGACCGCAAAGCCAAGCCATGGACCTGGTGTTCGTCTACGGCAGCCTCAAGCGCGGCCAACGCAACCACCAGCTGATCGCCACGGCACGCTTTGAGGGCGAAGCCCAGGCCCCCGGACTGGTGCTCCACGACCTGGGCCCCTTCCCGATGGCCATCGCCGCACCCGAGGCCAGCGCTGCGGCCGCGACCGGCGCTGCGACCGAGACCGAGACCAAGACTGAAATTGAGAACAAAAACGAAAACAAGAACGAGAACGAGAACGAGAACAAGAACGAGACGAAGAAAAAGAACGAATCCGAACAAACGGAGCTCAACATCCACGGTGAAGTGTTCGCGGTCGATGGCGAAACCCTGCAGCGACTGGATCGACTGGAAGGGGTACCGCGGCTCTACCAGCGCCATCGGCGGCAGCTTCAGGATGGGCGCCACGCCTGGCTCTACCTCGGCCGGGCCCATCAGGTGCGCCATGTCCCGGCCTTGCCGGCTGGCCAGTGGCCGGCCCTCCTCCTGCCCCTGATCCTGCTGATGGCGCTTGCCCCGGCGGCCCTGAGGGCCGAAACCAGCCTGGCTGATTGTCACCACTGGCGCAGCAGTCACGGCGAGAGCCGCATCGCCCTGGGCAACCAGATCGGCGCCGCCAGCTACCTGACCAAGATGCATCGCCTGCAGCAGAGCCCGCCCGCGAGGCTCCCGTGGCCCTGTATGCCGAAAGTGATCTGGAACGGGCCTGCGACAGCGCCCGTTGAGGCCGCAACCGGCTCAGGATGGACTAACGGCGTGCTGCCAGGGCTGTCGCCGGATCCAGCGGCAGGCCGCGCAGCGACAACGCCAGTCGCCGGGCGACCAACAGCAGCGGATACATCACCCGGGCCCGGCGGCTGTCAGCCAGCAGCGGCGCCAACAAGTGCAATAAGGCGGCACTCGGAGTCATTCGCCGGCACAACCAGGCGATCGCCTCGGCTCCATGCAGAATCTGCTCACCATCCAGGACCATGGCGCCATCGCGCAGGCGATAGCCGCGGCGCTCCAGCTGTTCTCGCAACGCCTGATCAGCACGGCCATCGCGGATCTGCAGACCCGGGATGCCACTGCGCAGCTCACTGAGTTCGGCGAAGTGGCGGCAGAACAGGCAGCCGCCATCGAACACCAGCACAGGTTGGGGCGAGGCGCTCTGCGCCAGCGGTTCAGGAGAATCTGATTCCATGTCTGTGACTGCCTTGTCTTTGACTGTCATGCCGCTGATCGCCATGGCCTCAGGCTGCCCACCATGGCGCAGGCTTTCGTTCCCCGCAGGGGCGCTCGCCGCTCTGCTGGTCATCCTGCTGACGTTCGCTGGATCTGCTCTGGCCGACACCAGCCCATCGCCACTGGCCTACAGCTGCGATGGCGAGCGGCTGACAGCCCTGCTGGTCAGCGGTGCCGTGGATGATCCGACGATGCCCGATCCGAGCAGGGGCCCGGTGCCGATGGGCGGCTTCGTGGTGCTGCAATGGCGCGAACTCAGCCTGCAGCTGCCCCGCACCAACAACGCCGGTCCTGCCAGCTTCACGGACGGCAAGTGGTGGTGGAGCCTCGAGGATCCGGCCCATCCCCGCTTCCGCTTGCGGCAGGGCCTGGGAAACATTCAGGACTTGGCCTGTGAGCAGGCTGGATGAGCGACCCTGCCGCCGCCCAGGACCGTTCGCCGGCAGAGCGACTGCCAGCGGCTTCCCTGCCCCCCAAGCGCCCCTTGCGGCGCGGTGCCCGTGAGCGCGAAGGGCGCTCGGCGCAAGCCCGCTGGCTGCAACTGGCCACGGTGGCAGCCGATCGAGCCCCGCGGCTGCGGGGCCGATTGCAGACCCTGGCTCCAGAGCACTTCCATGCCAGCTGGATCGGCACCAGCTGGATCCTTGAACTGCATGCGGCAACTGGTGCGAGACCGCTGGAGTGTCGAGGCTTGGCACTGGATCCGCGACACCCAGCTCCATGGGGATGGCCACCGCGATGGCGCCGCTGCGGACGGCGGCACTGAACCTGCTGAGGTTGGCGGGATTTCAGTCGATTCGAACAGGCAGGCAAGCTGGCATCGAAACCGGTTCACAACCCAGAGCCTGCAGTGCTTCGAGCCGCCAGATCGAGGCCCCGCCGCTCACCTTGACCACTCGCTGGCGCTCCCGTGGCCGCAGCGACGCGAACCCGGGCTGGCAAACGGCTCAAGGCACCAGCCCATCGCGCTTGGCCTGGCTGATGGCGCGATCAAGACGCCGCACCAGCGTGGTCTCAAGGCGGGGGGAGAGGGCGAACGCCTGGGATTCCCGGTTCGTGCCCTGCAGCGCCAGCCGCAGGCGGGATCGCTGCAGCGGCGAGGCCTGTTCGCGCACATGGCGGAGCTGCTGCTCATCGGCGAGCACCGCATCGGCATGCCCTTCCAGCAACAGCCCCGCTGCAGAGGCCAGGCTGGGCAGGGACACCACGCTCACCTTGCCGCGCAGCGGCGGTTGCAGCAGCAGTTGGGCACTGACGCTGCCGGGCCGCACAGCGATCCGGCGCCCGGCCAGATCGGCCAGCGACCGGGGCTGGAAGCCACTTGTCGGCGGTTGGCTCAGCACCTCCAGCGTGATCGTGCTGACGATCAGCGAGGCGCCGATGATTCGCACCAGCCAGCTGAGCAGCACCAGGGCATGGCCGCGGGTGCGCGTCACAATCACGTTCGTGCCGGGGCCTGAGGCCAGCACCTGGAAGACCAGGGCATAGCGGCGCAGCTGTTCCCGCCTGCTCTGGCGGCCATCACCACAGTGCTCATCGCGCCATACCAGCCAGCTGATCAAGGCGATCACCAGCAGGTAGCCCACGATCACCCGCAGCAACTGGGGATGGAGAACGGCCTGCAACAGCCGACGGCCACCAGCCAGCCGATCGCTGGGGAGCAGCAGGGCCAGGCCCTCCTCCTGGAACGGCAGGCTGAAGCGGTAGTGCCCCACCCGCTCCGGGGCGATGGTGAGGCAGCCGACGCCGATGTCGACCTGGTTGGCCTGGGTGGCCTCCAGCAACCGCAGTGGATTGGGATAGCCGCCATACACGTAGGGCAGCCGTTCGCGGCTGGCGATCACCTCCCACAGATCCACCGCCCGCCCCTGCCACTGCCCGCTGGCCTGCTGCTGGGAGCAGGGGGGAGAGCCATCGAGCACACCCACCCGCAACACCTCGGCGGCCGCAGCCGGCAGGGTCACGGCCAGCGGCAGGGGCATGGCCAGCAGCAGCAGCAGCACCACTCCCTTCCACCTGGTCATCGGCTCGCGGTTGCTGTGGCCATCCTTCCGCACCTGGGCGGGGAGTGTGGGCCGTGCCGGCAACGGAAAAGCCAGGGCCAGCGGCATCGCCAGTCAGGCACAGAGCCAACGCTGCCGGGCCAGCTTGTCGTCGTTGGGCTTCAGTTCGGAGGCCAGGTGCAACCAACCCAGCCCGACCAGGGGAAAGCCGGCGGCATGGACCAGGTTGGCCAGCAGCTGCAGCGGCCAGGTGGGATCCAGCAGAGGCACGGGAAAGGCCTGGCTGGCACAGGGACACCAAGCCCTACTGGCGTCCCGGCTCCACACCATCGATGGGGTGGCCTTGCTGAACGAGGACCTCGGCAACCAGGTCAACTGCAGCTGCTGGGCCTGGCCAGCGGCCTGAATCGGGCCGAGCTGACCATCCAGCTTCAGCAGCCCCTGCTCGATGGCGTCCTGGTCTGTCAGGTACCGACGGCGCTGCCGCGCCAGGATCCCACCGCTGTGGCGGGCTCAGGCCCACCACCAGGTGATGGCCCTGACGGATCGGGGCTCAGTCGTGACACAACGCGAAGCGAACCCGCCGGGGCGTCTGATCGCCGGCCTGGTGGGCGCGGCAGGGGATGGTGATTTGCAATTCTGGGGTGAACTCTGCCGACTGGCGTTTGCCTCCCTCGAGCTTCAGCACCACCTCCACCCTTGTGGGCCTGTTGATGACGACCGGCGCCGCCATCGGCCTGGCCGCCACCAACCCGGGGCCGAGCGAATTCGAGGAGTTCGCCTCCGGTCAACTGACGCGCCTGATCACCGAGGAGATCTGCCGCGAGGATGGAATGCCGATGCTGCTGCGCCTGGTGATCCGGGATTGCCCTGGGGTGGTCGCTTCCCAGCACCGCATCCTGGGGCAGCTGGCGCTGGCCCATTCCCGCCGCCGCAACCTGGGGCTGTTCAGCCTCTATGTCACCGAACTGGGTGGCGAGCGGATCCTGCCCAACTGGAGCCTGCCCCGCTACCACGCCCTCACCCTGGCGGCGGCCGGCCAGTTCGTGCTGCTGCGCACGGGCCAGGACAATGGCCCCAGTCGCGGCGACAGGCCCTGAACCCGACCGGTGTCCACGGGGAACCCCAGCGATGAGCACTCCTGAACGCCTGCCACCGTTGCTGGTGCCGCGCGCCCTGCTCGATCCGCGGCTCGAACACCTGGGCCCCACCGATGCCGAAGGCCTGGTGGCGGTCTGCCTTGAGCACGGTGATGGGCGCATCCTGGCTCTCCACCCCTGGCCGCAAGCGGGCGAGCCGGCTTCGCAGCACCAGGGTTGCGGCGGGCTTCCCCTGGCGATCACGCCACCGGTGGAGCCCCATGCCCATCTCGACAAACCCTTCACCGCTGCGGCCTTTGCCAATCCCGACGGCACCGTGGCCGGAGCCTTCGCCGCCAACATCGAGGAGGCCGAACAGCGGCAGCTCGAAGGCGTGCTGGCGCGCGGCGAGCAGGCCCTGCAGCTGGCCTGGGGCCACGGGCTGCGCGCCATGCGCAGCCACATCGACAGCCTTGGAGCCGCCGCCGCCCCCAGCTGGGAGGCCCTGACCAGCCTGCGTCAGCGCTGGGCCGGGCGGCTGGAGCTGCAATTGGTGGCGATGGTGCCGGTCCAGCACTGGCTGAGCCCTGAAGGGGAGGCCCTGGCGGCTCGGGTGGCGGCCACCGCAGGGGTGCTGGGGGGGGTGATCGGTCCGCCGTTCGCCTCCCGCCGCCGCGATCGGGACGGGTTGGTGGCGCTGCTGCGGCTGGCGGAGCGGCTGGGCTGCCCCGTCGATCTGCACATCGATGAGGGCAGCGGCGATCCCGGCCGGGGGGTGGCGATGGTCAGCCGTCTGATGCTGGAGATGGGCAGTGCCGTGCCGCTGGTCTGCAGCCATGCCAGCAGCATGGCGCTGCTGGCGGATCGCCCCTGCCAGCGCCTCTGCGAGACGATCGCCGCCGCCGGCATCGGCGTGATCGCCCTGCCCACCACCAATCTCTGGCTGCTGGGCCGTCGGGCCGGTGCGACGCCGCTGCAACGCATCCAGGCACCGATCCGCCAACTGCAGAGCGCCGGCGTTGAGGTGGCCCTCGGCGGCGACAACGTCCAGGATCCCTGGTATCCAGGCGGTGCCTTCGATCCGATCGAGCTGCTGCGGCTGGCGGCCCTGATCAGCCATGTGGTGCCGTGGCAACGTCAGGGGCTGTCACCGTTCACCACCGCGCCGTCGCGACTGCTCGACCTGGCCTGGGATGGGGTGTTGCGCCCCGGAGCTCCGGCCGATCTGCTGGTGCTGGGAGCCAGCTCCTGGGGGCAGCTGCTGGCCCAGGCGCCCCAGCGACGGCTGCTGCGCGGCGGTCAATGGCAGCCGCCACCGGCCTGCGAAGCCCCCTCCCCCCTGCTCAGCTCCCTGCCGCCCTGTCGATGACGCTCTCCCAGCTGCCCGATCTGCCAGCTCCGCCCTCGCCGCAGCAGATTGCTGCGCTGGCAGCTGAACTGGCGGACCTCGCACCGCTCCAGGCGGAGGCGGACCTGGAGCGGTTTTCCAGGGATTTTTATGCCTATTCGCCGGTGCTCAGCCCCTTGCTGGCGCCGTGCCGGGCCCAGCTGGCCGTCAAGGTCAGCACGGTCGAGCAGGTGCGC
>Ga0194063_10002099_pt1 | contig 12582 bp, 8 predicted proteins | sample SepL3720m_MetaG_FD_155459 | JGI IMG/M metagenome (GOLD analysis project Ga0194063, IMG submission 155459) | Anoxic zone freshwater microbial communities from boreal shield lake in IISD Experimental Lakes Area, Ontario, Canada - Sep2016-L373-20m | ecosystem: Environmental > Aquatic > Freshwater >... | reverse complement strand
AGTCCCGACCCTGCAGGTCAAGATGGGGATTGTCGTTGTTCCGGATCTCGCGCGGCTGCGCGAAGTCTCACGCTTCGTGGACGAGCTGGCAAATGTCCCGCAGGACATCCGCGCACCCTACGTCGGCGGCGCGGCCTTCACGCACAAGGGCGGCCTCCATGTTCACGCCGTCCAGAAGCTCTCGCGCAGCTACGAGCACATGGATCCCGCGCTGGTCGGAAACGCCCAGACGATCCTCGTCTCCGACATGTCTGGCCAAAGCAACATCCTGGCCAAGACGAAGGAGCTCGGGTTCGATTTCCAAAAAGGCTCCGCCGAGGTCGCCGCGATTCTCCGGCACGTCAAGGACAGCGAGGCCGCCGGCTACGAGTTCGAGGCGGCGGACGCCTCGTTCAATCTCCTTGTCCGCAGAACCCTCGGACGCCACCAGCCTCTTTTCCACCTGCGCGAATACCACTGCTCGTTCCGCCGCTCGGCCCTCCACGGCTTCACCACCTGCGAAGCCACCGTCAAGATCGAGGTCAACGGGGTCGCGGAATACACCGTCGAAGAAGGCGACGGTCCGGTTAACGCTTTGGATGCCGCGCTCCGCAAGGCGCTCCGCCCGTTCTATTCCTGGATCGATGGGCTGCGGCTCACCGACTACAAGGTCCGGATCGTCGACGGGGCGCGCGGCACGGCCGCGCGGACGCGTGTGCTCATCGTCTCCACCGATGGAAGTTCCTCATGGGGCACGGTCGGTGTCTCGGACAACATCATCGAGGCAAGCTGGCTCGCGCTGGTGGACAGCTTTGAATACTACAGCGTCAAGCACTGAAACCTGAGGCGGCGGATTTGTCCCCACAATCAGCCTGACAGCAGGCCTTTGAGAAATGGCGCAGTGCGGCTGGATTTCGATTTGGTGATGTGTTCGGGGGTCCCCTCGGAGACGATTTTTCCGCCGTTGGCGCCGGCATCGGGGCCGATGTCTATGACGTGGTCGGCCTCGGCGATGACGTCGAGGTGGTGCTCGATGACGACGACCGTTCCTCCCTCGTCCACGAGGCGGTGGAGGACGGCGATGAGCTGGGCGACGTCGTGGGCATGGAGCCCGATCGTCGGCTCTTCGAGGACGTAGAGAGTGGACTTGCCGCGGCGGGTCGTCCGGACTTCCTCCGCGCGGGCGGTCGGACGGCGGGCGAGCTGCGTGACGAGCTTGAGCCGCTGGGCTTCTCCGCCGCTGAGCGTCGGGCTCGGCTGGCCGAGCTGGAGGTAGCCGAGGCCGGTCTCGACGAGGAGCGCGAGCGGGCGCTTGATTTTCGGGTTTGCGGAGAAAAATTCCGCGGCCTGCTCGATCGTCATTTCCATGACGTCCCCGATCGATTTGCCGTTGTATTCGACCTCGAGCGTGGCGGGGTTGTAGCGGCGGCCGAGGCAGTCCTGGCAGGGCATGTAGCTCGGCGGGAGGAAACTCATTTCCAGCTTGATCACTCCCTGGCCGAGGCAGGCCTCGCAGCGCCCTCCCTCGTTGTTGAAGGAGAACCGGCTGTTCGTGTAGCCGCGCATCCGCGAGGCGGGTAGGGTCGCAAAGAGTGCCCGGATATCATCGAGGACTTTGACGTAGGTGGCGGGGGTTGAGCGCGAGGTTTTTCCGATCGGCGACTGGTCCACTTCGAGCACGCCCCCAAGCCATTCCAGCCCCTCGACGGATTTGCAGTGGTCAAAAACGGTCTTGGATTTCGTGCGCGACAGAGCGTCGCGAACGGCCGGCACCACGACCCCGCGCAGGACGGTGCTCTTGCCGGAACCGGAGACGCCGCTGATCGCGGTGAGCCGGTTGATCGGGATCTTCGCATCAACGTTCGTGACATTGTGCAGCGTGATGCCACGAACGGTCAGCCAGTCGGTCGCAGCGGGGCGCCTGGATCCACGTGACGGATGTTTGGCCGGTGCGCGGAGGGATTGGCCCGTGAGCGACTGCGGGGAGTTGATTATTTCCTCGAGTGTTCCCGAGGCGACGATTTCGCCGCCGCGCCTTCCGGCACCGGGACCGAGGTCCAGGATCCGGTCCGCGCGCCGCATCGTCTCCTCGTCGTGCTCGACGACGACAAGGGAGTTGCCTTTTTTCACGAGAACGTCGAGGGCGTCGAGAAGGCGCGCGTTGTCGCGCGGATGCAGGCCGATCGTCGGCTCGTCGAGAACGTAGAGAACCCCGCGCAGATTGGACCCGAGCTGGGCGGCCAGGCGGATCCGCTGGGCCTCGCCGCCGCTCAGCGTCTTGGCGCTGCGGTCGAGCGAGAGGTAGTCGAGTCCGACTTTGGCGAGGAACTTGAGGCGCTGCTGGATTTCCGAAACGACGTCCTTCGCGATCCCGGCGCGGGGGCCGGTGAAGCGAAGCTTTTCGGTGAGGTCGAGCGAGTCTGCGGCGGCGGCGCGCGTGAAATCGTTGATCGAGCGGTCGCCGATGAGGACATTCGAGGCCGTCTCGTTGAGGCGGGATCCCTTGCAGACCGGGCACTGGCGCGGTTCCGTGTCCTCCAGGTTTTCGTGGCGCCGCTCTTCGTCCAGCTCGGCTTCGATCTGGGAATCGAATTCCTTTCCGGCGGCACCCAGCTCGCTCCAGACCTCCCCGAACCCGCGGCAGTGCAGACACCAGCCGTGCGGGGAATTGAAGGAAAATAGCCGAGGGTCGAGAGGCTCGAAGGCCCGGCTGCACGACGGGCAGTTCATTTCCGTGCTGAGAACCGAGGCGCGGCCTTTGGCATCGGCGATGCGCGCGGTCCCGCGGCCGAGCGCCAGCGCGCGGCGGACCACTTCGTCGGTGGTCTTGGAATCCGGCTTCGTCAGTTCGCCGACGAGTGCGTCGATCGTGTGTTCCTTGAAGCGCTCGAGTTTTTGAAATCCTTCCACCGGGACGGGTTTGCCGTCCACGATCAGGGTCACGATCCCGTGTCTGGCGGCGGCGCGGGCGATGTCCGTGTGAAAGCCTTTGCGGGCTTTGACGAGATTCGCAAACACCTTCACGGTCCCCTTGGCGGCCAGCTTGTTGACTTCCTCCGCGATCGCGGTCGGGGTCCGGCTCTCGACCGGGACGTGGCAATCCGGGCAGTGCTGGGTGCCGAGCTTCGAGAACAGGAGCCGGAGGAAATGGTAAATTTCCGTGACCGTGGCGACGGTGGATTTTCCGCCGCCGCGCGTGACCCGTTGCTCGATCGCCACGCTCGGGGGAAGGCCTTCGATCGAATCGACGTCCGGCTTCTCCATCTGCTCGACGAACTGCCGGGCATACGGGGACATGCTGTCGAGGAACCTGCGCTGGCCCTCGGCAAAAAGGATGTCGAACGCGAGGGTGGATTTTCCCGAGCCGCTCAGGCCGGTGACCACGACCATCCCGTCGCGAGGGATGTCCACGGAAAGGTTTTTGAGGTTGTGCTCGCGGGCGCCTCGAACAGCGATGACGCCGCTGTCCTTGCGCGCGACAAACGGTTTCGAAGGGGCGTCCGCGACGCGGGCAGCTCGGCCTTTCAGGAGGGGCTCCAAAAATCGGCCGGTGTGGGAATCCGCGCAGGCGGCGATCTTCTCGGGCGTGCCGGTGGCAATCACTTTCCCTCCCTCGTCTCCGCCCTCGGGCCCGAGATCCACGACCCAGTCCGCAGATTTGACGACCTCGAGATTGTGTTCGATCACGATCACGGTGTTGCCTTCCTCGACCAGCCGGTGAAAGACTTTGAGCAGCAGGGCGACATCGTCGAAATGCAGGCCGGTCGTCGGTTCGTCGAAAATCAGAAGTGCGCCCTCCTCATGCTTCTGGATGAGATGGTGGACGAGCTTCAGCCGCTGGGACTCACCTCCGCTCAGCGCGTTGACCGGCTGGCCGAGCCGCAGGTAATCGAGCCCGACCTCGGACAGAAGCCGCAGCGGGCGGGTGATCGCCCCGCGGGCGTCGATGGGTTCAAAAAACTTGATCGCCTCGCCGGCGGTCATTTCCAGCACGTCGTGGATCGATTTGCCTTTGACCCTGATGTTGAGAACCGGGGCCCGGAAGCGCTTGCCCTCGCACTCTGGGCAGCGCAGGTAGAGGTCGCTCAGGAATTGCATCTCCACTTTTTCAAACCCCAACCCGCCGCAGCGCTCGCAGCGGCCCTGGCCGGAGTTGAACGAAAACGAACCCGGCGAGTAGCCGCCGGCGAGTGCCTCCCTCGTCGTGCCGAACATCTCGCGGATGCCATCGTAGGCACCGAGGTAAACTGCGGGCGTGGACCGCGGGCTGCGGGCCAGTGGCGATTGATCGACCATCACCACATCGCCAATGTCCTCGTCGCCCCGGATGGATTTGACAAATCCCGCCGCCTCATCCTCACCGGGCTCATGCCCCGCGAGGTGGCGGTGGAGGACGTCGCGGACGAGCGACGTCTTGCCGGAGCCGGAGACGCCGGTCACCGCGCACAGGACGCCGGTGGGAAATTTTACGTCCAGCCCGCGCAGGTTGTGGTGGCGGACGCCCTTGAGCTCGATAAATTTTTTCGGCTTGCGGCGCTTTTTCGGAACGGGGATCAACTTCCGTCCGTCGAGGTAGTCCGAGGTCAGGGAATCGACCTTTTTAAATTTGTCCGCAGGGCCGCTGTAGAGGAGCAGGCCGCCGTCCGCCCCGCGTCCGGGGCCGATGTCCACGAGATGGTCAGCCGTCCGGATCACCGCCTCCTCGTGCTCGACCACAAGCAGGGTGTTGCCTTTATCGCGGAGCCCGCAGAGCACGTGGAGCAGGCGTCCGATGTCGCGCGGATGCAGGCCCACGCTCGGCTCATCGAGGACAAAAAGCGTGTTGACCAGCGAGGCCCCGAGGCAGGTCGTGAGGTTGACGCGCTGGAGCTCGCCGCCGGAAAGCGAGCGGGTCGGGCGGTCGAGGGTCAGATACCCGAGCCCGACTTCCTTCAAATAGTGCAGGCGGGCAACAACCTGTTCGTGCACGAGGTGCGCGCTGCTGTCCGACTTCGGAAGCGATATCGCGGAAAAGATATCCGACAATTCCGTGACCGACTTCGCGGCGACGTCCGCGATCGTGAGGTCCGCGGGTTCGATCCGGAAGTTCAATGTCTCCGGCTGGAACCGTCCGCCCTTGCAGGTCGGGCAGGGCTGGTAGCTTCGATAGCGGCTGAGCAGCACGCGGACGTGCATCTTGTAGGTCTTGGATTCGAGCCATTCAAAATAGCCCTTAACGCCATACCATTCGCCGCTGTCCCAAGCTTCCTGCGCGGTCCCGGTTTTCTCCCCCTTGATCACCCAGTCCTGGTCGGATTTCGGAAGCTCCTCGAAAGGGGTCCGGACATTCACCTCGTTGCGCCGGGCATGGCGCATCAGGTCATCCTGACATTCCCGCGATTGCCCGCCCTGAAACGGTTTGACGACTCCGTCGGCGATCGAGAGCGAGCGGTCCGGCATGACACGCTGGTAGTCGATCCCGATAATCCGGCCGAACCCCCGGCACGCCGGGCAGGCGCCCAGCGGGTTATTGAAACTGAAGAGCCCGGGGGACGGCGGACGGATGTCCGTGTCGCAATGCGCGCAGTGCCAGCCCGAGGAGAATGGATGCGATTCCAGCTGGTCCTCGAGCACGATGGCGATCTGGTCGCTGCCCAGGCGCAGCGCGTTTTCCACGGCCTCTGCCAGGCGCGAACGCTGGGAGCGCTCGACTTCGATGCGGTCCTGGACAACAGGAACGCGCGCCGGCAGACGCTTGACGGGCGACTCCTCATCGGTCCGGACAATTTTTCCATCGAGCCAGACGCGGAGATACCCCTGCTGCTGCAAAAACCCGAAAAAATCCTGCGGCTTCGTCCCGGCGGGGACCGGAACGCCGAAGGTCACGAGAACCGTCGAGCCTTTGAACCGCCCGAGCACCAGCTCGACAATCGAAGTCGCGGATTCCGGGCGGACCTCCCGCTCGCACGAGGGGCAGAAGCCTTTGGCGATCCGCGGAAAGAGGAGTTTGAGATAGTCGTTGATCTCGGTGATCGTGCCGACCGTCGAGCGGGTGGTGCGGACATTGTTCGCCTGCTCGATGGCGATGGCCGGCGGGATCCCCTCGATCGAATCCACCAGCGGCTTGTCCATCCGGTCGAGAAACTGCCGGGTATACGGGCTGAACGTCTCGACATACCGGCGCTGGCCCTCGGCATAGACGGTGTCAAACGCGAGGCTCGACTTGCCGCAACCGCTCGGGCCGGTCACGACGATGAGCTGCCCGAGGGGCAACTCCAGATCCATGCCGCGCAGATTGTTCTGGCGCGCGCCGCGAATGCGGATGGATTCCACCCGCGAGGATACGAGCGGTTTCAGAACTTAACTCGCCTTTTTTGTGGAGGCGCGGAGTTCGTCCGTGCGCAACAGCACCCGCTGGCGCATGATTTTTCCCGATTTGAACTTCACGGTCGCCCGGGCCGGAATGATCACGTCTTTCTCCGGCTTGTGGGGATTGCGCCCCACGCGGGATTTCGTCAGGCGGACTTCAAAAACCCCGAAGTTCCTCAGCTCGACATCGCGGCCGGATGCCAGGGCATCGGTGATAAGGTCGAGCGTCTGTTGGAGGACTGAGAAAACTTCCTGCTGGATGAGTCCCGTGTCTTTGCTGATCTGCATCACGAGGTCGCGTTTGGTGAGATTGGCCATGGTTTAAAAGGTTTGTGGTTATCCATTAAGCATCTTTTGCGCGGGTCCGCAACCATCTTTGAGGTGGTGGCGAAGAAAAATTTCCCCTCCGGATTCATTTGAGAAATCCGGGGATTCACGGCATCTTTCACCGTTCATGGATATTGTCTATTTCGATCTGGAGACCCAGCGGACGGCGAACGACGTCGGCGGTTGGGACAAGAAGCACGAGATGGGGATGTCGGTAGGCGTCACTTTCAGCACGGCCGAGGACAAGTATGAAATCTTTCCCGAGAGCCGGGTGAACGATTTGATCAAGCGCCTTCAGCGGGCGGATCTGGTCGTCGGCTACAACGTGATCCGGTTCGACTACGAGGTGCTGATGGGCTACACCGTGCTCTCGCTTCCGGAGCAACTCCGCACGCTGGACCTTCTCGTGGACATCGAAAAAGCCGCCGGCCACCGGCTCAAGCTGGAAGACGTCGCGCAGGGCACGCTCGGGGTCGGCAAAATCGCCGAGGGGCTCGACGCGATCCGCTGGTGGCGTGAAGGACGGGTGCTGGAGGTCGCCGAGTATTGCTGCTTCGACGTCAAGGTGACAAAGCTCGTCCACGAATACGGGGCCGCGAACAGGGAGCTGTTTTTCAGCGACCGGTTCGGGCGCAAACAACGGCTGGAAATCCAGTGGAGCGCATGATCCAGCCGCTCAAATCTCCAAAAAACAACTGGTTCCTCTACTGGGTGGACCTCGACGAGCCGCTCCCATCGGGCAAGGACTGGTTCCTCCCCACGATCGTCATCGTCTGCGACCAGTCCGGAACCCCGGTCGCCCCGCCGGAGATCCTCGAGGAACTCGACCAGTCGCGCGTGGAAAATTTCCTCTACAAAACTTTCGACCAGCTCGGAACGCCCGACCGTCTGTCGGTCGCGGCGAGCGAGGACTGGGATGCCGAGACCTGGCAGAGTTTTTCCGCCGACTGCAAGCTCGACATCCGGTTTCAGAATTTTGACAAGCGGACACCGGACGACCTCCGCGCGCTCACGAAAACTCTGGTGATGCGGGTCGGGCGCGAACCCCAGGGGCCAGCCCACGCCCGCGAGATGGCCCGCGGTCTTGTGCGAACCGCCCTGCGCGTCCGCTCGCAATCCAAAAAGGCCGCGCTCCTCCGGCTGGCGGTGGCGCGCGATCCCGATTGTCCGGAGGCCAGGATCGAGCTCGCGGATATCGACTTCCAGGCCGGCAACTTCAAAGCCTGCCTGCAGGCCTACGACGAGATCGCCGGCAAGGAGTCCGCCCGGTGGCAGCAGGCTTCCTGGTGGATCGACCGCGAGACGCGGCCGTATCTCCGCTCGCTCTACGGGCGCGCCATGACCCAATGGCACCTCGGCCGTTTCGCTCCGGCTTCCAAAACGCTCGAAGACCTTCTCCTCCTCAACCCCAAGGACAACCAGGGGGCGCGGTTTCTCGTCCCCATGCTCCACCTGCTCGCGGAATCCCCCGAGCGGGCCGCCGCATTTTTTGACAGGTATGCCGCGCAATACCCGCGCGATTTTTCCGAGCCTTCATTTCTCTTCGGCTGGGCGCTCACGTATTCGCTCGAAGGCCGGGAAACCGAGTCCCGCGCAAAATACAGCGAGGGCATCCTGAAAAATATCTACCTCGCCCCGATGCTGCTGGAGCTCGATGAGCCGCCCAGGAGCCTCTGGCTGCCGAACGACCGCGCGGAGCCGAACTACGCGGCGGAATTTGTCGAATCCTACGCCGTCCTCTGGGACAAGGAACCGGGCGCGCTCCGGCTCCTCCGGGAAGTTTACAACGAGCTGATGCCCCGCATCGAAGCGATCGTCCTGCACCGCGAGCAGATGGCCGATTTCCAGGACCAGCGCTACGAGCCGAATTACAAAGAGGCCTGGCAGGCGCTCGTCCAGAAAGACGAGTCGCTGATGAAGCCGTGATCTCGGATTTCCTGCACGCACTGGGTGTGCCGGACGCTCTGCGCCGCCCGGCCATCCCTTTCACCCGAACGGCGCCAAGCCCCAACGGGGGCTACATCCAACAGCCCAGGGCAAGTCTGCTAAGCAGACGCCGCCCTGGGTATTCGCGTCAATAATGCGTCCTGCCCTGAATGGGCAGCATCCCCCCCATCAGTTCATCTCGACCGGCTGGTTTGAACGGCAGGCAAGGCATTGAGGCGCGCCCAACTCCAAAGGAACAGCGCCAAAAAAGCGGCGTCTGCAACGGCAAACCAGGTCCAAAGCACAGGGATCCCACCATGGAACACGTGCCAGACAACGGTTGCGACGTAGCAGGCCTTCAGGAGAACCCCGTAAATCACGAGGGACCGGTTCCCGACCGGCTCCAGCGCGATTTGCAGAAACATCCACGCAAAAATGACCAGCGTTCCTGCGGCAAAATGGACGTAGCCCCAGTGGTTCGGCGGAGTGATCCCGGCCAGTTTGAAAACGGCGGGTGCGGCAAAAATGAAGGCGAGGCCGAGCAGGCCATCGTAGGCAGAGGAGACGAAAAACAGGAGGCGGATCGGGAGCAGCGATTTCATGTCAGGAGTGCATGTGTGGGTTGAATTGGCTGAAAAATTCTTTGCGCCGCCGCCGCGTTGCCTCTGCGCTGTAGAGTCGTTCGCTGAGCCAATAAATGCCAGCCCGAAGTTCCTGCGGGGTCATCCCCGACGGGCGGAAATTCACGTCGAACAACGTGCAGAGGTTCCACGCGCCCGGATGAAGGATGCGCCCCTCGGAGGCCAGCCGTTCATACAGCGCCGTGCCGGGAAACGGCGTCAGCAATGTGACCTGCACGTCAAACGGATTCGACTCTTCCGCAAAGCGGAGAACCTCCTCAAAAATCCCGGGCGTGTGCCCGTCCAGTCCCAGGATAAAACAGGTGTTCACTGTCACGCCATGGGATTGAATCTCGCGGACGGCGCTGCCGTAGCGCGCGGCCCATTTGGTCTTGATATCCGCCCGCTGCTCGACGCCCGCGAGCGCGCCTGCAGTCGGGCTTTCCAACCCGATAAGAACCTGCCGGCATCCGGATTCCCGCATCAGGTCGAGCAGCTCGGGATCGTCGGCCACCGTGATGTCCGTCTCGGTAAACCATTTTGTTTTCAGCGGAATGAGCGCGCGGCAAAGCTCCTTCCCCCACGGCTTGTCAACAAATGTGTTGTCGTCGGCAAATTCGATGAATGCGGATGGATGAAGTTTCAGGATCGCCCGGATGTCCCGCACGACATGTTCCACCGGGCGCCGCCGGTAGGGCATCTGCAGCATCACGCTCGACGCGCAAAAATCGCACCTCCACGGACATCCGCGCGTCGATTGGACCGTGTATCGGTTGTAGGGCCGGTCGCCGAGGAGGTCGTAGCGGGGCACGGGCAGTTCGGCCACATCGACCGGTGCGAAATCGATGGCTCGAAAGATTCCACCCGCGTCTCCGTTCATCGCCGCCCTCACAACGGCCGGCCAGGTATTTTCGCCCTCACCGACCACGACAAAGTCGGCATGCGGCAGCGCCTCGGCGGGAAGCACCGAAACGTGGAGCCCTCCCATGGCGACCTTCACGCCTTTACTCCGCAAACGGTCCGCGATCTCATAAGCCTCGAATATCTGCGCGCTGAACGTGCTGATGGCGACCAAGTCGCATGTCGCGACTTCCGGGGGCTCGGTGCCGGACGACTCCGCCTCGAAATAATGCAGCTCGTGCCCGTCCGGAGTGCAGGCGGCCAAGTAAAGCAACCCGAGACTCGGCAAGGACGCGATCGCCCGGCTGCGCTCGACAAACCCCGGCAGCGTGAGCCCGAGCTTCAGCAATTCCGTGTCGTGCGCCCGGATGCCGCTCATGGCGAGAAAACCGATTTTCATTGGAGGGAACCGGATTGCTGCGTGAGATAGATAATCAGCCCCACCCCGGACACGAGAATTACGACCGGAATAAAGAAGAGATGCCGGAAGACGGGCTTCCATGCCGACAAAAAGCAGACGGCCGGCATGGCGATTCCTCCGGCCAACAGCAGCCATCCGGGCACTGCGCAGGCAGGCACCGGAGACAAACCGTAGAGGACGTTCAACCCGCCAAGAGCCGCGAGCGCAATATGGCCGAGACGCGCAAGCCGCCTGCGAAACGAACCGTATCCGCCGAGGAAATCCTCGCGATGGAACCCCATCCCGATCCCGGCCCCGGTCGCAAATGCCGCCAAAATCAACCACCAGCCTGCGGTAAAATTAAGCGCGTGAATCATTCGAACATGGAGAGCATCTGCCTTGGTCAGTGATCATGGGGGATGGATCCGTTTTATTCCAGACCGATCGGGGCAACGCGGTTCCCAACAGGGACTATCCGATGGACTCCCGCCGGATTTTATCAAACTCCGCGAGGGCCATGCCGACGACCTGGTCCATATTGTAATACTTGTAGGTGGCGAGACGGCCGATGAACGACGTGTTCTTTTCGGCATCCGCACGGACTTTGTATCGCGCGTAGAGCGCGGAGGAATCCGGTGCGGGGATGGGGTAATAAGCTTCCTTCCCGGGGCCGAAGTCTTCCGGGTATTCGCGGACGATCGTCGAGTTATCGCAGAGCTGGCCGGTCGCGTGCTTGAGCTCGACGATGCGCGTGTAGTCGTAATCGTTCGGGAAGTTGACCTGCATCGCCGGCTGCCAAAATCCCTTTTTCCCGGAGACCGGCTCGCGGGGGACGAGTTGTTCCGGCGTAAACGACTCGGGCTCGAAGCGCAGCGACCGGTAGGGGAGACGGCCTTCGCTGAAATCGAAATACTCGTCCACCGGACCGGAGTAGATCATGTGCTTGAAATTCACGTGCGGCACGACCTCGCGGTAATCGGTGTTCAGCAAAACCTTCACGCGCCCGCCGCATGCGGACAGCATCCGCTCGAACATCCGGGTGTATCCGGCGGCTGGGAGCGCCTGAAATTCCTCGGCGAGATACCGGTCGTCGCGGTTCGTGCGGACCGGGATCCTCCCGCAGACCGAGGCGTCGAGCTCGCGTGGATGCCGGCGCCATTGCTTGAGCGTGTATCCCTCGAAAAACCGTTCGTAGAGATCGCGGCCAACTTGCGAAATGATGACCTCCTCGGAATTCGACGGGCTCGAGATCGGGACTCTCCATTTTTCCAGCGTGGCCGCCATTTCCTCCGGCGTGGACGGGTGCCCGACAAGCTGCTCGAAGGTATTCAGGTTGATGGGAAACTGCCAGTAGGTCCCGTGCGTCCACGAGAGGATTTTATAATCGACCGGATGCCATTCCGTGAACTGCGAGAGGTATTCGCGGATCTTGGGCGAGTTGGTGCGGAAATAATGCGGGCCGTAAGTGTGGACAAGGACGCCGTGGTCGTCGTAGCGGTCATACGCGTTCCCGCCGATGTGGCCGCGGCGCTCGACCACCAGGCACGTCGCCCCCGCCTGCGTCGAGAGGCGCTCGGCCATCGTCAGCCCGGAAAACCCGGCCCCCACGATCAAGTAATCAAATCCCCAGGACATCGCCGAACAGTCTCCCCTGCCCCGCGCGGCTGACAAGCCCGAATCTCAGAGGATTCGAAGCTCGCGCAAAGCCCGCAAATCACGCCAAGATGGCAGCATCCGGATGACGACGACCGAACTCGAGACGATTGCAACAGCTGCAGGCTTCGCTGCGGTGGGTGTTTCCCCTGCTGTGCGCGCCCCGCACGCGGACGCATTCCACGAGTGGCTGGGGATGGGGTTTCATGCGTCGATGGATTGGATGGCCCGCGAACCGGAGCGCCGGAGCCGTCCCGATCTGGTGCTCCCCAGCGCGCGTTCGGTGATCGTCCTCGCGATGAACTATTTTACCCCCGACGCGAATGGCCCGAAGTTCAGTTTCGAACCAAAGCGGAGCGGAGACCGCCTGCCGCAAGGCAGCCCCGAAGGGGGGAGCGCAGCGAAGCAACGGGCAACATCCAATAGCCC
>Ga0194063_10002098_pt1 | contig 12582 bp, 9 predicted proteins | sample SepL3720m_MetaG_FD_155459 | JGI IMG/M metagenome (GOLD analysis project Ga0194063, IMG submission 155459) | Anoxic zone freshwater microbial communities from boreal shield lake in IISD Experimental Lakes Area, Ontario, Canada - Sep2016-L373-20m | ecosystem: Environmental > Aquatic > Freshwater >... | reverse complement strand
CTGGGAACTCGTGGCAATCCACATGCCGCCGCTCCGGTCGCAGCACAACGCCCTTACCCCGTTCCGCTCCAGACTCGCCAACTCGCGCATCTCCACAAATCGGCCATCCTGCCAAAGGCTCAAGCCCGCAACGGTCCCAATCCAGAGCCGCCCATCGGCATCTTCGGATAATCCTGTGACGGCATCCCCCGCCACCGAATGGTACGGCATCGTCACATTCTCGATCCGGCCCTCGACCCACCGGCTCAACCCCCCACCACTGGTGCCAACCCAGAGTGTCCCTTGGCGATCCACATAAAGCGTCTGCACCTCGACGCTCTGCAGACCGTCCCGCAATCCGAAGACGGTGAACCGCACTCCGTCAAATCGGGCCAGCCCGTCGCGTGTGCCCACCCACAGGTAGCCGTCCGGTGTCTGCGCGATGGCGTTGACGGTATTCTGAGGCAGGCCCGCTTCGGTCCCCCACGATCGGATGACGAACCCTTCCATGATGGCGGGCGGATTTGTGGCCGCAAAAGTCGTAACTGCGCCCAGTAAACACAATCCCAGCACCAAAGAGTTGCCTAAAGACCTCCGGCCGATGCTCGTCCCGTTAACGGCAAAGCAGATGATCCAACTATTGATACAACGGCAACACATCACCCGCGCAGGGTCAAGTACAGCGGACGCGCCAGAAAGAAAATTCTTATCAGTAGCAGTCCAATGCCACTAGGATTTGCCCATCCTCATCCCGGAGGGATGACCGACAATAGCCCAACGTTTGAACGGTGGGTGCGCTGGTCTAGAGTGCATAAGTTCCGACAGGGACGGCTGAACCCCTGCGAGATCGGTCAGTCGTCCTTTCAGGACTTGGCATGGTCTCCTTTAGCAACCTCGTAAGCATCAAACCGCCATCCTTACGCCCTAACCACGCCAGGATGCCAAGAAACAACCTCCATGAGCGATTGGAGGGCATCCGCGTTGGAGCATCGAATAAAAAAAGAGACCCAAGCGGAATAGCTCAAGGGTCTCTTTTGGGTTTGAGTCAACGTCATGAAATATAGGACCGCTGACTCGAAGTTGTTAAAATATATTTTGCGTCAATGAAAAGTTCATCTGTGTTCCGAGATTTGAAATATCGTTTTCATCCATAAATTTTGGTCGAGTATTATCCACCAGGATATAAGCATTCAACAAATTATCTAGTGAGGGTTTGCTCGACAAAATGTTATTGTGTTCGTCTTGCGATATATCCACCAAAGGATTACTCTTATTTATCGTAGAAATTGAGTTCCTACTACCTCCCGCTGATTCATCCGAATTAGTATGCTTTTGCAACCTCAAACACCTTTTAGATGATGCTCCTCTATTATCATTATTGTCAAAAATGAATGTCGTATTACCATCTCGAAGGAGGTAATATTTTTGAGCAACCAAGTATTGAGGTATTGCTTTAGAAACCGGATTATCCTTCTTATGCGAAACAAACTTATATCCTCTGATGAACGGGTCGTCTTTTACCTTTTCATTGTCGGCAAACTCATCATACGTAAGAAAGGGTTTTTCGTTATTCTCTATTCTCTTTTTATTCTCTCGAGCAATCATATTCCGGAGACATTTATCCTCACAACCAGTGGGATATACCAATTTATGATTGTAAATAGACCATTGGTTGCCGTCTTTTGTTTTGTGTTGTCTATAATTTACTTGTGATTGAATTGCCTCTTGGTCAAGTTCAATTTTAGATGGTGCTCGAGTAGGTTGAACCTCTCGCGATTTTTCAATTTCTTTTGCTTTCTCAATAACCCGTTTCGTAAATGGATCTTTAATATATCCATTGGGTAATTTATGAGGTGGAGGTTCGCTATGTGGAACTGGACTTCCATCAAAATCCTTTGCAACTTTGTTTTCAATAGTAGGGTGAATATTATTCTTAACCATTTCTGCTTTGAGTGAGGTAATGGTTGTAGTGTCGATTATTTTGTTTCCTTGTTTTCTGAAGTTGGAGATAAACCTTTTCATACTGTCATATTTATTTGTCATATTTGTTGTAGCGTCTTTTTCGCTATCCTTTATAGGTCTTATTATTTCGTTGTAGAAGTGTTAGAAGACCATTTACTAACACTACTAATAACTATCATACAAACCACTTAAACATATATATTTCACCTATTGATTTCTGTTATGCAGAATTCTCCGAAACAGAATTTCAATCACCCGTTATTTTTTATTGTTTGATTAAGTTCTTTCAGGATAACTGCTATATCATATAACATCTCCGCGATTGTGAATGTTTTTTTCTCCAGTATCTCCTCATCCTCATTCCACACTAAATCGACTGTGTGAGTTAATGGGTTTGTGTCTTTATTTCTAATCTGTTTTTTCATCTTTTTATTACCTTTCTTTTATTTTCTAATCTGTTTTTTTTTACTTACTTACTTATACTTTTTGCACTTTATCTTACTTTTACATTATCAGTCACTTTATCATACTCCCCCCTTCGGGGGGGGGAGTGTGTGATAAACTGGTAAACCAAGAGATTATCATAATGATAAACCTATGATAAACCTATGATAAACCCCAATGAATATCACTATCCAAAATGATAAACCCCTGATAAACCAGTTTATCAAACACTTTATCATCGACACCTCGAATGATAAACCTCTGATAAACCTACTTATTACCTCGAAAAGCATGGTTCAATAACCTTTCTATCCTCAAACTCCCGAAAAGCATCATTGCTTTCTTCACTCTCTCTTGAAACTCTGTAATAAACATGCGGATATGAATCCGAACATTTATGAACAATACCTTTCTCAACTAACGCGGGCATCCTTCTCGACGCTGTTATATATTTAATCCCACTCGATACTTCAATATCCTTCATCGTAATAAACTCCTTAGGTCCAAAAGGTATGGCATTAAGTATCTTTTTATCTGTTTCATTATCCGCGTTGTGAGTAGGAACTTCACTCTTATTTACTGGCAGCCAGTAAAAGTATTGGGGCAGAATGTCGTTAAACTTAATAAACTGCTCCTTAAATCCACAAGCTGATGCCCCCTTCAATATATTCATCCTATAACAATCGTTCATCGTCGATTCCTTTGCCAGGGTGATAACTGCTCTGAACTTATTCTCGAACCCCTTATTCCCCGCAACTAAACCTTGTTTGTTGTTATGGCATATCACTACGGAAGCAACATTATACTTCTTATGCAGCTCATCAATTTTAGAATAAAAGTTCTGTGATGCCATCGAACTATTCAAATCCTCCGTGATATAATTCGACATTGGATTTATTACCACTATATGAAACGGATTATTCTCACTCACTGCTTTTGCCAGCAACCTTTCAGCGAGTTCGAATATATCATGCCCGTAGGTGTCAGGTATGCTTATATTATCACTCGCATATTTCTCGTCCTCATCCGATAACTTTGCCATCTTCAGGTTAGCAGTGAATAAGTTCTGTATCATTATGCAATCATCTTCATTGCCAAGATATAGTGATCTCAGTTTCAAGTGTGGATTTAGATTTAACACTGATTTGCCCAGCGACCAACCAATTAGCAACTGGAAGGTCAATACTGATTTGCCACTATGCGAATCCGCCGCAATCAATAATGATTTTCCTGAAGCAAGAAAGCGATTATTTATGTAATTGATGCTATTAGATAACTTCTCAAGTTCAGCAACCGATAACCTTAACATACTCGAATCAAATAGATACTTGATTTCTAATTCCTTTTTCATCGACATATCCGTTATCAAATCCGTCTTATATCTCTTAACTGTTGGGTCGCTTTTATCCTTCATATCATAACCCAGCATCGATCCGCCCTTTATTTTGATGAATTGGATCTTTTTCTTCACGGGTATTCCCTTTCCGTGTTCCGGATATAGAAACGATATTTTATCCTCATATCTTAAGTAAGAATAATCATTAGTCGCTTTAAGAGGTAGCTGGGGAGGTTCTGAGGTTGTATCTACTATCTTTTTACTCACAGGCATTTCTCTATTAACCTCCTGCTGTCTTACCAATTCCTCCGCTTTCTCTTTCAACTGCTTTAGTAGCTCCCCTGATATATCAGCAATAGGTATATCTAGATGAACCATATATTCAAGACCCTCTGGATGAATACTGCCAGGTCCAATAACATACGAACTTCCTTTGCGAATACTGAACAACTCCTTACTTCCTGCACTTACCTGAACTGCTCCCGCATTCTGATCGGATTCAAGGTTATAGTATAGATGATAACCACGTCCTGTCTTTACAGTAAATGTTGCTGGTAACATCGGCAATAGTTCTTTGATTACAGGGTTTTCAAAATCGTCTATGTCGAAAAACACTAACCTGCTCGACCAACTAACTATTCCATAATTGGTCTTATCGATTCTCGTATTACCACAAGCGGATAATGTATCATAGTCGATTTGGTTTTCTAGCTCTGGCCACTTCTTCACCTCACAAATCTTGGACTTGTAATTTATTTTAACAAAGTGAGCATTCTTTAATTGTGTGGGTATTTTCATAATGTAGTTAAACCTTGTTTTGATTTTTCATCGCTTGCCAGATGTCCCAATGCTCCGCCTTGTGTCGAGTGATTGCTCTTGATAATTCGGATACAAGGTCTGACGGTAATATGCGATTGAACGTACTCCAACCCGCATTTAGTCGTTTCGCCCTGTATTCTTCATAGTATTTCTGTTTCTCTGCTTGTGTTTGTTTCATATTGTCTTTTCCTTTGTTTCTGAATGGCGTTATTGCCACTCGTATATAACTAGTGGGTAATCCCAGAATAATTCACAAATAATCAAACTATTTTCGCAAATAAAAACCCAGTATTGCTACTGGGTTGTGTTTTTTTGAAAATCCCACTATCGAATAACTATCTCAGATAGAACACAAACACGCAACTTATTATATTACTCTCATCCATCTCTCACTCGTATTCGCATATACCAAAGAACAAGAGATTAAACTGATTTGTTTTCTTTTTCAGAACATTCAGCAGAATTCTGCAAGATGTCGATACAACTTGTCACAATTGTGACAACTTGATTTGCTCCCCGTTTCATTCTCTCTATTTGCATTGTTAAAATAATCATAAACTCATTCTACCGATTTTAGAACTCAAGTCAAATAGCCCTATTCATAGGGGCATTAACGTTAAAGTGATTAAATATAGTGGTTAGGATTAAGTATAGTGGTAGGCAAATATTGCCTATGGTTCTTCAGTGTGGTGCAGAATTCTGCCCCACATTGGATTTGCCAATGGTTCTTTTGTTCGTCCAATATTGGACAAACAGAATTGCCAGTGTTTGTCAGAATTCTGACCCACATTGGATTTTGCCTTTTAACGCATTGGGTATGGGGATGCTGTATTGTGTGGTCTTGTTAATCAGGATGCATCCTTGGGGCATTAGAGCTAAGCCAATGGGCATTGGATATACCCTAATAAGTATTCTTTTTGAACGCTTTTTAGACTTTTAAGCTGGGTCGAGACTTGCCTGAGGGTGTGGCAAACTAAATAAAATCGAATAACACACTTAGTTCTTATATCTATATGTGATTACATAAACAATATAACACTATGCACAAAATATTTAGCGGCATCAAACAAGCATCCTTGGCATTAGGCATCCCAAAAGAGGTATTATCTCGAGCAAAGCGACATAAGGCATCCCCCCGTGGTCGATATGGTTTTGATATATCAGGTCGAGTTCATTGGGATAATCCTAATACAGATGGTCTAACCTTGGAGCAATGGATTACTAACAACTACTCAGAGTTAAGATTACCTGCCCCCGAATCGACCGAGTATTGGTTATTGTGTAGAGATAAAAACAAATGCTTACTTTCGGAGTTATTGCTTAAACAAACTCAAAATAGGATTATCGACAAAAACTCCGCAATCGCGGGTTTGGAGGATGTTAGGTCTAATCTCAATGAATTGGTTAAACGTAAAATCCAAACTGATTTGATAGATAAATGGCAATTGAAACCAGAACAAATAAACGATGTTAATAAGTTCATAATTGATTTAGATAACGTGTGGAATACTCAAATTGCGATGCTAACCAAGTCGAAGGTATAATGTCACCCCTATTGCGTTTGAGTATCTTAAATGATGCTTTACGCAATGCTACAGGGGCAATAGAAAACCCCTTGGAGTTAATCCCCAAAGGGTTTGATTATTAAGGTCTGACAAAATTGTCGAACCTTTATGTCTTATATGCTTTTACGCCATACGTCGACACCATCGTCATCGAGCAATCTATTTCTTTACCATTTACAAGAACAACGTGAAACGATGGATAGAGTTTATCCGTTATATCCACCAGTATATCTTTTATGAGCGTTGGAACAATACAAGCAACCCTTTGTCTCATCTCCTGATTATTCATATTGAGTTCCTTGGTAATAGCGAGCAATTCATCAAACGTCTCTGGCATAGATGCTTTACTCGATGATGCTGATTTGTTCGTTGCTAGAGCATTCTCAATAGTTCTCCGTTCAATCTCCAACTTAGATAATCTCTCTCGAACTTTATCCATTGGCATTGGTAATTCACCGTCTAAGAGATTGAATGTCTCATCTATCTTGGTTGCTATGGATTTGAGTTTGATTTGCAGGGTGTCTATTGCCGATACACTCTCATCCTTGCCTAGCAATTCTTCGCGGGCAATAGGAATGAACCATTGTAATAGCGATTGCTCTAATGCTTGGAATGGAACAAGGTTCTTTACAGAACACGCATTGCCATTCTTGTCGTGTTTCTTGTCTCTATAACCAGAACAACCAAGGTAAGTATGCTTATACACTTTTACAGGGTTTCCACAAACGGAACAATGACACACGCCACGGAATATATTATTCACTTTGTTGCTTGTATAGTTTCCATGCCGTTTAGTATGTCCCGCAAACATAGATTGAACCTTGTAAAAGAGTTGTTCGCTAATCGCAGCAGGGAATGCATTTACTATTCTCTCGCCTTTTATTACTAATGTTCCAATCGTTCCTTCATATCGGAGCATCTGCGATATGGTCGAGCGGGTCCACTGTCCTGCTTTCTTATTAACAAAGGTTAGCGTATTATCATTATTTAATCCTCTGGCAATATTGCTTGTTCCTTTACCTTTGCTATATTCCGAATATATCCTTTGGATGATTCCTCTAATATCTTCCTTTATGTCATATTGCTTTGAATCGAAGTTATATTTCACATGACTTGGCAACCATGCTCCCAATGGACTTGGTAATCCTTTTCTTGCCAGTTCAATTGCCTTGTTCTTTTCTTCTCTCACTCTGCTAATGCGTAAATTGTTTGAGTATCTCGCGACATTTGCTCCAATGTCTCCAAGCATCATCGTATCTATCTTCTCGATGGTTTCAGAATTATACTCTTTATCGTCGAGGGTTGTGGCAATGAAATGTCCCGCTTGAATAATATCGTAAAAATACGCCTTTGCTTTCCAAGGATGTCCTCGGGATAGTCTGTCAAGGTTTTCGCAAATTATGCCAATGCCGCTGGGCAATTCTGCAACTACCTTGTCGAATAATTGGGTTGTTCCAATCTTCACGCTTTGAGACTCGTCATAATATTCGGCAACTACCTCGATGCCCTTCCGCTTGGCGTATGCTCGGTTCAACCGCTCTTGTCGGCCTTTCGAATCTCCGTCGGATTGCTTCTCGCTTGAGTGCCTGCCCCAGATTATTGCCTGTTTTTCGGTGTTTTTTATGTTCATCTGGGCAATATACGCCCGTGGTAGCTAATGTCAAGCACGCCTTATCGTGCTGCGGGCGCTAGTTCCGAACGTTGAAACGTTGGGCTATTCTCGCATGTCCCTACGGGACAAAGGCTTGGACCGGTTTCTCGGGCCTTCTCTGGGATCAAATCCTAGTGACATTGGACATTCTTGTCTGCTCCCGGAGCTCAGTCAACCCCGAAGCGGACAGGAATGTTCGCGCAGGCGCAGGACAGAATTCTTCAAGAGCAATATCTAACCAAGGTCGAGCGGAAGTGCAAGTGGGAGACGCGACATGTGGGAGACGCGACATGTGGGAGACGCCAAGGGCGTCATTCATACCAGCCCAGGACAACGCCCTGGGTTCATCAGCCCAAAACCCCATCAGCGCTGAAAGCGCGATTCATCCTTCGTCCTACCAGCCACCAGCCTGAGGCATAAAGAACGTTTGTTTGAATTGAGCCGGCCCAACCAATCCGGAGCTTTATGAAGCAGGCCCTTGGGCTGCAACAAAATACCTGTTGGACGATGAACCCAGGGCGTTGCCCTGGGCTGGTATGAAGCAGGCCTTTGGCCTGAGAGCCGTGCGCCCCAGCGGACACCCGCCGGGTGAACACCCCTTGCACCGCAATCCCTTCTTTATCCGTGAAATCCGTGGTTCGAACTGCTGTTTTTAGGTTTGATTCCCGTGAAATCGCAGGCTTCGACCAAATCTGTCTCGCGCCCCCGTCCTCGCTCCGAAAAATCCAAGACGCGCACGTTACCAAAGAAACGTGCTGAATGACGTTGCATTCCGCCCGGACTTGCCGGAATACTCTTGCCGGATAATCTTATGACAAATCCAACTGATAAGAACACAGCTAAAGTTACCCGACGGACTTTTATCAAATCGAGCAGCGTGGCTGTGGCCGGCCTGACGGTCGCGGACTACACTTTCGCCGCGCCAAAGACCGAAGCCCTGGCTCTCTCGGGCGGCGCCAAGACGGTCACCTTTCCCAAGGAACAATACGCCGCCCTCACGAAATGGCCGCGCTACGGCGATGCCGAGAAGAAGGCCGTCTGCGACATGCTCGACAGCAACAGGTTTTATGACGAACTGCCGGCATTTGAGAAGGAGTGGCAGGATTACACCCAATCGCCTTTCGTGAAAAACCACATCAACGGCACCAGCGCGTTGACCAGCATGTACTTCGCGCTCAACCTGCCGCCGGGCAGCGAGATCATGGTGCCGTCTTACACCTTCTTCGCCACTTGCCTGGCGATGCGTTTTTTCGACTGCGTGCCCATCTTCATCGACATCGACCCCAAGACCGCGACGTTTGATCTGGAGGATGCCAAGCGAAAGCTGACACCCCGCACCCGGGCGGTGGTGCCCATGCACTCCTGGGGACTTCCCTGCCAGATGGACTTGATCGCTGATTGGGCCAAAGAGAAGGGCCTCATCGTTCTCGAAGACGCCGCCCATGCCCACGGCGCGTCGATGCAGGGCAAGAAAATGGGCACTTGGGGCGCGATGGGCATCTACAGCTTTCAGGCGTCCAAAGTCATGCCGGCCGTCGAGGGCGGCATGGGGATGTATCAGACGCGCGAGTATTTTGAGCGCGCGGCCGCGTTCGGCCACTATGACCTTCCTGAGAAATTCCCGGCAGACTCACCAGTGCATTCTTACGCAGACACCGGGTTTGGCCAGAAGTACCGGATGCACCCGATGGCCGCCGCCTTGGCCCGCCAGCAGCTCAAGGGGCTTGACGCAGTGAACCAGCGCGTGGAACAGAACGTCCGCGCCATGAACGATCCTCTGACCAAGCTGGACGGCATCACCGAGCCACACTGCCGTCCCGACCAGAAGCGAGTCTATTACAGCCGCAACATGCTGCTGATTGACTTCAAGAAACTCGGCTTTTCGCGCGATACACTCGTGAAGGCGCTTAAGGCCGAAGGGATGGACGTGGGTTTTTGGGACTACCCTGAACAGCACAAACTCAAGATCTACTCCGAGGCCAAGTGGTGGAATCACCCGCCGAAGATTCCCCAATCGATGCCCGGCAATGCCTACATCAACGCCAACCACATCTTCCTGCCCCTATTCTACGGCGAGGCACCTGAACTAACCAGCCAATACGTCAATGCCTTCCAAAAAGTCTGGGCCCAGCGAACAGACTTGGCGAAGGCATAGCAGCCCGATTGATAATCGCTTAAGCAGGACAAGCGGCTGCGCAACAGTGGTTTTCACCCGGTGTTGCACAGTTCACTCCTGCAACTTGAAGAAACGCATGGCGTTTTCACGCAAGATTCTGGCCGCCAGTCGGTGGGCGTCTGCGAGTTCGAAATAGCCAGACTCCACTTTTTCATCGAGAACCTTGCCGATCAACTGCCGCGCGAGATTGAGTGTGCCGTAAGTTTCCTCGACGTGCCAGTTGTCACCGCCGATCATCAGGCGGGTTTCGTCCGGCAGAACCTCGATGGCCTCGTGCAGGGCGAGTTTGAAGTGCGACGGGCTGAGTAGCAGCGACCAGGTCATATCCAGCCAGATGTTCCTATAAACGAACGCCATGCCCAGCAGATCACGGCTCCACGGATACGCCAGGTGCATCATCAGAAACCGGGTGCGGGGGTGCCGTTCGACGAGGCCGGCGGCCTTGAGGGGATGCGAGCCGCGAACAATAGCCGTGCCCAGATGCATCTGCATCGGCACATCGCGCTCGGCCGCAAGTGCGCACAACCGGTCCACCACGAAATCACTGAACGCCTTCCGCTCAGCGGCCGAGGGCGCATTCTTGCCCCAGGCCAGGCGGGCGAGTTTCTCGTCGGGTTCGTCAAATGCCAGGTCACGGTCGTAGGCCAAAGCGTTTTTCAACGCCACATGATGGCGTGAAGCAAGTCCATCCACGAGTTTCCCAAGGGCATCGAGATAATCGTCGAATGAAGCCGGCTTGAGACCGAGTCGCGCCAGGAGGGTGTGCGCCCGGTTGCCGTTATGATCGCGCGAATCAGGATGCCAGCCGCAGGCCAGCGAGTTAATCCGCAGGACGGAGCAGTAATCTTTGCCCAGGGCCTGGCGCGCATCCAGCAACGGATCGCTGTAAGGATCGGTGATGACCCGTTCAACCCCGGCGCGCCGCAGCACCTCAGAGCACCAATCGCGTTGGCGGTGTTTCTGGCGCACCGCCGCATCGAGGGCTTGCCAGTTTTCGCGAGTGATCGTCGGCGACCCGTCGGCGTAAAGTTCTGTGACGGCCCGGACCATGTTGCGCACGAACGAACTGGACCCGCTCTGATGCAGATAGGGTTCCAGCGCTTCCCAGGAGGTCGGCGGCGGTGCCGCCAGCATCGGGTCACCCTCGCGGGTCTCCGACGGCAGCGGGTAAGGCCGCGCCTGGGTCCAACCCGCATAACTCTGTTGAAACAACTGAAGCAGATTGACTTCGCGGTTCAGCAGAATCTCCGGCATGTGGTGTTCGTGAACGTCCACGATGCCGAGGCTGGCGATGAATCGAGCGAGTGAACTTGTCATGGTGTTAAGTGTGTTGGCTGTCGGACAACCGGCGTCGAGACTGCATGGCGCCGCCGGTGCCGTCAATAGAACAGAGATTATTGCGCCGACTCCACCTCGCGAAAGAACTCTTGCATGTGCGCCTCACCCCCCTCCGACAGCAGCCGGACGTTTTCCCGTGCCATGATGGCGCGCAGGCGCGCGTAGGTGCCGTCTTCCCGGGCCATCGCCGGGGTGTGCTTGCACTTGAGGAACATAAGCGGCAGGCGCGCCAATTCAACCCGCCGGCGCACGGCATCCGTGTCCGCCACGGTTTCCGCCTGGTCAAACAGGGCATCGGCGTCACGGACGAAAGGCTCGGAGAAAAGTTTGTCCGAAGGGTTTGTTCCCAGGCCAATGTGCGTATCGGGGGTCAGTTGGGCGTGCAGCCGGTCCAGGTAACGGCGCAGCAAGCTGCCGCTGCGGCCATAATAGCCTGCCAGAAAGTCATCGACAAGCGGTTCGACGTTCTTCTCCGGGTTCCACAACAATTTAGCGAGCACGTAGGCCCGCAGTTCTGCGAACTCGCCGCCCCGGCTCTGGTAAGCAGCCTGCTCCATCACGCCGATGGCATGGTGGTCCCGGAAGAAAAGCAGATTGGGCTGCAGCACGTGGAAATTGGGATAGGGCATGGTGTAGTTGCCGAAATTCACGACGTAGTCCCAGATATAAACATGTGGGGCAACCGCCGCCCACCCGTTCATGTCCGCAACGAAAGACTTGTTCTCCGGGCAGACCGTGAAGGGATGCGCGAAGCAGCACTCGATGCTGCAAAGACGCACGATGACGTTGTGACGCGGCCGGATCGTCGCCGGCGGTTTGCGGGTGTAAACATACGCCAGCGTGCCCACGAACTTGTCCGGAAACTCCGCTTCAATCTTCTCGGCCACCTGGTTGACAAACCAGATGACCGGACCGGACTCGCTGCCTTCGCGCCGGGCGATTGTCTGGCAGGGTTCGCATTGACACGGGCCTTCACAATCGTTCTGTGAAACGTCGTAAATACGGTAATTCGGGTTCTCACGCATGACCTTCTGGAACCGCTCGGTCAGCAACCGCAGCACGTCCGGGTTCGAGAGGCAGAGTTGGGCCCGCTCATGCGTCCGCCGGCCATTGATGAGGCTGTAGTACTCGGGATGAGCCTCGAAAAATTCGGATGGCGGCAGGAGCGGAAAGAAAGTATGCACGCCCCAGTAGCACTCGAGCCCGCCCGGTTGCTCGCGCCAGCCCATGGCGCCGTTGATTCGATTGTGCGCCGCCCAGATGGGGTCAAATGCCTCGAAATAAAAATCGTTGCGCACCCGCAGACCCGGTT
>Ga0194063_10002097_pt1 | contig 12584 bp, 10 predicted proteins | sample SepL3720m_MetaG_FD_155459 | JGI IMG/M metagenome (GOLD analysis project Ga0194063, IMG submission 155459) | Anoxic zone freshwater microbial communities from boreal shield lake in IISD Experimental Lakes Area, Ontario, Canada - Sep2016-L373-20m | ecosystem: Environmental > Aquatic > Freshwater... | reverse complement strand
TGCCCCAGCGATGGAGGAGCTCGATGCCATTGTTGTTGGCATCTCAAAGCAGGGGCTTGAAAGCCACACTGACTTCATCGCCAAGCATGGGCTGACAGTCCCGCTCCTGGCAGACAGCGACGCAAAGGTCGCGAAGTCGTACGGAATGACCGGCATCCTGCCACCGGGCACGAAGCGCGGCGTCGTAATTGTGGATTCCGAAGGAACTGTCCGTTACCGGCATGACCACCTAATTGGGATTGACTTCCAAACCGTTGACGAGCTACGCGAGGCCCTCGCCGGAGTCGCCAAGTGAGCAGCGCCAAGCCGGCAAAGCTCTATGTCTGCGGCAAGAAAGAGTCAGCGGCTTCACTCGGCCACCCCTGTGGCCGAGCAATTGTCAGTTTGCGCAATGCGGGATTTGAGCCTGAGATCGAAACAGTCGCCGGTTACCGAGCGCTTCCATGGACGCGCAGCGGAAAACGGGACGAGATTCGTGAACTGACCGGTCAGGAGAACGTTCCAGTTCTGATCCTTAGCGATGGCAGCGCAATCGCAGGCAGCGGCAGGATCATCAAGTGGGCGAAGGCAAACCAAACCTGATTGACACAGGACCTATCGATCACGAGTATCGTTGTCTGATTCAAGGTTTAGCGACCGAAAGCGCCTCGGGGAGAGAGCGATGAACGGTAGGAGACTGGCAGCAATTCAGATTGCGACGATTGCGTTAATCGCTGCGCTTGCCCTACCAGCACAGTCACTGGCCGCCCCGGCAAAGGAGAGCTTCCCGACTGGCTTTATGTGGGGCACGGCGAGCTCCGGCTTCCAGTCAGAGATGGGTGGCGGAAGCGCGAATTCCGACCCAAACACGGATTGGTGGCAATGGGTGCGAGACCCCGCGCAGATTGCCTCAAAACATGTCAGCGGTGACCTACCTGAGAACGGCCCTGGCGCTTGGCAGGAAAACTATGCGACCGACATCGCGCTCGCCACGAGCCTTGGTTTGAATAGCTGGCGAATGGGAATCGAATGGAGCAGAATCTTCCCCAATTCGACAGCATCGGTTTCAATCGGCAGCAGTGTTACGACTGCCAACCTCAACGCCCTCAATGCGTTAGCTGATCAAACGGCAGTCAACAAGTACCGATCAATCCTTATCGCTGCACGAGCAGCAAAGCTGAAGCCATTCGTAACGCTTAGCCACTTCACGCTGCCGCTTTGGATTCACGATCCTTCAGCTGTGCGAGCGGCGTTCGGAAGTCGCGGTACTGATAGCGCGATTCCGACCGGAATGACGAAGGCTGGTTGGCTTGCAGGCTCAACGGTCACCGAGTTCCGCAAGTACGCCGCCTATCTGGCGTGGAAGTTCGGCGACCTAGTCGACTGGTGGACGCCAATCAACGAACCGATGGTCCAGGCGGTTGGCGCCTACGCCAATGTCCCCAATGCCTATGCCAGCTGGTTCCCGCCCGGCCTCTACAGCTATCGGGCTGCCCTGACAGCGGTCACGAACATGGACTACGCAAACGCAGCCGCCTACGACGAAATTCACCACTACGACTCCCGCGATTCCGATTCTGATGGCAAGAAGTCGCGGGTTGGCCTCGTTCAGAACATGATCCACTTCACTCCGGCCAGCGCAAGCAAATCGATTGATACGGCAGCGACCGTCCACGCCGACAAGCTCTTCAACCGCACATTCCCCGACGCAGCAATCAAGGGTCAGTACGACCTAAATGCGAACGGCAAGGTTGATGCTGGCGAATACAAGCCATCGCTAGCCGGCAAGGCCGACTTCCTCGGCGTCAACTACTACTTCCGTGGCCGCGTGTCAGGTCTGGGAGCTTCACTCAGTAAGACAATCCCGCTACTCGACTTCCTGCCTCGCACCGGTTACCGCTGGGCGTTGAACAGGACAGCACCTCTCTGCCCAACGACCTGTTCTGAGTTCGGTGCCGAGCTGGATTCGGCCGGCCTTGAGGCAGTACTCACCGAAGCGGCCTCATACAAGCTGCCACTGATCGTGACCGAGAACGGAATCGCCGACGCATCGGACAGCAGGCGATCAGCATTCCTTGTTCAGCACCTCAACAGGGCCTGGAAGGTCACCAAGTCAAAGCCGAGTGGAGTCTCACTGCTTGGCTGGTTCCACTGGTCACTGACTGACAACTTCGAATGGTCAGCCGGCTACCTTCCGAAGTTTGGCCTCTACTCGTTCTCACCAACAACGCTCGCAAGAACGGCACGCCCGAGTGCGGCTCTAGTCGGGGCAATTGCAAAGAGCAATTCGCTCAGCTCATCCCAGCTGAGTCGCTGGTTGACTAGCCCGCAGTCGCGCTGAGTCCGGCTTCGCGAGCAGTAGCTGACGGCGTTGAGAACTGAAGTACTCCGTCCTGCACCGGGTCCTCTCGCAGGCTCTTGCGGTCCTTGACGTAGTTCATTGTCAGCTCCCAAGGTGCCTTCGTGCCCTCGCGCGGCAGCTCATCTACGGCGCGCTTCACATATCCGGCTTGGAAGTCAAGCAACGGCCGTGTTTCCATTGAAGGGTCCGGGTTAACCGGCACACACTTGCTGTAGCCGCAGCGATCCATCGTCTCAATCACGCGACAGGCATAGTCGAAAACGATGTCGACCTTCAAAGTCCAGGACGAATTTGTGTAGCCAATCGAGTAGACAAAGTTGGGTATATCGCTGAGCATCATCGCCCGGTAGGCGAGGCTGTCTTTCAGCACCGGCTTAACGCCGTCAACGGTCATGTCAATGCCGCCTAAGACAAGTACCTGTAGCCCTGTCGCGGTAACGATGATGTCGGCTTCGATTTCCGTACCTGACTCGAGCAGAATCCCATGCTCGGTAAATGTCTTGATTCGATCGGTTACAACCGATGCCGATCCGTTGGTGATCGCCTTAAACAGGTCACCATCGGGGACTGAACAGAGCCGTTGATCCCAAGGTTTGTAGTCGGGCGTGAAGTGCGTATCAATGTCATAGCCCTCGGGCAATTGCCGTTCGAGCATCTTGCGGATCGCCCACTTTACGATTGCCGGTCGCTTCTGGCTGAGGTTGAAGACCGTCTTCTGCATGAAGATGTTCTTGCGGCGCGTCAATGCGTAGGCGCGCTCGGCGGAGAGATGGCGTTTAAAGAAGTTCGCGATCGGGTCCTTACCAGGCACTGCCACGACATATGTCGGCGAGCGCTGAAGCATCGTCACATGTGCGGCCTTCTCCGCCATCGCCGGAACTATCGTCACAGCCGTAGCACCACTTCCGATCACAACGATCCGCTTGCCGGTGTAGTCAAGATCCTGCGGCCACTCCTGCGGGTGGATTATCAATCCTTCGAACCGCTCGCTGCCCTCAAAGTGCGGCAGGTAACCGTGCTCATAGCTGTAGTAGCCACTTGCGCAGAACAGCCATGAGCAGGTCAGGGTCTCACTCTCACCGGACTGAGAATCCGCGTAACTAACGGTCCACTGCGAATCCTCTGTTGACCACTCGGCAGCCGTGACCTTGCAACCGAATCTGATTCGCTCGTCGATTCCGTTTTCAACAGCCGTCTCTTCGAGGTAGTCAAGGATTGCCGGGCCATCAGCAATCGATGCCTGATCGGTCCACGGCTTGAACTGATAGCCGAAGGTATGGAGGTCCGAGTCTGAACGGATCCCTGGATACCGAAACAGGTCCCAAGTCCCGCCGAGCTGGTCTCGCGCTTCCAGAACTCGGTAACTCTTCTCGGGCAGGTTGTGCTGGAGGTGCCAAGCAGCGCCGATCCCCGACACGCCGGCGCCGATGATCAAGACATCTAGATGCTCCGTTGCTTGAATCACACTCATCGTTCTGAGTATGGCCTGCCTGACATCTCTATGGGTGACAGTTGTCACGCACGATTAAATAAATTCCGACTCTTCGACAGTTCAAACAGCTACTGCACTGCGCGCACGGATCAGGTCAGCAGCTTTTTCCGCGACCATGATCGTAGGTGCGTTCGTATTACCGCCAGGAATAACTGGCATTACCGAAGCGTCGACTACCCGCAATCCTTCGATCCCTCGCACGCGAAGTTCAGGGTCGACGACCGCTAGCTCGTCGCTGCCAATTCTGCAGGTTCCAACTGGGTGATAGAGCAACTCGACTCTGCGACGAATGTCATCCTCAATTTCGGCATCGGTACTCACATCAGCGCCGGGATAAATTTCGCGACCGAGCGTCGATGCAATCGGGTCGGTCGCAGCTAATTCGCGTGAAAGCTTCACACCAGCGACGAGCGCTGCAAGGTCCTCGGGCTCGGAGAGCGTGTTCGTGAGAATGCTTGGCGCGTCGGTCGGGTTGCTTGAACGGAGCCGGACATGACCGCGGCTCTTGACCGTCACCAGAGCCGGCCCAAACGTAACCGCGTGCTCCTTGTACTCGTCAAAGCCGTGGTCGCTGAAATAACCCGGTGCGAAGTGGAACTGGAGGTCAGCAGCAGGCAGCCCCGGCCGTGAACGCACGAACGCAAACGCCTCGGCGACTGAACTACTGAACGGGCCTTCGCGCTTGATCAACCACTTGAGGATGTTGCGTGGCGATTCAGCGTCGGCGAGCGTTTCGCCGATCAGCGAATCCCAGATCGAAACTACGAACGGATGGTCCTGGAGGTTTTCGCCAACGCCCGCCAGTTCGTGAGTCGCCTCTACACCAACATCCTTGAGGTCAGCAGGCCGGCCAATCCCTGAAAGCTGAAGAATTTGCGGTGAGCCATAAGAACCGGCTGAGAGAATTACCTCTTCGGACGCGTGAGCTACAGACTCGCGACCACGCCGATCTAGATAGCGGACGCCAACAGCCCGGTCACCCCGCAGCTCAACGCCAAGCACCTGAACCTTGCTTAGAACCTCAAGATTCGGGCGCTTCATCGCCGGTCGCAAGTAGGCGTTTGCCGCGCTCCAGCGCTGCCCCCGGCGCTGAGTCACCTGAACTGGCGAGCAGCCGTCCTGCTCCGGCCCGTTGTAATCGGCAATTCGCGGTATACCCGCGCCCTCAGCGCTTGCCAAGAATCGCTCGGAGAACGGTGACGGGTCGCGTGAGTCCTCAACGCGTAACGGTCCACCGGCCGAGTGGTACTCAGACGCCCCACGCGAATTGTCCTCAGCCTTGAGGAAATAAGGAAGCACGCCATCCCAGCCCCAGCCAGTGGCGCCTTGGGCCTCCCACATTTCATAGTCGAGCGGCCGGCCCCGCACGTAGAGCATTGCGTTCATAGAGCTCGAGCCACCGAGTGATTTGCCGCGCGGCAGGTAAAGCGAACGGCCGTTGCAATCAGGCTCAGGCTCAGTCCAGAAGTTCCAATCAAGCTTCGTTCGGAACTGATTGGCAAATGCCGCTGGAATCGTAATGTTCGGATGGCGGTTACTACCACCAGCCTCAAGCAACAGAACCCGACAGGACGGGTCCTCACTAAGTCGATTGGCGAGCACGCAGCCCGCCGAACCGGCTCCAACAATCACATAATCAGCTGCACGCATCCGAAACAGTCTGCCGCATCCGTCAAGTCGTGCGCCAATGCGACGGTTCTAAGTAGCGAAATTCGCGTTGAGTGACTATCATCACATATATGAATTCAACTGGAAGCACTCACCCATTCCGCCTAGCCGCTCTTGCAGCCGCTACCGCGGCCCTGTCCATGTCCCTTCTTGCAGGCACAGCCGCTGCCGCTCCGGTTACACCGGGCCCGTCTGGCAACGCCTTCTATACGAGCACGCCGAGTCTAACCTCGGGCAAGCATGGCTTGCTGCTCCGTTACAGAGCCGCTCAGGCTGGAACAACCCTGCCTGATGCTGCAAGTTCCTACACCGTTCTTTACAAGTCAACTTCGCTGTCAGGCGCGGCTATCGCCGTCTCCGGATCAGTTTGGATTCCAAAGGGGACCGCACCAGCTGGCGGTTGGAAGGTAATCAGCTGGGCTCACGGTACGACCGGAGCAGCCGATGTCTGCGCTCCTTCAAAGTCAACAGGTGCAGCCGACTCGGTTGTTCCACTCGCCTATAACACCGGCACGCTCAACGAGCTGCTCAAGGCCGGCTACGCAGTAGCAGCTACCGATTACGAGGGTCTCGGAACTCCGGGATTCCACCCTTACCTGGTTGGCCACTCTGAGGGTCGCGGTGTTATTGACATCGTTGCCGCAGCACGCCAGCTTCCAAGCTCGAACCTCAGCAGTAAGTGGGTAGCATCGGGCCACTCGCAGGGTGGGCACGCCGCTTCCTACGCAGCAGCTGATGCAGCAGCTTGGACGGCATCAGGCGCCGACACGAGCCTGTCGCTCAAGGGCCTCGCTGCCTTTGCTCCGGCAAACTCGATGAAGATCGCAGTCTTGACCGCCAAGGCGGCAATCAAGTCGCCTAACGGCATCAGCGGTCTCGGCGCATTGATTGTACGTTCGATGACTCAGGCCGACACGAGCATCAGCCTTAGCGCGCTGATGGCACCGGCTCCTTATGCGCTGCGTGGGTTGATCGACACAACCTGCGATCTGGGTACACCGACTAGGTTCGGGCAGTTTGCACCGGTCCAGCTACTCAATAGCTGGACGAGCCCACTTGCCACCAAGGCTCTCAACGTCCTTGCTGGCGACAAGATGAGCCCGAACTCACTGAATATCAAGGTTCCGACACTGATCCTTCAGGGCACAGCCGATAGCACAGTGCTGCCAAACCTGACCAAGGACATTCTTGCTCCAGCACTGCGCAAGAACAACGGTGGCAGCCCAGCTATCACCTACCGGCCATACACCGGCCTTGACCATGGCGGCATCGTCGCCAGCGGTTCACCGAGCTTGGGCGTCACACCATCAGCAGCCTTCGTTTACGCGAAGGGCTGGATGGCAGCTCGCCTCGGCTAGTAATTGCTTTCGAGGGGCGGCGGGTGTCAAAGGGACATCCGCCGCCCTTTGTCGTTCCTGAGATAAACGGCCGCTGATCACAATTCGATTCAGCTGCTTGGGCACAGCCGATGCGCCTGTTCCAGGCTAAGGAGACTCTGGCGTCGGTAGCTGTGCGCTGACCCTAGTCAGGCGCGACTTACAGCCCGCAGCGTGCCAGCAATCTCAACGATCGCCTCACGCGCGCAGTGCGAAACACCAGCCATGTTGGCGAAGCCGTGGATCAGTTCCGGGAACCGCCGTGTTACGGCCGTCCCACCTGCGGCCCGCAGCGCATCGGCGTATGCCTCGCCCTCATCACGGAGAGGATCAAAGCCAGCTGTAATAACAATCGCCGGAGGGAGTCCGCTCAGGTCGTCTGCCCGCAGCGGTGAAACTCGCGGGTCGGCTGGATCGACGCTTTCAGCTTCGACATAGTGCTGGCCGAACCAATCCATCAACTTTGTCGTCAGCAGGAAGCCCTCGCCGAACAGCTGATAAGAGCGAGTCTTCTCTCCTGACCCTTCGATCCGACCGACCATGTCGGTGATTGGATATACGAGTAGCTGCGCAAATGGTGGCGGCGTAAGACTCTTCGCTGTTGACAGTGCAGTTACCGCGGCAAGGTTGCCGCCAGCACTATCGCCACCGACAAGAACACGTGTTGGGTCAGAGCCAAGATCGGCCGCGTTCTCGACTGCCCAAGTGAATGCGGCTCTCGCGTCGTCAACTCCAGCCGGGAACTGATGCTCTGGAGCGAGGCGGTAGTCAACTGAGAGCACGTCAACGCCAGCGTGGAAGCAGAGCGCTCTGCAGATGCTGTCGTGCGAGTCGAGGCTTCCGATTACGAATCCGCCACCGTGGTACCAGACGAGCAGTGGGTGCGGCCCACCCCGTTCGATCGTCTTGTAGAAACGAGCACCGATCTCACCGTCGCCTCCAGCGATCCTCAAATTACGCACTTCAGAAACTGGATCGGGGTTGCCGCCAGCGATCACCGACTGCCTGGTGATAATTGCGCGCTCGCGGCCGACACTTCCGAATTCATCAGCTAGGCCGCGTCGCTCAATCAGCGAGAGGACTAGCTGACAAGCCGGGTCAAGGCGCTGGCCGTCAATGACCGTCGGATTGCCGCCTGACATACGTACCTGCAGCCGTGGTGACAGCGAGGCAAGCATTCGCCCTGCGGCAGCTTCGGCCTTCATAGATCCGACGAGCGGTGGTGCTGTTTGATCGCGCTTTGACATCTGGTCAGTTACCTAGTCGTGAACCCTAAGCGAACATCGCAGAGAAGTGCCAGCCCGGGCGACGCTGCCCGCTCCGCCCGCTGGTAGCTTGCGAAGCAAGATGGCCCGTCAGATTCCCCAGCGGAACGAGTACCCGTACTCGGAGATCAGCCAGAGCCGCTGGAAGGACAACGACATTTATGGGCATGTCAACAACATCGAGTACTACGGCTTTTTCGACTCGGCGATCAACCGGCTACTAATCAGCGAGGGTGGGCTCGACATCCACAACGGTGCCGTAATAGGCATCTGCGCCGAGTCACACTGTGAGTTCCTTGGGCCGCTGGCATTCCCCAATCCGGTTGAAACGCGACTCCGAATCGGCCACCTTGGCAGCTCTAGCGTCCGCTATGAACTTGCCCTGTTCGACGGTCCCGATGGAGAGGCGGCAGCGACCGGCTGGTTCGTCCATGTCTTCGTTGATCGCGATACACGCCGCCCAGTGCCAATTCCGGATTCAATCCGCGCAGCGCTCACACCGCTGCTTATTGAAACGACAACCGAGTGATTCGCTCACGGGCGGCAGTCCTGACGGTCAGTGGCGCACCGGCGCCTTACGCCGTATCGCGACCACTCCAAGTCGTTGAGCTTGGACTTGCGGACCCTGGTGAAGGCGAACTGCTGATCGAGATTCACGCTGCAGGGCTCTGCCACTCAGACCTCTCTGTGATTAATGGGTCAAGGCCACGACCACTTCCGATGGTGCTCGGTCATGAGGCCGCAGGCGAAGTAACAGCAATCGGGCCTGCCACGGAGGGGTTTGCGGTTGGCGACCGGGTTGTTCTCGCCTTTGTTCCATCCTGCGGCGAGTGCGGTCCCTGCCTCGATGGTCGATCAGCGCTCTGTGAGCCTGGTGCAGCAGCCAACACTGCGGGAACATTGCTCGGCGGCGAACGCCGTTGGATTGCCGATAGCGGCGAACAGCATGAACACCATCTTGGCGTGAGTGCTTTCGCAGAGCGGACCGTTGTCTCAGCAAGGTCGGCAATCAAGATCCCTGATCAGCTCGACTTCGCTACCGCTGCCGTGTTCGGCTGCGCTGCACTTACAGGTGTTGGTGCCGCAATCAATGCCGCCAAAATCCAGCCCGGTGAGTCGGTCGCAATATTCGGGCTTGGCGGCGTTGGCATGTCTGCACTACTAGGTTCAAAGCTGGCTGGCGCCAGCCGAATCATTGCTATTGACCCCGTCGAGTCAAAGCGGAATCTCGCCCTCGAACTTGGCGCTAGCGAAGTCCTTGACGGTGGCCCAAGCTGCGCCGAACAGGTTAGGAAGCTCACCAGCGGTGGGACAAACAAATCGATTGAAACCGCTGGTAATGCCAAGGTGCTCGAAGCAGCCTATGCGGCGACTGCTCGCGGCGGCACGACTGTCACCGTCGGACTACCGGACCCATCGCAGATGCTGACAATCCCCGCTGTTTCGCTGACAGCCGAGGAACGAACGCTTCGCGGCTCATACCTTGGATCAGCTAACCCGAGAGAGCAGCTGCCCAAGCTCTTCGCTTGGTGGCAGGAGGGCCGGCTGCCCCTTGAGCGACTAATCAGTGATCGGATCGACCTCGACTCACTCAACGAGGGATTCGACCGCCTTGCTGATGGAAGTGCGATCCGCCAGATAATGGTTCGCTGAATACCGATGACCATCGGCTACGAGGCCGACTCAGAGCGTTCGTTTGAGCGGCCTGTCCGGCGTGAAGGACTCTCGGCGAGCCTCCCAGTTGATCACCGGACGTTCAAACACTCTCCACGAGATTAGGCCAGCGATGATCGATACGCCGAGAACAATCAGCAGCCTTGGCGGGAAGTATTCAGGCAGAAGGCCAAGTTGCCGGAGCGCGAGAATCAGCGGCAGGTGCCAGAGATAGACGCCGTAGGAGATAACCCCGAGCTCTGCGAGAGGCTTTACTCCGACAGCTCGCGTCGCCCGTCCTGAGCCGCAAACCACGGCGGCAATGATCAACGCGAAGCCCGCCGCGGCAGGCAGGTCTGTGAGCAGCATGCGCAGATCGGGAAGGGTGGTTGGGTCCTCCTGCCAGGCAGCGTTAATCACAACCAGTGCCGCACCAACCAGCAGGAGAAGGACCGACACAACTGACCCCAGCGGTGGTGCCTTGCGCTCACGACGGAGAGTCACCCAGAGGGCAGCGAGCATTCCGAGTGCAAAGTGTCCGAGGAACGACGGCAGCCACCTTCGAGGCGCAGACAGTCCCCAAGTCTCCCAGTGGACCATGCCATTCCACGTAATCGTGATCGCGATCAGACTGACGAGCATCAGCACCTGGCGTCCGGCATGGCCGCGACCAAAGCGGATCGCCAACCAGCCGAGCAACGGCAGCAGAATGTAGAAGGCCATCTCCACGCAGAGTGTCCAGGTAACTGGGTTTAGAACCCACTGGGTGCTCTTTGAGTAGGTCTGCGCAAACAGGAAGAACAGCGGCAGCTCATTGAGCGACGGTATCCCCTTGTTGTAACCAACAATCGCGTACATCGCGATACAGCCGACGATGCTCACGTAGTAAGCGGGGACGATTCTCGCGAGCCGACGCCGCGCATAGTCGCGAGTCCCGACTCTGCCGCTTGGTTGCAGAGCAGCACGAGAAAACGCCCGGTATAGCAAGTACCCGGATAGCACAAAGAAACAGATCAACCCAAGGTGGAGCGCGAACATGACCTGGTCAAATAGGGCCGTTCTGTGACCCCCCTTCGGCCGGTTGTCGCGATAGAGCCAGACATGGAACACCAGCACTGACAGTGCGGCTAGCCCGCGCAAACCATCAAGACCGGTTGAGCGACGCGCCCGCTGAGGTTGACTACTTTTGCTTGAACCCGCTGTCATCGGCAGAGGCAAGCTAGCGCTCAGTGCGGGTGATCGGACTGAAAACAGAGAAGGCCCGGTCTCCCGGGCCTTCAAATAGCGGGGGCAGGATTCGAACCTGCGACCTTCGGGTTATGAGCCCGACGAGCTACCTGACTGCTCCACCCCGCGACGCTAAGTAGTCAGTATAGAACGCTTTTCTTGCCGGTGAACTTATGCAGGAAACCCGGAGACAGCGTGTCGACCCCAATTCAGCGACACTTATTGCGATGGCCCGCTGCTTTGTAACCCGCCAGCTGCCTGGCAACCAATCCGATCGAATCGTTGCTGCCGGCCACGATCTTGACCTTTGGCCGAAGGAAACTCCGCCACCTCAGGACAAGCTCATTGCCCACGCCGCCCAAGCCGACGCTCTGCTCTGCATGTTGACCGATCGGATCGATGCGGAGCTACTCGATGCAGCCCCCAAACTGCGTGTCGTTTCAACGATGGCGGTCGGCTACGACAACATTGATGTCAACGCCTGCCGCCAGCGGGGAGTGTTAATCGGCCACACCCCGGATGTTCTCACAGAGGCGACTGCAGATCTGACGCTAGCCCTACTGCTGGCCCTCGCTCGACGCCTTCCGGAAGGAATTGCCGCAGTCAACGATGGTAGTTGGAGCAGCTGGTCGCCAAACTGGCTGCTCGGGGTTGAACTTCGCGACCTAACGGTTGGGATCGTCGGACCCGGCCGCATCGGCCGTGCCGTATCCCGACGCTGTGGAGCGTTTGGCATGAAGGTGATTGAGAGCGGTCGCCCTGGTGGGGACCGCCCCGGCATGCCGCTAGATGAGATGCTCGCTCTGGCCGATGTTGTCTCGATTCACTGTCCATTGAATGACAGCACGGAAGCTCTTGTGAGTTCTGAGTTCCTAGCCGCGATGAAGCCAACCGCACTGCTTGTGAACACTTCAAGAGGCGGCATTGTTGACCAAATCGCTCTCGCTAAAGCTCTCCATAACCGGACGATTGCTGGTGCAGCACTCGATGTGACTACGCCCGAGCCACTCCCGCCCAGCGATCCACTACTCAACTCTCCGAACCTGATTGTCACACCTCACCTCGGCTCAGCGACAACTCGAACCCGTGAGGCAATGGCAACAAAGGCTGTCGACAACCTGCTCGCTGGACTTGCCGGCGAACCGCTACCCGACTGCGTCACATGAGCGAGCTACCAAAGGTGATCGCAACTGTCGACATCGGCACCAATTCGACGCGCCTGCTGATCTGCTCAATCTCGACTTCACCAAGTGGAGAGCTGGCAATTAGCGACCTCGAACGCCACTCGAATGTGACACGGCTTGGAGACGGAGTTGACGCCAATGGCCATCTCGACCCAGCCGCACGCGAGCGTGTACTGACCGCCCTTACCGGCTACAAGGAAATCGTTGATCTCTACCCTGTCGATGCGATCAGCGGTGTGCTGACAAGTGCCGGTCGAGATGCGGCGGACGGTAGAGAATTCACTGAGGAAATCCTTGCCCGAACTGGAATCGCTGTAAGGCTAATCAGCGGCGATCAGGAGGCGCGGCTGTCGTTCGCAGGAGCGACATCTGAGCGCA
>Ga0194063_10002096_pt1 | contig 12585 bp, 11 predicted proteins | sample SepL3720m_MetaG_FD_155459 | JGI IMG/M metagenome (GOLD analysis project Ga0194063, IMG submission 155459) | Anoxic zone freshwater microbial communities from boreal shield lake in IISD Experimental Lakes Area, Ontario, Canada - Sep2016-L373-20m | ecosystem: Environmental > Aquatic > Freshwater... | reverse complement strand
TGGTAGCGTTGGTCATACGAAAAAGGGAGGAACCGTAAGTGGATTGACACTCTTACGATGCCGCCCTTTTTCGCTATGAGCCAGAGCCGAACCTCAAATCAGGCAGGAATTTCTTTGGACGGTAGTGAATTTTTCAGAGGTTTCTAAAGATTGCTCTATTCACCCAACCAGCGAAAAAGCTACCATGCAACCATGGATCTCCCCGCTCACATCGTCCTCGCTACCGATCACGCCGGTTACCCGCTCAAGGAAGTCATCAAGGCTCACCTGATTGCGCAAGGTATCGATGTCGTGGATGTCGGGACGTTTTCCGAGGAATCCGTCGACTATCCTGCAATCATCCGCAAAGGCTGTGCGGTCATCCTAGAGCAGCACTGCCCGGGCATCATCTTCGGCGGGAGCGGCAACGGCGAAGCGATGGCGGCGAATAAGGTCCGGGGCATTCGCGCTGCTGTAGGCTATTCAACGGAAATTGCACGGCTTGCCCGAGCCCACAACGATGCCAATGTCCTGAGCTTCGGCGGACGCTTCATCACGCCGGAGGATGCGAAGGCGATGGTGGATATATTCTTGACCACGCCTTTTGAAGGTGGACGGCATGAGAGGAGGGTGAAGGATTTGGAGTAAGAAAAAGTTAGGGAGCCTCTAAAAAATGTCATGGTGAGTTCGTCGAACCATAACATTTTGAAGAGAGTCGTAAATTTGTCGCAGTTCGATGCTTCGGCTCAACTCACTGTGACAAATATTCTTACGCTGGTACCATTAACCTGTGCCCACCACCCCCATCCTCATCACCCCCTCGATCCTCTCCGCGGACTTCGGTCATTTGCAGGAGGACATCAACTCCATCGAGCCGTACGCCGACTGGATCCAGCTGGACGTGATGGACGGGCACTTCGTGCCCAATCTCAGCTTCGGCGCACCGGTGGCCAAGTGTATCAAGACCAAGCTCCCGATGGATACACACCTCATGGTCAGTAATCCTCAGGATCGCATCGCGGAATTCCTCGCAATTGGTGTAAAACATATTACCTTCCACGCAGAAGCGGTGAAGGGTACGGATGCACGGAGGGCTCTGATCCAAGCCATCCGCAAGGGTGGTGCTACAGCCGGAATCGCGATCAACCCCGTAACCCCTTTAAGCGAAGTGGAAGACGTGCTCGAGGACATTGATCTCCTCCTCGTCATGTCGGTGAACCCGGGATTCTCGGGCCAAGGATTCATCACAGATGTTCTGGGAAAGGTTACCGAAGCCCGCAGGAAGCATCCCGCGCTGATGATCCAGATGGATGGAGGTATTGACGATAAGACCGCTCCCCTCTGCCGCGCGGCCGGTGCCAATAATCTGGTGACCGCAAGCTACCTTTTCACATCCAGCGATCGAGCCGCGGCCATCGCTTCCCTGCGCGGAGTATGAGGACATTTACCATCCGTCATCTCCTGCTGATCGGTACGCTCGCACTCTCGGGATGTGCATTGTCCTCGACCGTCACGGATCACCCGACCACTCCACTCCATCTCATTGCTCCAGACGGCAATGTGATCACCGTGAACGCTGAGCTGGCATTGACATCCGCGGAAATGGAACGTGGTCTTATGAATCGTCCTTCCTTGAAGGCGGATGAAGGCATGCTCTTCGTTTTCGCCCAGACGACACCACTCTCCTTTTGGATGAAGAACACACTGATCCCACTCGATATCTTGTTCTTCGATGACTACGGAAAGATTGTCTCGTACACGACGATGCAGCCTTGTCCTCCAGAGAAAACGGAGACTTGCCCAATCTACGCATCACGGGGACCGGCGAGATACGCGCTGGAGGTGCCGGCGGGATGGGTACGCAATAGAAGCGTGACCACTACTCCTCTCCGCCCGCAGGGGGGAGAACGAAGATCTGTCCCGAGTGAACAAAGCGAGACAAAAGATGAAGGAGAAATACCCGAAGGAGTGCAAATGAAATTATTGGAAGATGAAATCACCGTATTTCCCTACCAGTTAGAATTACCGATTGCTCAATAATCCCAAGGCAGGATTCACTGATACCAAGTTGCAATGGAAAAGCTACTAATCCGGTGCTAGAAAAGCGACATCCTCTCGTACCGCGCCTGCCCTTCCGTAGCTCCGTAGCGAAGGAGGGAAGCGTTTACCAAGGCCAAGAAAGCGTAGCCGACGCCTCAGATTCATGAGTAGTGTTTCAAGCGCGAAGTGGTATGAAAGCATCCAAAGTGGAAAATGGACATGAGCATGTGGTGCAATAGCAGCAGGATGCGATGATGCATATTCCTGATACGCTGTTCTTCCGATATTTCTGATACTCTCCGTCCATGGATTTCCCCGTCACGCTCCCGCCACAAACCCTCGCCACCGCCGCAGAGCTCCGGATCCTGCCGGAGGACATCGACGAATTCTTCGCGCGGGGCAGCGGACCCGGCGGGCAGAAGATCAACAAGACGGAGAGCTGCGTAGAGCTCACGCACCGACCTACGAGAATACTGATCCGCATACAGCGCTTCCGTGGACAGCATGCCAATCGCATCGCCGCCTACAAGCTCCTGATCGAACGATTGGAGGAACGGATGAAAGGAGCACAATCCAAGAGGCAGAAGGAGATGCACAAAGTCCGCAAGCAGAAGCACCGCCGTTCGCGCAGGGCCAAGGAGCGGATGCTGGAGGGCAAGCATCACCGGAGTGCCATCAAAGGACAGCGGCAAGGGATATCTCCGATAGAACCATGAGCAACAAAACCAATAACGAACAACTATGAACCAAAAACTGTTCCGCTTTTCCTTGTCCGCATAGAGCATTCAAGGGATCATGACGCCATGCAAACTCCCCAAGAAACCGTCGTCCTCGATCGCAAAGTAATCTGGGCACTCATGCTCTACATCACGGCACTCACGGCATCCAATACGCTCGGCATCAAGCTCATGCCCTTCCTCTTCGGCACGCATCTCTCTGCCGCCATCTTCGTCTTCCCCGTGGTATTCATCATGACGGATGTGATCGGGGAAGTGTACGGCAAAGCCACAGCGCGGATGTTCGTCGCAACGGGATTCGGGAGCCTCATCTTCTTCCTCGCGGCCAACGTCCTCTCCAACATCATGCCAGTCTCCCCGGACTTCACGATGGCAGCGGCATACAGCCAGATCTTCGGCTTGTCTGTGCGGTTCACCATCGCCTCGCTCGCCGCCTACATCATCGGTGAGTACCAGGATGTGTTCTCATTCTTCTTCCTCAAGGCACGCTTCGGTAGCCGCTACTTCTGGCTGCGGTCCAATCTCTCCAATCTCTGGGGTCAGCTCATCGACACGGCAGTCTGGTCGACGATCGCCTTCGCAGGGGTGTATCCGGTGCGCACGATCGTGATGATCGGCATTCCCTGGTGGCTCTTCAAATTCGGCATGGGCGTGGCGTATACGCCTCTGAGCTATTTGGGAATCTGGTTGTTGAGAAGGAAATAAGGAAGAGAGGAAGTATCTCGAACTTTTCCCATTATGCAGAGCAGGCATACCTGCCTGCGGGTAGCACCAGGACAGTGTTCATGAGAGGGCTCATGGTACTAAGCCGCAGGGAAGTATCCCTGCTCTCCAATGGTGGAGACGAAGTATCCGGCATCCATTACTAAACCATCCACGAAAATACAGCTCTAATGCAAAACGAGCGAGAACCCTACCCACCCGCTCAGACGCTGAGTCCCGCCTGCATCCTCTTGGCGAGCGTGCGCAGGAACGATGCCGCCACCTTGATCGTCTTATACTTTCCGGTCGCAGGATCGAACACACGCTTCTTCTGGATATTGGCGCGGTAGGTGCGACGGGTGTGCCGCATGGAGTGGCTTCGGGTGTTCCCGAAGACTGTTTTCTTGCCGGTTTTGACGCATTGGCGTGCCATAAGCGGAGGAAGAGTACCGATGGGGAGAGAAGGGGTCAATGAAATAGTCGCGAAGAATATCGGAGTACATTTGCGATTTATTGATGGTTCGTCACGGCTCACCACAAGTTTGCAAATGGCGATTGCCTGCAATAAATCGCAAATCGCAAATTTTTAAATCGCAAATTCCCATGAAACTCCCATACTTCGATATGATAGAATTCCCATGACATCTCTCTCCATAGACGTCCTCATCCCCACCTACAATCCGGGTCCCGAGCACCTGCGGGTCGCCCTCGATGCGCTGAAGAACCAAACCTACCAAAATTGGAAGGCATTCATTCACGATGAGTCGACAGAAGGAGATGTGCAGAAAATCGTGGAGCCCTATCTTGCCGATCCCCGATTCAGGTTCAAAAAAAGTGATAGACGCCTCGGCATCGGCGGCAATTGGAACGCTTGTTTGAAAGCGACATCTGCTCCGGTCGTCGCCTACCTTTTTCATGATGATGAGTGGGGACCGAAGTATTTGGAGCGGGCTATGCATGTACTCGAAGCACATGCGACAGTCGGGCTCGTTTCGATGAATCACACCTACCGCATCGAAGGGGCTATGGTTACCGCGAACGAATATACGGAGCTGCAGGAGTGGAAGCGCAAAAATCTCCAGCCAGGAATCCATGCCGGAAAGGAATATTTATGGGAGTGGGTGAAGACCGGGCTCAAGCCGAATATCATCGGCGAGCCGAGCTTCTGCGTGCTGCGACGAAGTGTGATGGATCAGATCGGAATCTGGAATGAAACGATGCCGCAATCGCTCGATGCTGAGTACTGGGTGCGCATCCTAGAAGTCGCCGACTGGTTTTATCAGCCAGAGGACTCCGGCTTTTTCCGCGTCCACGAAGAAGGGACGACCGCAGTGAACCGCAGAGCCGGCAAAGGCCTCTACGACCGCTTCCAGATCCTCCAGAGCCTCATCGACCGATTATCTTCAGGACCAGAAAGGACCATCGCCAAGCGTGCACAAATCCGGCAATTCCAGGACATGGTGAAGCGCTACTTCCAAAAGCGTGACCGTGGCGACAGCGTGACCTTCAGCGGGTCGGGAATCGTGAAGAAGTTTGCGCTGCGGCATCCTTTTGTGACGGGGTGGGCGGTGATGAAAAGATGAAAATTCCTCCGACGAACAGCACAGCCGCATTTTTTGATCGTTCAATTTTTTGGGCGCAGGAGAAGGCACCGACAACCCATCAGTGCAACCCTGACAATTTCTTCCGATGTTGCGTATGTATGTGGGATTGCTGTATTCTTTGTTCCATGAAGCACATACCTTTCCTCCGATTGATCAGAACCCCATTCCTTCAAGGGTTTCTTTTCCTCGTCCTTCTTGTCTCTGCCACACCGCACTCTCTCGCCGCCACCAAGTATTGGATAGGAACCGAGGGAGGATCATTCGCCACTGCCGCCAACTGGAGCATCTACAGCGGCAGCGGCTCCACGACCGCCGTCCCCATCTCCGGAGACGTCATGGTCTTCGATAGCGGCGGCAACACCAATGCCACGATCACCGCATCCATGACCGGCTCGAGCATCGAGATCCGTGCCGGCTACACAAAGAACATCACCCTCGCTTCCAGTGTGACGCTCGCTCTGAATACTCTCACCATCGGATCATCCAGTGCCAAAGTCATCCTAGGAACGAACGGCAAACTTACGCTCAATGGCAATGGGACGCCACTCACGGGATCGGGCACACTGGATACTTCCACAAATACTCCGAATACCGTGGAGTACATGGGACAGGGAACGACGAATATCACCGCAGCGGGACCGGTCGCATCCGGTTACAGCAACCTCACAGTGGATCCGGCGGGGTTCAGCCGCAGAGATTCATTGACGATGAGCAGTGGAGATAAAATCCGCGGGTCACTTTCGGAATCTGTGGATGGATTCGGCTATTTCACGACATGGAATGGTTACATTATAAAAGTTCGCCTCTCGGATTTCACGGCAGTAGCCGCAATATCTACCGGTCTCTTGTGGATCGATAAACAGGTAATCCTCGTGAATGGCTATCTCTACCTTGTCTCTATGGATTCGCCTGCACAGATGGCAAAAGTGCGTCTTTCAGACTTTACAGTGATCGGCAGTCCTCTCACATTCACGGGATACAGCGAAGGATATGGTTTACTCGCGGATCCAACAGGGACCTATGCTCTGGTTTCGTTCAACTACTTGAACCCTGCAGTAATCTTCCGTGTACGCCTTTCTGATCTAACCGTTGTCGATTCGATAACGCTGCCGGCAGGGGAGAGCAATGTGCAGGAGGCTGTAAGTGATGGCACGTACGCCTACTACGGAACATGGACGACTCCGGGCAAAATAGTCAAAATACGTTTTTCAGATTTTACTCGAGTCGGTTCTCTTACCCTACAGACAGGTGAAAATAATCTCGGCTACTACGTCGACGCCATCGCTGATACCACGAATGGTTTTCTCTACTTCTCCACCAAGTTCACAAGTGCTGAGAAAATCGTAAAAATCAGAATTTCTGATTTCTCAGAAGTAGCTACATTGACGCTGGGTGCAGCAGATGGTTGGTCCTCGGCAATATCCATAGATACGGAGAGTGGCTTTATGTATGTGGCAACGGATAGAAATCCTATGACTGTTATCAAAATTCGGCTTTCAGACTTCAGCCGCGTTACAACACTGACGATGGATTCCGAAGATAATTCCCGTCACGATTCTCCCATTGCACATCTCATTCACAACGGTTACCTGTATCTGAGCTGTTCACAAAATTCCCCCGGCAAAATCATCCGCATCTCCCTTGGCTCCGCCACCCCCACCCTCGCCACCGCCGCCTCCCAAACCCTCACCATCAATGGCAACCTGACCATCGGTGACGGAACGAATGCCACAACGATCGCAGGTTCAACCTATAACCCGATCACCACTGTCGGGGGTCATACCACCATCAATGCCAATGCCTCTTTCACCGCACCATCAGTAATGCATGTTGCGGGTAATTGGACCAACCGCGGCACCTTCACCCCCAATGGAGGCACCGTCACTCTGAATGGCACCAACCAGACACTCACCGGCTCTACCATCTTCGCCAATCTCACCAAGACTGTGAGCAGTGCGGATACGCTGACATTTGCAGCCACAACGCTCCAACGCATCACCGGCGCTCTCACGCTCCGAGGAATAGCGGGCGCCCTCCTCAGCATCCGCTCCTCCCTCTCCGGCACTCAATGGCAGATCGATCCCCAAGGAACGCGGGATATCCAATATGCCGATGTGCAGGACTCGAACAATACCAATGCAACAGCGATCAGTGCAGGTGTTGGAACACAGGATGCGGGGAATACTGTGGGATGGATCTTCCCGACAACACTGGCTCTCGGCTCTTCTGCGAATCCCTCATTCACCAATTCCTCCCTCACACTCACGGTAACCATTGCCCCCATAGGATCCACCGGCACCATCACCTTTAGGGATGGCGGTGTCATCCTTGGGACCACCACTCTCAGCGCAGGCAACGCTTCCATCACCGTCTCTTCCCTCACTATTGGTGCTCACAGTATCACGGCCGATTACTCCGGAGATACCACGCATGCAGCATCCTCTGCATCAATCACGCAGACGATAAGCGATCCTCCTCCACCAACCGGTGGTGGCAGCAGCACACGGAGAGGTTCTCCTCCACTGTCTACGCCAATACTGCGCAGCGCAGCCCCGGAGGAGCCCACCGTTTCTCCTTCTCTATCAGTTACCCCATCGCCTTCCATCATCATCACTCCTCCCGCCAACTTTACTTCCCTCCCACCGCTTCTGCAGCATACCCGCGAGCGACTGGCGGAACGCATTGCTGAGCGCATCCAAAAGATGCCCTCGATCAAGGATATGCTCCTTCGTTCCCTCGAGCGCTTCGATGCACGACTCATGAGGAAAAGGTGAGCAGGGTATGGGAACGAGACGAGTGTGAGAGCAAACGAGTTCATGCATTGACCACGATGTATAAAGAGGGAAATGAGGGAACGCTCTGGTTTTCTCTGATTGAATGAAAGGTCGAATGTTCATGATGTTATGAGATTTTTATTACGCTACCATGGACACGATGAAGATCGTCCTCGCCACCCCCCTTCGCTCCTTCTCGCTACGTTCGTTGGAGCTACGGAGGGGCAGGCCAACACCATTCTCATTTAAAGCATGAAAATTATTCTCGCCACCGGCATCTACCCTCCCGATATCGGCGGCCCTGCGACCTATGTCCGCGCATTGGCAGAGGAGCTTCATCGACTGGGAAACGAGGTTACCGTGATTACCTACGGAAAAATTGATACCACGGAAATAACTGTCGATACTGATGGCGCATGGAAAGTGATCTCCGTCCCTTGGAAAGGAAAACCGATTATCCGGTGGTTCCTCTTCGCACAGGCGCTTAGAAAATATGACGCTGATGCGGATATTGTCGAGGCATTCTCGTCTGTAAGCGTCGGCGTTCCGATGATGCTCTCACGGCTAAAGCATCCGAAGAAGATCCTGCGCCTTGGCGGGGATTTCGGCTGGGAGCGCTACGCCGATCGCGGAGGAAATCTGGGGCTGAAGGATTGGTACGACACAAAGCCGTGGTCGCGGATGCTCATGCAGAGAATCCTCCGGGGGTTCGATCACATCATCTTCTCCACAAGCTTCCAGGGAGAGATCAGCGAGAATGCGTATCATTTGCCATCGCACTCTGTTATTGAAAATGCCCTGTACCACTCGCTACACTCGGATACAGGGCAATCCTTCCCGTCCGGAAATCCCATCCTGCACACGGCGCACCGGCCGCTTCGCCTCCTCTTCCTTGGGCGCTTCGTCGGATTCAAGAATCTCCCCTCGCTCGTTGCGGCAATGCCGCACCTGCCGGGGTCGACACTGACGTTTGTCGGGGAGGGGCCAATGGCTCCGAAGCTCCGAGCGCAGGTCGAAGACCTGCACTTGGAGGAACGGGTAAGATTCCTCCCACCTGCATCCGGTGAAAAGAAGCAGAAAATTTTTGAAGATCACGACATCCTCGTCATTCCTTCCATTACTGAAATCAGCCCAAATGTGGCTCTGGAAGCGCGTTCCGAAGGTCTGCCTGTCTTACTCTCCGAAGAGACAGGGCTGAGCGAAAGTCTGCGCCATGGAATGGTGATCCGTCCGCTGCGATCGGGTAAGCAAATCGCCGATGCCATCCGGGATATTGAGAATGATTATGAGAATATCGCGCGAGAGGCGGCATCGCCCCCGCCGGCACGGACGTGGGGGAATGTGGCGGAGGAGCATGTGAAGTTGTTTGAAAGAATATCTTCTGTTTCGACTGCTGGTCAGAAGGCTCAGGGTAACACCGGATTCGATTCTCCGATTGCAGGTCGAAGACCTGCGCTGGTGAATGGGGAAAGATTGCTGATGATCTCCGGCGACCGTTCCATCCTCCAGGGAAAACAGAGCGCCTTCTACTACACGCTGCAGGAATTTTCAAAGCATTGGGAACGCATTGATGTGATCTGCCCAATACAACAATTAACTGATAACAATTCACATTTCACTTCTCCATTCGAAAATGTCTTCTTCCATTCTTCTCCCCATGGCCTCTGGTACCAACCATTCTGGATCAAGCGAAAAGGCACAGAGCTGATCAGCGCCTATCATCATGACGTCATGACCGTTCACGAATTCCCACCGTTCTACAACGGTCTCGGAGCGCGGTGGTTACACAAAATCACCGGAATACCGTATGCGCTGGAGATTCATCATATTGCCGGGTACCCGCAGGCGGCGACACTCACCGAATGGATCGGACGAATCCTTTCACAGTTCATTCTTCCCTGGGATGCCAGAAATTCTGCCGGCGTGAGGGCGGTCAATCAGACGACGAAGGAACAGTTGAAACAATGGGGAATCCCGGACGAGAAAATCCACATTGTGCCGTCGTTTTATCTGGACCGTGTCCTATTGCAGAATCCTATCCGAACGGTAGCGATTGATGAGGGAAAATCGCAATTCGCCAATAATGAAATCGCCAATCAAGCCTACGATCTTTCATTCTGTGGTCGTCTGGTCCCCAACAAGAATCTTCCAGTGTTGCTCAAGGCGATTGCCAGCATTCCCAATATCAAACTTCTGATTATCGGCGACGGCCCCGAGCGCCCTCGTTGTGAAAAGCTTGCAAATGATTTGGGGATTTCCAACCGAGTCACTTTTGCAGGATGGCTTCCCTCTGCGGAAAATGTCATTGATGCTCTGCGCAGTTCCCGCATCTTCGTCATGAATTCCCTCAGCGAAGGTGGCCCGCGCGTCCTGCTGGAGGCGATGGCCATTGGACTTCCTGTCATCGCGACTCCGGTCGGCATCGTACCGGAGGTGATCCAAGAAGGAGTGAACGGGATGCTGACCGACGGGTCGGCGGAAGATTTGCGATATGCAATCTCTGTGCTGATCGGGGACGAGGCAATGCAGAAGCAGATCGGCAATGAGGCGCGGAAGGTGCTGGATCGGTTCGAGCGGGGGACCCTGGTGAAGGGGTATGCGGAGTTTTTAAAAGGGCTTATCTGATCATTTGAACAGCTCTAATTATGCTCTGATTGTGAAGACGCATGCCATCCTTCGACGCAGCTCAGGATGACATTTTCTTGGGCGCGGCTTAGGAGGACATTCTTATCACCTGAATCAGGCAATAATGTCATGGTGAGCCGCGTCGAACCATGACATTATTGCCGTAGAAATGAAGTTCCTCATCATCACTCAGAAGGCCGACCGCACCGATCCCATCTTGGGATTCTTCCACCGCTGGATAGAGGAATTCACGGCGCAGACGGAGCAGGTGATCGTCATCGCACAGCAGACCGGAGTATTCAATTTTCCGAAGAATGTCACGGTGCTCTCCCTCGGAAAAGAAGCGGGGAAATCCAAACTGGGACAAATCCTGCGCTTCTGGATCCTCATCTGGAAACATCGGAAGTCCTACGACCGCGTCCTCGTCCACATGACGCCGATCTGGGTGGTATTGGGGTGGAAAATCTGGTTCCTGCTGCGCAAGCCCGTCTACCTCTGGTACGAGATCCGGCGCGGCAGTCTCAAGCTTTCGTTCGCACTCTTCGTCGTTCGGAAAGTCTTCTCAGCGTCCAAGGAAGGCCTGCCCCAACCATCACGGAAACAGGTCGTCACCGGACATGGCATCGATACGGATTTCTTTTCCCCTTCAGAAAAAACCCGTGACCCTCATCGCATCATCGCCATCGGCCGCATCACCCGCTCCAAGCGGTACGACGTCATTCTCCGGACCTTCGCTGCACTTCCTTCACATTTTAAGCTGGAGATTGCCGGAGGGACGATTACTGCATCAGACATCACCGAACTGCAGAATCTCCAGACCTTGATACAGGAATTACATATCACCAATCGCGTCTCGATCCGATGGGTTTCCCCTGCACAAATGCCGGAGTTCCTCCAATCGGCCTCCCTCCTGCTCCACGCCTGTATCGGCGGATTGGATAAAGTGCTGCTGGAAGCGATGGCCTGCGGCGTACCGGTGGTGTCGTGCAGTGAAGCGGCGAAAGAAGAACTTCCAGAGCTCTGCGCCGCGACTCCGGAGACGATGATCGCAAAAGCCCAGAGTCTCCTCATGATGTCGGAGGAAAAGCGTGAGAAATTAGGCAAAGAATTACGACAAAACGTCATCGAGAAACACGGGCTTGTCCGGTTGATCGGGAGAATGGTTGAAGAAATGGAGAGCTGAGATTCTTAGCCTTTCACTCCTTCCGCGATCCACAGCATTTGTAAAACGAAACGATCCGGACGTTCTTCTTCAGCTTCCTTCTGCGCCTGTTGCCATTCGGCTTCCGTCACCAGCTTCTCTCTCAAGAGATCATCGACAACGGGGTAAATGAGTCCGATCCAGTTTTTCAAAAGTACTGTGCACTGCCCGGGTATAGCCCCTGTAGCCGTGATCACGTGTGGAGTGATATGAATGTCTTTGAGCCCAAGGGATTGGAAGAGCGGATAAAGCTGAAGAGCAATATCCAAACTTCCTCGACCATTCCCATAAGCGTAAATATTGCGCGCTCGAAAACACTTCAGGAGATTCTCCGTCCCCGGTGTTGCGAAGTATCCCTGGTCATGCGGCTCGGTAACGATGATGCGGCCTCCATTTTTCGTCACACGCATCATCTCGGCAACAATCGATGCGGGATCGGGAACATGAATGAGCAAAAGCCGTGCGTACGAAACGTCGAAAGAAGAAGCAGGAAGTTCAGTGTTTCGGGCATCTCCCACTCGCAAATCGACATTCAGTAATTTCAAATTCTTCGCGCGTTCCTTTCCGACGGCGATCTGTTCCGGCTGAATATCCACACCGACAAAGGAGCCTCCGGAGAGCGATTGTGGAATCCACGCATTCGCCAACGGGCCACATCCAAATTCACATACCCTGTCCGTCGGTTTGAAGGTGATGCGTTTGGTATCTCCGTACAAATCCACCTGCCCGGTAAGCCTATCCTGTTCCTGAGGCGCCGATCCAAGATGATACGGAGAAGTCATTTGTGCGGGAATTATGGCTCTTCTGGAAATCGAGTGGGTAGCAATTTGAACTTCTTCGCAACCTGAAGAGCAGAACACCAAGAAAAAACCTGTTACGGTCAGTGACATGCTTGGCTCCCTCCATACCAACGGTCTCTACGA
>Ga0194063_10002094_pt1 | contig 12596 bp, 8 predicted proteins | sample SepL3720m_MetaG_FD_155459 | JGI IMG/M metagenome (GOLD analysis project Ga0194063, IMG submission 155459) | Anoxic zone freshwater microbial communities from boreal shield lake in IISD Experimental Lakes Area, Ontario, Canada - Sep2016-L373-20m | ecosystem: Environmental > Aquatic > Freshwater >... | reverse complement strand
CACTTCCTTAATATTGTGATGGGTGTATAATTACACCAATTATGTGTTATAAGTAAATCGGAAAAAAATTATAAATACAAAAAATTAGTTATAGTTTTATGAAATTATATGATGCGATTAACGAGAGAGAGAGAGAGAGAGAGAGAGAGTAGAAGCTCTCTCTAAAAAGATTAGCAAACAATTTCCTACAGGTTTTCTTGTCGGGGTGTTTTTTGTGGCATGCTTCTTCTCTATTACAAATGTCGCGAGGGCGGATATTGCTACTAATCTTGTTGGCTGGTACAAATTTGATGACGGAACTGGTAACGTCATAACTGATTCGGCGGGTGCGTACAATGGAACTAAAAACAGTGCTGTCCAGTGGACAACTGGTCAGGTAAACAAAGCTCTTTCTTTCGGGGGTACAGGATCTAACTATGTTCTTCTCGGTAACGATCCAGCATTCAGCCCTGGAACTGGAAATATATCAGTTTCAATATGGTTCAAGACGAGTACTAATTTTAGCGGTGGAGCTAAATATATCTATCAAGATAATACTGATAATAGTGCAGGAGACAACAGTAATATTGAAATTACCATAACGACGGCAAATAAAATTAATGGGAACATACGAGACCATGATTACCATGCTGTTACGATGACATCAGCTTCTGTGTTAAATGATGGAGTTTGGCACCATGTTATCTTGGAAAGGAGTGGTACCACAGGTTATTTATATATAGACAACGGTACTCCTGTTACAAACACGAATGCACTCCTTGCCACGATTTCTACAGGAGCTACTAATGAGCCTTCTGTTGGAGCAAAAAGGGCATTAACTCAAAATTTTACTGGAATAATTGATGATGTACGTATCTATTCGCGGGCCTTGTCATCTGGCGATGTAACGGAATTGTATAACCAAGGGTTATCGCCTTATGTCACTGCGCAAACGGCTTCAAGTTTAACGAAAAATAGTGCAACATTAAACGGCACAATTGTGACAGATGGCGGATTAGCGTCTTCAACTGATCAAGGGTTTTACTACGGTCTTGATAGTTCCTATGGTTCCGTCGCTTCAACGACAGGTACGTTTAACCTCGGCACATATACTAAAGATATTTCAGGGCTTAATTGTAATACAACATATCATTTTGCTGCATTTGCTAGGAACTCGTATGGTACTGGCACATCGACTGACTCCACATTTCTCACGAGCGCCTGTTCTGGCATTCCTACGAGTGTCATGACTTTACCGGTGGATGGAAGTACTGTCAGTAATACGATTCTACTTGGAGATAATGCGGGCGGGGATTATCCAGTTATCAGTGTGCAATTCAGATTTGCATCAGATAGCAGTAATATAGGTGCAGCTGTCACTTCTGCACCTTACAATTTGGCATGGGATACATCGACAGTTTCAGATGGGAGCTATTCAATTGTTGCTGTGGCGACGAATTCCCTTGGAGTCTCAGCAACCTCTACTGCCGTAACCATTACAGTTGATAACAGCAACCATTGGTATTCAAGTTTTACACCCCTTCATCAGTATTATGTTTCACCGACTGGCACAGGAGACGGCTCATCAACTTCGAGCCCCATGAGTTTGAATGCTGCAACATCAACAGCAATTGCCGGTGATGAGTATTGGCTAATGGCTGGAACCTATCCAATAGGACAGGCTCAGTTGACACGGGCAGGCACCGCTTCTCATCCAATAGTCTACCGTGCTATGCCCAATCAGCATGTTGCAATCCATGGCACTTTTCTTGTTACTGGTGCATATAATTGGATATGGGGATTCGATATTTCAGATCCGGATGGTCTTTCTGCCCTAAGAAGTGACGGAATTAACGTGCAAGCGGCTGGCGTACACGCCATCAACAATATCATACATGATCTTATGGGCGCGACACTTCTAACTCCGGAGGCATCCCAAGGTGGAGCAGATGGAATTGGAGCGTGGAATGACGGTGCGGGACAAGTTTTTTATGGAAATATTCTCTATGGTGGGAGACAGACACCTCTTCAACAGCGCGGTCATCTTATCTATACCCATAATGATTATTCTGCCTATGGATATAAATATTTTGTCAACAACATCTTAGTTGATCCTCCGACGGAAGGATGTAATTTAGTTCTTGATGGAGGAGGACACGTTACTTCTGCAAGTAATTGCTATGCCTTTCATGGATATTCGGGAAGTGATCCAACTCAGGGATTCTATCTGCGTAACAACATAATTGCTAATGGACTCGGGACATTGCTTGGTGGTTCAACGGGACCGGCAGATCATGAAGTCGTGAAGAATAATTATTTTTATAATAATACCTTGTCTGGTTCAACTACAATCCTATTGGGATATACAAAACAGTCGCAGGTTGAGTTCAAGGGTAACTATATGGGTGGAGGAGATATGATCGATCTTAATTTCTGGGGGGCTGGAGAAGTAACTAACACACAGTATGCGCCGAATGCGTTTACTAGCAACGAGTTTTATAGTAACAGCGCATTCAATTTCAGCATCGGCACACTAGCTTATACACTATCGGGCAAACAAGAAAGAATACCAGCTTTGCAGCACAGCGATATTATTAACAGTAATATATATTCGAGTCTTGTTCACTATTGGTTGTATGCGAATAACGTTAGTGGCGGCCATACAACGTTATCTTCATGGCAAACTGCTTCTGCCGCCGCAGGCAATGCTTTTGATCTAAATTCACAAGTAGTATCATTTCCTCCGGCAGATAAAGTCGCGGTCATTCCAAATGAATATGAAAGTGGACGAGCTAGCATAGCGATTTACAATTGGAGTAATGCTGCAACACAAAGTATAGATTTGTCATCCGCATTATCTGTCGGAACCCCGTATTCTATTTATGATGTTAAGGATATTTGGGGAACCACTTTAGCATCGGGAATATATTCAGGGGCAAATATAAACATACCGACTGGCGGTTCCCAATTTATGTCTCTTGTTGTACTACCGCAGTCTCCACCTGCCATTACTAGTTCCTCTGCCACGGCAATTTCAACTTCGACAGTAACCTTAAATGCGAACATTACAAATGACGGAAACGCTTCAACAACTGTACGAGGATTTGCATGGGGTACGAATTTGACACTTGCTACACCTATTGCAACATCAACCGAAACCGGTACATTTGGCACTGGTACGTTCACGAAAGATTTAACTGGCCTGTCGCCTAATACAACTTATTACTTTAGAGCATACACAACGAACATTTTTGGGAGTGGTTTTGGTTCCATACAATCATTCACCACTATCGCAGCTTCTTCAACTGTCACTACCTCTTTAACCGTCGACTCCATCACCCAAATCTCGGCCACCCTGAACGGAAATGTCACGGCGAATGGAGGCGCTGACGCGACCCAGCACGGCTTTGCCTGGGGTAGTTCGTCCGGTCTGACCACCGGCACAGCTACGACAACCGGCGGCGCTTTCTCCGGCACCGGCGCTTTCACTTCTTCTACCGCTCGCAACCTTTCCTCGCTCTCCTGTGGCACTACGTACTACTTCCGGGCATACGGAACAAATTCGGCGGGAACGGGGTATGGGACGATTGTATCATTTACCACTAGCGCTTGTTCAGTCACTCCAGTCACCACAACATCTTCAAGTGGTAGCAGTTCTGGTGGAGGAGGATCTGCATTAAGTCAGATTTACAATCTCATTTCTATGGGTAACACTGCCTATCTCACAACCTATGTGAACCAAAATCGTGCTCTCCTCCTCACTCTGCAATCCCAAGGACAACAATTGCCGCCACAAGTTCTAGCACTCCTATCACCGACGGTTACAGTGAATCCAGTCGCAACAAATTATAATGACTATTCAACCATCACATATTTACCGACAAATCCCAAAGTGAATAACAACCCGCCTGCCTCTAGTATCCCTCCGCTATCTCCTGAAGCAATGTCTAGTCTCAAAGGTCTTCCATATGAATTCCTCACACTCATCGGTAAATTCCCAGAGCTCGGCAGGACTATTCTTTCTTTAAGTAAAAGTGCCGGAAACAATATTGTCGCAAAACTGAAGGGTGCAAGACTCACCCTTCCAGGAATGAGTAAAGAAGCTGGGTCGTCTACAGGTGTCCCTCTCGCATCTCTTACACCAACCCAAAAGAAATCTCTACCCTCTGAAGTCGTCTTTGCTAAAGCCGGTGATCTCATAGACTACAATGTCTCACTAGCAATATCTGATAATGGAACAGCTGAACAAACCATACACACTGTAGCTGGGAAATCTATCGATCTGGCACTCAAACCAGATAAGCCAGTTAAAAATATCACAGGTTATCTAACTATTAAGAATATAGACCGACAGGTGGCTATGAAAGCCATACCTGCTAACTCAATGCTTACCGCTTCAATCGGTTCACTCTTAGCACAATCATCCAAAGAAGTTCCAGTCGTCGACACTAAACTCGTCCTTGCAACATTCACATATTCTGATCCCGACAAAGATGGTATTTACACAGCTCACATAGATGCGCCACAAATACATGGGGAATATGACATCATGACTATAATGGAATACAAGGATGCCAAGCTTGGGTCAAAGGAATTTCATCTGACAACCGTGGTTGATCCGGAGGGATATGTGTACAAGAAGAGCGGTTCTGATGAGACTCGTATTCACGATGCAAAAGTCTCAATCTTCTGGAAGAATCCAAAAACATCAGCCTTTGAACTTTGGCCATCTTCAAATTACAAACAAGTCAATCCACAGAAAACAGATGCGACTGGCATGTACTCATTCCTAGTTCCAGAGGGAACATACAAACTGACGGTTACTGCTGGTGGATATTATGATTACAATGGCGCGGAATTCAATGTTGTTCAAGGATCTGGTATCCACGAGAATATCGAAATGAAATCAAAACATTGGTGGACGAATCTAATCAGTTGGTTTGCGAATCTGATCTGATATTCCTTTATGAATGACGACCAGTCTCAAGATGCGATTGTACCACCTCAAGAAGCTCAAGCTCCTGAAACACCTGTTTCTAGCCCAACAGACGGTTCTGAGGCATCGAATACGCCCCCAGAGGCCCCAGAATCGCCTACAAACGATTCTATAATCACTCCTGTCAAAGATCAAAATGGAGGGGTAAATCAGCCAGAAAGCGAGGTGTCGAAACCACCAAAAGTGGCTGAAACAAGCCAATCTGATAAAGATCAGCCGCAGCTAAATCTTGAACCAGTTCAGCCGATTTCGACGCAGTCTGCACCGTCCGCGCCGACGCTACCGACTCCGCAAGCACCACAGCTGCAATCGTCGGCGCAACCAGATCAAACTGGATTCATCCGCGCTTTGCTCGCTAAAGCTCAAGCAAAAATTCAGTTCAACAAGCAGAAGAAGCTCGATAAGATCATTTTGTTCGCACAGAAAAAGAAAATCGTAGCGAATGAAGATATTCAACTCCTTTTACACATCTCTAGCGCCACCGCTACCAGATATCTGGTCAAGTTAGTCCAGCAAGGTCGCCTTGCACGCGTGGGGAACCCACGCGATGCAAAGTATCAATTCATACGCTGAAATGTCTGCGGCTCATATCCACCAATTGAGCCACGTGCGTTTCCGATTATCACCGAACTTTGTCGAGAAGCGGCCGACTTCCGCTTCTCTCACCAACCGTTGTTCGCATCCAGAGGATGTCTGTATGGCGAAGCACTCCACGGTTGCGATTAGCAACGGTGGAAAGTGCGAGAGCCATTCGGACATACGATGGTTGCGCCACAGAACTAGTCAGAAGCGGAAGTGGGCCGCTTCGAATCACTGCGACGAACTGTGCTAAACTGTTTATGGCTCACCGAAACAGACCTGTGGCTCATTTGGTGGAATTGAGCCACCCCCCCTCACCACCACCTTTCCTCCTCCCAAACAGTCAAGGAAAACAAATAGCGAGGACGGGACGGAATCCTTTCCCTCACACTCCCAGTCTTCCGTCCCGTCCTCTCCTTTTTTGAGATTGCGATGAAAAAGGAAACAGTCGAGCGAAGCGAGTCCGCATTTCATTCACAGAGAAGTCAGGCGTCGGGATTTTCGGCGAAAAAGGTTCGAACTTCAAGTAAAAACTGCCGCAAAAAAATGAGCGAGCTTGCGAGCGAATGTTTTTTGCGAGGGACGAGTGACGCGACTGCTCGCGTCACGTGATGGGATTCGAAAAGTCTGAGCGTGTGGCACGGAGGCGTTAGCCGAGTACCACGCGAAGACTGTACTGAAGCTGTAAGCTTCGAATCCCTCCGTCTCCGCTTTTGATCTGTACCCCATAAGGTGCACGAGATACGAGTAATATTTTGCGAATAGCAATCAGGACATTATTGTTCTATAATGTATTAATATTATAGAATCGTATATGAAGATAACAAAAAATAGAGCCTTCACTTTGGTCGAACTTCTGGTTGTCATCTCTCTAGTCTCGATGTTAGCCAGTGTCGTCTTGGCGACAGTCAATCCTATACGTGCACAAGCTAGAGACTCCAAAAGAGTACAGGAAGTACGTCAGATCGACTTGGCAGTTCAACAGTATATTGCAGATAATAATGGTATCCCACCAGAGTGGGGGGGTTGTAAATATCAAGTAGATACTTTGGATACAAGTTCTGTATCAGGTTGTATAGCTGTATCAACTGCAGGTGTTAATACTGATGGTAAAGTTGCTTGGAATAACTTTACAGCAACGATCAGTAAATATATGCCTAACGTTCCGAATGATCCATGTATTGGTGGTAGTTGTGTTGCTGCGAATGGTACACCGCTTGGTTATACATATATACCACCAGCTGCTGTGAAATATTATTGTTCACTTGGGAATGGTTGTACTTCTGGTTCAACTGGATCGACCAACTATCAATTGAGTGCGGCACTCGAGAGCGGAAAAATGGGGGGAGGAAGTACAGGTAGTCCTGTGGAACCTAGTCTATTGAGTGCACCACAGATCACGCTGTCACCAAGTACACCGACTACAGGACAATCCGTTACAGTATCCTGGTCCAATGCATCAGCAGTGAACTCGTGTAGTTTTGAAGCAGATCAATCTTCAGGATTTATTGCAAATAACGGAAAAGTTAATACTTCTGGTAGTTTCACAGCCACTGCTGGTAGTTCTGGTCAGATAACACTTCGCTGTTATAAAGGTACGAATCTGGATGGGGCATCAGTCACAAACCAGGTGTCATTTACATCTACTGCACCAGTTGTTCCGACTCTGAGGTTATATGTTAATGGTAATCTTGTTACGTCAGGTACATATGTCAATGCTATCGTCGGGGATACTTTCTATTGGGAAGGTACAGGATTTGGCTCTACGTATAATGAACAGCTTTGTCATTATTATTACACTGGGACAAGTGCTTGGAAAGGAGATTCCCTTCACAACACACCAGTCGAATTTGGTGGTAACTTAAGTTCTTTAAAATTGGCACGCGGTGGTTCTGCAGGTTTCAATTTGACATGCAATTACAGTGGGAATCTATATATTGTTACTGCAATGATTAGGTAGTCTTCAAACAATCTACTCATTTTTATAAAAAAAGGGGCTGGCAGATTTCTCCACCAAACCCCGGGCCTCAGACAAGCTGTTCAGCGATCTGAATAGCGTTCTGTGCGGCACCTTTCCAGATATTGTCACCTGAACACCACAGAGCCAATCCGTTCTCAACACTTTGATCTTTTCGTATCCGGCCAACCAAAACATCAAATTGACCTGATGCATTGATGGGCATTGGATATAACGATTTCGTAGGATCATCGACGACGTGCACGCCAGGAGACCGTGTTAGTATCTCTCTGGCCTCGTTCGCAGTGATTGGACTTTCGAACTCAGCGTTAATCGCGATACTATGACCATTGAAGACTGGCACGCGGACACAGGTGTTCGCTATCTTGATCGATGAATCTCCTAGGATCTTATGTGTCTCTCGGCGCATTTTGATTTCCTCGGTACTTTCGCCAGACTCATCCTTGAACGAACCGACACAAGGTATCACATTGAATGCAATCTGGTGCGGGTACATCTTTGAATGCATCGCATGTCCGCCCGCCCATGCCCTCACTTGGTCTTCAAGTTCTATAACTGCCTGCGCACCTGTGCCTGAAACGGCTTGATAGGTACTCGCGATGATGCGTTTGATTTTTGCAACTCGATGAAGAGGTGCAAGGGGCATCAAGGCGATGATCGTGCTGCAGTTTGGATTGGCGATGAATCCTTGGTGTTCTCTAAGTGCAGCAGTATTAATTTCTGGAATGATAAGTGGAATTCGTGCGTCCATTCTGAAATCGTCGCCATTATCGATCACGACGCAGCCTCTCTTTACCGCTTCCCAACCTAGTATTTGCGAAGCACCTTTTGCTCCTTCGGTCCCTGCGAAGAAGGCTATATCGACATCATCGAATGATTCTGGGATCGCCGCTTTCACTTGATAGGGTATCCCGTCAATAATTTCAGTCCTTTCCGACCGAGCCAGTATCACTATAGAACCAAAAGGGAACTTTCTCTTTATGAGCAGTCGAACCAGTTCAGTTCCAACGGCACCAATTCCGACAATTGCTATTGTTTTCATAGATCTTTCTCCTAAACAGTTAATTGTTTGTCTGGACATGATACTACCAGAAAGTATTGAAATAGCCAGAAACTCATAGTATTTAACACTCTTACTCCGTACTTTATTTTATATTAAATATATGTTTTAATAACCAAGTTGAAAAGGAGAGATGGCTGAGTGGTTTAAGGCAGCGGTTTACTAAACCGCCGTTCCTTCATTGGAACCGTGGGTTCGAATCCCACTCTTTCCGCCAGTGATCTGTACCCCATAAAGTGGACACAGATTTCACAATTCATTGGTTTCTTTTGTTAGAATTAATCATTAACAAAAGAACAAACATGAGAACAATATTTTTAAATGAGGAGGTTGCTTTGTTGAGGCAGAATCCAAACGTTTTTAGTTGCACCAACAAGTCAGTGAATTACACATATGAATTCAAGAAGCGTGCCCTTGAATTGCACAGAGAAGGAGTGTATGCAAGAGAGATCTGGAGACGAGCAGGTTTTGATCTTGGTAAGTGGAGAGACAGTTACCCGAGAGACACATTGAGAGATTGGAAGAAGATCGTAAAGAAACGTGGAATCGAAGGTCTCCTCAAAGTTGGTGGCATACAGTTCGACAGAGGTCCAATTAATACCGACAAAGACAAGATCAAACGATTAGAACTTCAAGTAAAATATCTTGCAGCTGAAAACGATTTTTTAGCCAAACTCCGGGCCAAAAGAGCGGAGAGAAACTCAGGCCAAATGAGAAATACAAGATCATTAGAAAGTTAGATGCTGATGTGGCAATTCTTTGCGAGCTGGCAGACGTGTCCCGAAGTGGGTACTACAGATGGTTAGTGTGTGCCGATCGACCAGACAGAGATTACAAAGACTACTTTGAAGTGAAGAAAGTCTTCGATTACAGCAAAGGTAAATACGGCTGGAGAAGCATTAAAATGAGGCTTACAGCCATGAACCACAAAAAGATACAGAGAATCATGAGGAAGTATGATCTGGTCGCTAAAGTGAGAAGAAGGAATCCGTACAAAGCGATCATGAAGAAAAGATTGGAGCACAGAATATTCCCCAACAAGCTTCGAAGAGAATTCAACCAGGTCGTTCCTTTCAAAGTATTCTGCACCGATATCACTTACATACCGTTCCAAAATAGATTTGCATATCTTTCTGTGATCAAAGATATTGCAAGTGGCGAAGTTGTCGCATGGAATCTTTCTTTGTATCTTGAGGAAATTCTGGTTACGGATACACTCCGTAACATGAGACTCAAGTCCTACGAAGGAATCATGATCCATTCTGATCAAGGATTTCATTATACTAATCCTGACTACATCGATCTCGTAAAGGAACTAAAGATGATTCAATCAATGTCTGGTAAAGGAAGTTGTATCGACAATGCACCAATTGAATCATTCTTCGGACACATGAAGGATGAGCTCGATTACAAATCATGCAAGACATTCGGAGATCTACGTTTGAAAGTCGAGGAATATATGAGATACTATAACTACGAAAGAAAACAGTGGACTAGAAACAAGATGACTCCAGTCGAATTTAGGAATCATCTTTTAGTGAAATCCTAGAAGGCGCGGGGGCGGGTTTCTAAAGTGTCTACTAAAAGGGGTACGCTTCAAGTATCGTTGTAAGCACCCTTAGCTGTTTTGGTTAGACAAGCTTGTGTAAGTACCCTTAGCTGTTTTGGTTAGACAAGCTTGAGTAAGCACCCTTAGCTCAGTTGGCTAGAGCGCACCCTTCACACGGGTGAGGTCAGAGGTTCGAGCCCTCTAGGGTGCACAAATCATTCATACCACTAGCGAGCAACGCTCGCGTCAAGGGCTCGAACGCCGGAGCGATGCCGAGCTAGCAAGTATTGACAAACAGCATATACTGATGTAATATCTGCTTGTTAAGCATAAAATATTATGGAATCATTTTTCGAAACATTTATACAACCATTCTGGGAACTTGTGAAGGAAATGTACAATTCTTTCATGGACGTTCTGCCAACTGCCATATATTTTATATTATGGTTACTTAGTGCGATCATCATTCTGCCTTGCGTATTCGTTGCCGGAACCCTATACCCAAAATGGGTAGAATGGGGCGAAAGTCTATAACTTACTCCCGAATTGAGCCGCGAAATTGGCTCAATTTTTGATTTGAGACTATAATACGCCCATGACTCTACAAAACCAGAAGCAGCAAAACCCGATATCTCTTCACCCAACAATTTTTGTCATTCTGGGCATTACAGGTGACCTGGCTAGCAGAAAGCTACTACCATCATTGCTCGAATTATTCGCAAAGAAACTACTCCCAGCAAACTTTGCGATCGTTGGTTTTTCTAGACGCACCTTCACAAGAGAAGAATTCAGAGAGTTAATAAGGGAACATCTGAATGTTCGACCGGGTCAGTTTCGTGAAGAAGATATCAAACACTTCATGGATCACATGACCTATGTTCAAGGAATATTCAACGACCCAAATGCATATTTTAGACTCCAACAGCATCTACAGACAATTGATGACCGATGGGCTCAATGTTCCAATAAGATATTCCATCTTTCTGTACCACCGAATCTATACGAGGGTATACTGACACATCTTGCAAATTCCAAATTGACATTACCTTGTGATGATAGAACTGGTTGGACTAGAATACTGATCGAAAAGCCGTTTGGAAATGACATCCATACAGCGAGATCTCTGGACAAGCTACTAGGTAAACTATTCGATGAAAAGCAAATATTCCGAATAGACCACTACCTTGCCAAAGAAGCGTTGCAGAACATCCTCGCGTTCCGTTTCGCCAATCCTATGTTCGAACCGATATGGAATAGAACTTATATCGATAAGATTCATATCAAACTCTATGAAAGAGATGGTGTAGGCGACCGCGGAGCTTTCTATGATTCTATTGGGGCACTCAAAGATGTCGGACAAAATCATATTCTGGCTATGTTATCACTCATGGCTATGAGTGATCCGGGTTCATTTTCGGCAGATAATATTCGTAAAGAGAGAGCCAGGGTCTTGAGTAGTCTCCGGAAATTATCGTCTAGTAAGATAAAGCAGTTCGTAGTACGTGGCCAGTATGCTGGTTATTTATCTGAAAAAGGAGTTAAACCTCTATCGAACACTGAGACATATTTCCGCATCAAGGCTGAGATCTCAGGCGCGAGATGGAAGGGTGTACCTTTCTATCTAGAATCTGGTAAGTGTATGTCTGAGTCAAAAGCGGAAATCGACGTATATTTCAAGAAAGGTAAGAGGGGACTATGGAAATCAGTGAATAGTAGCCAAGACGTTCCGAATATTTTAACATTCCGTATCCAGCCAGATGAATGTATCAGGATTAAATTCAATGTAAAGACGCCTGGCCACGGATTTGATGTTGAACCGAAAACACTCAAGTTCAAGTACTCTGATGTTAGCTCATTTTCGGATGCTATACCCAATGACTATGAGAGACTTATACGTGATGCTTTCTCTGGAGATCAGACTTTGTTCGCTTCAACACAAGAAATCGTAGCTTCATGGGAATACATCACTCCGATTATGGACAATTTGGCCTCATTACCACTCAAAATCTACGAAAAAGGCACCCGTGAAATAGAATAGGGAGTAGTCCACACATTTATTTGTTCTAGTATATGAAAACGTGATAAAATATTGTCAGTATTCAGAACGGCTGAAGCCTTTACTGATTATATTTTGTGATGAATTTATTTCATATCAATAATATAGTACGGATCAAAATATTTATAGTATTTTTTGTAATCCTTGTTGGGATATTTTCGATTTCGATTGCAAATATTCGAGCTGACACAGGTGCGCCGTCGATCATTTCATATCAGGGAAGACTAACTGACTCAAGCGGTAACTTACTCGGAGGTAATGGTACACCTTATTATTTTAAATTTTCATTTTGGGATAGTCCAACTGTTGGTCAAGGAACTAAATTGTGGCCTACTTCATCTCCGAGTGCCATATCGATCTCTGTCAAACAGGGAGTATTTGGTGTAAATATTGGGGACA
>Ga0194063_10002092_pt1 | contig 12601 bp, 11 predicted proteins | sample SepL3720m_MetaG_FD_155459 | JGI IMG/M metagenome (GOLD analysis project Ga0194063, IMG submission 155459) | Anoxic zone freshwater microbial communities from boreal shield lake in IISD Experimental Lakes Area, Ontario, Canada - Sep2016-L373-20m | ecosystem: Environmental > Aquatic > Freshwater... | reverse complement strand
ATGCATTCAACTTATAACTTATCACTCATAACTTATAACTGAATTAATGAACTACACTCTCTTCAAACTTAATAGCATCCATGCCATTTTTAACACGGTAATCGTTAATGGCCGCTTTAATGGCATCTTCAGCTAAAACTGAACAGTGAATTTTTACAGGAGGAAGATTCAGTTCTTCCACGATATCCATATTGTCGATCTTTAATGCTTCGTCAACTGATTTTCCTTTCAGCCATTCTGTAGCCAAAGAAGATGAGGCGATAGCCGATCCGCAACCAAAGGTTTTAAATTTAGCATCGGTGATCATACCTGTGGCATCATCTACTTCAATTTGTAAACGCATTACGTCTCCGCACTCGGGAGCACCAACCAAACCGGTACCCACGTTTTTGCTGCCTTTATCCAGCGTACCAACATTTTTTGGATTTTGGTAGTGGTCGATTACTTTTTCTGAGTATGCCATTGTAAAAATTTTATAAGTAAAAAATCAAAAGTCAAAAACTGTGTTTCACTGAGGCAAGTATTTTTAATTTTTACTTTTGCCTTTGTTATTGTATTAATGTGCTGCCCACTCAATTGTACTCAAATCAATTCCTTCTTTATACATTTCCCAAAGCGGACTCATTTCCCTAAGCTTTAATACGGTTTCGCTAATGGCTTTGATGGTATATTCAATTTCTTCATCAGTAGTAAAGCGGCTTAAACCAAAACGCAGCGAACTGTGTGCCAGATCATCGCCCAGGCCTAATGCTTTTAATACATAGCTGGGTTCTAATGAGGCAGAAGTACAGGCGCTTCCGCTGCTTAAGGCAATATTTTTATTGAAGCCCATCAGCAAACCTTCACCTTCCACATGTTTAAAAGAAATATTGGTAACATGCGGCAGACGGTGTTCCCTGCTTCCGTTTACATATGCTTCTTCCAGCTTCATTAATTCTGTTTGCAGATGATCGCGCATTTTAGTGATGCGTTGGGTATCTGCTTCCATATCCAGCATGCATAATTCGCAAGCCTTACCAAAACCAACAATACCGGGCACATTTAAAGTACCACTTCTCATGCCTCTTTCGTGGCCACCGCCATCCATTTGAGCGGTAACTTTTACCCTTGGATTTTTACGGCGTACATATAAAGCACCCACCCCTTTTGGGCCGTACATTTTATGTGCAGTAAAAGCCATCAGGTCGATACCATCTTTATTAACATCCACCGGAATTTTACCTACAGCCTGTGTACCATCAGTAAATAACAACACCCCGTGTTTGCGTGCAATAGCACTGATTTCTTTAATCGGCATTACTGTACCAATTTCGTTATTGGCATACATAATGGCAATTAAAATAGTGGTAGGCTTAATAGCCGCTTCCAATTCTTTCAAATCAATTAAACCTTCAGCATTTACCTGCAGATAAGTAACTTCTCCGCCTGATTTTTCGATATGCTTACAGGTATCCAGTACCGCTTTATGTTCAGTAGTAGCTGTAATGATATGATTACCCTTGGCCGCATACATTTCATAAACTCCTTTAATACCCAGGTTATCGCCTTCGGTAGCACCACTGGTAAAAATAATTTCTTTAGGATCGGCACCAATCAGTTTGGCCACCTGTTCGCGTGCATAATCTACTGCCTCTTCAGCCTGCCAGCCAAAAGGATGGTTACGACTTGCGGCATTACCAAAATGCTGCAAAAAATATGGGGTCATCGCTTCCAGTACCCTCGGATCCATTGGGGTGGTAGCATTATTATCTAAGTAAATGGGTAATTTCAACATAAAATCAATCTGTTTAGTTGCTGTCTTAATAACGCAAATTTACTGCAAAAGGTTCTACTTTGATTAGCTGAGGCCTTCCCTGACAGTCATTTTTCCAATTTCGTAACCTCTTTTATGCATTTCGCTACCTTATTTATGCAATATGACTTTTTGAGCATCCGGAGATATGGAGTTTTATGCCAATATTAATCGGTATTTTCATTACGTAATTAAAAATGACTGTTATGAAAGGTTTTTTTGAATTTTCAGCTGTCGTTATTTTCCTGTTGTTTTCAAACGCCGGATTTTCTAAGCGCCCGGTGCCGGTATCTAATAACAATCAATTATACCTTACCACTAATAAGGAAATGTATGCCCCTTCAGAGACTATCTGCTTTCAGGCATTTTTAGTGAATGCGAGAGCCAATATTTCCACTTCTATATTTACAGAATTATACGACTGTTCGGGCAATAAGATCCTGAGCAAAAAACTGCCTTTGGAAAACAATATGGCTTCCGGCAGTTTTGTTTTACCGGCACTTCCTAATGACTATTACCTCCTTTACTGTTATACACTAGGCAGTAACGGCAAGCCAGATTTGGATTTTATTAAAAAAGTGGTGGTACAGGGTGCTGCAATTGTTTCGGCAACTCCTGCCAATAAAAACTTTACTGCAGCCGACCTAATTGTGGAGTATTATTTTGAAGGCGGTAATTTTGTAAATGAGTTAAACAATAATATTTTAATTAAAACCAGTACAGTCAATAATACCCCTATTTCAGTTTCAGGTAAGATCATCAATCAAAAAAATGAAGTGGTCAGCATTTTTAACACCAATGAACAAGGTTTTATTAATATCAATGTAATCCCTTTTAAAAATGAAAAATGCGCTATTCTAATTAAAGACAATCTGGGTAATGTAAAAAATATTCCCATGCCGGTTGCAGCTGCAGAAGGGATTAGTTTCCGGATGTTTAGTTTTGAGAATAGCGTTTTTTATACCGCACAGATACTGACACAATCTTACAACACACCGCTCAATTACACTTTAAATGTATTTCAGGATAACCAGCTCATTTTTCAATCGAACCTGAAGTTTGATGAAGGAAAAAGTCAGCTCAACGAAGAAATTGACAACCAAAATTTACCGGAAGGCTACCTTAATTTCAGGATACAAGACGAAAACAAGAAAGTGTATGTTGACAGGCTGTATTATAACAGTAATAGTGCTGAAAAATCGAATACTATTGAAATAAATGATACTGTAAACCACAAAATATATACAGTAGCATTACCAGAATATATTAGCGGAACCGGCTGCATCAGTATTAATGCGGTAGAAAAAGGCAAAAGCAGTTTGCTGCAAACGGGAAACAACAGTTTTGGACAGGCCCTGCATATGCCTGAGCTCAATCAGGATATCAATTTTAGTAAATACAACGACTATCTTATCTCGGTTAAAGATATTTCAGCCGGCGGCAATGACTCTATTAAGAATGCCACAAATTTATTAACTCTGGGAGGCACCCTGTACTCACGGGAAAACGCTATTATAAAGAATAAAAAAGTAAACATCATTATTAAAGAGAGTAAAAGTAAAAGTCAGTTTTACGAGACCATCACCGATAAAAACGGCCGGATACAAATAGATAATTTATTGTTTTTTGATACTGCTACAGTCTATTACCAGCTGGCCGATAAATCAGCAGAAAAAAACAGTGTAAAGCTGGTGCTGGATAAAATGCCTAATGTACATGTTGCCAAGGACAATGAAAAAATTAAAGACTTTTTATGTGTTGCAACAAATGATGTCAACAGTAAAATTATTATTAAATCTGCCATAAGCGACAGCAGCAAAAACTCAAAAACCTTAATTGAAGTAATTGTAAAAACAAAACTTGCTCCGGAGAAAACAGACAAAGGGAATTTTGTTGAAAAGCATGTTTCTCCTAAAGCTAATTTTTCGGGTTTTAAAGAGGAGTTTGATTTTATTACAAACCCCAAAGAAGCATTAAATAATGAAACAATAGAGGAATTTTTACGATCCAAAATAACCGGCATCAGGATTGTTATAGATTATGCAAATCTTAAGACCAAGCTTTTTAACCCAAACGTTATTAATCCTTTTAATGGAGCGGCTGCACCAGTGCAGGTATACCTTGACGACACTCAAATAGATGAAAATGGGACGGTTTTTGTTGATTTTTTGACTTTAAGAATCGCCGACATTGCACTAATTCGATATTATGGCTTAGGATTCAGACCTAATCCTGGTGGTCCATCTGGAGGCACTATAATGATTTATACAAGAAAAGGTGATGAGCATTCTAACAAACTCGTTGTTGGTTTACCCAAATTAAAAATCGCAGGGTATGACTCTGATATTTCACAGGTTGATGATACCAAACAACCCGCAGATTATAAAACCCTGTACTGGAAACCCAACTATTCTTTCGGCGGCAAAGCAATTATTTATACCAGTTTTTTATCTGATTCCAATAATAAAAACATTGAAATAAAAATTGAAGGCATAAATAATGATAAAATTCCTTTTACTTTTATAAAAAATATTGTCACGCAATAATTGTATGCTTACACCCGAACATATTGGCATTGCCGTTAAGGATTTAGGAGTTTCCATTCCGCTGTTTGAAAAATTACTGAACAGTAACTGTTACAAGACAGAGCAGGTAGCCTCCGAAAAAGTGAATACCGCTTTTTTTAAAGCCGGCGATACCAAGATAGAATTACTGGAAAGTACTGAACCCGATGGCGTAATTGCAAAATTTATTGAAAAAAAGGGCGAAGGCATGCATCATATCGCCTTTGCTGTTTCGGATATTTATGCCGAAATGGAGCGGCTGAAAAATGAAGGCTTTACTTTACTGAATGAAACTCCCAAGGCGGGTGCCGACAATAAACTGGTTTGCTTTCTGCATCCCAAGGGCACCAATGGGGTGCTGGTAGAATTATGTCAGGAAAGGGTTGGTTAATTTAAATAGGGATTATGCAGTTTTTCTTCTCCAATTGTTGTAGGGGAGCCATGGCCGCTGTATACAATCGTATCATCGGGTAACACCAATAATTTTTCTTTGATGCTTTTAATCAGTTGCGCATGATTGCCACCGGGTAAATCGGTACGGCCAATGCTGCGCTGAAACAATACATCGCCGCCAATTAAAAAACCCTGTGAAGCACAGTAAAAACAAATATGGCCGGGAGAATGGCCCGGCGCTTCAATCACCAACAATTCATCAGTACCCATTGTCAGTGTATCTCCCTCCTTTAAAAAAATCAATTCGCCGGTATAATTATCAAAAGGCATATTCCACATGAGGCCGCTGGCAGGAGCAAATTCCAGCACAGGCTTTTCCTTTTCATGAATTTGAGCAACCAAACCGAAGGTTTCGGCGATATACTTATTGCCAAACACATGGTCTAAATGGCAATGGGTGTTGAGCAGCATTTTTGGAACAAGACCACCATTTTGGATGAATCCCACCAACTGGTCTTTTTCTGCATCAAAGTAACAACCGGGGTCGATAATGGCACAATTGTTAAACCCGTCATACAATAAATACGTATTTTCCTGTATGGGGCTGAAAACAAAGGTTTTTATATTTAACATTCGGCTATTATTTTGATGAGGCAAAATTACCCTAAAACAACTAATTTTAATGTACAATCGACGGTTATGCAAAGTAATATGACTTTTAATAAATACAACCATCCTAAAATGCAGGAAAAGATCAACAAAGAACAAATTGCTGAAGGGAGTGACACAACGATGCTGAGCAAAGATTCCGGAGCCCGTTTAATAAAAAAAATAATCTGCGCAGCAGTATTAGCCATTTGCCTTTTACCAATGGGGTTAAAGGCTCAGGTAAACGCTGTTGAATTTGGCAAGAACAGGGTGCAGTTTAAAAAATTCAAGTGGCAATACTATCAAACCCGCAATTTTAATGTGTATTACAATCAGGGTGGCGAAGAACTGGCCAAATTTATAGCCCAGAGTGCTGAAAAGGAATTGCCGCAGATTGAAACTGCTGCCGAATACAGTTTACAACGCCGCGCCAATATTGTTTTGTATAACAGTTATGCCGACATGCTGCAAAGTAATATCGGATTGGGATTTGACTGGCAGACCAACAGCGGTACCACTAAACTGGTAAACAATAAAATGGTGGTGTATTTTGATGCCGACCACTATAAATTACGCTTACAAATCCGTCAGGGTATTGCACAGGTACTTACCGACAATGTGTTGTTTGGGGATGACCTGGGAGAGGTAGCCGGCAATCAGGCATTGCTTGATTTGCCCAAATGGTTAACCGATGGCTATGTAACTTATCTGGCAGAAAACTGGAGTACCGACCTTGATGATGAACTAAAGAGTGAGATACTGAGCGGCAATTATAAAAACTTTAACCGCTTTGTATTTGCAAGACCTGAACTTGCCGGTCATGCCTTCTGGTATTATATTGAAGAACGTTATAAAAAAGAAAACGTTACTTATATGCTGTACCTGGCACGCATCTATAAAAATTTAAACAAAGCCTGCATGCAGGTTTGTAAAAAGAAATTTAAAGATGTGCTGAACGAATTCATGATATATGAAGATGATAAGTATTACAAAGACATCACCAAAAGGAAAGCATATCCTAAAGGCAGTTATATAGAAGGATTTGATATTAATAAAAGACTGGATTATTTCCGTTTTAGTGTAAACCCCAACAAACGCAATAACAGCTATGTGGTAAGTCAATTCAGAAAAGGTATTGTAAGAGTAATTTACAATGATGAAGATGTAAATAAGACCCTGCTGAAATTTGGTGTGCGCTCTTATAAAAATGAAATTAATCCCAATTATCCGCTGATGGCCTGGGACCCCAAGGGCACCCGAATTGCTGTATTATATACCGCCGAAGGCAAGATCAATTTATTTGTTTATGATGTTGTAACTAAAATAAAACAATACAAATTAGACCTTACCAAAGATTTTGATCTGGTACAGAATTTCAGTTATATCAATAACAGCAATACCCTGTTGATTACCGCAGTAAAGAACGGGCATACCGATATATTCACTTACGACCTGCAAAAAGAAAAAGTAAAACAAATTACCAATGATGTGTACGACGACCAGGATGCGTCATTTGTAGCTTTCCCCAATAAAACAGGAATTATTTTTGCCAGCAACAGGCCTACACCTTATGCCAAAGGCGGAGATACTTCTTTGCCAAGCGATAATCATTACAATGTTTTTTTAATTACCAATTTTGGCGATAAACCCGAGCTGAATCAGATTACTCAGTTATCGCATTTAAAATATGGTAATGCCCGTTTGCCTATGCAGTATAACGTAAACCATTTTACGTTTGTAAGTGATGAGAACGGTGTGGGCAACCGTTATGCCGGCTTCTTTACCACCAAGGCGGAAGGACTGGATACCATGGTGCTCATTGGGGGTGAAATTTTACGAAACCCATCAGCAAAAGAAGTAGACAGTACTTTAAGAGTATATAGAAAAACGGATGTGGATTCAGTTGCGATAGTGGCAGTATCATCCGACTCTGCTTATACTTTTCCTTTAACCAACTACGAAACCAAATTATACGAAACCAAAATTGCCGGTGATAATAATCAGGTAAGTGAAGTAACCCGTCAGGCAGATGAAAAGGTATTGTATAAATTAAAAATAAATGAAGATGCCCTGCGCCGCCGTAATGTAACTGCCCAGCCCACAGAATACATGAAAAAGAAAATGGCAGAATACAAACTGGCCAGTGCAGAAAAAAATATGCAAAACAATATGCCGGGGGCTGATACTGCTAAAAAACAAGATGACTTTTTTCAAAGTGAATTTGCCAATGAGAAAAAAGACAGCAGTGAAATTGCTGCTGCTAATGCAGAAAAAGAACCCGGGAATGTTTCGGTGTTAAAAACCATCAAGCATTTCCCGTATAAGCCGCCAAAATTTTATGTTGAAAATGCTGCAGGAGGGTTTAACAATTCAGTATTGATTAACCGTTATCAAAGCTATGGTGGTGCACTTCAATCAGGCCCTATCAGGCTGAATGCCTCTACTCCGTTAACAGGATTGGTTCGTATAGGTACTTCTGAATTAATGGAAGATGTAAAAATTACCGGAGCCTATAAAATTTCTACTAACCTGAAGGATAATGAGTGGTATGTAAACTATCAGAACCTGAAAAGAAGACTGGACTGGGGTGTATCTTATTACAGAAATGTTCAGCAGATTACATTTGGTACCAATTTGGGTGATTTCCCGGGTAAAGAATTTACCAATATGTACCAGGCCAATATTAGCTATCCGTTTGATAAAAACAAAAGCATCCGTTTAACTACCGGCCTGCGTTCGGATAAAGATATTTTTAGTGCAGTGAATCCTATTTCATTAATTCAGGATGAAGACAAGAAGGTATTTTCTGTTACGCATTTGGAATATTTGTATGACAATACTTTAAACCCCACCATGAATATTTGGAATGGTATGCGGTATAAAATTTATTTAGACTGGAACCGTCAGGTAAATAAAGTACTGAGTTCTGATGGCCCTAATACATATAACGTAGGTTTTGATTTTCGCTACTACTATCCTATTTTCCAGAATTTTATTTGGGCAGGAAGGGCTGCTGGCGATTTCAGTTTTGGCAATCAGAAGATCATTTATTATTTAGGGGGCGTGGATGGGTGGATGATGTTTGGCCCTAATCAAAAAACAGATCCCACAACCGGAGAGCTGATTAAAGAAAGGTATTACAACAGTAATAATATTCCTGCATCAGATCAGGATTATGCATTTCAAAGTCTTTCCGGAAATCTGAGGGGCTTTATTCAAAATGTTGCCAACGGTAACAATACTATTGTAATGAACAGTGAGTTCAGGCTACCGGTATTCAGCACTTTATTAAAGCGGCCCATCAACAATGCATTTTTACGTAACCTGCAACTGGTGCAGTTTATAGATATGGGCAATGCCTGGAATGGTGCGTATAACAAATTACAACGCCCAAGCATTACCTATGGTACCGGTTCAGTACAGGTAAAAATTAAAGCAGGAGGCGTTGGTCCGCTCGCCGGTGGTTATGGCTTTGGCTTAAGAAGTACGCTACTTGGCTACTTTTTAAAACTTGATGCCGGATGGCCTATGAACGGATTCTTTAAAAATAAACCCATCATGTATTTTGCAATGGGATTAGACTTTTAATAAAGTAATTGAAACATATTAATTTGCCCGACTCATATAGTCGGGCATTTTTTTTACAGTCATATACAGCAGATAAAAAAGTATGGTGTACAAAACAGTAATGCCCCAGGTATGCAGATGTTGCAAAGGGAAGATCAATCTTTCCAATACAGAAAAGAATAAGCCGGCAGGCTGGCTGATTACATCCCAGCTATTCCACCTCAGAAACCGGCCAAGGTAAACACCAAAGGAAGCAAAAAACAACACTGCCAGCATTATTCCATTAACAACCCGCTCATTAAACCTGTATAACAAAAATCGTTCAACCCTTAACAAGGAAACAAATGCCATTATTAAACTCACTGTTGCAGCGGTAAACAGCAATACCGCATCATACCATTTGGGCACTGTTGATTGTGCATCAAGATGAATCAGATCGGTAACGATATAAAGGGCATTGGGCAAAAAGATAAACCATATAAATAAAATCAGCATTTGTTGCCACCATTGTCTTTGATGCATCAACTTAAATTGCTCACTTAGAATAAATGGTATCCATGCTAAAAATAAATTCCATATCAGAAAAACAAAACGCCGTTCTCCTAATATTGTATAACGTACCAGTATCATAATTCCAATAAAAGCGAAAAATCCTATTAATATTTTTTGAAAGGATATTTGCATTTTCATATTAACCATTTTTTAAGAAAATTGAATATTGGCGGTAAAAAAACAATAGCTCCGATTATTATACTGCATACAGCCATTACCAAAACAGCACCTGCCGATACATCTTTTACAGTTTTAATTATGGGATGCAATTCTGGCTCCACCTTATCAGATAATTTTTCAATGGCTGTATTTATCATTTCCATAGCTATCACCAAAGCTGTGCTCAGCAATAACAGCATCCATTGAACTGCACCCATATTTAATACCCATGCAAGTACAAATACTGAAACTCCGGTAAAAACATGAATTTTAAAATTGGTTCCGGACCGGAAACAAATTTTTATTCCATTGCAGGCGAATGAAAAAGCTTTTAAAAATTTCATCCCCCGCTGGTTTTTTCGGCCACCCATTTCCACCAAAACGCCGTGCAAGTGGCATAAATAAATATATTGTACAATTCATCAGTAAAAGAATGTGCTGATCTGTCCACCGCTATTACAATTGGTATCATAAAAACAATGGCGAGAATTGTTACCAAATACCCAAAGGGATGTACCGGCACATAAGTGAAGCCTAATTTTTTAAACCATAACTGTTTCATCAGTATTAATTTTTAAGTGACGAGAGAAGATTGTTTTTTTGAAATTGCTTTTTTATATCATCATCTGCCTTATTCCACGACAACCAGGTATATTTTTTTTGCACTTCGTTAAACTGCCTCACCCTTTCTTCAAACTGCTGCCTTGGAACAGGGGCATTAAGGTACCGGTAATTGGCTGCGTCGTATGGCGGATCTATTTTTTTATCCAGTACATCGGGGTTGGCGGCCAGTAAAGGCAGTGCTTTATCTGAAAGCGTTAATAAAAATTCCACATCAACAGGAATGGTTTCTTTTTTAGACAGGTTATAACGGGCAATGGTTTCATCCCAATGCACACAGGATGCCGCTACTAATAACACAATGGCAAACCATCCATTTACCCTCAATAAATAATAGGCTGTTTTTTTCTGGTAAATTTTTAGGAATACAGTAACCAAACCCATCAGTACCATGGATAAAAATACCAGTACCCCAATCCTTTTGTAAGCAAGGCCCATATGTTGTATGTAATAATAATCTCTTAATAAAACCGAAACCACTAAAATGGCGTTTTGAAATATCCAGCCATAGGCACCATAACGCAACCACTGATTCTTTTTATAAAAATTTAAATTACCTCTAAAGAAAAACAGCAATACCAGCATCGCCAGTACTATCGAAAAAATGAGCATCCCCGCTCCTTCATGCACATACGCTTTAAGATTCAGGTTAGGAGTGTAAGTAAACCCAAACCATACATATACCACATCAATAGCATTAATAAAAAGCAATAGCAGGTTCAGCATTACCAGACTTAAAATACCCACGGTATTTTCGTTACGCAAAGCCATGATACCATTGGCAAAGCGGCCCATCAATAATTTCAGCAGGTCGTAAAAAGCAGATTCTTTCCATCTGTTCAGATTGTTTTTCTTTCTCCAGAGATCATTATGTTGTGCATAATCCTTTTCGGAAAACCAGTTGTAATTTCCTTTTAATAAAAGCCCGCCCGTGATAAAAAGTCCGAGTAATAAAAACCCAAAACGGCTCCAGCTAAACCAATCGAAAAATTTACTGAAGAAATTTTGCACGGCAATACTCATATCATTCACCACATCCTGAAAAACGGCGTTAGAAACGGAATACAATAAAAAGAAAACGCCTGCTATCATAAGTGGAATGACGAGAAAACGAAATGCCTTTCTGACACCCAGCGGTTTTAATCCTGTGGTTTTAACCTGCTGCAGGTTTTCAAAAAATGAGATAATGAACAATACATAATTACCAACTGCAGATGCCGCTGCATACCAAACAGAGCGATGAAAGTATTGTATAAATACTACCAATAGTAATAGTGTAACACTAAATGCAATTTTACTCAATTCAGTATTATGTACAATTACAGTAACCAATGCAACCGCATGGGCTATTAACAACCACTTCATTGCCGGTTTGGTAAAAGCAGCAGGGTACAAATAAAAAACGGATGATAAAACGAACGCATCAAAAGCTATTGCATTCAAAGCCATTTTTTCTTGCCAGAAAATAATATTAAATAATACAGCCCCTGCTGTAACAAGGATGAGTTTAATTAATGCCAGTTTCATTTGTTGTTGTTTTTCAGTTGAAGAAAATATAATTGCATACAATAGCAATACGCTAATAATTTATACCGTAACATTTGGCGGCTGATTTATTGTAGTAATGAGCACAATTGTAGGCTGATGTAGCAACCCAAACCAGTTCCATTTAGAAATTCGGATACTTTTGTGGCCCCTTTTATAAGCGGCTATAAATTTGCTCCAGTGCTCGGGCATGGTTACAAAGCCGTACAACACTGTTGCTGCAACAGGAAAAGACAGGTGCCTGTTGCCCAGCATAAAACTTTGCAAACAAACCTCCCCTTCATCTGTGGTATCGTAATCCAGTAAAATATGTTTTATATCATGCTTGGCATAATGCGGCATCAGTTGCAGCTGCCTTGCTTCTAAAAAATCAATAAGGTCTTTACCCAATGTTCCTTTGGGTAACTGATGTAATTCTGCTGCACTGTAGGGGAACAGTTTAGGCCTTCGGATAAACCTTAGTACGGGCAATGCCATATTATGGGTAAGAAAAACAAGCAGGCCCGAGCGCCAGCGGATCAATATGGAATATTTTTTATTCATCGGTCTTAAATTGTTTTCTAAAAAATAATAAAGGAGTGATAGCAGAAATGATAATACAAAACCCTACTGCATACCTGGCTGCTTTAAATTCATTGCCCAGGCACAATACAAAAAATATAGCTCCAATTAGTGCAAGCACTAAAGCAGTTTTTAGCATGAACTGAAATAACAAATCACCTTTTTTGCCTGTAGAAATGGCAATCGCAGAGAGCAGCCA
>Ga0194063_10002090_pt1 | contig 12612 bp, 12 predicted proteins | sample SepL3720m_MetaG_FD_155459 | JGI IMG/M metagenome (GOLD analysis project Ga0194063, IMG submission 155459) | Anoxic zone freshwater microbial communities from boreal shield lake in IISD Experimental Lakes Area, Ontario, Canada - Sep2016-L373-20m | ecosystem: Environmental > Aquatic > Freshwater... | reverse complement strand
ATTGAATATGATTTCAGTTAGCAGAGAGAATTATGATGGAAATAGATAATGGCTTACGAATTAAGCCATAAGAATTTAAATTTTTTTGCTCTTAAAGACAAATGATTTTCGAGTTCAAAATTCATTTAATTTATAATTTATCTATTATTGAAATAATTAACTTTCTTGCAGTTTCAGTTATTTACTGAAATACATATCTAAAATGAATTATACAACATTAAGAACTGTTTTTGTGAGGAAATTTAATAAAACGGAATCTGGAATTTGGTATTTATTCAAAGATATCACTAAATGCCTTGAAAACTTTGTCGATGAAAGATCCTTTATATTTCGCTGAATTAGAAGCACGTTTTTTGGCAACAAGAACGCGGGTTTGTTGTTCTTGGGTGACACGATTGAGTTGAGCTTGAATAGTTTGAATTGCCAGATTTTTTTGATTGATGGTTTGTTGCAAATTGTAAAGGATAGTATCCTGGTCTTTAGCCTTAGTTTGTAGTCTAAGATAATCAGTATTCTGGTCGTTAAATTTTTTTTTGGCTTCAAATACTTCCTGACGGGCTTTTACCAGATCTGCATGTTCTTGGGAATCAATCATCTTTTTTATCAGTTCTTCTTCTTTAATTCCGACATTTAAAAAATAGTTTAAATCATTTTGATTGGGTTCCCGACCTAAAATTTTAATATATAAATTTCGAATTACATTTTTTCGTTCTTCTCTACTTGGTAATGGTTTGAAATTACTATCATTGCTTGGTGTGAGTGGTGTGGTACTAGGCTGAAAGTTATTCACTGGTGCAGGTGACATGATTTGTGTCTGGGTAACTGGTTGAATCGGACGAACAGGTGATATTTTATCTTTGGCTTCTGCTATTGGTTTAGGTGCAGATACAGCTACAGGTGTAGGCACAGGAATATTTTCCTGAAAAGGTACATTTAAATATTGTAAAATCCCTTTGGCAATTCCTTTGGCAGCTTTTTCCAGATTTGCTTCTTCTCTAAGAAAGGCTGCATCCTCTTCATTATCAAGGTAGCCACATTCAATAATAATAGAAATGGGTAAGGATTCATGTAGAAAGGCAATAGAGCCAAGTTCATGTTCAAATTCACTTTTGGCACCTTGCTCTGGTAATCCGGTTTCTAAGGCAGTGGCTTTTAAAACTATTTCCGCTAAAGTTTGTGAAGGGTTTCCGCCACGTCCTTCATACCAGACTTCGATACCACGATTCCCGCCATCATTTATATGTATTTCTACAATGACATCATTGGTAGTTTCGTTGTAGCCTGTTTTATTGACCCATTCCAACCGTTTCACCAGGTCTAAATTTGGTGGTACAGAAAGCGATATCACGCCACTACGACGGATATACGGCAATACTTTTCTGGCAATACTTCTGGAAAGTAAATGCTCGTTAAATCCATTGGCTTGAGAACCTGGACTTTGTTCTGTATGACCTGCAGAAATTATTACTCTGGGCATTACTGGTTATCTTGATTAATTTTTAAATTATATCACTATTAATATGAAATGGCAGACGATATTTTGTATTTCTGATCAGGATAACAAATTACATACTTTTATATAGACCTTATAACTAATAATTGTGGCTATAATAGCCTGAAATTTTAAATCTAGTATGCATATTCAAAATTAACTTCAGCAGATTTAAAATGAAAGGTCTATAGTAGCTGAGCTTTTTAAGTATTCTGATGTCTAAACAAGGTATTTATAAATTTCTTCCAGTTCCTGATCGCTTTTAAATGGAATCACAATTTTTCCACCTTTTACAGAACGAAATAACTTTACTTTCTCCCCATATTTTTTTTGTAAGGTACTTTCTACTTCTTGTGTATAACTATCAATAATTCTTGTGGTTACACTTTTTCTCATGGCCATTCCTTCAGTTTGATTTAGTCTTCGGACAAGTTCTTCTACTGCCCTAACACTTAAACCATCGCGCATAATGATTTTCGCTGTGGTGATCATAGCTTCTCTGGAGCGCAGTCCCAAAAGTGCACGGGCATGACCCTCATCAATTTTTTGATCAAGCAGGTATTTTTTTAATTCATCTGGTAAGCTAAGTAAGCGGACTTTATTGACTACTGCCGGTCGGCTATAACCGATTTTTTTTGCAATTTGAGAATGAGTGAGATTGAACATTCTGGCGAGTTGATCAAAGGCCATGGCTTCTTCAATTGGATTGAGGTCTTGACGCTGTACATTTTCTACAATTGCCAGCTCCAGCATTTGTTGTTGCGAAGCTTCTTTCACGACTACAGGCACTCTTTGAATTTTTGCAAGTTTGGCAGCTTTGAGACGGCGTTCTCCAGCGATCAATTCGTAGGTATTTTCATTTTTTTTTGTGACAATCAGCGGTTCTATCACACCATGTTCCCGGATCGAATCAGCAAGTTCCACAAGTGATTCTGGCTTGATGTCCATTCTGGGCTGATATGGATTGGGAACAATTTTTTCAATTGGTAAATCAGGGATAAAGGCTTGTCCTACCTCGTTCATGATGTCGTTACTGATTAGTGCTGATAGTCCTTTGCCTAGTCCCATAATTAGAAGTTAATAGATAAAAAAGTATCAAGTATCATGTATCAAGTATCAAGTAGGAAAGTAAAAATAATAATATTGACTAGAATTTATTAACCAGTTAACCCGCTAACTCGTTAATTTTTTAACCCGTTAATCTTTATATCCATATTAATATAACTTATTTTTGAGGGGACTCCAACTACTTTTCTTCGGCAAGGACGATAAAGTTTTGTTGCTGGTCCTGGGCAAATTCCAGGATTTTAAAGTGCTGATTAAGTGTCGATTTAAAGCTTTCCTCAGTTAAATTAGTTGCCGGAATGACGATGAATAATAAACCATGAGGTTTTAATAGGCGATTAATTTCTAATAAAGCAGAGCCGAGATTAGACAAAATATTATTATTTGGAAAATTGATACTGATCACTGCGTCAAAACTGGCATCAGGATAGAGTTGAATTTTAGCTTCGATTTCAGCGATGCTGGCTAGAGGAGCAAAGCCTTTATCATTTAAGCGTTTATTGGCAATTTCAATATCTTCTGGTGAGTCATCAATGCCTTCGGCTGCAAATCCTTCTTCTATAAGCCGGATCAGATGAGTGCCGGTATTGCAGCCAAGATCCAGGACAGTGCTGATATTTCTTTGTTTAAAGGTATTGATAATCGCTGTGAAATGCGGATGTTCCTGAAACAGGGCATTAATTTGTTTGGGATCTGTTGCCATAGTTTATTTGCTAAAAATGAAATTTAAGTGATATGCTAATATCATAGTTTTTAATCTCTATAAATGTCAAAACAAATTCAGTATCCCTATCTGCCAGAAGGCAAAGAATTTAAATATGTCACCATGAAAAACAAATTCATGCAAATGGCCATGGAAGAAGTGGTCAAACATGACAAAGAGTGGGGGGCAACAATAGGTGCGACAGTCGTGAAAGATGGCGAAGCAGTAGTAGTCGTTGCGAATGGTAATGATTATCATCAAAAAAATGGTTGTGACCGCAAGCGTGACGGGATTGCTAATGGTAATTATGATTATTGTCCCGGCTGTTCATACAAGGATCATTCCGAGCCCAAAGCAGCTCGTGTGGCTCAAGAAAAAGGAATTGATATCAAAGGCGCCGACATCTATATCTGGGGTCACTGGTGGGTTTGTGAGCCGTGCTGGAAAGTTTTAATCGATAATGATATTAAGAATGTTTATCTCCTAGAAAATTCTGAAAAATGGTTCAACCGCGAAAGCAGTGAATTAAAAAGAGGCGACTACGACTTTTTCAGAAAGATGGAGTAGGAGTGGTATTCTTAAGCGCTAGATATTTATATTATAGGCTTTGTTATTAATTCTAATAACTTTTAACTTCTATCTTTTAGCTTTTATTTTTCTCTGGCAATTACTTCCTTCGCCAATTCCTCGTAAGCCCAGGCGCCTTGGGAAGCAGGGTCGTACTCTGAGATATCCATGCCGTGGGAAGGGGCTTCGGAAAGGCGAACATTACGTGGAACGATGGTTTTGAAGACTTTATCCTTGAAGAACTTTTGTACTTCTCTGGTGACATCCTTGGATAAATTGGTTCTAGCATCAAACATGGTTAAAATGACACCACCAACTTCTAGCTTTTGATTTAAACGTTTTTTGACGAGATTGATAGTATTGATCAACTGTCCCAAGCCTTCTAGAGCAAAGTATTCACACTGTACCGGGATAAAAACTTGATCACTGGCAGTTAGTGCATTGATCGTGAGTAGTCCAAGCGAAGGAGGACAGTCAATTAAAATATATTCAAATTGTTCCCGAAAACCTTGTAGTTCTTGAGTAAGTAAAGTTTCGCGCGAAAGGGCATTGACTAATTCTACTTCTGCTCCTGCTAAATCAATTTTGGCTGGTACCAGGAAGAGATTGGGATATTTGGTCGTCAGGAAAATCTCGGAAATTTTTGCTTTGGCACTCAAAACATCATAAATCGTTTTATGTTTAATTATTTCATCTCTTTTGAAACTGGAAGACACGCCAGAAGTCAGATTGGACTGAGGATCCAGATCGATTAATAATACTTTTTTCCCCAGCTTGGCGAGAAAGACTCCTAAATTAATGGCGGAAGTCGTTTTTCCTACACCACCTTTTTGATTGGCTATTGCTATGACCATTGCTGTTTTATTGATTTAAATTAATTTGTTTGATACTAAGCTCCTGATAGTCTCCCCGGTGGATAATACCAATGTCTGCTAAAGGCCAGTAACGGAAAAAAACTTTGCCGATCAGGTGATCCCTCGGGATGAAGCCTACTTGCGTCATTCTTGAATCTTTGCTGTTTTCCCGATTATCACCCATGACAAAATAATGATCTGCTGGTACAGTAATTTTTTCACCTTCATTAAATAGGGTATCAAAAGCAAAATATAATTGTGTTCTGGTAGTGAGTGGAATGTATGATTCTTCCAATTCATTATTATTGATATAGACTTTATTATTTTTAATTTCAATTGTATCACCAGCTTTAGCGATGATCCGTTTAATCAGAAAATTATTATTGGATCTGAGAATTACCACATCACCGCGCTGATAATCATATTTAATTTTTTTACCCAAAGCAGTGGGACCGAGCCAGGAGACTACTTTGTTGGTTAATATCAATTCATTATTATGAAAATTGGGCTCCATGGATTCACCCTCGACCTGATTGGGGACAAGAATTGTGAGATAGAGAACAGCACTGATAGCTACAGCAATGACAATAGTTTCTAAAAAATCAAAAATGATTTTTTTGGTTTTAAAAAATTTCCACATAAAGAGTTCGGTTTCCGGTAACCGGTGATCGGTGTTCGGAAATTATGTTAAATTATTGCAGTGAAGTATTGATTTAATATTTGATCACCAAATACCAATAATCGTTACTATTGTTCTAGATATTTTCCACTGCCAATTAATGTAAAACGGTTAATTGGCCAGTAGCGGAAAAAAACTTTTCCACGAATTTTGGCTCGTGGTACAAATCCTACGATGGCATAACGGGAATCCTGACTAACTTTTCGATTATCACCCATGACAAAATATGTTCCTTCCGGCACCCGGGTAGTTTGATTGGCTTCGAAATTAGCTAAACCATATTCTGGTACTTCGGTCTGGATATTCGCTGGCAGATATTCTTCGACAAGTAGTTTACCATTGATAAAAACCTGATTATCTTTTAATTTAACTGTATCACCTGCTGTAGCAATTACCCGTTTAATGAGATTTCTTTCGCCACTTTGAAAAATTATTACATCACCACGCTTATAATCATATTTCAGTTTCTGACCAATGCTGGTAGGTCCTAGCCATTGAATTGTTTTATTGGCAAATAAAAGTTCTTTATCATAGAAATTGGGCTCCATGGAAGAGCCATCGACGACACTGGGAACCAAAAATACCAGGTATAAAATCAGACTAAATGCTAATGCTAGAACAATCGTTTGTAAAAAATCAGTGATAATGTCTTTCCGTTCTTTGACATTGCCTCCTAAAAATGGATTATCAGACATAAAAAATTATTATAGAACTAAAAAATATTTTCGAAATCTAAAGAGTATTATTTAGTATAATCCAACAAGTGGAATCGGTAAAGGAAATTTAATTATATACCCATTTACTCCTGCTTAAGAATTTCGATGGCAATAGATTTTTCTCCTATCATCACTTCTTTGGCAGTTTCAGATTTGGTAGTTACTATGTTTACAGCTGTCGCTCCTACTGCTTTAGCCAAATCTATTTTATAATAATTTAATAAAATTGAAGTTTCCTGGTCTCCGCCTGTAAGATTGAGAATAATTTTATCTCCCATTTCTAAACCACTTTGCTTTCTAAGATTTTGGATCTTACGTGTTAGCTCTCTGTATTCACCTTCGCGTTTTAATTCAATTGTAAGATTGGTATCCAGACTGATTGCTACGTTATTAGATTCATCTTTGGCTTTGAGCCATCCTTGCAGTTCTGAGACATGATGTTTTTCAGTAACTTTTTTTACATTCAATTCAGCCATAATCAAAGTTTTCATCCAATCAGCTAAATTGTTGTCCTGATCCTGATCAACAGTCATAATAACTTCTACTTCACTCAATGGTTGTCGGACTTTTAAACTATTTTGGACACGGAGTGATTGGCCAAGTGCGACTACACTTCTTACTTTTTCCATTTGCAGCATTAGCTTTTCAGATGATTCCATAAATTTGATATCTGGATGGGGAAAATCACAGAGGTGAACTGATTCTGGCTGATTTTTCAATTTTAAGGCCACAAGGTTTTGATAAATATCTTCACTGACAAATGGTGCTATTGGAGCAATTAATTTTATAAATTCTACTAACACATAGTATAAAGTATCGAGTGTTTGTTGTTCACCGCTTGCAAAACGATCGCGAGAGCGGCGGATATACCATTTGGATAAATCATCAATAAATTTTGGAATTTCTTTTACCGCTGTAGGAATATTATATTCTTCCATGGCTATCTTGAAATTCCTAATTGCCAGTTGTAGTCTAGCGATAATCCAATGATCCATTTCATTATTTAAAGTTTGAAAAGGAATATGATCCCATTGGATATGAGCTGTATCAGGATTACCCACTCTTATATTTGCAGCAAGATTATCACTTGGCTCCCACTGATGAATATTGGCATAAGTGATGAAAAAAGAGTAGCTATTCCATAATGGTAGCAGAATTGTTTTAATCTGGTCCTTCAGTGCCTCTTCATCCATATTCATATCTTCTCCCACCATGATTTTCGAGCCCATAAGGTAGAGACGTAAAGCTTCAGCACCATAGGTTTCCAGCACTTTTTTGGGGTCAGGATAATTTCCATAGCTTTTGCTCATTTTTCTACCATCAGTCCCAAACATAACTCCTGTAGTGACTACATTTTTAAAGGAATTAGTTCCAAAAAGAGCAGAAGAAATCACATGCATTACATAGAACCAGGCTCTGGTTTGGGCGATGTATTCGACCACAAAATCTGCCGGGAAATTTGCTTCAAAATCAGCTTTATTTTCAAAAGGATAATGTTTGCTGGCATATGGCATAGAAGCACTGTCCATCCAGACATCCAGGACTTCTTCCACTCTGGTAAGTTCACCTGTAGTTCCTTTGATTTTGATCTGATCAATTTTAGGACGGTGTAAATCGAGCATTTCCGTCCCATTGAAGTACATTGTCTTAGCTTCTGTATAATCGACATTCATTGCTAGGGTTTCTTTAAGCGTTCTTTTTTCAATAATTGAACGCAGAAAAGCGATTTCTTCTTCATGTGTTATTATCAAGATTAATTTTCCTTGATTTTCAGAAAGAATTTGTTCAAGTTGCTTTTGAATATTAGTTAAAATTAGTTGATATTTTTCTTGTAACATTTCTTCGGTTGCCTCATGGTTTCTTTGTACATTCGCTTGTGAAAGGATTTCCTTTTCTGCCAATAGTGATAATTCACGTTGTTCTGGTGAGCCAAATTCAGGTATAGCTTTAACTTCTAAGCCAAGATGAGTGGCTATTTCATCAGCAGTTTGCTTGGATCGTTTCATAGTAGAGGTGTAGATCACGTCAATTTTCTCATTTACTAATTTTTGTTTTAAAGCTTCCACTTCATCCCAGCCTTCTTTAGTAAGTTCACCGTCCAATCCTGATGTATCATATTGTGCATGGCGGACGAAGATCACCTTGGTGATTGGCTGAATAGCCTTTTCCCGGAGTTCATCTCTGGAGCCGATTACTACGCGTTCAATTATTTTTCCATTTTCAACTTTTTGCCAGATGGGCATCGGAGAGGCCCAATATCTGGTGCGGGAGACACACCAGTCTGGTGCAGTTTCAATTCCTTTTTGAAAACGACCGTATTTCAAATGTTCCGGTACCCAGCTAATATTCTCATTATTTTTTTGTAACAATGGTTTCATGCTTTGGATATCGACAAACCATGATGGTTGGGCCTTTTGGATTAATGGTGTTTCACACCGGTAACAGAAAGGATAACGGTGGGTAATTCTTTCTGATTTAAATAATTTCCCATTTGTGATCAAATCCTCAATAATTTGATTATCTGCTTCTTTGATATAAATTCCGGAATAATCTTTGACCAGATCATTGAATTTACCATCATCGTTCACAGTAAAAGCAAATTGAATTTTATAATGTTTCCCCATTTCTGAGTCTACTTCACCAAACCCTGGTGCTGAGTGAACAATACCGGTACCTTCCGTCATATTTACCATATTCGGGAAAGCGTATACTTGGAAATCCTGAGCCTCCGGGGTGAAATAATTAAAAATTGGAGTATATTGCAAACCAATTAATTCCTTTCCGGAGAATTCCTCGATAACAGTATAAGGACAATCTTTGAGTAAGGCTTCTAATCTTGGCTTCGCAGCAATAAGCTTCTCTGTATTGTCAGAAAAGAATTTCTTTTCAGGATCACCAGCGCTAGTGAAAATCACATAAGTTTCTTCAGGATCCAGGACAAGTGCTTTATTAGCAGGTAAAGTCCATGGTGTAGTAGTCCAGGCGAGGATTTTCATGTTTTGAAATTTGCCTGCTGTAGTAATTGGAAACTTCACAGTCACCGCTGGATCTTCCATTTCTGTATAGGAATTATCCATGGCAATTTCAAAATTAGAGATCGGTGTACCACAACGGGTGCAAAACAGTGAAGTTCTAGTACCTTCATATACTTTACCTTGTTCGAAAAGTTGTTTAAAAATCCAGACAACTGATTCCATATAATCCTGGTCCATGGTCTTATAACTATTATCAAAATCGACCCACTGACCAATTTTTTCTTTGTACCATTTCCATTCTGCACTCACTTCTCTGGTGTAAGAATAGCAATGATCTACAAAAGATTGAATACCCAGTTTTTCAATATCACGACGGTTTTTCAAGCCGATATTTTTTTCCACACGATTTTCAATTGGTAAACCATGGCAATCCCAGCCCCATTGTCTTTCGACACGCTTGCCATTCATCGTCCAGTAACGTGGTACGACATCTTTGGCAATTCGGGGAAGTAATGAGCCGTAATGAGGCATTCCAGTGATGAAGGGAGGACCGTCATAGAAAACATATTTATCTTTAGCAGACCTTTGCTCGACTGATTTTTCAAAGGTTTTATTAACTTTCCAGTATTCATTAATAGTATTTTCCAGCTCAGGGAAACTTTGTCTTGGGTTTACTTTGTTAAACATGATTTGAAACGATAATAAATTATGTAGGTAATGGTTTATTGCAATAAACCATTACTGTCTTTTTTAGATTCCAGTGCTTTCTTTTCTTTGTAAAAAATGATTAGCTCTCTGAGAAATACAATTGCCAGTAAACTGAAATCATCAATTAGTCCTACTGGACCAAAAATATCTGGAATAATATCCAAAGGCCAGAGTAGATAGATCAATGAAACAATTAAAATCCAATGTTTTTTCAGGAATTCTTTCATAAAAAGTTTTGATATGATAAGCTAATTTTAACCGATCAGAAGCGATGTGTCGAGGCAAAAGAATAGTAGACAGTAGTTAGTAGACGGTAGACACGAAAAAGGAAAAGAGTTTAGTGAATCTAGGATATCGCATTCGAATTTCGAATCACGAATTTCGAATAAATTTTTTAACATTTTAATCTTTTAATCTAACCAACTATGTCCAATGATAATTTTCTTACTCAAGCACAGGATGATGCAGCAATAGCAGATGATCAACCAAAGCAGGATAACCGTTTTTATGCTGATGATGTAGAAGCAGAAGCAATTGCTGATAATAACGAAGATCCAAGCCAGTTAAAAGAGATCAAAGAAATTCCAGTTACTTCTGGTGAGATGGAAATTGGAGATCTTGATAAAGATGCTGAAGAAGGCCAGGGTAGTGAAGATAGTTATGATGAAGAAGCAGTGCCAGCAGGGGACAACGTAGTGAGCGAAGATTGATTGAAGAACGGTGATCAGTAATCGAAAGCCGAATTTCGAATCTCGAATAACGAATGTCGCATCACATAAGTCGATAATAAATATTTACAACTTTTACTTAGCTACAAGCTATTATAAATCCCGTACCTTGATGGTACTGGGACGAGCTACTTATATTATACACATGGGAATTATTTATGCTTTATCTGGTGCTTTTTTTATAGCATTAATGAATTTTTTTTCTAAGATATTTGCCGGTAAAGCGAAGAATCCGATTATTATTTCTGGGATTTTCCAAATTATCGCTGGACTTTTCTTTTGCATTTTAATCTTTTTTGAAAAACCTCATTTTGACTTTTCACCGACGACTTTTTTATTAATTGGGACTACAGTAACAGTATATACCATCGCTAATCTGGCTGGTTTCTTTGCTTTTCAGCTGATCGATGTTTCGCTTTGCAGCATTATTGATCAACTTTCATTGGTAGTTTCTTATATTGGTTCGTTACTGATTTTTTCTGAAAGCAATACCCTAAGTAAGATGTTTGGTGTGGCTTTGATAATTCTCGGAAATATTGTTTTGGTTTCTAAATTATCAGCCAGTAAAGATTTAAAAAAAGGAATTTTATTGCGTTTAGTTTTCGCATTTTGTGGAGCAATTGGCGGGTTGGTCGATTCAAAAATTCAAACAGACAAATTGGTTTCGATAAATTTATATTCATTAATAGATTGGATTTTTCCTGGCATAATAGTAACTTTTATCGCCTTTCGGTTCAGTTCGACTAAGGTTATTATCAAAGATATTAAAAAGAATTTTTGGGGAATGTTATTAATGTCAGTTTGTGCTGTAATGGGCACTATTACTATTTTTAGGGCATATGCCAATGAAGAAAAATCAATTGTTAATCCAATTTTGAAATTAAGCACGATCCTGGTAATTATTTTAGGGATTGTATTTTTAAAAGAACGAAAAAATTTGAAAGCAAAGTTCTTAGCGACCGTTATTGTATTTTCCGGGCTGATTTTGGTAAGTATCAGCTGATTGCGTATCGTGCTGTTCGCCGATCCGTACGATCCGTACTGTACGCAGATCTGCGTACAGTACGGTACGGCGGATAACGTATCGAATAATCTATTAAATTTAATTTTTTTAATATTTCTACCATGCCGATAGCACTTTTAAAAGGCAAAATAATCCTCAAAGAGCAAATTGCTGCTGATACCTATCGGGTTCAAATTGCAGCGGACACGAAAGAGTTTTTACCTGGACAATTTTTGAGTATTTTAGTGGCTGATAAAGTTTATCGCAGTTATTCGATCAGTTCTATACCAGGGCTGCCATACTATGAATTGATTGCTGATACTGTGCATCATGGGCCGGGATCATTGTTTTTTATTAATTCACAAGTAGGGGATGAGGTTACATTTCTTGGTCCCCTCGGACGTTTTTTATATGAAGATGGCAGTGATCCGGTATATTTTTTTGCCACAGGAACTGGAGTTGTACCATTTTTGGCAATGATTAGACATGCTTTGGTAAATCTTAATAGTAAACGAAAGATTACGTTGTTCATAGGTTTCCGTTTTGCCGATCAGATTTTTTATCTGGCATTTTTGGAAAAATTAGCAATACAATATCCCAATTTTCAATTCATTCTTTCACTTACCAGACCTGATGACAGTTGGCAAGGCAAGAAGGGGAGAATATATGAACATTTTGATTTAATAGAACATCCCGAGAATTCGGTTGCCTATCTATGTGGTTCCAGGGATATGGTTCAGGACCTTACGGATCGACTGGAGAAATTAGGATTTCAGAAAGAGAGGATTCATTTTGAGAAGTTTTAAGGGGAACGGTGACCGGTGACCGGAAAGCGGTTCTTGCGGAGAGTTTGTCAGAGTGATAATCTATTTGTGACTAATTCAGTGTATTGATAGTTTTAGTCTCTATACACACTGCTGTCCGCTAAAAGTTTCACTTTAATCCCGAAATAAATCGAGCTGTAAGGCTTCAGGAGATTCTTGAAGTGTTCGGGACATGGGATTTAGTATGTCGAGTATTGTGCAATCATCAAACAACCTCTCATTGATAATTTCCGCTAAATTTCTAATGCTACCCGAATACTTTGTTTGCGATTTAATGTAACTTAACAATAGGTAATAA
>Ga0194063_10002089_pt1 | contig 12619 bp, 8 predicted proteins | sample SepL3720m_MetaG_FD_155459 | JGI IMG/M metagenome (GOLD analysis project Ga0194063, IMG submission 155459) | Anoxic zone freshwater microbial communities from boreal shield lake in IISD Experimental Lakes Area, Ontario, Canada - Sep2016-L373-20m | ecosystem: Environmental > Aquatic > Freshwater >... | reverse complement strand
GGGTTGGGGTTGGGGTTGGCGTAGGAGTAGGTGTAGGTGTAGCGACCGGAGTAGGTCCCGGAGTTCCTGGGACTATGTTAATCGCTTGTGCAAACACAGGATAGATGCTGTCAGCCATAGTCTTGTCACCAATTTGGCTCGTGTGTGTCCAGTCAATTGTGCATGAATTTGGAGCGTTAGGATCATCAACCCAAGGGGTCGCGTTTTTGATTGCAAGCACAGGTGAAAGTCCCGTTGTCATCTCGCCTGCAAGCGCTTTGAAACTTGCCTGCATCTCGGTCATAGCAGATTGTGACGGTTCACCCAATAGTACTTTTATTTTCGGATTCGCTTCCCTCAGCTTATCGATAAGTGTCCGCATATATTCCTTTTTAACTGAGACACTTTCCGAACCATTTGTACCCAAGTAAATTATTGCAATATCCGGAATGATAGTCTGCAACGGTGTCGTCAAGATATCTCGAACATTTTGGATTGTCCATCCCCAATAACCTTCGTGTTTGTTATTAAAAGTCTTGCCATTGTATGTCGCATAATTCGGAGTTGAATTAAATCCAAAATTCCTTGATCCTACAAATTCAAAGTCAACATTATTATCAATTAACAGTTTCCACAATGGATATCGATATGAATACTCAATCGAAGAGGTGCCGTTGCCATTACTCCCCTGCGTAATAGAGTCGCCGATACACATGATTTTAATCGGGCCCGGGGTTGCATTTGGGTCAGGTGTTGGCGAAGCCGTAGGGAGTGGCGTCGGTGTCATAGGAGGTAGAGTCGGTGGATTTGGCAATGTCAAACTAGTCACTTCTTTTACTACAATTTCATCAATTAAAAAGTCCGCTGTTGCCGACTGAATGCGCAACATAAAGGCTCCGTCAGTTCCAATAACTCCGCTACCTGAGCCTGCTGGAGCAGTAAAACGTATCGCTACATACTTCCATGAACTCGAGATGCTGCCAGGCAATGTCATCGGAAACTTTATGTATTGCGTCCCGTTAAATACATCTATGCTAAATAAATATGGTAATGAACCTTTAATCCAAGCATTAAATTCGTAGTATTTTCCAGCAGTCATATACCCAACTTTTTCTTGCCTAAGTGCTACTTTCCAAGGTGCCATTACAGTTACAGCTTTAGAAGTACCAAAAGCACCGCCAGATATAATCTTTGCACTGGCGTCACCGGGTTGAACGTTGAAAAACGTCGAAATTCCATCAAGTGTCTCCGACTCAAAAGTAGAATCACCTGAAAATAGATTGTCACCTAATGTCGCATTTGTGAGACCAACCAAAGGCATTGGCGAATCGGCAAAAATTTTGATACCTGACGACCCACTAAATAAAGCTACGAAAACAAATACTACAATTAAAAACTTTGAAAACCTTTTTCTATTATTCACGCTTAAACCTCCTAAAAACATTTAGTTAATACCTACCATAGTTTTGAATTGCAAACATGACAGCCCTCATACTTGTTAGTAAAGAACCATTGTTTATTGAGCCAGCAGTAAACACATTAAGCCCTTTGTATTCCTTAGCCATTTCGCAATCACGTTTAACTTCCTCAATAATGCTTTTTTCATCATTATTCATAAAAGTAAATGGTGCGATACACCCGTCAATCCTGGTATTTTTCATGTATTTTCTGATTTTGTCTACGGTAACGGTAGGCCCGAAGTTGCATACAGTTAAATCGAAACGTCCTAGAATAGGCAACAAATGCTCCATAGGCGAATCAGAATGCTGATATCGAAAAGCATTTTCTCCCGTTGCAAAGTTGTCAAAAACTGATTGCAAAACCGGTGCACCAAAGGATTCGTACATCTCTTCATTTAATAAATAGCAATTATCATCGGCAAAGGCAAAATAATTCTCTTTTAGACCAGATTCTTCATCAAATAACTTTGTGCTTTTTATAATCACATCTGCTATTGTTTTGCTAAATCGCTCAAATAATTCAGGTTCATCATAATATAGATAAATGAGATTCTCGATTCCGTAAATCGAGGTGGCCAATGTAACAGGACCTCTAACACTCCTGCAAACACTAGGTTTAATCCCGTTAGTTTCAAATAATCGCTTTTTCTCACTCTCCCAGTTAGCCGGTAAAATAAACTCTCGTAGATCGTTTTTATCCACGCGATCCAACATTTTTTCTAACTCTTGAGGCGTCTGTATTGAACCCTCAAGCCATTCTGTATCATTGTTCATGAAATATTTAGCTTCAAATACTTCGCCTATACGTTTGCAATTAGGAAACTTTGCATCAGGATTTTGAAGTTCTTCTGATAACAAAGGAATTCCCACTATTTCAATCGCTTTTTGATTATACCTTTTATTCAATTCCTGCCTTCTTTTCGGTTCAGTGTACCCCCATGGCGCACCACCTTCGCCTAATTCAGCAAAGACACACTCATCACTCATACGAATACCCAAAGCAGCCTGTGTCGCTTTAGGATTGAAGCAATTATTTTGATGAGCAATTTCGTCATCCTTCCAGAATTGATTAATATCAATATTTAACATTATTCTTTCCTCCATTTTATTTTTCTATTACTAAAAATAGTTCTTAATCAAATAACTGTTCATAATATGCAGCGGCGGAGCCGTAAAGATTATATACCCGTCACGGTAATCTGTTTGAATTAACTCGCCTTCAGGTTCTGATATAATTGTTAACTCAGAATTTTTGCACCTAACTTCAACTTTAATATCTATGATGCTAGGTACATATTCTACAACTGGACACCAATAACCTGCTAAAACTTCTTTTCCACTATGATTAACTAGATTTATAATTAAGTCGTTCTCTTTTCTTAATAAGACCATCTCAACTTGTGCTTTCGTATTGATCTTTGCAATTAGTTCTGGCAATAATTCATCTTTCAAATTTACAACAAGATCCGCCAAATTCGGTTCGTAATAAGCGTGAAATGAAGATAACACAGGTGCAGAAACATAAATAACTTCACCTTTTCCAATCGTAGTCTTTGATACAATAGCAAATTCTGTCGTGTCTGCTGGCGGTGCAAAGCCGTGTCCGAACTCAGCGCCACCCCGTCCTGCCGTCATAGGTTGAATGTAATGGTTCAATACTTTAGAATCATCCTGCCCTTTTATCAATGTAACTTTACCTCTTAATAATATTGGCTCTGAATATCCCTTAGTATTGTTTTCTATATAACCATAATCCAAATTCGAAAATCCATTTAATTTAACATCCGCAAAAGCCAAAATCTCTTCATCAATACTGCTTTCATCTTCAGCTTGAATGACCAATAGTTTCCCACCTGCTTCAACAAACTCAAAAAGAATTTTTTTAGTTTGTTGATCCACAAATTCTAATTCAGGCAGTACAATGAGTTTATAATCATAAATATTTTTTTGTAGATTTTCTTTATTCAAAGCAGTGTAGTGGTGTCCTCTGTTCATCATAATATTTGAAAATGCTAAGAATGTGGACTTTTGCTTTTCACGTTTTTTTACATCAGGATAATACTCAAGATTTTTTCCCATGATATGATCATATGAATAGAAAACTGCTGTCTCAGGAACATGTTTTGTGCCTTCTATGATATTTCTTCTGGAATTAACAAACTGAAAGACTTCCTTCAAAATCGGCCATGAACGTTCTTCCAAAGTTCCATCAGGCAACTGTCTATCAATAAGGTAGAATCCACCGCCGTTGGCAATAGTTGCGGCAGCTGTATATTTTAATGTTTCAGATGTATTATTACTCCAATCGCCTAATCCATGCATAAATCTTCCGCACATATAATCAAACGTCAATCCAGTACCTGCCCAATAGTGCGAAAAAAAACTAGATACGCTTCCCGATGGAAATAAATCTCCAGCTAAATGCTGAACATGTTCTGGAGGAGTATCGGGTTGGTTAGCAGACCACTGCCAGTTAAATGCAACGAAAACTTGTGGATTGAATGTAAAAATTTCATTTGTGACCTTTTCAAAACAGTCATCATAGCATTTTTTATACCAAGTAACATATTCGGTCCAGCATTCATCTTTACTATCTATAGGAATTGGTTTGCCAAAAAGCCCTCGACATTTATCACAATAGCATGGATGAAAACCAGTCATAGTGTCATAAAACAGTTCATCTACATCATATTTTTGCAATATTTCTATAGATTGTGGAATTAGAAGTTCTTCAATATAACCACTATTAACACAAAGTGGTTCAAAACGCTTACTATTGAAGCCTCCCACAATTTCCATGCTGTCTGCGACAAGCCTCCATTCAGGATGTTTCGCTACAGCTGCCGAGTCTAAAAACATACTATAATAAACACTAATTCCAAGGTCTTGATCACGACAATTTTTAGCAACCTCCCCTAACATATCCGACTTTAGACCAGGATGTGTTGTGCCTATTTGAGTTGGATAATATGCAAATCCATAATGACATTTTCCAAAAAACACAATCGAATCCACAAAAGACTCTTTCATTCTTTTAACATAATCAGAGGCATCAAAATTATCACCTACGATTGCATCGGCAGGTATATGAAAATCAGGATGACATTTAGCAAGATTTATTTTTCTCATGTTTAGCTTTCCTCTATTCCTTTTATTTTTATAATAAATATTTTAATCTCAACCGCAATAATATACAATAGTTTTAAATGACGCTTTCCTAATAAAAATGACACATTAGTCTATTGAAATAAAACATTAGACTAGCATATAATTAATTACAACACTTAAAACACTATATTTTTGATGGAGGCATAATTACAATGGAATTCAGACCTGACATTGATGAGGTAATGGGTAGAACAAAAACTTTCTATGAAACAAATGATATAAATGCATTAATTCTTGTAGACCATATCAACAGCATTAAATATGCTGGCGCAGACAATAAAAAGTTATGCGATTGGAATTTTCCACGCGAGTTGCATGCGTTTCTTGATTCTTATTTAATGTGGTTTGAAGATTATTGGACTCAAAGAATAAATATCTTTGATGATTTGATTCCTAGCGTAAACCCAATCTTTGGTTATGCAGAGCATAGTGCCTTTCTCGGAGGTGAAGTTACAATTTCAGATGGTACAAGCTGGCATCATAGATTATTAAATAACTGGTGCGATATTGATAATCTTACTTTAAAAGAAGATAATGTTTGGCTTAGAATGCTCTTGGATGCTTTCTCTTACTTAAAAGAGCGGTCCGAGGGCAAATATGCTTTGAAACTTAGAGGTGCCAATGCTCCTCAAGACTTAGCCAATACTCTTCGTGGGAATGACTTCTTTACAGATTTTTTTGATTACCCGGATGAAATTAAAAACCTGCTAAGTTTTTGTGTTGATGCTATACAATGGACACTTTCTCACCAGCATTCAATTGTAGGAACATTTGATGGAGGCGTCATTACTGGTGGTAATGTGTGGTTACCCGGCAATTCCACTGGTCACCTTTCAGAGGATGCGTCAACGATGTGTTCGCCACAGATATATGAAGAGTTTGGACTTCCTTACACTTCTAAACTCGTTCAAAATTATGACCATGTTTATATGCATACTCATGGTTTGGGACGTCACGTGCTGCCATTAATAGCAAGCATTCCGAATGTTGATGTCATTGATATTGCTAATGACCCAAAGTGTATACGTTCAATAGAAATATATAAAGAATATGCTGATTGCCTAAAGGATAAATATGTTGTAGTTGCATTAAATTACGATGAGTTGAAAGAAAATATCTCATTTTTAAAGGAACGCAAAACAATTATCCGCTATTTAGCTGAAGATTTGGAAGACGCAAACCTAGCAATTCGATTCGTAAGAAGCGAACTCAATTAGAGAGGTGTGTCATATGGATATTATTGATTTTGGGTTTGGACAAGGGTATTTTAATCTTAATATCTTTATTAAATTCAATGATTTAATACTGGATATTGAGTCAATTTTGTTTGAAAAATCATCACCTTATTATGATTCGAGTAAAAATGAAAATACATTTATTCATCCTCCTCAGGATACTGCAGCATTGATTTACTTTTCTTCAGGACGTGGTGAATTATATTTTGAAGGATCGACTTATTTAATCAACGCTGGCGCATTCTTCTTAATTCCAGCTGGTTCTTTTGCATACCAGAAGGTCATTTATGAAGATCACCCTATAAAACACACTATATATTTTGAAAGCAAAATAAGTGGAAAAAGCCAAATAAGCAAAAGACAGAATTTCTACAAAAATGATGTTGACCAAATTAAATCACATTTTATAAATAGCACATTTCAACACGGAACACTATCGCCGTATATCAATGCAAATTATGTTTTTGATAATATTCAATATGAACTAAATTCTGAATTGACTTTTTCAAACGCCTCATTAACTCAATTGATACTAAACATATTTGTAAATAGTGCTCGTTCCTTTACAAACAAGATAAATACTAGTATTTTAGATTGTAATGCAACAACGCGTCAAATAATAAATAACATTCGATTTCATATGAAACAGTCGTATAAAAGCATTACTTTAGAAGATTTGGCCATACTCATGAAGTTCAGTCGAAGACAACTTCAGCGATATTTTTCCAAGTATATCAAAAAGACTTTTAGCCAATTACTTGAAGAGTTTAGGATTAGTATTGCCAAGAAAGAAATACAAACAAGTCAAAAATCCTTGCACCAAATTGCGGATGACATAGGCTTTAAAACATATAATTCCTTTAAAAATTCATTTCTTAAGCAAACAAACCAGACTCCAGATAACTATTGTGAGCAGATGAGAAAAGTAAAGAAGACTTGATAAATTTCTGCGGACTCATTTTACATAATGTACTGGGGTCGGCTTACTTCTGGAGCAAAGGTTGCTTCCCTTTTCAACAATTACAGTATTAATTCTGGGTTTTCCGGTCCAAAATGTTTTAGCATGACAATGGGCTGGCTGACTGAGTTGTTTTTGATTACGACACCTTTCTTCGCTGCTGCTTCAGTAACAAAATATTCGTCATAGGTCAGCTGACCAAATCTTATTATACTTGGTGTTTCTAACGGCAAGCCGTTGATGGTTCCGAAGCCTTCCATAAGAATGAATCCATACGCTGCGCTATCAGGAATAGTAACCGTTTGACCTGGCAATACTGTAAGTTCTTTTGCAGAAGCCGACTGAGATTTGAAGCATATCCATTTTTCATAGAAACCGTCAGCCGCAGGATTGTTTCTTTCTTGCACAGGCTTAGGCTCCATAAATCTGTTCTTATGGAAATCAGGGTCAACATTAATTTCCCAATCCAGCACATCAATCAGATGATCGATATTGCCAATCTTATCTTCAGGTGTTTCCTTCCACAGCAAAGACTCTGGGACACATTCGCCGCCATAAAGCACCGATTGATACATCGCAAAGACATCCGATGCGAACTGGGGCTCATAGGTGCATAGACTACCTGGCGCATGAAGCACACCTGGCGGAACATCCCACCCTGTTCCTGGTCTCAACTTATAACTCCTAGACAGATCAAGGATTTTATTATCACCCTTCGGAAAATTAATGAGACATTCTTTTAACATATCCTTTGTAGTTTCAGGGTTCAAACCAAAAAAGGTGAAAGGAAATGTCCCACCATAGTTATTTACCTGAATTGGGAAGTAATACATTTCGGGCTTGCCAAACTTTCCCGTGAGGGCAGCAAACTTATCATTATGATGAACATGATGCGGCAGTGGCCCGAAGTTATCAAAAAACTTAGAATATATCGGCCATCTATTATACTTATTCCATATTCTTTCCCCAACGATTTGATCCTTCATCAGTTCAACCGCTTCACGCAACAAAACCCTTTTTGTTTCACCCTTGTACTCAAAGACTACATAACTCAAACCCTCATCTTCAGGGGTTCCTGGTCCGTTATCTGCAAATGTTGTGGATGCAAACCAACGCTCATCTATACCGCCTCGGTTGAGACCATAGGAATAGTAATCATCTGGATGTAGCTTAATTCTCTTTCCTGGAATACAATAAAACCTTGGCACCCAAACAGGTGCTAACCTCATAATCCCCTTACCCATCTCAAGTGCATTTTCAATAACCGTCTTATTTCCTGTGCTCATAATACAATTCTCCTTCTACATTTTATTATTATTCCTTTAGTAACCCATTTGGGCAAGTTCGTTCGCCGTGTTGACCCATTCTTCTATCGTTTCAGGCTTGTTATATATAGTATGTGTATCCTTCAGTATCATTTCTATCACACAACCCTTTGCTGCAGTCAGTGTATCAGAAACATCTTTTCGCATTTCACTGATTCCGCAACCTGACACTATTTTTGAGGGATTTGGTTTCCAAGATAATATGTATCGATCTTCTAGTGCATTTGCCGCTATTGAAACATCCGTCCACGGGCTAACTGACACTCTCCTAAGGTTAGGTATTTTCTTAACTATTTCAAATTTTTTGTTCAATGACTCGCAACATCCATAAGAAACCAGTCCATATCGTTTCAGTATGGGAATTTGATACTGAACTGCAAATTCTTCATACATCGCTGGAGATATCATATCAAAATGCTGACTTTCGGCTGTTCCCCACAAATCAGAAAAGCTGAAGTTATTCTCCCCTCCTTTTGTCTTGGGAAGCTCATCAACATATCCAAGACCGCCAGTACCAGTGTAATCATTACCATTGTTCAAAGTCATTTCTACCTTGCCATCGATTTGATCCATTAATCTAAGAATGCTTGCCTGCATAAATCCTAAAACCCCATGTAGCCATTCAGGATTTTCAATCATATCTATCATTAGGTTGTCCATTCCTCTCATATACACCAACATATTTATCAGAGAGGTATCTACAGTGTATTTTCTATTAACTTTCACTTCAAGAATGTCGCCAATAACATCCTTTACAGCAGATAATTCACGATTCGTTGATTCCAGATTAATGATCCATTCCGGTTGAATCATTCTATCAACATCGGCAAGATCCACAATACCAGGAACAAAATGATTAGCTCCGCCTTTTACTCCGGTACTTTCTACTTTAATAGGGATGTTATATCCGGTATTGGTTGTCTTCAGTGCTATTTCAATTACTCCGTCAATGATATTGTCATCAAAAATCCTTTGTCCTCTATAAAGCATCTGCTCTAAAATCCATTCATAACTCCTCCAGAATGGATCTTCTATGGTCATTGTTTCGATTGGAATCATTTCGCCCCACGCACCTTCTGGGTATGTTAATACCATTGGCCTTATCCTTTTTAAACTATTGTGGCACTTCCATAAGCCAATCTTTTCAGAATATCGCGGTTCATTAGAAATTTGGCGAACTCTTTCTGCTAAATCTCTCAGATGGGTTCTTTCACTTACAGATAATTTCCCTGGTCCACCAGTCTTCAATTCGCCAAAAGGGTTATATTCTAACATGTCAACACCTCAAATAAGATTACTTTAACAATTTATTCTATAATAAATAATTTTATATTTTAAAAAGTTGTTAATCAATAGTTTTATGTGACATCTTCCATAGATAAGCGACACACCAATCAAGTTAAAACAAGAGAAATTTAACATGATATATTTTTGATTTCGATGGTACGGTAAACCCGGATAGCAGCAACGAATTATCAGTAACTTTTTTAATCATCACAGGGTAACATTAATGCTTATGAAATTATCAATGATGAGTGGAATGCTAATCTTGAAGATTAATTATTTATTATTTATTAACCCACCCTGTTTCAACCGAATAACTATCCGTGTTTACCAACTTAAGTCAGTTTTAATCGTCTGTGTTAACTGTGTAGCCATCAAAGCGTGTGTTTTCAAACTCGGATGATAATCTTCACCAAAACCGTTTGCAGAAATCTGTGCAGGAAACTCAAGAAAATGAACTTTTGTATCTCCCTGTGTGATCTTTTCGTTGACCACTGGTTGGATACATTCCTTGCCGAAGGCGATTTTTGTCGCGTTTAACATCGGCCCGATTGCACAATAAATATGAGCGTCTGGGTAATTTGAGCGCACCTTGTTAACTAAAACCGTGTAGGCGGTCGTAAACGTCGCTCTATCTGGAAGCGTCGAGCCAAAATCATTTGTACATAAATTGATGACAACCACCTGTGGAATCCAACTATTGAAATTCCAGTTCGCACTATTGGTTGAATGCAGGGTGCGAGAATAAAAATCAATCATTGCACCATTGGAAGGCGGCAAAGTTAAAATGCCTACACCAGATCGTGCAACGGTAGCCTGTTCCGCGCCAAGCGCGCGAGCTGTAATAGATCCATACGCAAGATAATTATTTTCATTCTTAGGTGTGAAGTGTAAGGCAGGGTCAGTCCCTTCATTACCATAACCGCATGTGATAGAGTCACCTATGAATTCAATTCGTCTATTCGAAAGTGGTCCGGGCGGAAGAAGTTGACCCAATCCAAAAGCAAACCCTTTGAATTGAACAGGACCTTGATTACCCTCCGTGCGTTTGACTAGTTCTACAGAGTGATACCCCTGCGTTAATCCACTTGCAAGAAGGATGGTATTAGTGGTATTCGTAACTTTAATTGGGGTCGTTCTTTGATTGTCGATGAGAACTTCAAACCAATTTTCACCATAGCCTGCTTTTAAGTTAACACTAACTTCTGTGCCATTGAATCTAGCACGAATGGTACTTCCCGGCCAGTCTGCTTTTGGTCCGCCCACGGTGTCACTAAAATCAAAACGACCTAAAAACTGTGGCGCTGGAGTTCCAGATACATCCCAAGTGGGTGTAGGAATAGGAGTTGATGTTGGCAACAAAGTCGGCGTTGAAGTCGGAGTTGGTGTCGGAGTTGATGTTGGAGCTATCGTTGGTGTAGCTGTTGGTCTAAGAGTAGGTTTTGGGGTAACGATAATAGCTTTCTTGGTCATAAATGATATTTTGTATGTCGTTTTAAATAGATTGCCAGAACTGTCTCTGACTGCTTTTGCAGGTACTGAAAGAAAATATGCATAATTAGATTTTAAGGGGTTTTTTGGATCAATGTTTAAATAGTTTGAATTAATTGTAATAATACTCAATACAGTTTTCTTGTCAGCTCCCGTTAATTTGATACTTTAAAGGTTGATGCTTTGTAAATCTTCTCACTCATTTTCAACTTGATTGTTATGTTCGTCGCAATCTGGGTAGCTTTGTTTTTTGGTGAGGAACTAACTACTTTTGGGCTAGCAGTATCCTTTGATGCCTCAACAGTAATAATCCCCATAGCACTTACAACTAATACAAATGACATAAAAAACAAAATAAATCTTTTCATAAAAATCCTCCTAAAATAATAATCAAACGAGCACCAGAATATGAGGTCTCGGTTTCAAAGCTACGCCTCTGTTCGTCAAACTGAGAAAACACTCTTCAATATATATATCAATAGATTTCGTCGTGGACACGTTCAGCTGCAAACAATCTTTTAAAGGTTTAATACGTTAATAAATTGCAAGCAATCCTCTTCGCTTTTAAAAGTTGAAGATAATACAAACTCTTCCTTTGGAAACGCCTTGAACAGGGGTTTCAATGCCTCGGGATCTGAAGGGTAACCGGTTAGACAAATACGTTTGCCACCTTCAAGAATTTTTTTAAAAAGCGGAAACCAAGATTCTGCAGCACCATGGTCATTTCCGGCTCCAGGAACCCACTGAATGGAATGAAGTTTTTCTACCCTGCAGAGCGCATCGACATGGACGATTTCGCCAGGTCCATCCAAGTGATAGATCAAACGTCCATCAAACTGTTCGGCATCCCGCATTACCGTAGGTAAAACAAGCTCCTCGAACATAGAGGGTGAAATCATGGCGGAAAAGTCGCAGATGCAGGTATGCATTGGTTTTGACGAAAGGTAGCGGAAAACATTGGTATATAACCCGTCATTCACCGGATCAATAATAGCAGAAAGCTCGGCAAAGTAGCTGCGCCAAAGCTTTTCGACTCGTTCAACAACTTCCAGCAGTTCCTCGGCATAATCCATGGTATCCAGCAATAGGTTATAACCAGTTCTAATGGAGGACAAGATGTCCAACGGTCCGGCTAGATCCGGTGGGGCGAATACGAATTTGCCTTTCAGACGCGAAACCAGTTCCTTGACCGCCTGAATGGCAACATCGGCATAGAATGATCGCGAATCTAACGTGATTTGTTGCAACTTCTCAAACGACCACGGTTTCTCCAACTCAAACCAAATAGTATCCCCATTAAATTTCGTAAAATCTGTTATAAATGCTGACAAAACACCAGGACCCACACCGGGTAGGAGAAAAGAAAAACCCTGTGCGTCGTGACCAGTCGTATCCAGATATTCTTCATAGAAGGCAACCGTATCATCAATGTAATGGTGCTCTCCTGTTTTCCATGCCAGTTCAACCGCCTGTCCGAATATCATCTCCTGTTTCCAATTGCTCCATTCTTTTACCAACTGTTTCCCCATCCAAGGTTTAACTGCGCCATGAAATGATTTACCCTTCTTAGGATATATTGCATACAGTGGCGGTTTATTGTTTTTTTTATTCCACCAGTCCTCATAATGTGCTATGATTTGCGTGTTAATCATGTTATCTGACTCCTTTATTCATTATTATTTGGCATTATATTTTATTAGAAAAAGCCATGCTGTCCTT
>Ga0194063_10002087_pt1 | contig 12625 bp, 13 predicted proteins | sample SepL3720m_MetaG_FD_155459 | JGI IMG/M metagenome (GOLD analysis project Ga0194063, IMG submission 155459) | Anoxic zone freshwater microbial communities from boreal shield lake in IISD Experimental Lakes Area, Ontario, Canada - Sep2016-L373-20m | ecosystem: Environmental > Aquatic > Freshwater... | reverse complement strand
CCCCCACCCCACGACAGGAAGTCTGATGATTTACACTGACACCCTCCATCCCGAACCGGGAGGCGCTGAAAGAGAAGTCTTTCAACAAGGCCCCTATCGCGTCATACGCCAATAGCGACGCCGGACAGAGGGCGGGGGTTGATCCTCATCAATAACACAGTATCTCGAGCCAACGCGCTCCTTTTTCGCCCAGTCGCCAGCGACTGTCGTCGCACACGACCAACCGGCAACCGTTACGTCCGAGAACCTGGGTATCCGCCTTTAATACGGCGGTTTTCCCGGATCCCGTCAACCGCAGTTCGTCCGGGTTTGGCGAACGTCCCGCCAGGATGACACCATCCTCAGAACAGGTGATCACGGCCCACCTACCCGTTTGAGGGGCCCCTTGCCACAGCGAAGGATAACGACGGAAGTAGTCCAGCGGTTTCGTCGCGGGAATGAGCAATTCGAATGCGATGGGAATAGTCGCTATGAAACGTCTAAATTCGACATGTCCCTCTGAATCGCGGGCCTTGAAGAAATCCAGGGGGTTTATCCCTAAAAGATTGAGGCCATTGAACATTCCATGATCAGGTTTCAGGTGCTGGGCGCGGAACCACTCGCCAAACCGGGCATTGGCGACCACGCCAACCTCGAAGTGGAGATGGGCACGACTCGCAGGCACGATACCCGCGGGTGTGTGGCCCATGATGCCCAGAACCGTCCCCGTCTCCATCTTCTTTCCCACACGCAACTCCGGCGAGACCACCGCCAGATGGGCATAGAGGGTATAAACCTGCCCCATCGGGTCATCGTGCAGCAGAACCACATAATTCCCATAATTGGAATTCCCAGGCAGTTGATTGACATAACCGACTGTCCCCGCTGCCACCGACCGCACTTCATCCAGCGGCATCCCATGCGCGTTGCGCTGCAGGGGCGCGATATCGACCCCTTCATGGAATTGAGGATAGAGATGCTTCCCGATTTGCGTCGTTCGCACCGACCCGAATAGGGCCGATTCGGGATTCCCTGCCGAAGTCGGCTGAAACGTGCCCGGAATGGTGGGATCCAACCTGTCCCGGGCCGTGGGTGTGATGACACGACCGAAGGAATTCACCGGCACTTCACCGGCCTGGATCAACTCAAAACCGGAAGGCAACAGGGTCAGCGCCACCGATGCCATCACAACTATTCGTGCCTTAAAACGACTCATGGGTTCCATTTCCAAAAGGGCGGAATCATACCCGTTCATCATATAATGTCCACACCGGTGTATGTCGTTCTTGACTCAGGACGAACCTCACAGCATAAAGGGGACATGAGCACCAAACCAATCATCGCGCTGACAATGGGAGACCCGGCAGGTGTGGGGCCTGAACTCTGCCTGCGCATGCTGGTGGATCGAGACGTCAAAACCTATTCCACCCCCGTTATTTTCGGCGATCCTGTCCTCCTCCGCCGCGTGGCATCCTTGGCCGGACTTCCTTTTCCCTCGCAGGTCATCCCGTTTGCCCGCTGGCCGCAGGCCGATGTCAAAGGACCGGCTATCGTCGCCATCGAGTGCGCCGATATGTCCTCTGTCGCACCCGGTCGACTCTCCGCCTCCTGTGGTGCGGCGGCGTACCGCTGTGTTGAGGTGGCGGTCCGGGAAACCATGGCGGGGCGTGTGAATGCCATGGTCACCGCGCCACTAAACAAGGAGGCGCTCCATTTGGCAGGTGTTCCCCATCCCGGTCACACCGAAATCCTGGGCGCGCTGACGGGATCGGCCCGGACCTGCATGATGCTGAGTTCGGAGAAAATCACGACCAGTCTCGTCACCGCCCATACATCGCTGGCCTCGGTGCCGGGGAAACTGTCGGTCGAGTTGATTCTCGAGACCATCAGACTGACTTCCGAGGCGATGCAGCGACTGAGGCGGCGAGCACCGAAACTGGTTGTCTGCTCGCTCAACCCCCACTCCGGCGAGCACGGGTTGTTTGGTGATGAGGAACAGCGTCTGATAGAGCCGGCCATTGCCCTGGCCCGTGCTGAAGGATTCGAGGTGGAAGGCCCCCTGCCACCGGATACCGCGTTCCTGCCAGCCCGCATGACTCAGACCGGCGCCTACATCTGCATGTATCACGACCAGGGCCTGATCCCCTTTAAGATGCTCGCCTTCGAAACCGGCGTCAATATTACACTGGGCCTGCCCATCACCCGGACATCGCCGGACCATGGCACTGCCTTCGATATCGCTTGGACCGGACGCGCGCAAAGTGGCAGTATGCGTCAGGCCGTCCTGTATGCCGTGCAACTCAGTCGTTAGGAAAACAAACATGAAAGTCATTGGGGGGTTCAAACTCGGACTGGACACCCTCCTTGAGCAGCATCCCGATTGGATTCAGGGACACCGCGTCGGATTGGTGAGTCATGCCGCCGCTGTGGACTCGAACGGGGTGACCTCCGCGCAGCGACTCCATCAAACGGCGGGACTCAATCTCACGGCTCTCTTCGGGCCCGAGCATGGTTTCGCCGGACTAGCCGCCGCCGGCGAACTGACTGCAGATGAGCGCCATACCGCCTGGGGCATCCCGATCTATTCTCTCTATGGTGCGACGCGAAAGCCAACCCCCGCCATGCTCGAAGGCGTGGATACTCTCATCATTGATTTACAGGATCTAGGGGCGCGGCCATACACCTACGTCTCCACCCTGCGCCTGGTTCTAGAGGCCGCTGCCGAGGCTGGTAAATCTGTCATTATCGCCGACCGTCCCGTACCACTCCCACTCAGTGTTGACGGCCCCTGTCTTAATCCGGCCTTCGAGTCATTTGTCGGCTCGATTCCCGCTCCCATGCAATACGGCATGACGCAGGGCGAAACGGCCCTGTGGTTGGCAGGTGTTCTGGGTTTGAATATTAATCTCCGCGTTTCGACCATGCAGGGTTACCAGCGCGATGTGTTCAAGCAAGCCGCATGGCCGGCCTGGGTTCCGCCGTCCCCGCGTATCCGCTCGTGGGAAACCGCCTGCCTGTTCACCTGTACAGTTTTTGGAGAGGCCTTGCCGGCTCTGGATTACGGATCAGGCACAGACCGGTCGTTCAGTGTCATCGGAGCACCCTGGCTTGATGCATCCCGCCTCCTGTCCCGGTTGAATCAAGTTGGTTTGCCCGGTATCGCATTCGAACCGGTGCGTTACCAAGCCAGGATTGGTTTGTATGCAAACAGCGAACTTGATGGATTGCGCCTTGTAATCACCGACTACGCCCGCTTCCGCCCGGTCTCCACCAGCGTCACGATTCTGGGGGGTATTCAGAAATTTTACGGACCGACGCCGTTGTGGACGGCGCCCGGAACGCGACCCGAGTGGTTCGACAAGTTATACGGCACCGATGCCGTCAGACTAGCACTCCTGTCGGGCGCGCCTGCGTCCGACATTATCGCCTCATGGAAACCGAACTTGATGGCCTTTGCCGAAAGCCGTCGTCCCCATCTCCTTTATTCATGCCCATGAAATATCCTCGCAAAGCCTTTATTCTTGCCGCCGGGTTCGGCTCGCGACTCCTGCCCCTGACACAAATCAAACCGAAACCGCTTTTCCCGCTGTGGGGCACGCCTGCACTGGGGCACGCCCTGGATTTACTGAAGAGTTGGGGCGTGCAGGATGCGCTTGTCAATGCCCACCATCATGCCGGGCAGGTTCTTGAATATTTGCGAACCCGTCCCGCAGACGGAATGAAATGCCAATTGTCGTATGAACCGGAGATCCTCGGAACCGGCGGCGCCCTCACCAAGGCGAGATGGTTTCTCGAGGAGGACCCATTCTGGATGCTGAATGCCGATGTTCTGGCTGAACTTTCCTGCGAACCTTTGATTGAGGCACATCGCAGGCATGGCGCCATCGCGACCCTGTGGCTGCACCCGGAGAAAGGTCCGCGAACCGTGGAGTTCCGCGAGGGTTTGGTTTCATGCTTCAAGAGTTCCGCCCCGGGAACGGACGGGACGGCCACGTTTTGCGGACTACAACTCCTGTCCCCGCGCATCCTTGCGCACCTTCCGCCCACCGGCTTCGCCTCGATTGTCGACGCCTATGAACGGGCCATGCTGGCAGGCGAGAAGGTCGCGGGCGTTGAAGTGCCCAAGTCCTATTGGGCGGACATAGGGACGCCTGATTCCTATCTTGCCACGCACCGGGAAATGACGACCATTCCGCGCTGGAAGAAATTCGGTGTCAAGGGAGTTCCTTTTGTATCAAAGGGCACCGGCACCACGGTGCACCCGCGCGCCACGGTCATCGATTCCGTGCTTTGGGATAACGTCACCGTGACGGCTGGCGCCAGTATCACTCATGCGATCATCAGCGATGGCGTACGGGTTGATTCGCCTGTCGACTACATGGCCATCAAGGCGGAACAACTGGCCGATCCCGTCATCACCCGCATTCTTGCCGCCCTGAAGTGGGAGCCAGGGCGAAGCACCGTCATGCCTTTACCCCCGCGCGGTTCGGCCCGCACCTTTACCCGGCTCCTCTCGCGTAACCCGGCCTCAAGCGCGATCGCGGTCCGCTACAAACTGGACCGACCCGAAAACGCCTTATATACCAGCCATGCCCGTTTCCTGGCGCGTCACTGCGTAAGTGTGCCTTCAGTGCTGCTCGACTGGCCTGACGAACAAATTTGCGTTCTGGAGGATGTGGGAAGCGACAACCTTGAGCATCTTGTCCCAAAACTGACGAGGACTGCCTGTCTCGCGCTCTACAAGAAGACGCTGGATATCGTGGCACGGTTGCATACACGGGCGACCCACGCCGCCCTGCGCCGTCCGTTCAATTTATCCATGCCCTTCACCCGGCATCTCTACGAGTGGGAGCAGAATTTGTTTTGCGATCAGTTTTTAAACCGCCATCGCGCACTGAGTGATCGGACGATGGGACAAATCAGGAAGGAACTGGCGCGCCTCATCCCGGCCCAGGTGCGGGCACCCCGTGTGATCATTCACCGCGACCTGCAATCCAGCAATGTGATGATCCTAAACGGGACTGTCTACCTGATTGACTTCCAGGGAATGCGGTTCGGCACGGCGGCCTATGATCTGGCGTCTCTGCTGTGTGATCCGTATGTCAATCTTCCCGGTGAGATGCGCCAGGAATTACTTGATTACTATCTGGATCAAATCCCGAACGGCCAGAGTGTCAGGGAACTTTTCTGGGTGGCGGCGGTTGAGCGTCTGGCCCAGGCATTGGGCGCTTTCGGACGACTGGGATCGGTGCCGACAACGTCGTATTTCCTGAAGCATATTCCCGCCGGAGTCAGGCAACTGCAAAATGCACTGAACCAATTACCCGGACTGGAGACCCTGAAGCGCAGTTTGGAGGACGGGGGTTACTTCTCCAACGATACCTGACCGGGGAACGTCTGGGACAGAATATTGGCGAGATTCTGGCGGAATAACCTGAATTTTTCCGTTCCCGCCACGGAGGGTGTCATAGGGAGGGCGTAGACCTTCAGCGTCGTGCGCTCCCGTTTCGCATAGAACCCGATTTCATAGTCAGAATTCGGTTGATAGTACCGGATGATGCCTTCCTGTCCGGATTTCCACTTTGACATATGGTAACGGGCCGCCACGGCATCCAGCGTCACCCGCAACTTCTCCGTCTCGTTCTCGGAGATTTGAGACTGTCCCCCTGCCGGGATAATGACAAAGTGACTCACGGGTTCCTGCTTGGCGCAAGCGGGACAAAACAGGAACAGGAGTTGCAGCGCAAGAATCGGCATTAATCGACAGATGATCTTCATAGGATCCTCCTAATTGGTGACTATTCTAACAATCAGGGACAAAACGTCAACCCGCCTGGATTATTCATGTCAACAGGACTATTTTCAAACTCTTGCTTATCTGGGGAAACAGTGGGGAAAAGGCCATCCCAGTCCCGCCGCTTTGGCCCGAACCAAATAATCCGATTCCGAATCCGTGTATTTAGTGGAAAGGACCCAGTTGGTTTTGGGGCCCTCATGTGGTTTTGGAGTGACGCGAAAGTAGGGGGATACGGGGAGCAAGTGGCGTGAGACAGGCGTTCGTCTAAAATGAAAAACCCCATGGGAATTGCAATCTTCTATACGATCATCTGGAATTGACCGATTAACGCGCCATTGGTCAGTCGCCAGTCTGTTAAGAAGGCGCTCACCTTCGCAAAATAGACACAATCCACCCGGTCATGGCAATAGCCAACCCCACCCGGCTTTGCGCCAGGTTGACCTTCAATCGGATGGCGAACTCCACGACCAGTAGCAGGCTCTTATACCGCTCCTCCCACAGAGTCCCCACACGCCCGTGACGACGATTGTAGGATATGCTCACCCGCTGCTTCAGGGTTTTCATAAAGGCCGCAAGGTTGCACATCCTCAGAATGAAGGGCCACTTCATCCGCTCCGCTGTCTCTGCCTGGCCGACCTTCCTCAGCGTCTCCAGTTCCCCCATGAACGCATCAACCTTGTCTTGACAGTACAAATACCGCATCCGCCGACCGAGTTCCTGATCACTGATCTCACCGCGCTCGGGAATATGCACCTGAATATGAAAATGGTTGGAGAGTATAACCCACGTCAGGATTCTCACCCCGCTAAAGGCTTCCACGGCCCTCATGATGGCACGAAACCGCTCCCGCTCCGCATCGGCCGCAAACACATACTCCCGCCCCACCACACGCGATATCACATGGTAGTACGCCGACCCCTCCTCAACAATTCTGCCTGTCCGCATGACTTCCTCCTCCGGGTATCCTTCCGATTCATGCAGAACCATACCACGTACTAATCTGTTGTCTAGTACTAATCTACTATTAACCTGTCCCTGAATACCGATAAGGCGATCCAAGCGCCCGAGGATACGGCTCGCAAGCTCGCCGATCCTCAGCGCTGACGTTCGATTTGCAGAGGAAAAGAAGCAAACTTTTCGCTTGACTATGTGGCCCATGTGGGCCATCGTATTCCCCGGGTATGGAGGTATCCGAAATGAACAGAACAGCAACGATCAGAGCACGAGTTGAACCGGGATTGAAGGATGATGTCGAGAAACTCCTTCAGCGGCTGGGTGTCACGACTACCGAGGCCATCACCATGTTTTACAGCCAGATACGCCTTCGCCGAGGCCTTCCCTTTCCCGTGGAAGTACCCAACGTGACCACCCGAAAGACGTTTGAGGCGACAGACCGTGGTGAGGATCTCAACACGTTCGACAGTCTCGACAAGATGTTTAAGGCACTCGACAAATGCTGACGCTAAGAACCACCGGGCAATTCCAGAAGGACTACAAGAAAGCTGTCAAGTCCGGTCGGGACATCGCAAGGCTCAAGCAAGTCATGACTTGGATAGCCGAGGAGCAGGACTTGCCGCCCGCACTACGTGATCATAAGTTGATCGGAAACTACCAAGGCCGACGTGAGTGCCACCTAGCCGGAGACTGGTTGCTCATATACAAACTCGAAAAGGATACTGTGATCTTTGAACGCACAGGTTCTCACTCGGAGCTGCTGAACAAATAGTAATCGATCGGGATAGGGAGCCCCATCGCTGAGGCCCCCTCCCACACCACCGTATATACGGATCACGTGTACGGCGGTTCGGCTGTAAGAAAGCAGTAATTATCCCAGAAGAACCAAGCCGAGTTTCTGCGTGAAGTAGTCTTCAGGCAGGGCCGTATGTAGCGCGCTTTGCTTGCTGATCCGCCACGGCCCCTTGCGCGTATTTCCCATACTGGGGGGACATTGGGGTCAGCCCTTAGGGGGACATTGGGGTCAGCCCTTAGAATAGAAATTAGACGCCATTTCACTTTGATTCCTTGTCCAATTGACTATCGATCCGCTGTACCGCTCGCAACAGGGTCGTATCCGATTCCAACAACGCCCCCAGACGCTTGAGTTGACAACTGACCGCCACCCCCGTTCCCATGCCAAGCGCCCTTGCCGCCTCACGTTGCATCAGCCCTCCATGGCGACACAGCATCCGCGCCGCCACCGATGTCCTCTCGGGTGCGTACGCCGGACACCCGATCCCGATACCGCTCCTCAATTCCTTCTTGCCCTAATCAAACCCGCTTATCGCCCGTTATCCAGCCTCTCTCACAGACGCAAAGGTGCGACAATTCCGGATTTCTGAGCTCCCATCGGTTTCTGCCACGTCACGGTTACCGGATCCCTGCCGGGGAGCAGGATCACAAACACGGAGTCCGTGCGTGACTCCAACGTCAGGGCGCGTTGTGGCGGGTCACAGGCGACAGGCGAGGAAGGAGTTGAACCTGAGGCAGGGATCACGACCGTCAGAGGAGTTCGCGACAGGATTTCCGAGGATCCCTCGGGAAGCGTCAGAGTGAAGGAACAGCGGCTTGTATCCCGAATGATCGCCGTCAGGACAGCCTTGTCGCGAGCCGAGCAATACGCGGCCACCTCACCATACGGGGCAATCCATAACCGATCACGCAAGGGCACAATGTCATCCAGATGCGCACGCAAGGCATCGATGTCAATACCGTGACTCAGATAGACATGCCACCCGCCGTCCGTCAAAGCCTTGTCAATCCACTGACGCGCCTGACTGGCGGAACAATTGCCTTCATACAAGGGATGGTAGCCCCGCGCCGCAACATACCGACGCATAACACGTTCGCGGACGGTGGGATTGCTCTTACAGAACGGGTATGCGAAGGAAACGGGCGCCTTCCCTGTCCCCTTGGCGATCCTATCGAAAGAACTATCGATCTCCTTCGCCAGAACTTCCTCATTGGTGATGTTCTGTAGACTCACATGCGTCATCGAATGGCTCCCGATCTCGTGTCCTGACAGCGCCATCGTTCGCAACTCCGGCCAACTCAACCGCGCCTTAGGCCCCACTTCATGAGCATCGGGCACCCACCCCGCCACAACAAAGAAAGTGGCCTTGATTCCATACGAGTCAAAAGTCCGGGCGATCCCGGCGTGGGATTGAGGTCCGTCATCGAAGGTAAATGATGCGGCAGCCACCCTGTCCCCAGCATACCGGGCGATGCGAGGAACCGGCTCGACATCCGCACCAGCATACACGGGCGTATTACCGAGTAGAATCAATATGAGGCAGACTATCCTGCACGCGCGAGTTGTGATCGTTTTCATTCTTGATTCCCGCTCCCGTCTCTTACATTGTGTGCCCATGAGTTTACAAAAACTTCTGAACGCTGTCGCTAGCGGAAAACTGACGCCATCCAAGGCGCTCCGGGAAATCGACGCCTTGCGCGAAAAGAACCTCGGTTTCGCCCGCATTGACACCGATCGCATGCGACGGCGCGGGTTCCCTGAAGTCATCTTCTGTCAGGGCAAGACACCCGGCCAAGTGGTCAAGATCGTTGCCGCGCTCAAGGAGGCAGGCCAGAATGTGCTCGCCACCCGCGTGAACTCCGAACAGGCCGCCGTTGTCAGGCAGACATTTCCGAAAGCCCGTTACCATGAAACTGCCCGTGTCCTATCCCTGGATGTATCCAAGCGCGCCCGTCCGGTCGGTTGCATCGCCGTACTCTCAGCAGGCACAACCGACATCCCCGTAGCCGAGGAAGCCGCGTTGGTGGCGGAGGCCATGGGCGCGAAGGTTGAGCGGGTCTATGACGTTGGCGTCGCCGGTTTGCACCGCCTGCTCCATCATCTCCCGGTCATGAAGAAGGCGCGGGTCATGATCGTTGCCGCCGGTATGGAAGGCGCCTTGCCCTCGGTGGTCGGTGGACTGACCCAATGTCCCATCATCGCGGTGCCAACCAGTATCGGCTATGGCACGAGCATGGGCGGGATAACGGCCCTTCTGGCCATGTTGAACAGTTGCGTGCCCGGAATTACCGTGGTCAACATCGACAACGGGTTCGGGGCAGGTGTGGCCGCCGCGATGATCAATCGAAAAAAGTGAAGAATGCGGGGGTGTAATGTGAAGCGAGTACTCTGGTTTGACAGTGTTGGCGGGGCGAGTGGCGACATGATCCTCTCCAGCCTGATTGACCTGGGCGTACGACCGGCCGACCTGAACGAAATCCTGACATCACTCGGGGATTTTCACATCCGGCTGGAGGCGCACCAACACGCAGAACAGGGACTTCATGGCACCCGTCTAACGGTTCATGCGCATGAGACCCATGCCGGCCTCGACCATCACGCGTCCGGCGAACACGCCCATCACCGTCACTTGTCGGACATCCGGAGTCTCATTGAGTCCAGTCCCCTTCCGGTGGGCGTGAAAATGAACAGTCTCGCCGTATTCGGGCGTTTGGCACAGGCGGAGGCCACGGTGCATGGAACCACGCCCGAGGACGTCCATTTCCACGAAGTGGGTGCACTGGATGCCATTGCGGATATTGTGGGAGCCTGCGAGTGCCTCCACCTGTTGCATATCGACCAGATCGGTTGCTCACCCCTCCCGCAGGGATACGGCACGATTGAATGTGCCCATGGAACATTTCCCAATCCCGCTCCGGGCACCGTTGAATTACTGAAAGGTTTCCCCGTCAGTCACGTGAACGAACCGTTTGAACTCGTCACCCCCACCGGCGCGGCGTTGCTGTCGACCTGGAAGAATATGGATTCGTGGCCTGAGGGGTGGATCATCAAGGCCGTCGGACATGGTTTCGGCCAGAGGAAACTGAACACGCGCCCCAATCTTCTGCGTGCAACATTGCTGGAAGCGCCTCCGCTTAAGACGGTGGACCCGGATACCTGCCTTGTGCTGGAGACCAATATCGACGACACCACTCCGGAACTTGTCGGTGCACTGGCCCAGAAACTGCTTGCCGCAGGCGCGTTCGATGCCTTTACCACGGCCATCCAGATGAAGAAACAGCGGCACGGCACGCTCTTGACCGTTTTGTGTGAACCCGGCCTGAAACCGGTGATGCTGGACCTGATCTTCACAGAGAGCACCACCTTTGGAGTACGTGAGCATCTGACACGACGTACCATGCTGGAACGTGAACTCGTGGACGCGAGTACTCCCTACGGCGTCATCCGGATCAAAATCGGGCGTTGGCATGGAACCCCTGTGACCGCCTCCCCTGAATACGAGGACTGTGCCAAGGCGGCCATCACTCAGGGCGTCCCTATCCGGGTCGTCTATGAATCCGCCCAGGCAGAAGGTCGTCGTCAATTGGGTTGACCTGCCTCCCTCAAATGGATATTTGAACTTATTATTCTTTCCGTTTATTATCACCCGCTAAACAAAACATGAAGGAGCAAGAGTCATGACCACGCCGTCGTTTTTCCCGCAAGTGAAGTCCCGTATTCGTTTTGAAGGGCCAAAGAGCCGGAATCCGCTGGCCTTCAAGTATTATGACGCCAACAAGAAGGTGCGCGGAAAGACCATGGCCGAGCACTTTCGCTTCGCGTGCGCTTTCTGGCATACTCTGAAAGGCAGTGGCGCCGATATGTTCGGGCCCGGCGCCTGGGCGCGTGATTGGTCTGGCAACAGTCTTGAAGCCGCCGAAAAGGCGCTCCGCGCGAATTTCGAATTCTGCGTCAAGATGGGAATCCCCTTCTACTGCTTCCATGACCGCGACATTGCGCCCGAAGGCGCCACATTTGCCGAGTCCTGCAAGAATCTCGACGCCATCGTCAAGTTGGCCAAGACACTCCAGAAAGAGACCGGCCTGAAACTCCTGTGGGGTACGGCCAACCTATTCTCCCATCCGCGCTACACCCATGGCGCCGGGACAAACCCGGACGCGCGCATTTTCGCCTATGCCGTGGCCCAGGTGAAGCATGCCATGGATGCCACGAAGGAACTCGGTGGTGTGAATTATGTCTTCTGGGGCGGACGCGAAGGCTATGAAACCCTCCTGAACACGGATTACCAACAGGAACAGGAGACCTTTGCCCGCTTCCTTCAGTTGGCGGTGGACTACAAGAAGAAGATCGGGTTCAAGGGTCAGTTCCTGATCGAACCCAAGCCCAAAGAGCCCACCAAACACCAGTATGACTTCGATACGGCCACAGTGCTCGGATTCCTGCGCGCCCACGGCCTGTATGATCACTTCAAGATCAATGTCGAGGCGAACCACGCGACGCTCGCGGGACACACCTTTGAGCATGAGTTGACCGTGGCCGCCGCCGAGGGCAAATTGGGCAGCATTGACGCCAACACGGGCGACCTGCTCCTCGGCTGGGATACTGACCAGTTCCCCTCCAACATCTATTCGGCAGCGGCCGCCATGATGGTCGTCCTGAAGTCGGGTGGTCTCGGCTCTGGCGGATTCAATTTTGATGCCAAGTGCCGTCGCGGCTCCAACGACACCCTGGATCTGTTCTACGCGCACATCGGTGGAATGGATGCTTTTGCGCGCGGCCTGCTCGTGGCGGACCGGATACTGAACGACCGGAACCTGAACCAGTTTGTGACCAATCGCTATTCCACCTGGAAGAGCAGTCTGGGAAAAGGCATCCTGAAAGGCACGATGGACACAACGGCACTCGAGAAATGGGTGTTGAACAATGGCGAACCGAGCCTGTCCAGCGGACGCCAGGAAATGCTGGAAATCGTGTTCAACGACAATCTGTAAGGGGCTGATCATGGAGTACTATCTTGGCCTCGACAGCAGTACACAAAGCATCAAGGCACTGGTCATCAATCCGGCAAAGGCTGAGATTGTTGCCTCCTCCGTTGTCAA
>Ga0194063_10002086_pt1 | contig 12626 bp, 8 predicted proteins | sample SepL3720m_MetaG_FD_155459 | JGI IMG/M metagenome (GOLD analysis project Ga0194063, IMG submission 155459) | Anoxic zone freshwater microbial communities from boreal shield lake in IISD Experimental Lakes Area, Ontario, Canada - Sep2016-L373-20m | ecosystem: Environmental > Aquatic > Freshwater >... | reverse complement strand
TTCCGTCTTACCAGCTGTGTTAACAGAACATTCGTTGAATTGGATTCCTCCACAGGATCATCCATGGAGACAATATCGATGAGAACTGTTACAAATTAGGGGGTGACATTTTCATTTTGGTTTGACATAGGATTTCTCTTATAAAATGCCATCTGGTGGTGGCTTTGTACCCTCAGGAATGAAAAGATTTATCGGCTGTCCATTTTTCCCTTTAATGGTAACCGGCACCCATTTAATCTTTTTCATATCATACGTGGTTTCGGATACCCCTTCCCGCTCGTGTGCTGCAACGCCAACTGCAATTTGAGCGAAGGGCACTTTCTCTAGCTCTACTGCTCGTTCTGCAACGGTAGCTGTATCAACTATATGAGTGGGGTTCCCTCCCCGTAATTGAGCGACAAAGTTTGAAACAGGATTGACGATAGTTTGCACCCGCTTGGCGAGATAAGTATCAAGATGGGGACGAATAGTAGGAGAGTTGCCAAGGAAAATCTCTGAAAACAGAAAGGCACTAATTACATATGCAACACCCAGCCCGAGAATTATTTGTCCTATTTGTATTATTTTTTGCATATTATTTTACTGCTGGACTATTAACATCGATTGTTAATCCATATCCATCTGCTCGAGGTGTGTTGTTTGGGCCGATATTTATTTCTTGAGAGTCTTGATAGTATTTGCCAGTATTGTCAAATGCGTGCCCTCTAATAAATTTATATGAATCAGTTATTTTTATATTGAACGTTTTATTAAATTGAGTTTGCGAATTTAATTCATCTGCAGTAATTTCTTGGCAGTTAGAGCCATTATTTGTATTATCTACAAGAAGACAAATTGCGCCCGATTTAAAAAAACCTGAAACTTTCGCATTATTATTAATAGTTAAACTTGCTCCTGCTGTGTCAATATGAGTTGGATCAACAATACAATCATACCCAGGAATTTCTTCTAGGTAGTAACCCAAAAGTATATCCTTATTTAATCTGTCTTTATAATAATATGAACAAATAGAAGTTTGACCACCACAAAAAACTGAATATGTATTCTTACCTGCTCGCCCAGCAGTATCAACACAATCAATACTCCCTTCCACTAATAAATCCGGAGGTATACCGCATGCCTTTTGTTTCTTGCTTGTGTTATCTATACATGATGTTTTCCCTAGATTGATGCTAAAGCATGTAGGCGATTGACTCGTAGCTTCACATGTTTGGGTTTTGTCTCCACAATTTTCTTGCGTCTTAGTTCCTTTGTCGTCACACTTATAAATTATGTTCCCCTGGCATTTACTTTTACCTGGCTCAACGATGATTCCACCATCGAAGGTACATGATGTTGCGGGTAACACCACGTCTGGGCATCCACACGCCTCTTGCATTGCTTTTGTATCTTTTGAAACACATGTTTTTCCATCCCAAATCCCGAATTTATTGGGCCCAAATACATAGTACGATTTCGAGGTTATTCCAGTTTTTCCTTGGCATACACTTTTGAGATCATTACAGTTTGTATCTAATCCCTCTGGAGTAGAACACTTGTCGGCCGAAGGATCGGGTGTTTCTGCGCAAAGCTTTGTAGAAATAGCTGCCCAACTGCCTTCCTTACAATCTGTGGGATTTGTCCCTGAAGTGCCATAACAAATGCTCGCCTCAGAAGTGCATGAAGTGTCGGTTGATTGATAGTATGTAATTTTTTTCCCACTAACGGTACAGGTGGTGTTGTGTTCTCTACAAGAACTTGCAATTGGTTTTTTACAATTCTTTTCTTCTATTGCCTTTAAAGTTGTTGAAGTGCACTTTCCATCGTTACTTTCACTGTAGCAATTTCCTGTTGGATCTGTTCCAGAACAGGAGCCTTCGTTATTCCTATAATAGGAATAGCTCCCAGGAACACCATCACAACTTCTTGTACCACTCGAGCACTTTGATGCGGCTTTCACACAGCATTTTTTTTGTACACTAGAATCACAAATCTTTGCTGGACTTGCTAATGCATCAGTACCATCACATGTTCCCCCTGCATTTCCACAATACTCATTGTTACCACACTGTGTAGAACCAGTGCCTGTACAGTTGGCTATGGGTAAAGTTGCATCTCCTGTATTACCACTTGGTATACATTTCGTTTCATTACAACACTTATGAGTTCCATCTGCACATACTTTGAGGGGAAGTTCTGGGGGGCAATAGACTGGATCGGACCCACCACAAGAACTATCATCTTCAAAACAATTATACGAAAGCCAACGCCCACCATGCTGACACTGGACACATCTTCTTCCTGAGTAACACGATCCATATTGGTAATTTACTCCCCCTGATCCACATCCATCGCCTCCTTGATTTTTCCCCCATGGTAATGGACTGGATAAAGGATCTGGTGACACATCTACAGGAGGAGGGACACATGTTTTTCCGTCACAAGTATTATCTGAGGGACAACAGCCAAAATCTATTGCATTACTTGCCAAACATTTTTTTGGTTTTGGGTCGGAACAACTTGCCCCTCCCCCAGAGGCTTCATATTTATAAGAACCACCACTGCATAGTTTACATCCTCCCGGATTATCAGTGTGGTCGTCCCTACAATCTTTAGAAGCAGTAGTACCCGTATATTGACATATTGGTTTCGGTGGTGCTGGAGTTGTGGCTTTTTTACAACAACAATATCTTGTTTTTCCATCATCAGAAACTGACTGTGACCCAGCCCAATTACTATAACTTCCACATATTTGAGTCGTACAGGTGTCTGTTGCAGCATTTCCTGATTTCCGCTCTTGCGTGTCAGTATTGCAACTTACTGGAGCTGCCGCTTTAGAACTGGTTGTTTGTTTCTTATTTACATTTATCGCAGATAGAATCGCCGCTGCACCGATTACAACAAGTGTTCCAATGGTGAGAATTGCAGTAATGGAGCCCTTTCTATTTTTCATACGGATTTATGTAAATCTTGTAAATAGAGTAGCAGAAAAAAAACCTTTACGCAATATGTTTTTATCAATGTTAGTGTATGGGGCTTAACACCCACCTTGACAACACATAAATAGAACTATATAATGCGTTCCATGTCATACAACACAAAAGCACTTCCAAAGGTATCACTTGCTGACCTTCCTGATTTAATCACTATTCGCGAAGTTGCTTCCCTTCTCCGTGTGTCATCTCTCACTATTAAACGATGGGGAAAAAAAGGAAAACTCCCCGCTATCCGCATCAATTCTCGTGGCGATCGTCGCTACAAAAAAACAGTAGTACTCAAACTACTGGGAGAGGTACAGGAGGAATAAGCTGAAAGCTGAAATTTAAAAGCTATTTATATATTTCTCTTCTATGACCGACACGGAGAATAAGAAGACTGCTCTCCTCTACATCGCAAATCACTCGATAATCGCCGATGCGAAAACGATACTGGCCTATTTCGGAGTTGATAAGATATTCGGCGAAATGAAGTGGATTTTTCTGCTGAGAAAAAAAGACCACTTTGTTGATAATTCGCTTACGAACCTCAGGAGTGATTTTTTTTAAATCTTTATATCCTCGCTCTGTAAATTCAATGTTATACATACATTATGTCAGTGATTTTTGGACTTCTGCAAGTGAATATCTCTTTTTTCCAGCTCGTGCCTCTTGTATTGAAGCTTTGTAAGAAGGAGAAGAAAGGGCCTCAATATCTTCTATGAGGCTTCTCCACATATCGTCAGGTAACAATACCCCAAGAGAAGTGTCATTTTTCATCACGCGGAAAAATGAACCATCCTTCTTTGCTTTTTCAAAAAGCCGCGTGAGCCCGCTTTGTGCTTTTTGGATATTGGTAAATTGTTCATTATTAATAAGTTGTTGTATCATTACATAATTATATAATAATTCTGTAATGTGTCAAGGGGTAAATAGAAAACCTCAAACTACTGGGAGATGTGTAGGAAGAATAAGCTTAAAGTTTGTAAAGTCTAATCAAATTCCTATAAGGAGTATTTATAACTTTATAACTTTATAACTTTATAACTTTATAACTTTATAACTTTATAACTAGTTCTAGTTTACATCTGAGTAACCTTCCACTAATATATACATATATCCATGACTGAAAATAATCCTCCGGAACCGGCACGTGCGCCAGAAAAAATGGCGACTTATGTTCCCCATTTGGGAATTCAGGGAAGATTTGCGATGGGAGTTGAGGCACTCTCGCCCAATAAAACAGTGGATCTAAAAGTTGAATCTATTCTTGACAATGCATCCCCACTTGTCGATCTTCTTCAAAAAAAGTCCATTCAAGAACGCACTGAACAAACTCGTGGAGTAACACACGATGAATGGAAAGCAAAGACAGTCGAAAAAATTCACAAAATCCCTAAGTCGACATTAGGACGAGATCATGCAGATTTTTTCGTCAAAATGAAAATAAATACTACTACATTTTCTGATGATCAGGCACAAGAAATGTATGACAGATACTTCTCAGTAGAAAATGAAGGCCGTGGCCTAGAACAGTTTTTGACGGACGTGGCAACTGCATACGGAAATGATATTCCTGGTTTACGAAAGAACCTGACTGCAGTGCAATGGATGGCGGGGATGTTTGGAAATGCCCACTCGAATGAACTTATTTCAAACTTTATTGATCAACAACTTGAATTGCAAAAAGTATTTGGAGTCAATGTGGATGTTTCCGATGTAAATAAACAAATGCTTGTAAATAAATGCAAAGGAAACGTCAATGCATTATCTGAAAAAGAAATATCCCATCTTGCATTTCTTACAGATGAGGATCCGGCAACTATTTCGCCAGCGCGTTTGAAAAAAACAAATAATACACCTCCCCCTCAAGATGATGAGTTATTGCAAATAGATGAGATTGGCTTAGGTAATCTTGATGAATTACGTCAAAATAATGGGAAGGGGGCAACGCAATATCTCAATATTATGCGTTACGATCTTAAAGACACGTCTCATCCAGACTTTGTCGTTAATAATTTCAATATGCCTATTCGTAAGTTAAATGGGTACTTTGAAGTTTCCCCATTTGCTTCTCGAATGGGTGATTTGTATGATTTACCTCTTGGCATAATGGTAAAAAATAGCCATGCCTACCTTATTACAAATGGTCCGCATAAAAAGGCAGATAAATGGTATCTCTCTGTTTGGAATCCGTTTAATAATGGAACGGATGAGGTGGAGCTGTATGAAGATTATTCCGACCCAAAAACGCTCCAAGCTGCTTTTTCAAAAGAAAAAGACGTAAATGCAGATAAACCAGACTATATCATTAATAGTCAATGGCTCAAAGGATATCAAGCAGATCAAAACTCTTCAAATCTAGAAGGCCTCTTGGATAAACCAGAATTTGCAGGAGTGAGAGAAGAGCTTCATCATATTAAATTTGCCGGTCTTCAAAAAACTGCACAAGATTGTGTACCACTGTGTGGATACCTCGCAGCTATTCTCAATCGGCTTTCTGATACATCTCCTTTCGTTACCCAACAAGGAATGGACAAATTTGAGCATGATTTTAGGATTCATATTAAAACAAAAGGAGAGATTGCTGCGGGGGGAATCCCTCTCGCTCATACTCAGGAAGATTTATTGAAGTTTATTGCAAAAAAAGCAACCTTTGCGGAAGTGGATATGAACGGACTCGCGCAGGAATACGGAAAAAATCCTCTCGAGTTTATTAAGAAGATGCAGACAAGAACTCACGAAAGAGTTCTTATAATGAAGAAAGATGGCGAATCAGAAGCAGAAATAAAAAGAGTAGTAGGAGAGTTTTTAGAGGTGCAGGTACTCTTGGATCATATGGCCTTTCCTCCCGATGATACAGTAAAAAAAGGGGTACTTCCCTATCTTCCTGATGGTTTAAGTGATATGGGAAGTGATAATGAAATAGATAATACAAAACGGACGAGAGAGAAAATTCGAATTGATAAGCAAAAAACATTTGAAAACTCGATTGATTTATTCTATCAAATAATGACAACTCAGTTCTCTCCTGCTGCCACTGAAAAAAACAAGCACCTATGGATGACAAAAATGGTAGCGGCATATATTCATAATAAGATTAAATACGACTACCAAGATGAGCTTGCGCGTATTTCTATGCCTGGACAGTCGGTACTTATTGGACTTGCGGCTCATGAAGATGATTTAAAATTGGGTGTCTGTCGCCATCATGCACTTGATACACAGGTTGTTTTGCAATCACTCGGTGTTGATAGCCGACTTATGAAATCGGACTTAGATGCTCTCGGAGCTCATGTTAATAATCTGGTCCATATTGAATCTGATTGGTATCTTCTTGATACGACGAATCCAGAGTTTAAAGGTGATGGTACCCCAATTGGATCTGTTTTTCTCAAACCCATTCTCCCTCTTGCCGGAGACACCACTATAGATTTGAACGCCCATAATTATGTATGGGAAGTGGAGAAAACAGAACAGGATGGAACTAAAAAGAAAAGAAAGTATGCGAGTAGGAATAATATGTACTATCGAGTTCGAGATAATAGGAAAAACCCCGCTCCATCACACTACGTAAAATAAAAAAACTGTTTAAAAATTAAAAGACTTACGCCACGGGGGCGGGGGAAAGAGCATCAAGCTCTTCGAGCTGTTCTTCTTTTTTTTGCTCTAATTGAGCCGCTTGCTGTTTTGCCTGTGCTGCTGCCGCTTCTTCCTGCTGCTTCTGCCACACGGGATATAAATAGGCTGCGCGGAAATTAAGAAGTGCTGTTGCGATTTCAATCGATACATTTTCTATCTTGCTGCGGAAAAAATCGTTCAACTCTTTATCAGGAATATTTGCAGTAAGGAGTTTGTCAAGCTCTTGTACCTCTTCGTCGCTTAATAAGCTTATGAAATGCTCATTAATCGCTTCATTGGCTTTTGTCATGAGAAGCTTATAGACGACGGGGCGTGTTTCTGGAGTGACTTCTGGATCTTTTCGTTCGTCGATAAGCTTATTAACAAATGTATCCATCGCCAACTGATCTTGAATACCTGTTTTCAGATTATCTGTATCTTGTTGAATGGTTGTAGTCATAGGATGTATATTAATAATAAATTTTTAATCGGCTATTTGCAATCGATACCTTAAGAGGTGGGGGTTCCTCCTCCTTGTGCCCCTGCTTCTAGCTTTGCCTTTATTTCATCTAGTTTTCTCTGCTTTTCGAGCTCCTCCGCCTCCTTCTGCTTTTTTTTCTCCTCTTCAGCTTCTTCCTTTCTCTTTTTTTCTTCTTTTGCTGCATCATCTATCACTTTCTGTTTTTCTTTGATTTTTGTTTGAAGAGCAGTTTGATGAGCTTCTTCTTTTTTTTCTTCAATAAGAGTGTCAATATTGGCTATCATACCTTCATTAAATGCAGATGATCCAATCATTTTTCCTTCTCTCCCCTTCAATAAGAGAACGAGCTTTGCTCTTCTTTCTTTATAACGAGTTTCTGCCCCTTTTTTATTTGCAGGAATGGCGCAATCAAGTGAACGTTTAGCATCTTCATAGGCGATAAGAGCATCTCCAAGATCTTTGTGGCGTTTTGTGGTTGCTCCTCTTTTTGCCTCATCCCATGATCCGAAGTCTCTTCCCTGTTCAAGGTCTAACACCTTCATCATTGCAGGCGCAATAACATAGGGTCTTAAGTCAACCTCGTCTATAATCTTCTTTTTTTCTTCTTCAGATAATTCCGCCTCATTCGCTCGCGATGGAGATGAGGTGCGAGTTGTTTGATTTTGTCCTATTGATGGTATTACTGTCGAAATAGGAGCTGCTTCTGCCGCTTCCACATTAACTCTTCCAGGGAGTGGAAGAAGTATGACTGGAGGAAATACTACTTGAGGAGGTGTGATAGCCGGAGGCGCTGCAATAACAAAAGTGGAGACGTCTTGAGTGATGGGTCCACCAACAGTGATGATATTTTCATGTGTAATTGTTGGCGGAGGAACCTCAAGAGGTGGAGGTAGTTGAGTAACAACTGTTCCCGCAGGACTTGTGCCTCGAATAGCTGCAATTGCGATGAGAGAGCCGTTCATCTCAGTACCGTCTGTTACTCCCGTAGATGTTGTTGGACCATGATATGTGTAATGATTTGGATTTGCGACATAGACTGCATTTATTGTGCCATACTCCCTGCCATCTGGCTTTAAGTTGAGGGCATCTGTATGATGATTCCACTCCACACCATATGATCCATTATTTGGCGTTTGTTTGAGCACTTCTTGGTTGAGTATGGTACGCGCCAACTCCCCATAGGTCATCTGTTGACCATTCTCCAAAGTAAATGAATGAGTGTTGTCTGCAGGATCTAGATTAAGTGCATTATGAAGCCCTCCCATATCTGCATTTGGTGGAACAAGAATCGTGCCATGCCCGGGAATTTGCACTGCAAAACGTAAACTTCCATCCGCCACAATTTGGTTCATGGTCATTGTATGATCTTGACCATCATGTCCATGCCAACTAAAGCTGTCTCCTCCAGCTTTAACGGTAAGTGTTGCGTCTCCTTGCGTATTTGTGCCTTTATAATCGTAAATAGTACCCTGTTTATGAGCAAAGCCATATCCATATTTCCCAGCAACCTCATCAAAACGGGATGTTTCTCCTGAATTATTTAACTCTGCGGAAGGAGTTGCTACTCCGGGAGTGCTATGTTCACTTGTTGTTGGAGTAACTCCATTATGATAGGAAGTGGCTACTATATGGCCATCTGTAACGTGTGCATGCTCCACGAGGATAACGTTTGGATTACTATTTGAAACAAGATTATGAGAACCATCTGCATTGGGAAGCCAGTTTGTCCCTTCAGGAATTTGTACAGTTTGCCCGTCGATTGTACTTACTTCCATTTTTCCCGTGGGAATAAATAGAGCCTCAGGAACTGCCACTCCTGTTGGAGATGAGGCAAATTCAGGAGAAAGCGCATGATATTGCCCCGCTCCATCCATCGTCACTAATTGTCCACTTTCATTAACATGTAGCCCAACATTGGATAAGTCTTGCACGACATGCCCATCGGCTAAATCGATGATACGATCATTATCCATACCTAGTGAGCTTGGTTCATATTTATATCTTCCGGGGAGTGTAACATGAACACCATTTATCACCTCTTCATGGGGAGGGGCTGGCGCAGCAACTACTTCAACAGAATGCTGTAATGAGCTAATAGCATCTTGTAATGTAAGCATACCATTTTGATAAATAGTGGGAGGATGAGCGGGAGGAATACCTGACCATACATCGTGCCATTCATTGCTCCAATTTGAAAAACCCTCATGATACCCATGTGCTAATTCTTGAGGGATTCCCATAACTCCTTGAAGTGCTGTTCCATAAATAGCACTGTTAATGGGAGCCATCAACGCAGTGAGTGCAAATACTTTGAGCCCACTTCTTCTAGTGAGGTTATGAAGCTCTCGTTCTTTTGCTCGAATACTTTCGTCTTCCGCAGTTAATTCTTTATTTTCCTTGAGGAAATTATTTACTAAGGCTTCAGCTTTTACCTTCCCCATTCCTATACCTCCTCCACTTGTTTCCTGCAACCATTTCAGCACTTCTGTATGTGAACCAAAACGCAACTGTGCTTCTGAAAGTAATGAAAACTGCTTGAAAATACCCATATCTCCCGCTTCTTTTCCATACTGAACACCTGTGCCATCATTTCCCCTATCAATATCATATTGAGTTTCAATGGGTGTGCCTACCCCTCCAAAATCAGGGTGACTATCTTTATAGATGCTGAGTTTTTGTAATCCATCCAAAATGTTACTCTTCAAATGAAGATATTGGGAATTTCTATTAAGTTCGTCATAAATAATATAATTTTGAACTGTAAATTGAAGTTCTTTTTTGCCAGAAATATCTGCAATACGCATGCGGGCATCCAGCTGGGCAATCTCGCTCAAAAGTTGATATGCTTGGGCTTCACTCAATTTTGTTTCTGGATTAAGTAGAGGCTCTATTTTATCAATATATGTTTGGGCAGGAACCGCCTTCACTAGCGCCTTTCTCATTTCGTTTCTTATGGGGGCGTCTTTCGTTTTTCCCAGAGCCATCTCTCGAGACACTTGAGCAACTTCTCCTCTATATCTTCCTCTCCAGAGCTGTTTCCCGCCAACACGGCCTCCCATCTCTTTTGCTGCGGCCATTCCAGCTAAGCCCAATGTGCCGCCGATGACAGGCGCAAGACCTCCTGTGGCGATAGTGGCTCCCACTACCCCAACCCCAATTATAGCTCCCCCTGCCGCTGACGCTACCATTAATTTAGATGCTTGAATTGAGGTGTACGCTCCAAGGGCATATGCTCCCACCTCACTTACTAACGAGGTAAGCCAGAGAGCTGATCCCCGCTCTGCCTCTCCTTTAAATAACTCTTTTCTCGCCATGTCTTTGAGAAGTTTTTCTCTCAGCGTTCCCATTATACCTACATCCGTATCAGCCCCTCCTTCTGCTCCCCAACGAGATTCAGCGGTAATAATGTTAATCCTAAACTCGTCCCATTTTTTTTCATCTTGTAAAATTTGCCAGCGCGTTTTTCCTGAGTTTTTATAATCTGCAGATAGGTCTTTTACGACTGATAAAATATTTGATGCAAGCTCAATGCTATCGCTGAGATCCACACCACCTCCTGTTTTATTAATGGTTCGTCCAAGATTATTCACATCCACTACTAGTTTTTTTTGCGCTTCATCCAATTTTCGTTGTTTACTTCCAAGATCTGGATTGAGAACTTGCTCTGCATCTATCTTTTGTAATTCAACAAAATATGACTTGATAAGATTTTTTACGGAGTTCTGAAGTGGTGCATTAGTAATTTCTTTTCTTACCTCCCCTTTTCTGAGACCCGCCCCCCCTTTAGCGATGCGACTTGCCACAGCATCTTGCTCTTGAAGTGCTGATAGATACACCGCTCTAATACGAGGATTATACTCTGGACTTGATAGTTTATTTTTTACCAACTCTTCTGCAAGCCATTCTTCCGCAAAGTGCATTTCTGAAGTCGAGCTGACATTAGTTATTTTTTTTGCCACATCACTCAGCTTCCAAATAAAACGACTCCAAGGGCCTTTTTTTTCAAACAATTTTTTTCCTCCTGCAATCGCATCATCAAAAAGCTCTCTCGTAAGCTCCACAGGAACTTGCATTTTTCCAATATCATTGGGGCCTCCAATAAAATGACTTTTGAGGATGGTATCCATACGTTTTGCAGATCTTCTCCATTGCTCTTTCGTCATATCTCGCACCATGCCGTTTCTCCAAAAATATTGAAGAGGGTCAAAGATAACCTTAAATGCTGTGCCAATATAGGGGAGCCCAGTGAGCCCTTTTACAATGCCCCAATTCTTATTTGCTCCCTGCTCACGAGAAGACATAGCATGTTCCGCAATATTAGAGTCATTATGGATTCCCCGTTTATCTTCTTTTGCTATTGCAAAATCTACGGCTTTAAAGTCATCGGGATTATATATTTTTTTTGATGTGATTGGAGCCGTTCCATGATCATCAACATCATCTTCATTTGTTGGTTCACTTCTTGGTCTTGGGGCTCCAGAAAGAGCTTCAAGTGCTGTTCCTGCGTCTACTTCTTCTCGCTTTCTTTTCACTGTTCCTAAATCGGGCTGCTCTCCCTCTTTAAGATATAATTCTCGACGGACACTCATATCTTTGACTCCCTGATCCCAATCGCCCTGCATGCGATCTACGTCATTTGAATTTCTATTTTGGCGGAGTTTATCAAAAGATCTTTCTTTTGCTTCAAGTTGATGACGGGCTTCCATCAGCTGATCTATTTTCGTAAATTTCGTAGCTTTAGGGCCTGGCTCTTCACGTCTATAGGAAAGGGGGATTTTCTCATATAGTTCGCTGTTATTTTTAAGCGTATCGCGTAGCTGAGTATACTTTGCTACATCTGCATCGTTTTTTGCTGCCTGAGCCTCAGCCATCTTAACTTCTAAATAGCCTATTACCCCCTCGACTGGAATACCCTCGTACACAAAGTGCTTGGGTTCCTTACCATTAGTACGGACATCCACTTTAAACTGCCAACTATCTTTTGATTCTGGCTTTTGAGCCTCTTCATAAGCTAATTGTGTATAAAGAAACTGTGCCACCGCTTCTTTTTGTGCTTGATTTAAAGATCCAGGATCTGTTTTTGCCTGTGTAACGAGCGAATCCATCCCTTCCTTGTATATTTTAAAAGCGGCGGTGAAGGCTGCTTGTGCAGCTTCTGCTGTGCCTTCAAACTCTGTGGGGCCAAGATCCTTGTTGTAGAGTCCAGGTGCTGCATTGAGGATATTCGCCACCGCATCAAGCGTCACAAGCTCTGCAGCTCTATTTGGAGTTGTGACTTTTGCAGCAACTTCAGCTTCTTTGGCGATACGAGAAATGTCACTGTCCTTATTTTTTCCCTCTTCGGAAAGGTGCTCTTTGAGGGCCTGAACTACTCTTTTTGTATAAATTAATGGATCTTCCGTTGCTCCCTTTTTAAGGGCGACAACATCTGGATCTGGAGAGGTTGAATTATTTATTTCATCTATAACGGTCTCTATCCATTTCTTATATTCCTCATATCCCTTTGTTTTAATATAGTCCGCCACAGATATAGGGTTTTCCTCCACATCCACATATCTTTTGTTATCGGG
>Ga0194063_10002084_pt1 | contig 12633 bp, 10 predicted proteins | sample SepL3720m_MetaG_FD_155459 | JGI IMG/M metagenome (GOLD analysis project Ga0194063, IMG submission 155459) | Anoxic zone freshwater microbial communities from boreal shield lake in IISD Experimental Lakes Area, Ontario, Canada - Sep2016-L373-20m | ecosystem: Environmental > Aquatic > Freshwater... | reverse complement strand
GATGAACATTCGCCGCTCCGCTGCGTGCGCCGAATGTGGTGAGCCGTTGGCCGCTGGCGTGCAGGCGTACTGGGATTCGACCGGGCGGGTGGTGAGGTGCGTTGCTTGCGGATCGTCCGAGGAATCTGCGCCGCCTTCGCCGGGGATACGGACGACTGAGGTCAACGGGGCGCAGCGTCACGAAGACATTGCCGGTGGCTCGGCCACGCACGAGTACGAGAAGCGATCGGCGCGCGAATTGGCGAAGAAGGAGCAACGAGTTGTCGAGGACTCGACGTGGCGTCGATCGATCAAAGAGCGGCGGCCGTTTCTGGGTCGGGTCGCTGCGGCCCTGACACCGGTTCCGCAGATCGGGCCCGAGTCGCAGCCGACCGCGGCGTGGAAGATCGGCGCCGAGGGCGAGGTTCGAGTCGGGGAGGTTCTTGCGAGCGTTACGGGAATTGAGGTGCTGCACGATCGACTCGTCCCGGGCAGCCGAGCCAACATCGATCACATCGTTGTCGGACCATCCGGAGTCTTCGTGATCGATGCGAAGAAGTACATAGGTGCCATCGAGGTCCGCGACGTGGGACGTCGGTTCCGCATCGATGAGCGCTTGTACGTGAACGGGCGTGATCGCTCAGCGCTTGTCGACGGGGTGCTTCGGCAGGTCGATGTAGTGCGGACCGCGCTTGGTGAAGAGTTCGCCAGCGTTCCGATTCGAGGCGTGCTCTGTTTTGTTGGGGGCGAGTGGGGCTGGATCACGAAGCAAAAGCGCGTCAAAGGAGTCACTTCCCTTTGGCCGACGGCTCTGCCTGACCACGTTTCCGTCGCCGGTGAGCACAGTCAGCGGGTCGCAGCGATTGCTGTCCATCTACGCAGCCAGCTGAAGCCTGCGTCGTAATCGCCGGTGCTTGGTCGGTCGCGAATCAGGATCAGCAAGTTGACTCCGTCGGCAGGGTCACGGGTGGCTCGAGTGGTTGTCCGTAGAGTGTCCGCCCATGATGAGAGACGGCTCAGCGCCCGGTGGATGGAATGGGCACGCCGATCGTGAAGCGGCCTACATGGCTGCCGGTTATTGGCGAGCCGAATCGCTCGTTGACATCGTCCGCGCCAACCGCGTCGCGAAGCCGAATGGCGCTGCGTATGTCGAAGGGGTTGATCGGTGGACTTGGGCGGATGCCGATGAACTGAGCGACGCTTGGGCAACGACGTTGCTCGATCTTGGGCTGCAGCGCAACGGTCGCCTTGCTGTCTTGTTGCCCGATGGAGCGACCGTCCAGATCGGGTTCCTTGCGGCTGAAAAAGCTGGCGTCGTTGCAGTCGGCATCGGGGCGCGCGCCGGAGCGAAGGAGATCACGCATCTCATCCGACGCACGGGCGCGACAGTTCTCTTGTCGGGCGCCGAACACGACGGCGCGCCCACCGTCGATATCGTCGATCGCCTTCGCGATGAGGGCCTACACATCGATCATCACGTGGTGGTCGCTGACGACCTGTCGCAAGTCATGGTCGACTCTCAGCCGCATGCGCTCGTAGCGAAACGTGACCTGATTGAAGAGCGACGGTTTGGGCCAAACGACATGTCGATCGTGAACTCAACATCGGGGACCACGGGCATGCCGAAGTGCGTGATGCACAATCAGAACAGATGGTGGTATTTCCACCAGCTTGCACAAGCAGCCGCCGACCTCACGCCCGCCGACAATTTCTACAGCGCGGTCCCGATGCCGTTCGGGTTTGGCTTGTGGACCTCGCACTTCACGCCGGCGTATCTCGGCGCTCAAGTTGGGTTGATGCGGCGCTTCTCGCCCACCCGCATGCTCGACGACATCGAGAGCCAACGGGTGACGGTGCTCTCATGTGTAACAACGCAGTTCATCATGATGATGAACGCAGCCGACAGCGCTCACCGAGATCTGTCGTCGCTTCGTGTGCTCTTCACGGGCGGCGAAGCGGTTCCGTACGACCGCGCAGCTGAGTTCGAGGATCGGTTCGGAGCGTCAGTGCTCCAGTTCTATGGATCGAACGAAACCGGGGCGCTCAGCCGGACAACGCTTGGCGATAGCCGAGAGGCAAGGTTTGGCACGGCCGGGCGGATCATTCCTGAGATGAACGTCATCATGCTGGATCCGCATCGTGAGCGAATTCCAAATGAAGGCACTCGCGGCCAGCCGGCCTGCATTGGGCCAGCCACCTCGCTTGGGTATTGGGATGACGATGATGCGAACGCTGAGTTGTTTACTGACGACGGCTGGATGCTGATGGGTGACATGGTTGAGATCGATGACGATCAGTACCTTCGAGTCGTCGGCCGTGTCGGAGACTTCATTATTCGCGGTGGCAAAAACATCAGCGCCCCAGCGGTCGAGGCCGAGGTTGCGACACATCCATCGATCGCGCTTGTTGCTGCGGTGCCGGACCAGGATGCGGTTCTTGGTGAACGCGTTGGCCTGTACGTGACGTTGAAGCCAGGCTCGTCGCTGACGCTTGATGCGTTGGTCACCTACTTGCGCGAACGGGGCATGTCTAAGGACTCGCTTCCGGAGCGACTCACGATTCTCGATGAGCTGCCCATGTCGTCGGGTGGCAAAGTCGCCAAGGGTGAGTTGCGGTTGCGGGCTAGTTCTACGTGACGAGCTCACGCTCGCAGCGCTAAATGTCGTTTCGCCGCGGCGCAGTACCACCGCGATGATTCTGTGTTTGGGGCAACCCGAACGCCACCTCAAGTCGGCGAGCGAAGCATCGTTGCGTTCATCTCCAGCTGAGCGCGGGCTCTCTGCTATTGTATGGAAAATAGAAGGGCACACTGTCGGGGACAGGTGCTTATCTCCGCCCGTTGCGGGCATTGGGTGCACTTCTATCTAAACAACAGGGGGAAAATTATGAAATTCAATCGCATCAGCCGCAAGGCTGTCTGCGCACTCATCGTGGCTGGAAGCCTTGCTGCATGTGGCAGCGATTCCAAGCCCGACACGTCGGCGCCAGCGCCAGCAGACACCACGGCCGTGACCGAAGTTCCAGGAACCACGGGCGGCAGTACGGTCGACTCCGCAGCTGCTGCCGCTGCTGCTGCAGTGGAAAAGGCGTTCGCTCGTCCAACCCAAATTGAGGTCACTGCACCGCTTGGTGTGCCGGCCCCTACAGGCAAGACCATCGACTGGGTTCAGTGCTCGATTCCGGCCTGTACGCAACTCGGCGGGGCGCTGCAGGAAGCCACTGATGCATTGGGCTGGACGCTCAACATCATCGACGGCGGCATTACTCCAGAGACCATCGCCAACGCTTGGCAGCTCGCGGTTGCCAACAAGCACGACGCAGTGATCGGCAGCGGGTTCCCCGAGGTCGTTTTTGCGGACTCCCTCAAGGCACTTGAAGCGGCGAAGATTCCCGTAGTGCTGCTGAACGTCACCGATGAGCCAGGTAACGGCGTGATCGCCGTAATCCAAGGCACGTCGGCGTATGGACCGAACGGTGCACTTCAGGCCGACTGGGTCACCACCGACAGCAAGGGCGCAGCCAACACCCTGTACGTAAGCACATCGGCGTTCCCAGTGGTCGGCCTCCGCGCTGACGGTTTCAAGGCCGAGTACGAGAAGGTCTGTGCGGGTTGCACGCTCGACACGCTCGATGCGCTCCCCACCGACTTCGGTGACGCACTCAACACGCAGATTATCGCGTACCTCCAAGCGCACGCCGACGTGAACTACGTCGTAGCCGCAGTCAGCGACATGATCACCGGTCTGAACAGCGCCCTCGCCGGCGCCGGCCTCTCGGATCAGGTCAGGGTGATGACCAATGACCTCAACCCGGCGCTCGCCGAAGACCTCAAGGCCGATGGTCCGCTCAAGGCCGCGACGATTCTCGAGAACGTGAACGCAATGTGGCAGATCGCCGACGTGCTCGTGCGTTTCTTCGCAGGCGTTGACTATGCAGCAACGGCGAACGCGCCGTCGAACGGCTGGATCGTCACCAAGGCCACGGTTGACGGATTCGTCGACCCGTACCCATTGGTCGAGGATTATCAGGCCGAATACAAGGCACTGTGGGGCGTGTAAGCCCCGAGGCAGGCGTGCTCGACGCGGCGAATCGCCGCGTCGAGCACGGTGACCTCTCGATTCGAAATCTTTCCAAGACCTTCCCCGGCCAGCGGGCACTTGATTCGGTAAGTCTCGACGTGCACCCCGGCGAGATCCATGCACTGCTCGGGCACAACGGCTCGGGCAAGTCCACGCTGATCAAGATCATTGCTGGGTTTCATCAGCCGGATGCCGGCGGCGAAGTCTTCGTTGCGGGTGAGCCGCTCATGTTCGGCGCTCCGCAAGAGAGCCTCCGGGCGGGACTGCGGTTTGTCCATCAGAACCTTGGGCTTGTCGGCCGCTTTAGCGCCGTCGAGAACATCGGTCTTGGCGGGTACACGCTCAAGAGCGGTCGTCGCATCGACTGGGATGCACAGACGATGATGGCCGAGACATTGATGACGCGGCTCGGCTTCGACTTCGATCTACATAAACCGCTCGACGAATGCCGGGCCGTGGAGCGGACCGCAGTCGCTATCGCACGGGCCCTTGACGACCGCAGCGGAGCAATGCGCTTCTTGGTGCTCGACGAGCCGACGGCGGCTCTGCCGCCTGCCGAAGTAGATCACCTCTTCGATCTGATCCGCGAGATCGCCAACCAGAACGTTGGCTTGATCTACGTGTCTCATCGACTTGACGAGATCGAGATGCTCGCCACGCGCGCCACTGTGCTTCGCGACGGTCGCTTGATAGGGACCTACGCAATGGCGGGGCTACAGCGTCGAGAACTTGTCTCTATCCTCACCGGCACGGAAGGCCATGTCGCCCACGAGCGGGGCGATGGGCCAGTCGCTGACGGCAACGAGGTTGCGTATCGCGTAGAGAACCTTCGCACCGCCACGATCGCAGGAATCTCGTTTGAGATTGCGCGAGGCGAGATCCTTGGTGTGGCCGGCTTGGCGGGGTCGGGACGCGAAGACCTGCCGACTGCCGCGGCTGCAGTTGAGGAGACGGTGGTCGACCAGCTGTTGATTGGGGCTCCCCCCGGTTCATCCACAGACGCGGCCGAGTTCGCTGGCGCGCTTGATGCTGTGGAGATGCGCCGCTGCGGCGTCATCCTTGCGCTCGGAAATACTCGTAGAGACGCCGCCGTTCGACGGTTCAGCGTGCGCGAGAACATCACGTTGCCCGTCCTAGCGCGTTATCGCCGCAGCACGCGGCTGCAGCGAACTGCTGAACGCAACGCTTCGACGAAGTGGATCGATGAACTCGACATCGCCCCGAAGGATGTTGAGTGCGAGTTCGCACTCCTCAGTGGCGGCAACCAGCAAAAGGTTCTCATCGCTACTGCACTCAATCAGAACCCGACTGTCCTCGTGCTCGATGAGCCGACCGCTGGAGTTGACATCGGCGCCCGCAATGCCATCTATCAACTGATCCGCGAGCAGGCTGCCGGCGACGTCTCGTTCCTGATCGCCTCATCCGACATCGAAGATCTGATCAGCCTTTGCGATCGCGTTCTTGTACTCCGAGACGGAGTGATTACCGACGTCTTGCCTCGCCATCGCATCACCAAGAGCGATCTGCTCACGGCGATCAACCACGACCCGACTGGATCCGTAACCAATGACTGACATCGCAACCGTGAACTCGTCAACGCCACAGACGAAGCGTTCGTCGCTGCCCCAACTGCTTCGTAAGGCAGGTGGGATCTACCTGCTGATCGCGATTGTCGTTCTGTTCGGGATCATTGAGCCCGACACGTTCCTCACAGCGCGTGCGGTGAAAACGATCCTCAACCAGTATGCGGTCGGCGGACTTCTTGCGCTGAGCTTGATCGTGCCGCTGTCCGCTGGCGTCTATGACTTGTCTGTCGGCGCGCAGGCCAGCTTGTCCAGCGTGGTCGTCGCCGTGCTCATCTCCAAGCACGGTGTTCCTTATCCGTTGGCGATCGCGATCACGCTTCTTGTCGCTTGTTTAGTTGGTCTGTTCAACGCCTTCGTTGTTGTCGCGTTGCGCGTTGATTCGTTCATCGGCACCTTAGGCACGAGCGCAATCCTTGGTGCGCTCGCAGTCGGCGTGACGAGCAACAAAACGATCACGTCCGCTGCGGTGAGCGGCTCGTTCCAACGGAACATCGCCTTGCGTAATTTCGGGGGCATCACGATGCCCGTGCTCTACCTTCTCGGCGCCATGGTGGTGATCGGCTACCTGATGGAGCAGACCAAGACCGGGCGACAGTGGTACGCGATTGGCTTCGACGCAGACGCCGCTCTTCTGGCAGGGGTGCGTACTCAGAAACTGCGGGTCGGCGCGTTGATGGTGTCTGCAGTGATCGCTTCAATCGGTGGTATCGCTCTGACAGCGCGTGTTGCGTCGGGCACTCCTGGCGCCGGTGACCCGTATCTTCTCACCGCGTTTGCCGGCGCGTTCCTCGGAGCGACCCAGTTCCGCAACGGGCGGTTCAACGCTTGGGGGACAGTGTTCGCGGTCATGCTGATCGCTACCGGCGGGTACGGCATCAGCCTGACCGGCGCGCCGCAATGGGCCCCCAAGGTATTCGACGGCGTCGTGCTGATCTCAGCCGTTGGCATCGCCAACATCGGCGGAATGCGATCGTCGTTGCCGAAGTGGCTGCGCTTCCGGAAGAACGGTGGCATCGCCGCACCGTCGTCGACTGCAGCCACTGCCTTCAGCGAGACACAACAAACCCAGATGGAGAAGCCATGACCACTGAGAACATCCAGCCCCTTGTGAGCGCCGACCTGCCGGTGCTCGACATGAACGACGAAGCCTTCTGGCAGGACATCTACACCCCGCTCACCGAAGCGCGTGAGGTGGCGCCGCTCGCGCGGACCACTGACGGTGCGCTCTATGCACTGCGTCTCGACGACGTCGAGCACTTGCTCAAGGATCCTCGGTTCGTGGCCGCTGACCTTCTGGCGATGATGGGGATGGGTTCAGGGCCAGTATGGGAGTGGTGGCAACGCTTGATGTTTTCGCAGAGCGGGCAAGCGCATATCCGCTTGCGCAGCCTGGTGAGCCGGGCATTTACCACGCGCAAGATCGAATCGATGCGGCCGCGTATCGCCGAGATCGCTACAGAACTGCTCGAGCCAGCGTTCGAGACCGGCGGCCTCGATCCGATGCGCGAGCTTGCTCACCAGTTGCCCGCCGAGGTGATGTCCGAGATGCTCGGGATCCCAAAGGCGGATCGGGAGACCTTCAAGGGTTGGACCACCGACCTCGGTCTAGCCTTCGGAGCGGCGTTCGATCCCGAAGTGCGGTCCCGAGTGGAACAGGCGTTGGTCGAACTCGAGGCATACGTGCATGAACTCGTCAAGGTGCGCCGCTCGTCGCCCGGTGACGACCTCTTGTCTGAGCTCCTAACTGTGGAGGAAGCCGGCGATCGCTTGAGCCTGCAGGAACTGGTCGACCTGATTGAGAACCTGATGTTCGCAGGCCATGACACGACCCGCGGCGCACTCGGTGTCTCCTTCTCGCTGCTCGCCGACTTCCCGGATCAGATGCGACTCGTCAACGATGACTTGTCGCTCGTCCCGTCCCTCGTCGAAGAGATCTTGCGCTACGAGGCGATCACGATGTCGACGGCGCGCATGACTTCAGTGGACATGGACTTCGCGGGCTACCGCATCGACGCCGGCACGACCGTGGGCGCTTGCCTGCCGAGCGCATCTCGAGATCCGCGGCGCTATGACAATCCCGACGCCTTCGACGTACGACGCGTCGACGTCCGCCCGCCCACATTCGGTTATGGCGCGCACTTCTGCCTTGGTGCTGCACTCGCACGAGCAGAGATGCAAGAGACACTGCGACTGTTACTCACGCGATGCACTGCTGTGCATTTGGAGTCAACGCCGCAGTGGGTTCCGTTTGCCCACATTCGTCGCTTCGATCAGTTGCCTGTCACGCTCGAACTTCGCTAGCGGCTAGCGGCTAGCGGCTAGCGGCTAGCGAAGTTCGCGGAGCGGCAGCGGGGCGGTCATCCCACCGCGACGCGTCGCTCCGCGAGACGCCAGCCATCCAATGTGCGGATCCAACGATCGTGGTACTTGCCACTGAGGACCAGCGTTCTGGCCCCGTGCGTGTTGGTGAAGAACTGCCAATCGGTGCGCGCTTCCGCGTTGTCGGTAGCGGACACAACCACTTCGATGTTCGACACGACATGCCGAGTGTTCGAACCGGGACCTGTCGTTCCGGCGGCGCGTCGGTCGTGCATGCCAGCAAGAACCGCCTGAGCCCCGTAGGCAGCCATCCCCGCGCTTTCGAATACAACTTCCGTTGCGAGCAGAGCCTCGTAATCGGTGAGATCGCCGTCGTCGGTGACAGATGCCAGCCAAACGATCGAGGTTTGGATCTCCAGTTCGGCAACGCGGCGCGAGTGGTTGAGAAGCTCGTTGCTTGAGGTCATTCGTTGGCCCCCTGTTTGTCGAAGCAGACCATATCTTCTAGATAATAGAAATACGTGCCTCGCTAAGGAAGCAGACCCCAGCGGGTGGAGGACACACGTGCGGGTTCCTCAGTCGGGCTGGATCAATCGAAGCAGCGCCGGATCGATGACCCGCCGACCATCCTTGGGCTTCGGTGTGCGCTGCGCGTGAGCGAGGTGTTCGGCGGCGATCCGCGACACTCCCTCAGCGTCGCCAGCCGCGATCATGTCGATCATCGTTGCGTGAACGCGACCGGCAGCGACGCGCTCTTCCATCCGAACCGGATCGGATTCGGCGATGTGGGACGCCCAACCGCGTTCGTGTGCTGACCACATGCGCTCAAGGGCACTGGCCATCACCATCATCGGTCGGTTGCCGCACAGGCGGACCAAAGCCTCGTGAAACTCACGCGACCAGCCGACGACCGCCACGAGGTCTTCGATTGAATCCTCGAAGTGCTTCTGCAGCCGCCGCAGCTCAGGGACTACGGTTCGAGCTCGATCCTTGCGGCCGGCACACATAGCGGCGCAGGCGGGTTCTATCTGGCGTAGCGCAAGCGCGACCTCATCGATGGTCACTTGTTCACTGGCAAGGACGAGTCCCAGGGTGTACGCAAGGTGGCGAGCGGTAGGGCGGTGCACGATTGCGCCTCCGACGTTGCCGCGACGCACACTGATCAGACCTTCGGACTCAAGGATCCGCATGCTCTCCCTGAACGTCGGTTTGCTGACGGGGTAGAACTCGCGGAGTTCTTCTTCCTTGGGGAGCAGTGATCCATTCTCGAGTTCGCCGGACAGGATCCGCGCCCTCAACTGATCGGCTACTACTTCGGCGAGTCGGTGAAAGCTCCGTTCTGACACGGGACGATGATAGCGCTTGCGAGCTGGGGCGCCGTACGTCTATTGTTTAGAAAGAAGGGGGACTTGTGTCAAGTACCAATACCGGTCTGTCATCCAATACCCCGCGTGACGGCGGCCTCGCCGTATGGGCTCCGAGGCTCACCCCTGCGATCGGCGTCGACCTGTCGCCCGAGCAATCGCTCGCCTGTGCATTTCGGATCCTCGCCAAGCGCGGCTTTAGCCAAAACATCGCTGGTCACATCACGGTGTCGCGCGATGACGAGTCGATGTACGTCAACCCGTGGGGTCTGTGGTGGGACGAAATGACTGCTTCCGACATTTGTGTTGTCGACACGGATGGCAAGGTCCTTGAGGGTCGCTGGGACGTAACCCCGGCGATCCATATTCATACTGAACTGCATCGTCGACGGCCAGACGCGAAGGTGGTTGTACATAACCATCCGTACTGGGCGACCGTGCTCGCTGCCGTAGGGCTACTTCCTGAGGTACTGCACCAGAACGACGCCATGTTTGATGGCGATCTGCTGCTCATCGAGGAGTACACCGGCGAGATTGACGATGCGCAGCTAGGGGCCGAGCTGGCTGCCCGAATTGGCGACGCGTCGGTCATCCTGCTCGCGAACCACGGCGTGATCGTGACGGCTCCAACCATTGAAGAGGCCACCTTCAAGTCGGCAAGCATCGACCGCATGTGTCGACTCGCATACGACGTAGCGCTGCTGCGTCTTGCACCGCTCGAGATCGACGCCGGGATCCGGGTCGGAATGAAGAAGTCGATGCTCGAGCGTGGATCGGCGGTCTTCTGGGCAGGCGAAGTGCGCTCGATGATCCGTGAATACCCCGAAGTACTCGAGTAGGAGCTCCTATGGCCTCAGTAGACAAGTTGCTGAGCAACACCAGTTTCACTATCGCCGAAAAGGGCAAGGTTACGTTCCTGCCCGAGCCCGAGCGACAAGAACGGTTGTACACGTTTATCTCTGTTGATGATCACATCGTCGAACCGCCCGACGCGTTTGTGGGCAGGATGCCAGCGAAGCTCGTCGAGCGCGGACCGAATTTGATCCGGCGCGACGGCGCCGACATTTGGACCTACGACGGTCAGGAGTTCCCCAATGTCGGCTTCAACGCCGTCGTTGGACGACCCGTTAACGAGTACAGCTTCGAGCCGAGTCGCTTCGAAGATATGCGCCGCGGCGCATGGGACGTAGACGCTCGCATTGCCGACCTCGACCTGTCGGGTGTCTATGCGTCGCTGTGCTTCCCATCGTTTCTCCCGGGCTTCGCTGGGCAGCGCATTCAGCTGTCCACCAAGGATCCTGAACTTGCGCTCGCGACGGTTCGGGCATGGAACGACTGGAACATCGAGGCCTGGTCCGGTGCGCACCCCGACCGGCTGATCCCTTGCCAGCTGCCGTATTTCCTTGACCCTGAGATCGGCGCGCAGGAGATTTACCGCAACGCTGAGCGCGGCTTCAAGGCCGTTACGTTCTCCGAGGCGCCGCACATGTTGGGGCTGCCGTCGATGCATAGCGGCCACTGGGAACCGATCATGCGTGCATGCGCTGAGACCGACACCGTGATCAACCTCCACATCGGTTCGTCCGGTACGTCGCCGTCTACTTCCGACGATGCCCCACCCGATGTCACTGGTGTGCTCTTCTTTGGTTACGCGATGTTTGCCGCTGTCGACTGGCTGTACTCGAAGATCCCCGTTCGTTACCCAGGCATCAAGATCGCGCTTTCCGAGGGTGGCATTGGTTGGGTGCCGGCGCTCGTCGATCGACTCAATCACATGCTTTCGTACCATGAGATGTACGGGACGTGGGCCGGTATCGACATGACGCCAGCCGAAGTGTTCTTGCGTAACTTCTACTTCTGCGCCGTCGAGGATCCATCGACCTTCGCGCTGCGCGATGTCATTGGCACTGATCACATTTTCCTCGAGCAGGACTACCCGCACTGCGACAGCACGTGGCCGCGCACACAGCAAGTGATCCACAACGAGATCGGCGGCCTCCCCGCCGATGCGATCCGCAAGATCACTTGGGAGAACGCCTCACGCGTGTACCGCCACCCAGTTCCTATCGAGATCCAGAACGACCCCAACGCGTTCTGATCGGGTTCGTTCGTTCGATTGATCGTTCGTCAACAGCGTGCGCCCCAATGGGCTGCCGCACAAGGAGTACCACCATGCGAGTCGTCGTCCTTGATGACTATCAGAATGCCGCCCGCCAGTTTGGTGAATGGAGTGGCATACCTGATCTTGATCTTGTCTCGCTGCCCGAGCACATAGCTGACGAGGCCCGCTTGGCCGAGAAGCTCGCTGGCGCGCAGGTTGTCGTGGCGATGCGCGAGCGCACGCGGATGCCTGCGTCTTTGTTCGATCGCTTGACCGGAGTCGAACTCGTCGTCACGACCGGGCTCTCGAATGCTGTGATTGATATCGCTGCGGCTTCGGCGCGTGGCATCACCGTGTGCGGCACGAGCGGGATCATCACCCCAACGTCGGAGCTCACTTGGGGTCTGATTCACGCCGTGACGCGACACATCGCAGCCGACGACGCCACGATGCGAAGCGGTGGATGGCAAACCCGTATGGGTACTGGACTTGCGGGCAGCCGCCTCGGCTTGATTGGCCTCGGGAACATTGGCGCGCGAGTCGCTGCCGTGGGCCTCGCTTTCGGCATGGATGTCGTCGCATGGAGTCAGAACCTCTCGCCCGAGAAGGCCGAGGCCGTCGGTGTGCGCCCGGTCAGCAAGGACGAGCTTCTGTCGACCTCAGATGTGGTGTCGGTGCACTACCAACTGAGCGAGCGCAGCCGGGGGATCGTCGGCGCCGCTGACTTCGCCCGGATGAAGCGCTCGGCTGTCATCGTCAACACATCACGCGGGCCGCTGATCGATCGTGATGCGCTCATCGACGCGCTACGTAATGGCACCATCGCCGGTGCCGGCCTCGACGTCTACGACCTCGAACCCCTCGCTGTCGCCGACCCGCTGCGAACACTGCCCAACACCGTGCTGACTCCACATACGGGCTATGTGGTCGACCAGTGCTACGAGATCTTTTTCGAGCACATCGTTGAGGACATCCTTATGTGGCAGGCCGGTACGCCGGTGCGCGTGGTTGCTCCACCGACAGCGCAGACCCCGCCCGCGCACTGACGGTGGCTCCTGCGGGCGCGACCCGAGCGGCGTTGATCGCGGATGTTTGGTCGGTGAGATATCGCTTCGTCCGACAAATCTCGATGTCGCATGAATGTTTACAATCGCCTCGTGAGCAACACCATCTTCACTGCGCGCAATATCGTCACGATGAACCCT
>Ga0194063_10002083_pt1 | contig 12649 bp, 13 predicted proteins | sample SepL3720m_MetaG_FD_155459 | JGI IMG/M metagenome (GOLD analysis project Ga0194063, IMG submission 155459) | Anoxic zone freshwater microbial communities from boreal shield lake in IISD Experimental Lakes Area, Ontario, Canada - Sep2016-L373-20m | ecosystem: Environmental > Aquatic > Freshwater... | reverse complement strand
GTAGTCAAAGTAGCCAGAGACGGTTCGCTCCAGTCTTTTGATCTTTTCTTCAGAAAGATAGTTCTTGGCCACAGTCACATCTGACTGCAAGATACGACCGCTTGGCGAATTTTTCCAAGTCGTAAGTCCCATATTTTCTTTGTTTTTATCAGCGTGAGTGAAGATAATTTCAGCGCCAGTCTGGCCGGCAATTGCATAGTGAAACTTGTTTTGTATCATGGCGTAAAAGTTCTTGGAAATCTCAGATTTTGGATCGTAATCATCACTTATCTCGGCAAAAATATCAGTAATTTGCTGATAAATTCTTCTTTCGCTGGCACGAATCGAGCGAACTCGCTCGAGCAATTCTTTGAAATAATCCTTGCCAAAGTGAATGCCGTTTTTCAATCTATCATCATCAAGAACAAAACCTTTGATGATAAAGTCTCGTAGGGTCTTGGTTGCCCAGATGCGAAACTGCGTGGCTTTTTCGGAATTGACCCGATAGCCGACAGAGATGATGGCATCGAGATTGTACATTTTTATTGTGCGATTTACCTGTCTAGTTCCTTCTTTTTGAACTACTAAATAATCCTTAGTAGTTGCGGTTTCGGATAATTCCTTATTGGAATATACATTCTGCAAATGAGCGATAATATTTTCAGGAGTACAGTCAAAAAGATCTGCCATTCTTTTCTGTGACAGCCAGATACTTTCACCTTCAAAAAGTACCTCAATTTTTACCTGTCCTGTCGGAGCAGTATAAAATATAATTTGATTGTCGTTATTTTCTTTCATTATGTATCCTGATTTATTTTTTTGTTTACATTGCCTTGGTCGATGTAAACAAAACCAAAGCTTTTGTTTACATTATATCTAATTTCGCTAAATTTTCTTTGATTTTTTCTTCCAAAACCTTTGAATGATCAAATTGCTGGTTTAGCTCAGCAGCCAGTCGTTTCATCTTTTCCTCAAATACTTCGTCATCTTCTTCGACGACTTCACTACCGACATAACGGCCAGGTGTCAGGACAAAGCTGTTTTTCTCAACTTCTTCAATCTTGGCGGCTTTGCAGAAGCCTTTGACATCTTCGTACTTGCCATCGATATTGCGCCAATTGTGGTATATTTCAGAGATGAGTTTGAGGTCTTTTTCGGTCAGTTCACGATTTTTGCGAGTGACCATAATGCCCATCTTTCTGGCATCGATGAAAAGAATCTCATCATGACGATTGCGGAATTTATGATCGTATCTGTCTTTCGAAACAAACCAAAGACAAGCAGGGATGGCAACACTATAGAAAAGTTGACTCGGCAGGGCAACAATACAATCGACGAGCCCAGCTTTGATCATATTCTGACGAATTATTCCTTCGCCAGATGTGTTGGAACTCATCGAGCCATTGGCCATAACAAAGCCAGCAATACCGGTCGGCGAAAGATGATGGATCATGTGCTGGATCCAAGCATAGTTTGCGCTGCCTTTTGGCGGCACGCCGTATTTCCAACGAACATCATTGCGAAGTGTTTCGCCGCCCCAGTCAGAGATATTGAAAGGCGGATTTGCCAGAATAAAATCAGCCTTGAGATCCTTGAAATGGTCACTGCCAAATGAGTCGCCATGCTCGATATTACCACGGATATGACGAAGTGCCAGATTCATCTTGCAGAGTCGCCAAGTCGTATGATTGGATTCTTGACCATAGACAACAATGTCGTCGTGACGACCTGGGCTGTTATGATTGAATATTTCGGTTTGGACAAACATACCACCACTACCGCAACAAGGGTCGTAGACACGACCAGAGTACGGCTCAAGCATTTGAACTAGAAGCTTGACAATTGATTGCGGGGTATAGAATTCACCGCCACCCTTGCCTTCTGTGCCAGCAAAACGGCCGAGGAAATATTCATAAATACGGCCAAGCAAATCTTTGGAATTTTCCTTGCTTTCAGCTAGGTCAATATCACTGATGATATCAATCACACCGCCGAGACGAAGCTTGTCGAGACCTGGACGACCATAATCTTTTGGCAAAACGCCCTTGAGGTCAGGATTTTCTTTTTCAATTGCGATCATGGCATCGTCAATAAGCTTTCCAATTTCTGGTTTCTTGGCCGCATCTCGCAAGGCATTCCAACGAGATTCTTTTGGTACCCAAAAAACATTTTCGGCAATATAATAGTCTTTGTCCTCGGCTTCTTTCTCGCCTTCTTCTTTGGCTATTTTTTCGTAAAGAATCTCAAAAGAATCAGAGATGTATTTGAGGAATATCAGACCTAATACGATATGCTTGTATTCGGCCGGATCCATGTTATTACGCATCTTGTCAGCCGCCGCCCAAAGCTTTTCTTCAAACCCGATATTTGCAGATGTTGTTTTTGCCATTTATGTTCCTCTACTTTTTTATTCTTCAACATAATAACCTCTCACCTGAATAGTTGATATTATCTTACTCTTTCCAAGCACAGAAATAAAGGTTTTTTTGAATTTTTTTTGCAATTCGATATTTTTTGTGATATTCCTTATTTCTTTACATTGACTGAAAAATTGACTGAAAAATTTGCAATTGCTTTTCGAATTTGCTAGTGTGCAATTAAATTACAACTAAATATGGAGGGGAGGGAGTATGAATTGTCAAACATTATCACCCCTCAGCGATTACCTGATAAGATAATCCTGCCAGATACCACTTCATCGGTTTACGGTGCTTCGGTTCTATCGGATTCGTTTCTATCAAAATACACGCCATCGCCTCACGACGGCAGGTTTGCAGTTGATCTGCTGTATGCACTGCAAAACCATCTCCCGCTAACTTTTTTTCAAAAAACATTTCTTCTCGTAACAATTGGCATTCCGGGTCCTGTTGATTGGAAATTAGCACTCTTCAATTTCTTCTATACATTCTCTCTCCCGTACAGTAATATCGCCAGCGTTTTGGGCGGTATTTTTGTAATTGCCTTGATTTATCTGGTTTGGCGATTTTTAATAGTAAAATTGCTTCGCAAAAAAGAACCTCTTGCTTTTTTGGAGTTAGTGTTTCCTTCGGCCACCTCCAAGTCAGCTTATTCAATGGAACAATTCTTCTCTCTACTTCATTCGCTAGCCGGTCAGCGCAGTCTTTGGGACAAGATAATCGGCAATAAGAAGCTCTATTCCCTTGAGATTGTTGCTAGTAGAGAGCAAGGGATCCGCTACATTTTGGCAATACCCGAAAAAGATGCTTTTGTGATAGAAAAAGGTCTGCTCTCATTCTTACCGGGCCTCAAGATCAATGAGATCAAGGAGTATTTACCCGAGAACCTATTGATCAAGGAAAAAATACAATGGAGCTGGAAACCGGTTGAGAGGGCAAAAGTAATCGAATTAAAATTGACTAATGATTTTGTACTGCCACTAAAGGAAAACAAGGCGCTCATTGAACATGACCCGATTGCCTACATTACTGGCAACATGACGAAACTGGAAAAAAACGAGATGATGGTCTTCCAAGTTCTGGCCAGTCCAGTTCTGCGATCAAGTCACAGAAGTATTGTTAGATATATTGAAAAAATCGAGAAGTTGATTTACAACAACCAGCCCTTAAGCGAAATCATAAACCAAAGCAAGATAGCAAAAGTCCTAAAAGTTTTGTCGGCAATCATTATGGGAATTTTAAAATTCTTCTCGGCGATTCTGCAGTTCCTTGCCGGTATCATTACCACCTTTTTTGATGGATTAAATAACATTGAAAACCGAGCCACAAGAAAGGTTATCGTTCAGGCAACAACTAACCGCCAAGAGATTCTAAATCCTTATGAAGAGGAATTGCGTGAAGTAATCAAGGGAAAAGTTGATCAAACTCTTTTTGAAATTTCACTTAGACTTTTAATCAAAACCGATAATCAGGAACAAGCAAAACTCAGAAGCTCGGGCTTTTTGGCTTCGTTTAGCTCACTGGGCAGTGCCTACCAATCGCTAGTTCAAAAATCAAACGGTTTGTTTTCGTTTCTCCGCTCACCATTAAGAGATTTTACCAAGCGACAATTCTCATTTGCCAATAATCCGATACTATCGGTTTCAGAACTAACCGATATCTATCATTTCCCATATATGGATACAACCAAGACCGAAGATATGGTTAAGAGTAAAAGCTCTCCTTTGCCTGCGCCGTTATCTTTCAAACAAACTGAAACCAAGTTTGATAATGTCTTTGCTACCAATAGCTATGGTGGCACAGAAACAGCTATCGGTCAGACCCTAGATGAACGCCGAAGGCATACCTACATTTTGGGGGCAACAGGGTCGGGAAAAACCACTTTGCTTTCCAATATGATCTACAGCGATATTGTAAATGGCAAGGGGGTGGCCGTGCTTGACCCGCATGGACAGTTGATTGAAAATATTTTGCGAGTTATTCCCAAAAACAGGATCAAAGATGTGGTCTGGTTTGCTCCTGACGATGATGCCTATCCGGTCGCCTTGAACCTTCTCGAACTGCCCAAAAATGGTTCGTTAACTGTCAGTCAAATTCAAAAGCAAAAAGCTTTGATTGCCAGTAGTTTGATCAGTGTCTTTCAAAAATTCTATGATGAGAAATATTTTGGGCCGCGGATGGAGTATGTCCTGCGCAATGCCATCTTTACGGCTCTAGAGACTCCGGAGCCGACTCTACGGACGATTCTCGACCTATTGACCAAAGACTCTTACCGCAAAGAAATTATCAAGGGATTAAAGAATGAAGTCTTACGGGATTATTGGGTCAATGAGTTTAATAACTTGGGCAGCATGCAGAAGAACACTGTTATCTCTCCAATTACCAACAAGATTGGCGGACTCTTAGCTTCTCCGATTAACTTCTGGATCTTATCGCACAAGAAAAGCACTCTTAATTTTGACGACATCATTAACTCGGGCAAGATTTTGCTTTGTGATTTATCCAAAGGCAAGATTGGTGAGGACGAATCGAGCTTCTTCGGCTCATTGGTGATCGCCAAGATTCAGTTGGCCGCCCTGGCGCGAGTTACCATTCCCGAAGAAGAGCGCCGTGATTTTTATCTTTATGTCGACGAGTTTCAAAACTTCGCAACGGAGAGTTTCGCCGAGCTTGTATCTGAAGCCAGAAAATATCGAGTCTCCACAATCTTAGCTCATCAATCAATTTCGCAGATCGAAGACCGAGATATTGTTAAAGTAATATTGGCCAATGTCGGAACGGTCATTTGTTTTAGAACCGCCAACCCCGAAGACGAACAGTTTATCCTGCCGATCTTTTCACCCGAAGTTAACAAACACGAGATCGGCAACCTGCTACTCTATAACTTCTACATTAAAATCTCGGTTGGACAGGCCCAGGATTCATTCCTCGCCCAAGCCGATAATTTCACCGTTAAAGGCGATAAGGCAACCGCATCGGCAGTGATAGAGAGGTCTCGTTCTAAATATGCCGTCGTTGAAAATCCAGTTATTGATGATGAAAATCCGGAAAAGCAAATGAGACATGTGAGACAAAAACCGGTTGCAAAAGTGTCTCATTTGGTCATTTCTAATGAGACAAAAAATGAGCCTTTTCAAGATCAAAAAACGGAAAAATCCGGTCCTAATCCTATACAGGAAAGGAGTAAGGATGGGATTGGCATAAAGAATAATATTAACAAACAAAAGACTCAAACAAAATCACAAATACAAATACCAACAATAACCCCACAACAACATCAAATCATCTCTACTCTCTATCGCTTTAGATTCCTAGAAAGAACCCAAATACAAAAATACCTCAATCACAAAAACCACAAAAGAATTCTAATCTGGCTAAACGACTTAACGGAAAAGAAATTCATTAAAACAATCGATGATAAAAAAGTAATCAAAGATTCCAAAGCCAAAATATATTACCTGGATCAAAATGGCATCAAATATCTAGCCACTCAAGACGGGAGCGATAAATCCGCCCTGGAAAAGTTTCATCATGAAAAAGATCGCACAAATTCTTTTGTAAGCAGATCGCTTCTATTAGCCGATATCTGTCTCGATCTGCAGGCCAAAACTAAAGACAAGATCAGTTTTGAAATGTTTGTCAAAAGCGATTACCCCGATCACCAATACGAAGAGCTCTTAACCAACCTCTCGCCCCATGCCTATATCGAAGAAAAGAAAACAAAAAAGATTAAGCGATACTTTTTGGAAATTCTCCCCAATCTGCCGGTAAAGTGGCTACGAATGCGCCTTAAAAAATATCTGAAATTTTACCAGCAAAGTATTTGGGAGGCCAAAACCGGCCAAGACTTCCCGGCAGTTATGTTTGTTTGTGTTGACGATAAGCAGCTTGCTTATGTCAGCAAATACATCAAATCGCAACTGTCCCAACTCTACGCACCGGACTTGACCATTCGTTTGACGATGATTGAAAAAGTTGTAGAGTTCGGAATTACAGGGGATGTTTGGGAAGAAGTTTAAAAAAATACTATCATTAGGTCAATCTAAAAAAAGAGACCCCCGACTATTACACTTACAAATTGCAAGATGAGTAGTTGGGGGTTCCGGTACGGTACAGCTATTTTTTCGAGCTGCACACTGATTCCGCTCAGGGATGTCGCTGATTCCATTCAGCAATGTCCTTGGGCGTGGCCATTGGGCCACTAATTGATTGCATTTCCTCATCGGTGAGGATCTGCGCACTAGCTGTTGACGGAACGACCGTCACAGCCGAGTGACGAGGTGCTGTGCTCAAGATGAGCAAGAAGGCGAAAACTATCATGATTTTCCCTTGCGCTATTTAACAACTATCTTGTATAATATATACAAGAATTGGTTATGTAGCATGTTGATATTATAGCAAATAATATTGATTATGTCAAGGTAACTAGAATTTTGTGAATAAATAAATAGGAGGGTTGGATGAACAAAAGATTTTTAACGGGTTGGGCTGGTTATTCAGCAGGATATCTTATCTGGCAACTTGCCTCCAGTCTTTATTCAAACGGCCGAATAGTCCCACCGCATTACTCGTCAATTGGACAAGGGATGCTAGCTGGGATTATCGCTTCTGTTAGCTTTGGTCTACTTGTTGCCATATTGATGGAAATCTACTGGAATCGTAAGGACAAAAGGGAAAATAAATAATATTGATTGGAAATAATATGAAAAATAAATTTGACTTTGGACAATTTGCGGCTCTCTTGATTGCCATTCTAATAGCAGAGTGCATTGCGGCGAATTATAGTCAAACAGGTGCTCTGTGGATACTGATTCCTGGGGCTCTTGTATTCCTTCTGGTCTACTATTTTCTAATGTTTGTTTTCGGCAAAATAACAAAAAATAAATAGCAAAGGAACAAAATGTTGCAACTAGCAAAAACGATTTTATTCATTTTTCTCGTGTGGATCACCGCGTTCTATAGTGCGAATGACTTGAAATTACCTCTTGGGTGGTGGCTTGTCGCCATTATTATCGTTGTCATTCAAGTTGTACAGCTAAAAAAGAAAAACAGAAGTAAGTAATTTTAATAGGAGAGAAAAATGAAAAGTAAAGTCGGTTTAGGTAAATTCAGTACTAGCTGGCGCTATTTTTTTGCTGTATTTGTCCTGATTGGTGGGATGTTGGGATATTTTTCGAATTGGGATAATAGTTATCACAATATCTATCGGCTGGCATTTTCTATTTTGGCGGCTGTCACTCTCGTATTAAGCCCTGTAAAAGAAATTGAGAAATTATCTTCATATGTTCGCATAAAACTGTTCTTTTATTCACTTGCAGTACTTCTACTGGGGTATCTATTGGCAACGATCTGGAGATAAATATCTAAATGGAAAATAATAAAAAAACGAATAGAAAGAGATAAAAATGAAAAATAGTTTAAGTCGACCAATCAAGTGGTTATTTGTTGGATTTATAGTTTTAATCAGCCTGTGCCTGCTGGGTTTGGCCTATTGGTATTTGCCAATCAAAACTTACACTTATGAATCCAGTGGGCAGAAAATATTTTCGATCAGATATCCACTTAGATTCAATGGCGCTATTAACCAATCTGGCGACAGTAGCTTGGGCAGTTTTTTAGATATCGGAACTGCTGAGCAACTTGATATGTCCATCGATCTAATTCATTTTGTTTATTCTTCTGCCAATGCTACCTTTAATACAAAAGCAAACGGAGACGGCGAAGAACTCTCATACTCGAAAATTAATAATTGCGCAGACCTTGAAAAATACGATACATATCATGATACATATGGTTCCAGCTATATTAACGGTTACAAGAGCCGACAAATTGACGGGAGAACTCTTTGTTATCTAAATAACGATCAGGCTCTAGACGCAACAAATACTCGCGGAGATCTTATATTAAATCCGAAACCAGAAGGAAAATTATCTGTCTTGTATCCGAAAAATGAGTCATTCCAGGTCAATTTGATGTTAAATTCCATTAAAATATATAAATAAACCAATGTTTGGGCAAACCACAAAAAAAACCCGAGAATCGCAATGACTCCCGGGCTTAATCTATTCAATATTCACTGGCCAGCATCACAGTTACAATCCTTTTGCAATTATCCGATAGCGGCTCCTCGAAATGTTTTAACAATTCGTCAAAGTAATCAATTTTCCAAAGCACTCTTTGGCCCTTCCAATCGAAGTATCCCAGATCATGCCAGCCGTACGGATCGTCTTTTTGTGTGAAATTGCTAAATGATCGAACTGTATATAGTAACTCGTTGGTATCTGGTAATTGCGCTGCCTTAGTACTCAGCACAACATTTAATCCCAACTGCCTGGCGATGTCATTACGCCTGGCCATCTCTTTAAAATTCGCTTCTTGATTCATCTAAACCTCCTTAAATTATTTATTCAAAATCAAACTAAAAAGTAAAAGGCCTGAAAATCTTATTGACTCTCAGGCCTAGCTAATCTCAATACTCATCTGCAAGCATCACCGTAAGCACTCTCTTGCAATCCTGTGAGAGCGGATCCTCCCATTCATCAAGAGTCTGATTGTAGTAGTCAATCTTCCAGAAGATCTTATCCCCCTGCCAGACCAAACTACCGAAGTCGTGCTCTCCGTATGGATCATTATCCTCAGTGAAATCCTCATACTCTCGTATCGCTCTCATGAGCCCATTTAGATCAGTAACTGATTGCACTCCGCAAGTCAGCGTAACTCCAAACCCACTATGCCTAAACTTATCATTTAACATTGAAATCATAACAATCTTAGTTAGTATCATCCTAACTTCCTTTCTTCTTAATTAATATATATTGAGGCGATCGACCTTCCCGCCTGTCTGTCACGAACTCAAAAAAATAGGATTGATTGGGTCAAGGTGGAGCACCCCATGAGATGAACGACCTTGAGGCAAGCAAACCTATTTTTTTATACACTGAGAAGACTGGTGGGAAGAAAAATATTCCTTATTTGTGTTTTTGGCACTAAAAAAACCAGAGAAATCAATATTTAATTGCTCTGGTTTGTGGTCCAATATAGCAAGCTATATTGGACCGGACAGTCATTCGGCTCAGGTTAAATTAGTCTAACACTAGATACAGGACTCCAACAACCAGCGTCATTGCTATCGGCCAGTTTGAATCTGGCCATGCCTTTGTGCGCATAATCACCGGACTCAGGGAGAGCCACTACCTCGAAAATCTGGTGATTGATACGAGAGCGAACTCTCTGGCCAACATGCAATTGCATGGGCGGGTGAAGAATATCTGTCGACATCTGCTCATTCTCCTTTCGGGAAGTGTATGCTAGCTATATTTAAGCACAATATCGACGATTGCTCAAATTAATAATATTGCTGACAATATAGATTTTTCATAGTTAATTTGTTGTATACAGGACTTAATAATTTAAAAATATTCAGCTTCGTTACTTGTTGACATTGTAGATATAACCATAATATAATGTATATATAACAACAATGTGAGGGGAAAATGGACTTAATTCAAGCACAACCAGGTGACTCAAGCAAGACAATAGAATTTTATGACTATGAGCGTGATAATGAAATTATCACGAATGAAGAGTGCAAAAAATGTCTTGGGAAATACGACCTCACAGATCAAAGAATTTCAGTGATTAAAGATAATTTGATCGGTATCGTTGATAGTATTTTGAATACATATTTAGAAGAGTTTAAGTAGGCGTATGGCACAAGAATACACAAAAGCAGTGATCTATTGCCGAGTCTCCTCTGAAAAACAGGTCAAAGAGGGTAATGGTTTAGATAGCCAGGAACACAGGTGCCGAGAATATGCCGCTTCTCTAAATTTGCAAGTCGAGAATGTTTTTCGAGACGAAGGTATATCCGGTAGTCTTTTTGCTCGACCGGCCATGAAGGCACTAATTAAGTACTTGGATCAGCACTGGCAGCAGAAATATGTTGTCATATTTGATGATCTCAAAAGGTTTGCCCGAGATCTCGAGGTTCATATCAAGCTCAGAGCTCAATTAAAGAGTCGAGATGCGAAACTGGAATGTCTCAACTATCATTTCGATGATAGCGCTGAGGGAGAATTTGTTGAAACAATATTTGCCGCTCAAAATCAGCTCGAGCGCAAACAAAACAGAAGACAGGTTTGCCAAAAGATGAAAGCGAGAATAGAGCGAGGCTATTGGTGTTTTAATGCACCAGCGGGTTATGAATACAGAAAAGACAAAGAGCACGGCAAATTGCTGTTTCCAATCAAGCCTGTCACTGATGTCATTGCAGAGGGATTAAGAGAATTTGCTGACAACCGATTGGTCAAACAGGTTGATTTGCTTGAATTTTACCGATCAAAAAATCTTGATAAACTTTTGGGATACGAAAAAATTGATCTAAATTTTGTAAAGAGAGTTATTACTGAGGTTCTCTATACCGGCGAGATTGAATACCCTGAATGGGGTATTCCTAGGCGTATGGGGCATCATGAAAGAATTATTACACTAGAGACTTTTAATAAGATAAAGGACAAGATCAAACGTCGTGAAAGAAAACCGCGAGAGACCGATAATCTCGAGTTTCCACTTCGTCGTATTGTCAGCTGTAGTATTTGTGGCAAACCGCTCACCGGGAGCACATGTAGGGGCAAATACAAGTATTATGCGCACTATACCTGCAATAACAAAGCTTGCGCCGCTAGCCCAAAGAACTTTAGTGTTACCAAGCTCGAACAAGATTACATCCAATTATTAGATGAAATTAAAATAGACAAGGAGGTCGTAGAATTAGTCAGAATGGCTGCCACCAAGATTTGGCAGAAAAAGATGAAAGGGAATAAAAACATGAACGTCGCCAAAGAAAAAGAAATAAAAGAAATAGAGGAGCAAATCGATGAATACATTAAATTGATGCCGACAACAAAGTCGGAGAGCATTAGAGACCGTTATGAAGCGAAAATTGAGGGACTAGATAGTAAGATCAAGGAACTAAAAGAAAACTTAGAAATAAAAAAAGAGCCTAACTTTTACGAAGCTCTTAATTTAGCCCTAAATCTTCTTGGAACTCCTGCCAAAATATGGAAAAAGGCAGACCTGAAGCTGAAAATTATGATTCACAACATGATATTTGAGGAAAATCCTACCTACTCACTCAAAACGGGCTTTGGAACACCGAAATTGTCGCTCCCATTCTGCATAAATACGCTAAAAAATTTACTGGTGGACCCTAGGGGATTCGAACTCCTGACCTCCTCGGTGCAAACGAGGCGCTCTACCAACTAAGCTAAGGGCCCAAATAAATTGTGTTTAATTAAATCTCTCCTGACCTAGCCGATTGCCATCGGCTCACTCTACCAACTAAGTCTTTGATCCCGAGGATCTTCTCGGGGCTAAAGGGCCCATACAAGATAATTCAAATACAACCTCTTTGAAGTATTTCTTCAATTAATTTGCGACTTTTTTGTCTTTTGATTTTATATTCGGCCTGACGGGCCTCAATTAAAGTCGCAAATTCTTGGTGAAATATTAAACGTGCTGGTAATTTGTATTTAATACTTGGGGTTTTTCCAGAATTATGTTCGGTTAATCGTCGCTCAAGATTATTTGTTGAGCCAACATAATATTGACCATTACTCAGTATTAGAATGTAAACAATTCCAATCATCTGATTTTCCTGACCTAGCCGATTGTCATCGGCTCGCTAACCAACTAAGTCCTCGATCCCGAGGATCTTGTCGGGACTAAAGGGCCCAAATAAATTTATCAATTGTTAACACCGTGCAATTTCAAGTACTAGCTTATATTACCTTATCTTTTGGGATTTTTCAAGACTTTGTCGGTTTGTGTGTGGAGAGGGAAATTGTTTGTATTTTTGCATATAATAATGTGTATGATAGAATGTAAATTATAATTTGGGATTAATAATATGAAAATCACTATTTGTGGGAGTATGAAGCATGCTGACAAGATGGTGGCGGCTTATCGAGAATTGGAAAAATTGGGTCATGAGCCGATCATGCACGCTGATGTCTTCGGTATCGCTGATGGGACCAACAAAGCCTTAATCGATGGAATCGTCCAAGATCATGCGGAGGTGAAGAAAAAATACAATTTTATCAAGATTTGGCATGGATTGATCATGGGGAGTGATGCGATACTGGTATGCAATTATGATAAGAACGGCATCAAAAACTATGTTGGTGGCAATACTCTGATGGAGATTGGCTTTGCTTATACGGCTGATAAGAAAATTTTCTTGATGAACAATATAC
>Ga0194063_10002079_pt1 | contig 12662 bp, 15 predicted proteins | sample SepL3720m_MetaG_FD_155459 | JGI IMG/M metagenome (GOLD analysis project Ga0194063, IMG submission 155459) | Anoxic zone freshwater microbial communities from boreal shield lake in IISD Experimental Lakes Area, Ontario, Canada - Sep2016-L373-20m | ecosystem: Environmental > Aquatic > Freshwater... | reverse complement strand
GTATATAGAGTCATACGGTTTTACTCGTTTGAACTTGTTGTAATAATTCGCTCTTATACTATTTATCAGACAAGAAGGGTTATAAGGCATTTTATTTGTCACACGGGGTTCCGATTCATCTTCTTTATTGAAATACTTATTTCCAATGTAAGTAACGGGTAATTGTTTGATGGTTGGACTTAAGTAAAGTAATTTTTTCATATATGTTTCAAACATATACTATTTTGAGATTTTACTTATAAATTGAGTAAGGTTTATTATATTTTTTAACCGTAAAAATATAATATAATTTTGTATTGTATATGCGATTTAAGAAATTAGTCGAATTTACGATTTTAATCGCATTATTTATTGCAGTCATTGGAACGGCCTATGTCTTTATTGTTACCATTGTTTTTAATGATGGGACATTTGTTGGGTTTTTCAATACATGGCATTTTCCAATGTTATTAGCAATATTCATTGATATTGCGTATTACAAACATATTAACAGGCTTAAAGTAGGAAACCTTGTCTAAGACTTAAATATTAATACCCCTTCGTACATCATCGGGAGCTAACACATATGGAACAACTTTTTTGTTTTTATACTTTTCGTCTCTTAATCTCTTACGTTCTGCTAACATAAGAGCTAACTGTTCTGGTGCTAACTGTTGTGGTGGTGATGCCTTTCTTTGGGAGGGTGACTTTTGGGATTTCCTCTGGGAGGGTGACTTTTGGGATTTGTTACTTTTTTTGGCTTTTTCCTTTCCTTCTATTGCCTCATACCCCTTTTCAAAATCGTCAGTCTCTCTTTTTGTAATTTCATCTTTCATTTGCTTAACGGATACCGCCTGAAGACAATCTGCCCCGCTTGTTATTTTTGTTTTTTTAAATTTATTTTGTAGAATATTATTCAATTCTTGCTCAGCCCGTTCGTCCATATCATCGTCATTGTCAACAAAGTCAGCCTCGTAGTACTCATCATCCGACCCAGAATCTTCGTCTTCTTCATCGTCATCGTCATCCAAATTATTTTCATCGTCCTCGTCATATTCAGCTTCATCCGAATCTTTGTTTGCCTTTTTGGTCCTTGTCTTACCTTGGGGACGGTCTTCACCCTTAATACACTTTCGGTTTTTGCTTTTGCTACGTACCGGTTTGGGGTCTCTACACCTTTTTCGGCATGACTTGGTACCGTCATCCATATCGATTAGTTCGTAGTCTCCTTTTTTTGATGCACACATTTCTTCAGGAGTTTTTTGGCCTTTTTTTGCACTATGGTGACTAGGAGAAATACGAGGTTCAAGACCCTTGGTGCCCGCGATACATTTTCGGCTTTTGCTTTTGCTACGAACCGGTTTGGGGTCTCTACACTTTTTTCGGCACGACTTGGTTCCATCTTCCATATCGATTAGTTCATAACCGCTTTTTGCCGCACACATTTCTTCTAAGGTTCTTGTGTGTTTTTTTGTTTCACTCTGTCTTCTTACTTTAACTGAGCGGCCTTTTATTAATCTTTTGGCCGACCTTGAACGACTTCTATCATAATCATATTGTTTCAGCCATTCCTCTTTTTCTTTTAATCTGGTTTGTGACGGAGCTGTCATTTTTCTTTTTGCCGACCTCGAACGACTTCTATCATATTGTTCTAGATATTGCTCTTTTTCCTTTAATCTAGCTTGCGATGGAGTTATCATTTTCTTCGGATTATATATATAATAATATATATAAAAATTCGTTTCAATTCAAAAATAAAATACAAAAATCATTATTTTACATTTTGTAAATGGAACAAGACAACGACGACGAAGTAATAAAAAGGTTTGTTCAATCAAATCCTTATCCATCTTATGAAGAAATGATGGAGAGAATCGATAGTCGTATTGATTTGTTTGCGGAATACGGACCCAAAAATCACGATTGGTGTCGGATTATCTATGAAAATCCGACGAATAAGAAATTAATCGTTGATATGGGCAAAGCCATTTATAAAATGGGTGGAATGCAAGCATTGTCCAAAAACCACGAGATTATTAAGTGCTTTTCCCCTTATTGGAGCAGCGGTAACCCAGAGATTCGGGTACAGGGGCGTATGATTGAAGAATATTTTGAAGGCGTTTGTGCGGAATGGAAATCCTAAGTATTTTAAAATATAGTTTTGTTTATAATCAACTAAATATAAAAATAATAACAAATATATTAAAATACTTATAAGGCTGGTTTCTTAGTGTACTTTCTTTTTACTTTAGTGGTAGTAGATTCATTCGCTAATTTTTCTTCCGGGAAAACATTCATAATAATAGCTTCGTCTTCTTCTTCTTCTAAGAGAATATTTTGGGTATTTTCTTCCATTTCGATGATCCGAATGGTTTCTTTTTCTTCCGGTATAAAAATTTCCTTAGATTCTTCATCCTCTTTTTCTTCTTCCTCGTCGAAATAATACGGTAACCTGTTGTTTTGTGGAGGTTCCTCTTTCTCTTTCTCCTCGTTACTACGTTTATTATTTAAACGCTTACTACTTGACAACGAAGATAACGAATGTATTTCTGCGGCGACTTCTTCTTTGGTGGAGCTAAGTAACTTGGGCGAAAGTTGTAAATGTTTACTAGGTTCAATCATATTTTTCATCTCGGCACTCACAATATTGGAATTTTCAATTAATTTACAATAAGTTTGGTATGTCTCATCCAGATATACCTTTCCGTTAATCATTCGAGTGCCAGGTTCCAGGGAAAGTATTTTAAAAATATCCACCGAAAGTAAATAAAAGTCTTTGGACGAAATTAGTTCGTTTTCCATGGTACTTTGTATGGACAAGAATAGTTCAACGCTGGAGATGACGCCGCATACAAGGGATATAATACAACAAATTAGCGAGATTATGGGTTGTGGACAATAAGGTTGTAATCCAACGCTAAACACAGAATTCAGTGCAGAGAATATGATGGTTGGAATTCTGAAATATTTAAGATATCCTTTGGAATAATAATATGTTGCCTTGTGATGCTCGCTAATAGCAATTGAGTTTAAACGGATTTCCTCCAAAATGTATTCAATACCCGGGGACCAGGTATCAGAAAGGTCCAGTTTTTGACTCATTGTTCTTTATAAATAAATAATACGAATTTTTAAAACAACATAAAAATAATTAGTATTTTTATGATAAAACATGAAGGTGAAATTAATTAGTTATTCCAAAGCAGCGGAGAATGGAGACCAAAGTATTCAAGATTTGGTGGCTTATTGTGCACGGGTTTCGAATCCGGCGAATCAACAAAACACAGAAACAAACGAAAAATTAATCAAGTATTTGATTAAAAATAATCATTGGTCTCCGTTGGAGATGGTTAGCATATGTTTAGAGATTGAAACTACACGTGACATTGCTCGACAAATTTTAAGGCATCGGTCGTTTTCATTTCAGGAATTTTCACAGCGTTATGCGGTTGCTTCCTTAGGGTTTTGTCCGAAAGAAGCAAGACTACAGGATAAGAAAAACCGTCAGAACAGTGTTCAAACAGATGACGATGTGTTGGCCAGTGAGTGGGAGAAGCAGCAGCAAATGGTGACGGAAACGGCGGAGAAAGCGTATAAGTGGGCGTTGGATAACAACATTGCGAAAGAACAGGCAAGGGCGGTTTTGCCGGAGGGAATGACGGTGTCAAGGATGTATATGAACGGAACGCTTCGTTCTTGGGTACATTATATTCTTTTAAGAAGAGAGAATGGCACACAAAAGGAGCACCAGGAAGTAGCGATTGCTTGTGCGGAAGTAATTCAAACTATCTTTCCGATGATCAAGGACCTTTTATAATATATTGTGTTTTTACTTGTCTGTAATATAAGGTAGGCCATATTTATATTTTATAATAGGAACCAATGTTTCTGTATTTGTTAGAGCGAGATATACGGGTATCAATGATATATAGTACCCTCCTAATGAGACCAGCACGTGCCATAAAGCGTGACCCATTAAATATTTCATTACGGCATACTGAAAACATAAATTCTCCGTTATTATCCAGCATGTGCCGCCAAGACCAATTAGTAAAATACCTTTTACAGAATAGCAAACCAGCATTTTATTAATATTATAAACTCGGATTAAAAACATAATAAACGCAATCGCACTTACTAAAAATAATCCAAATAAATTATTAAACATATTTTCATTGTGAAGCCCTGTGTATGTGCTTAGAACGCTAAGATAAATAATTATATTTATTCGAATGAGGTGAGATGTTTTTGGATAATAACGTATAATTGGATTTATAAGCATATTATAACAATAAGCTGCGAGATATATCATAGAATATCTATCCAAAAGTCCCCAACCAATAGAGTGAGTATGGTGATAAATGGAAGAAGTAATTCCGTTTACAATTAAACAATAATAAAACATGGATGAATTAATGTCTGTTTTATTAAAATAAACACCAAACATGCCAATAAGACTAATAAATAACGCACTTGTTGAATTAATATACTCAACCTCAGAAGAATAGTTATTTGACTCGCAAAAAGAATGGTCATAATTGTTAAACGAAATTTCAAATTTATTCATACGCATAGTTAAAATATATAAGTATTACTCTATACCCTAACCCTAACCCTAGTTATAGTATAAGTTATAATACACTATAACTTCTTTGTGTTCGAATATAAAGTAGTTATAAGGAGAGAATGGTGTAATAACGGTTTCTCGGGAGCCGAGATATGGGTGATGTTTTGAGAAATGACCTACAAAAATCTAGAGCGTAATGTAGGTAGTTTTTGCGTAAATAAAACTAAAAAATCGTGAACTAAATTAATATTAAAATTCAATATATTGTCTACAAAACCCCTAGATAATATATTGGGAAGGTTCAATTCCGGCAAGATGGGCGGCGACGACGTATCCATGTCCAAATGGGAATGCGGGGTCATTTATTTTTTCCCGCAGCAGTTCTTGGGTCACTTCTACGCAGGTGACTTGCTCATCTTTGTTCTCGTTTGGTATGCGTGGGCCATCAAAATCCATGATGACAATGTCTGTGCCTTTATCCAGTTGTGCGTTCCAGTAGGCGGTCATTTCCGAGTCCTTCATGTAGGCAAGATAATTAGGCACATAGACTTGTTTGCGGGACACCACGTAGTCCATTCTTTCATTGGGGTGTTCAGGCCAGGAAGCGTGGAGTACTTGTTTTCCTTTCGTTTTTGGATTTCGGCGCATAGGTTTGTTGACTGTCTTCCAGAATGCTTTGGTCTTTTCTTCGGGCACTCCATCGAATACTTTGCCACTTTGCCAGAAGGACTCAAAGTTGTTAAATCCATTGTATCCTCCCTCTTTCTCGGTCATTGGAGAAAAGTCGCGGCGATTGTTACTGGCTTTGCCTTGAGCGGAAGTTACATTAACCACTACCGTTTTAGCAGGCCGTGGGGCCCATTTGCCTCTCATATTCATACTGCCAATATATATCTTTCCTCTTCTATCTGTTACTTTCCCCATTTTGAAAATGAATAAGTTTTTGAAAAAATGATATATTTGGATGAAATTAAAAATTTGTTAATTTTGACGCCGGCGAGAGATATTCGGTGCCGCGGAATTTTCCGGAAAATTCTTAGGATACTGTGATAACTATAAAATGGTTTCTCTCTTATAACTTCTGGTTAATAAGTACAAAGTTGTAGATTATAACTTTTCCATCTACTGAAATGGCTGTGCGTGTGAATAGCTATGTAATGCGGGGTCTATAAATGACCTATGTTTTGAGGTATGAGTTATTAATTGTTATGCGATATGCGGTGGCATTTTAAAATAAAATAATATTTTGTTAATTTTAATAGTCATTATTCGATGTAACTTATTATTATACAAAACTATACTCCTTACGACAATTGGGGCATTTGGTGAGGCGTTTAACATTGGGGGTGGTCTCGCATGATGAACAAATAAGAGCTTGACAGTCGCAGTAATAGACCCGTTCAATGTTTGCGGGAATGTCTTCCAAACAAATGACACATGCGAGTTCTTTGTCGGCAACTCCGGTGAGGTCGCATAATCGTAGTTTCTTGTGAGATGTTGCGGGTGCGGCGGCAGCAATAGCGACGATAGCAAGAGCTTCTGGGAGTGGCCTGGCGGGGTTTCGTCGGTAGTTTCTACAATAAACACAATAATACTCGTTGCCGGATTGTTGACGGCATATCGAATTTGAACACGTTCCGACTAATGTGGCCCTTTGAAGTTCGTCGGCGTTTTGGACGTGTAAGGTGGTCATTAGGTTTCTTTCTACTAACGGAGGTATTGCGGGGTCGACCATGAGTTGCCGTTTCTTATGAGATTGTTCGCGTATCATGAAGTAAACCTCTGAGCAGAGTACACATCGTTGGGATGGCGTCTGGCTTGGCACATTCGGATCGCCGCAGTCCGGACAAGTGATGAATCGTCGGGGAGTAGTTGCCATTTGTTGACTGATTTGTTTGAGAAATGATTTAAATAATAATTATTATTTGTTCTATTTTATTATTAGTTCGGCGAGAGAAATCGTTATAGTATCTTGAGCGGACGTTTTTAGTTCCTAAGAAATTTCCAAGAAATTTCCGCCGCGGAACGCCACAACATCTAAAATAAAAATACTTATTTATTTATTTAATCATCATTATTTTCCAAAACCCTAAAAATTATATTTGTTAGAATGAGCGACCACTCTGGATACTTTTGTGAGCGATGCCTAACCGACCTACCACTAATCTTCCCCAACACATGCGATGTCTGTTCTTCTAAGCTTAGCGACTACTTGAACCATTTATACGGCGAGTTACATGATAAAGATACTGGTGTTTATGATGTGGCGACGCGGCATAATGACGGCGAAACTCTTATTATTACGACTTTATATCAGCAAGGGTTGTTGACAAACGACTACGAGTACTACCGCCGAAGAGGTCTGTTGGTTATGCGTAATACGGCTCAAATCAACAATACGGTGGAGTTTCATGAAGCACTTGACTTCAATTTATCTATCTGGAAGACGCCGGTTTTAAAAAACCTGACCCGGAACTTTTGTGAGCCACTTGCGGTGTTGGCCAGGTCCGGCGTCATTACCGTGACCATTGCGAGGTTGATTTTATTGCTCCTTGGGAACTGCCTACGGAATAAGTCAGAGGTGTTGTCTTTGCTGGACTTGGTAGTTTACCCTGAGGATGAGAATGAAATGAAGTACAATTAGTTTTAAATATTTGAGATTTTAAAAATAAGTTTTTTAATATATTAATATGTTGTGTTTTATTGGCCGTTTATATACGCTCGCACGCACGCACGTGTGTAGTTACTATTAATAAACTCTATTCTATTTGATTTCTTAAAAATCAAATTTAAAATGGAAAACTGAAAACATCCGGGTAAGATACCAATTATGCCGTGAATAACTCCTTTCTCTCCAATTTGTTGGGGAAATAATCATTCCGTAAACAAATAACGAAAAAACATTTTTTTCAAAAATAGTTCAAGATGTCGCAACCCCAACCCAAGCCGCAAGCATGTCCCGACGTATGTGGGTTTTGTCAGTCACCCGGCCAATCAAGCAAGCCCCGCAATCTCTTGAGGCCTACCAATACGAAGCGTCGGCATGTGTGCGACAATTGCCATGAGCACTTACAGAGCATGGATTGGTGTATGAGCCGGTTTGGCTGTAACAAGTTTCGTGTTCTCGCCCAAGATTCCTGGAACTGTGTTGAATGTGTCTTAAAAGGCGACCCATCAAAAGAGGACGAGTTCTTAGAATACGAATCCGGATTAGATTAAAAATCGCGATGCGTATAAATGTTTATTTTATTAATTAATTTCAATATTATTTTGTTGTATACGGTTTTAAGGCCTAATAAGTTTAAAATATTACTCAAAAAAGAATTACCGGGAGAAGGTTTCGATCCTCCGACCTTTGGGTTATGGGCCCAATACGCTTCCGCTGCGCCACCCCAGTATGAATAAGTAAAATAAGTTTGTGTATATAAAGAGCGAATTTCTATTATTACCACTAAGCGGCAAAAAATATTCAAGCGGCAAAAGATATTTTTGCGGGAGAAGGTTTCGATCCTCCGACCTTTGGGTTATGGGCCCAACACGCTGCCTCTGCGCCACCCCGCAATGAACAGTTACAATAAGTTTGTGTATATAAAGGACAAATTGTTAGGGCTATACGGGCCATCGGCAAGATTAAGTAGCTATTTGTAGATATTCGCTAGCCATATACACATAAAATATAAATAAATAAATTAAAATAAATTAAATTAGATTCATAACAACTTTGGATTTCTATACACAAAGTCAGCCGAAATTTTGTCCCACATTGTGAGCACGTCGACGACTCCAAAGTGGTTGTCGTACAGATACATCATAATAGTCTGGAAGGCGAATGGGGTCACACGAGCCTGCTTCACGAGCGATGACATTGGGACCAAATAAGACAAGCCCATATTGACTGATAACGACTTGATTCGTGCGGTTAGCCCTAGTCCAGAACAGTTGGGGCCACAGAAACGGCTTGATTGGTCAGTTGGTATGGCGACCATACAACCAGCACATAGTAGAAATTGCTCATCATCTGCTTCGGTTTGGTCTTCTCGTCCGAACAATATCGAATTAAAATTCCGGTTACAAATAACCTCTTGGGCGGCAATTGTAACATGCGTCGCCTCTTCATTGTAATCATCCGCGAACAAGTTTCTTGCTAACATTTCAGTAAAGTATATTGGGGAGTGGTTTTGGCAAATAATGAAATTTAATCAAGTTTGCAAAATTTTATTTTTTTGACGCCGGGGTTTGAGGCAGAAAATTTCCGAGAAATTTTCTTTGTGGTCAAACAGTAAAAACTGAAAAATATCTGTTTAAGATACCGAAAATAACTATAACGCTAAAAACTGAAAAATATCTGTTTAAGATACTGAAAATAACTATAATTATTATAACTTTAAAATGATATACACGTGTACGTAATGGTTGGATTCGTTTCTCTCTACTTTTAATAATCCAAAAAGGTCTTTGAATTCGTTTTCAAATTCAAACTTATGACTGTCTTTTTCAATTAAAAGTAGAGAGAAAAGGAAACGTAGCCGTTAAGTATTTGAATATACCGTTTAAGAAGTTATAGGGTATACCGTTTAAGACGGTATAGTGTATACCGTTAAGTATTTGAATATACCGTTTAAGAAGTTATAGTGTATACCGTTAAGTATTTGAATATACCGTTTAAGAAGTTATAGTGTATGTAAGTTATAATAATGTATCGTAATTGGCTACATATAGCTAGGGCGAGATATGGCCTATGTTTTGAGATACTAGTTACAAAATAATATAAGACCACATATAGCTAGGGCGAGATATGGCCTATGTTTTGAGATACTAGTTACAAAATAATATAAGAGATTTAAATTAATTTAAATAGTTTATCAGTTACAAAAACAGCTACGATGGTCTACACTAAGTGATGTGGCAATAGCTCGGCAATCTCGTCCTCTTCGTAGGCGGGGAACATTAGGTCACGCCCGGTGCGTTCAGACAGTTGCCTCAGGGTGGGGGCGTATCGATACACGAATCCGTTCTTGGGGTCGATACACTCAGGGATGAACAGCATGCTGTATTCCGCCAATTTGACTCTGTTTTTGGGATAACACAAATGATTCTGGGCGTACATGGGCGGCCGTTGCTTCGGGTTTAAACTCGGAATCCCTTGCGTTTCAACACACTCCCGGATTTGGTCTTCTGGAAAGATGGAGGTGCCGTCGCGAGTAAGATAGAATTTGCCAAAGAGACGAAACGACTCCGTTGTGTGTTTTGGCACCGAAAACACTTCATGTTTGACTTGCTCATTGAACGCACAATGATGGAACGGAGGCACCGCGACCAAACGGAGTTCGGAAGTGAGCGTAATGACGTCTTCGGAGGAACACTTGTCAAATCCAGAGTTGCCACTCGCACAGTATTGCGTACCAGTCACACAAGAAAAATAGATGGTTTTGTTACTCAAATTAGTGTATCCACCCAACACCATTCGCTCAACATGACCATTGACACGGTTGGAGTCATCCGCGGCAGTGTAGACCACAGAGCAGTCTCGGTGTAAGGATTCACTAAACCCATGGGTTCGGGCACAGAAGCCATCAAGCACGTTCTGAATAAACCATCCGTCTCCAAAGATAACTCGCAGTCGATTGGACACCACATGAAAGATTCGCCGTCGTAGCCCACGGATAAGCGGGTGATGAAATGAAGAAGAGTGCCCAAAGCGTCCAAAGGAACCCAGAGGCACTCCGCACAAGGTATTGAATTCGGGCATTTCATTTAAATACACATTCAGATCAAACGATTCAAAGACTTTCGCAGGAAGAGGCATCACTAGCACGCCATGTTCAAATAAACTAGAGTCAATCATATGGTCGTGGGGTGACATTGGCCGTTTGGTTTTGGGCACTTTGACAATCGGTTGTTTGGAAAGAGGCTTGTGTTTCATCAGAGATGATTTCTTAAGGGCGTTCTTCTTCTTAGTGAATGAGGCGGGGGTCTCCGAGTCAGAGTCGCATAGGTCAATTAGTTCCATATTAGTACTCATTTGCGTAAAAATGATTTTTTAAAGTTTTTCAATATTTTTTCGTTTTTTCGTTGTTATCTGTTCCGCGGGAAATTTCCGAGAAAATTTCTTTGTGGTCAAACAATAAAAACTGAAAATGACCGTTCAAGATACCACACATAACTATAAAGGTTGTGGTTAAAAGAGTTTATTTTTTTTTATTTTTTTTATTTATTTATTTATTTATTTCGACAAATTCATTTTTTAAAAACTTAATCATGACGACACTCGAGGAAACGTGCGGAAACCTACTGGTTACTCGACTCGTAAAGAATGGTAAGGGCCGAAGAACATTCGTGAAAACCAAACATGACAACTGCGTCATCAACCCGCTAAGCCAATCACAATTGAACGATTATGGAAATTTGCGTTCAATGATGAATAAAGCAACTAGGGAGGACGCACTCACGAGACGACTTTTGGCAGATTTCAACGCAAGAGTTGACCTCACTTGCTATGGAATGCCGCTAACGGTGATGCTTGAAAAAGGACGTACAAATATGTTTGTGGCCACTCTCATTTTCAAGCTATTGGCCCAGTGGACGGAACCAGTGGAAAGGGCTTTCCAAGAGGTGCTTGTTTTTAGAAAACGGCTTTTGCTAGAAAATAATTGAATTTATTACATTGTGTTTTTAATAAATGACTTATAATTTATACAAAATATATTTACTATATGCGATTATACATTAGCTATTTCTTACGCAATTTGACGACAACGTCCAGTATATCCAGCACACACGGCTAACATATTTTTAACTTATTAAGTATTTTAAATTTTTATTATAGTACTTATTTCTTACGCACTACAGAACATATAAAACTATTCATGTGCGACTCGCGAGCTCGCTTAAACATCGCACAACCAGCATAATCATGCTCTCAGTCCACCTTCATCTCCAAACGAGTCGCACACAATATCACATTCACCTCCTTGATGAAAATACGCTTCTGCTTCGCGTACTCGTCCACAGACATACGACTACGACAAAACGTAAACGCTAAGACGGAACCGTCTATCAGAATTAACTTCCGCAGAGTTGACAACAATGAACGCTTCTGCGTCATAATTTCACCACACGTATCGAAATACCAGCCTACACACTTATATTGACGCCACGATTGACCCTCCTCTTTGTACAACTTGTCGAACTTACCATCACCGAAATCAATACCCTCATGAACCGCAAAACCGGCAGACACGTGAGACTTCGCAACCATTTCATTCGACTCGTTCAATAAGATAGCCGACTGCTGAAAGCCCATCGAGATTAACGTGTTCGCAGTCTTTCGCTCCATGCCATCAAACGCACCCACAAAACTATCATCAAACGAAAAATTCGGAATTCGGTGGATCAACGACATTATCTTCACCGCAAACATTGAATTAATATAATTCTTGTTCTCGTTGTTCAAGAAACTTTTATTGGGATTTACTAACTCACTTGACGACTTCTTTGACTTTAAATCCTTCTTGGACTTCTGAGACTTCTTGGCCTTCAACTCCTTCCTCGCATTCTTGGCCTTCAACTCCTTCCTCGCATTCTTGACCTTCAACTCCTTCCTCGCATTCTTGGCCTTCAACTCCTTCCTCGCATTCCTCTCATTCTTGGCCTTCAGCTCCTTCCTCGCCTTCCTCGCCTTGAACACCTTGGTTGCCTGGGATTGAGCCTGTTTTGTCATTTTTATTTGGAGAAAATCAGAAATAATGATTTTCCCCCCTTTATTTTAAGTTTTCGGATTTTAGCAAACGGGATTCTCTCGGCGGGAATTTTCTCAGAATTTTTTTACTTTTGGGATTTCGGGTTTCTCTCCGTTCTTATTCAAAACTCTTTATTATGAACTTTTAAAAATGACTCCAGGATATGGCCTGTTATTTGAGGTATTTTACTAGCAGGGTGAATAGCTATAGCTATTAAGGTAGCTATAGCTATTAAGGTATGAGAGCTATTAAGGGAGGGTAGCTATAGCTATTAAGGAAGGGTAGCTATAGTTATTAAAGGAGGGTAGCTATAGCTATTAAGATATAGCTATTTAGGGAGGTAGCTATAGTTATTAAGGGAGGGTAGCTATTTAGGG
>Ga0194063_10002078_pt1 | contig 12663 bp, 10 predicted proteins | sample SepL3720m_MetaG_FD_155459 | JGI IMG/M metagenome (GOLD analysis project Ga0194063, IMG submission 155459) | Anoxic zone freshwater microbial communities from boreal shield lake in IISD Experimental Lakes Area, Ontario, Canada - Sep2016-L373-20m | ecosystem: Environmental > Aquatic > Freshwater... | reverse complement strand
GTTGGACCGCCCGTAGGTTCTTGGTACGCCGGTAAATCAATGACGCTTTCGTTCGACGCATCGAGTGGGTGCCGTAGGCAGACGGATCCAAACCAATTTGCTCGACCCATCCATCCAAAATCCGGGCATATTGCCGTGTTCCAAGATGAGGAGACTCATGAATTCGGCTGGGAAACAGATAGTCCTCGGATCGCAGGTTGGCTGATTTGATCCAGGCCGTCACAGCATCCTGGGTGGGCGCGGTGATTTCAAATTGCACTGGCCGTGACGTTTTCTGCTGCATGACGATGGCACGGGGCGCCACACGTTCGCCATGGCAGATGTCTCGGACCCGCAGTTTGACCAGATCACAGGCGCGCAGTTTGCTGTCCAGGCCCAAATCAAAGAGGGCTAGTTCCCGAGTCCGGTGCTCAAGTTGAAGCCGAACGCGGATGGCCCAGACTTCTTTAAGTTTGAACGGTGCCTTTTGCCCAACTAGTTTTCCTTTATTCCACGGCTCTGCCCGGGACTGCCTGGATGTACGTTCCATGATGAACTCCTAAGTAGTTAAGGGAGCTCAACTTTGCATCCGTTTGACGGCTCTAGGTGAATTCTGTCGACGACGTCGAAGTGGTTCAAAACCTCAGCCTTCCACCAGTTCGACCCTCTCGGATTTGAAATCCAGAAGGGTTCAGTCCGGCCAGACCGATCTGCAATAGATAGCGAATACGCAATCCTGAGCGAACAGCAGCCCCAAAGAAAATGCCATTGATCATGATGATGACCGTCCGCAGCATGGGCGCCCTTGATTGGCGCGCGCATGAGCGCGGTTGACGACGGGCTTGACCCTTTGACATTTGAAATGGCGAAGGGGTGATCTTGCCGCTAGGTGAAATTACCAGACCGTTAAATGCGCAATTCTGAACGAACAACAACCATCCTGGTAAGGCGCGGGGTACCGCCAATACAGGGACTCTTTGAGAGCATCAGAAGTCAGCGGTAGGAAGGGTAGGAATTCAATTCCTACCCTTTGATTGCACAAGAATCGCGCTGCGGCACGGCAATCACGGTGGCTCGAATTGCGAATACGTAATTCTTAACGTGATCAGTAATCTCGAGCGCCTGAAGAATGGTGACAGGGGTGTGAATTCAACTCACACCCATGGCGACATCAGAGATCGGCGTTAAAAGGGTCTGCGTACCGTGCAGACCCTTGAAATTGGACAAGACATTGGCGATGACCACGCTTCGCCTTTCACTGCCTGGAGTATTGGTCACGCTGGCAAATTGTCAGTTGCAGATTCACCAGATTTGAAATCCGTCAAAGTGCGTGGCATTCGTAAGGGTTGGCTCCAGCATGGGTGCCCGTATTGTGGGTACTCCTTGTGATCACCGCCGTTGACATTTACATCAAAGCAAAGCTTTCAATCACGCATTGTTCGCAGATAGAATACCGACGGTCGATTGCGTGAATGGCGGACTCGGGATTCGATTCGGTTACATCAACGACAAGACCGGGGAACAAACCGGGGAACAGCGACTCAGCCATTTAGCCAAAACCTAGCATTCATGCGGGTTCCAATCGATCATTCGTGCGATCTCATTCCAAATTTCTTCAATGAAATCAATGGTTTAGAGAAAACTGTCGCAGGCCCCACCTGCGAAAACAAGCGAAAAGGAGCGAATTGCTCCATTTTTGCGACAGTTGGGTCTGCACCCGGTTTCGCTTACGTGTTAGGTGGCTCGTACCCGGCTGCTTGCGCCCAATCGTTAAACAGGTCGCGGAGCTCTTCAGGGAGGTCAAGCACGAAGTCACTGTCTAGTGGGTATGCATCCTTCAGGAAGTAGCGGCAGGCATCGAGCAGCACTTGGCCCTGCCTGGCGTCTTTCGGCCTCTTTTGAGCATTTCGTTCAGGCTTCTTGGCCAACCACAACTTATGAACGGCCATCCACCGGGGGTCCGGAACATAGAGCGGGCAGGCTCTATGCCGTTGGGTTGCAACCACCACAAATGCCGCTTTTCCGCGCAACAGCCATTCTTGCTCCACCAACGAGACCATCGGCTCGAAGGCCTCCTCTTTGGGCAGGGGCGCTCGACTTGGCGCCGCCAACAACTCTACCTCGTAGCCTGCACTGTTAACTGCTTGATAAGGCTTCTTGGGGTTCAAACGGTAACTGGAGTCAATGGACTGCAGCACCGCCATCAGAGACTTGCGACCTTTTGCATCTGAGTCCGGGACCAGCATTGCAAGGGATACGGACGAGCCTCGGCACCAGGCCAAGTCAAAATCTTGGGTCGGCTCATTGCCCGCTGGAAACTTCACGCCACACAGAGTCTCATAGGCTGCAAAGGCATTGGTTCCAACAACAAGAAGGTCGTATCGAAGCAGCCCCGCAACATCCAACGCGCGCAGCAGTTCGCCCTGCTTGTCCTGCATCACCGGCAATCGAAGCGCTCGATACTGAAGTGCCCGCTGCTCTATGAGGGCGTCGGCCTCGGCAGCCCGTTTTTTGGCCAGCTCCTTTTCAGCGACGAACGAGTCGTAAATGGCCTCGGTCTCTGGCGAGCGCACGCCCTTGGTGGTAGCGCTGTCGTAGCCGCCTTTCTTTACTGCGAGATACTCAACATCGCCTTTGGGCTGCCAGAACATCGAGGTGGGCAGAGACGCCAAGGTCCGTCGTGCCTCATGCCATTGGTCGTAAGCCGCTTCGAGGTTGGCAATGATTTGGCCCGAATCGGACCGAAAAGGGATGAAATCAGACTTGAGGTATGCCATACGATATTGATTATAGGAACATTCCACCGACTACAAGCAATTTTGTCCATAGTCGGTGGAAAATCAGCAAATACAAGAGCGGTCCCGCGTCCACGACATCCTCGCGGACGGCCGGAATCCCCTCATTCCCTTAGGTCTGACAAAACCCGCTAAGACCCTACACTTAGCGGCCTTTCTTATCCCAGTTTGCTACAGATTTGCAGCACCGCGTTGCTGTGGTTCATGGTGTAAAAGTGCAGTCCTGGCGCACCACCGGCCAGCAGTTGCTGACACAGGTCCGTCACCACATCCAGACCGAAGGACTGGATGGATGCGCTGTCGTCACCAAAACTCTGCAGACGCAGGCGAATCCAGCGCGGAATCTCGGCGCCGCAGGCGTCTGAAAACCGCATCAACTGGGTTGAACTGGTGATCGGCATGATGCCCGGCACCACGGGAACATTCAAACCCAGCGCATCCACCTCTTCGACGAAGTGAAAGTAGGCGTCGGCGTTGTAGAAGTACTGCGTGATAGCGGAATTGGCGCCGGCCTTGACCTTGGTCGCGAAAGCCTGCAGGTCGCTCGCCGGCGATTTGGCCTGAGGATGCACTTCCGGGTAGGCAGCCACCTCGATGTGGAAATCGTCGCCTGACTGGTCCCGGATGAAGCTCACGAGATCACTGGCGTAGTGGAACTCGCCGCCGGTTCCGTAGCCACTGGGCAGGTCACCGCGCAGCGCAACCAGGCGCTTGACACCCATCTTCTTGAGCGTCAACAGTTGCGCCGCCACGGTGGCCCGGGTGGCGCCAATGCAGGACAGATGCGATGCCGCACTCTGACCTTCGGCAAGAATGTCGCGCACGGTGTTGAAGGTGCCATCCTGCGTCGAGCCGCCTGCGCCAAAAGTCACCGAACAGAATTCAGGCTTGAGGGCGTACAGCTGCTGGCGCGCCAGACGCAGCTTTTCCACACCCTCCGGGGTTTTTGGCGGAAAGAACTCAATACTCAAGTGCCTGGCTGCTTTGTCACTCATGATGGCTCCTGCTTTCGAGCAGCAATAAAGAATTCGCGGTTGCCGTCGCCCCCTTCAATGGGGGAGTCGAACCACGCCGTCACCGTCAGACCCAGCGCAGCGCAGGCATCGCGCAAGCGTTTTTCAATCAAGGGATAGAAGGCGGGATCCTTCACGACCCCGCCTTTGCCGACCTGCCCCGGCTGCAATTCGAACTGGGGTTTGACCAGGGTCAGCAAGGTGCCGTCAGGTTTGAGCAAAGGAACAATCGCTGGCAGCACCAGCGTTTGCGAAATGAAGGACAGGTCCGCAACGATCAGGTCAAACTCCGGCACGAACTCGGAGGCTTTCCCCTCTTCCACAGCAAACTGGCCCGCCAGCCCGGTACTGCGCTCGTAAGCCTCAACCAGGTCCGCCGCCATCAGTGAACGTGCATTGACATTTTCAATGCACAGCACGCGTGGATCCTCCCGCAAACGCGGATGCAACTGGGCGCTGCCGACGTCGACCCCCACCACCGACGCTGCGCCGTGTTGCAACAGACAGTCGGTAAAACCACCGGTGGACTGGCCTACGTCCAGACAGGCCAATCCCTTGACCGACAAGGTCAAGTGCTTAAGCGCTGCTTCCAGTTTGAGGCCGCCGCGCGAGACATAGCGTGCCTCCGAGTCGTCCAGCAGCCGCAACTCGGCGTCTGCTGGAATCTCGTCACCGTTCTTGCCAACCGTCTTCCACTGCTCTCCCTGCAGCCACTGCAAACCGCCGCCAATCAGGCGCTGCGCCTGAGACCGGCTGGCAGCGAGATGACGCGTTACGAGAAGTTGATCTGCACGCATTATTTGTATTTGTCATGCCGGACACGATCCGGCATCCATGGATTGCGGGTCAGGCCCGCAATGACAAAATTCCTTTCATCAATAGCGATACGTGTCGGCCTTGTACGGGCCGGCCTTGCTCACGCCAATGTAGGCGGCCTGCTCGTCGGTCAGTTCGCTCAGCATGGCACCGACCTTCTTCAGGTGCAGGCGCGCCACCTTCTCGTCGAGGTGCTTGGGCAGCACATAGACCTTGCCGACCTTGTATTCCTTGGGCTTGGTGAAGAGTTCGATCTGCGCAATGGTCTGGTTGGCAAAGCTGGAAGACATCACGAAGCTGGGGTGGCCGGTGCCGCAACCCAGGTTCACCAGACGGCCCTTGGCCAGCAGGATGATGCGCTTGGACGGCGTCTTGCCCTTGCCCGGGAAGATCACGTGATCGACCTGCGGCTTGATCTCTTCCCACTTGCATTTGTCTAGCGAGGCGACATCAATCTCGTTGTCAAAGTGGCCGATGTTGCAGACGATGGCCTGGTCCTTCATGGCCGCCATGTGCTTGTAGGTGATGACGTTCTTGTTGCCGGTGCAGGTCACGAAGATGTCGCACTTGTCGGCGGCATATTCCATGGTCACGACCTTGTAGCCTTCCATCGCCGCTTGCAAGGCGTTGATCGGATCGATCTCGGTCACCCAGACCTGGGCCGACAGCGCACGCAGGGCCTGGGCCGAGCCCTTGCCGACATCACCATAACCGGCAACGCAAGCCACCTTGCCAGCGATCATCACGTCAGTGGCGCGCTTGATGGCGTCCACCAGCGATTCACGGCAGCCGTACAGGTTGTCAAACTTGCTCTTGGTCACCGAATCGTTGACGTTGATGGCGCGCAGCTTCAGGCTGCCCTTGGCCGACATCTCGTTCAGGCGGTGCACGCCGGTCGTGGTTTCTTCCGTCACGCCGATGATGTGCTTCAGGCGCCGGCTGTACCAGGTCGGGTCCAGCTTTAGCTTGGCCTTGATGGCGTTGAAGAGGCAGATCTCTTCTTCGCTGCCGGGCTTGGCCAACAACTTGATGTCGGTCTCGGCGCGGGCACCGAGGTGCATCAGCAAGGTGGCATCACCGCCGTCGTCCAGAATCATGTTCGGGCCTTCGGTCTTGGAACCCTTGGGGCCGAATTCAAAAATACGGTGCGTGTAGTCCCAGTAGTCGACCAGGGTCTCGCCCTTGTAGGCAAACACCGGCGTGCCGGCTTCGACCAGCGCGGCAGCGGCGTGGTCCTGCGTCGAGAAGATGTTGCACGAAGCCCAGCGCACCTGCGCTCCCAGCGCCTGCAGGGTCTCGACCAGCACGCCGGTCTGAATCGTCATGTGCAAGGAACCGGTGATTCGCGCGCCCTTGAGCGGCTGCGACTTGGCGAATTCTTCGCGGATCGCCATCAGACCGGGCATTTCGGTTTGCGCAATATTGAGTTCCTTGCGGCCCCAGGCGGCCAGGCCCAGGTCGGCAATCACGTGATCTTGGTTCTTGACAGTTTTCGATGCGGCGCTCATGGTTTACTCCAAAGTTAAATTTGAAAGACCACTGCCTGCACGCAAATCGAGGGGAGGGACTCACCTCACAGAACAGTGGGTGAGCGCGGTTGATAAGTCCGAGCCTCGTTCAACAAATGTGAACTGCAACGCTCCTCGGATGGCGCATTATACGAACAAGGCGAGCGATGCGCTGGGCCCCTTAGAATCCTTGGCCTGACTCCCGTCTGATCTGCATCGGAATTTATCTGTGTCTTTTGCCAACGAAACCCGCCGCCGCCGCACTTTTGCCATCATCTCGCACCCAGACGCGGGCAAGACCACGCTGACGGAAAAGCTGCTGCTGTTCTCGGGCGCGATCCAGATCGCCGGTTCCGTCAAGGCGCGCAAGGCGACGCGCCACGCCACCAGCGACTGGATGGAAATCGAGAAGCAGCGCGGCATCTCGGTGGCTTCCAGCGTCATGCAGATGCTGTACCGCGACCATGTGATCAACCTGCTCGACACGCCCGGTCACAAGGATTTTTCGGAAGACACGTATCGTGTGCTGACTGCCGTCGACTCCGCCCTGATGGTGATCGACGCCGCCAATGGTGTGGAAGCGCAGACCCGGCGCCTGATCGAAGTCTGCCGCCAGCGCAACACGCCCATCATCACCTTCGTCAACAAGATGGACCGCGAAGTGCGCGAACCGCTCGACATCCTCGACGAGATTGAGCGGGAACTCGGCATGCCCTGCGTGCCCATGACCTGGCCAGTCGGCCAGGGCAAGACCTTCGGCGGCATCGTGAATCTGCGCACCCAGGTGATGACGGTGTTTGAGTCCGGCAGCGAACGCCTGCCGCAGGACTTCGACGCCATGCCCCTGTCGAATCCACAGGCCTTGATCAAACGCTTTGGCCACGAGTTTGAAACCGCCATGGAAAGCATGGAGCTGGCCACCGGTGCCTCACCCAACTGGGACCGCGAGGTCTTTCTGGCCGGCAGGCAGACCCCCGTCTTCTTTGGGTCTGGCGTCAACAATTTTGGTGTGATGGAAGTGCTGGAGGCGCTGGTTGATCTGGCGCCCTCGCCAGGACCACGCACCAGTTCGCTTGTCGTCAACAAGCAGCCGGTGATTCAGGTCATGCAGCCCGAGGACGAAGCCTTCTCGGGTGTCGTGTTCAAAGTGCAGGCCAACATGGACGCGAATCACCGTGACCGCATTGCCTTCGTGCGCATGGCTTCGGGCAAGTACACGCCGGGCATGAAGCTCAAGGTCATGCGCACTGCAAAAGAACTGCGGCCAACCAGCGTTGTCACCTTCATGAGCCAAAGACGGGAGGCGGTGAACGAGGCCTATGCCGGCGACATCGTTGGCTTTACGACGCACGGCGGCGTGCAGCTCGGCGACACCATCACCGATGGCACGGTCAATCTTCAGTTCACTGGCCTGCCCTTCTTTGCGCCAGAACTGTTCACCACCGTGGTGCTGAAAAATCCATTGCGCACCAAGCAACTGCAGCAGGGTCTGGCGCAGCTTGGCGAAGAAGGCGCGATCCAGGTGTTCCGGCCCGAAGTCGGCGGCAATATGCTGCTCGGCGCTGTCGGCCAGTTGCAGTTCGAAGTGGTGCAGCACCGCCTGAAAGGTGAGTACGACGCCGACATCCGGCTTGAGGGTAGCCAGTACACCGGCGCACGCTGGATCACGGCCGATACGCCTGCCGAGCTGAAGGCCTTTTGCGATGCCTACCCGATGCGCATGGCGCGCGACGCCGCCAACACGCTTGCCTTCCTGTGCACCTCACCGTACGACGTGCGGCTAGCACAAGAGCGTTTCCCAAAAATTCACTTCCACCCCTTGCGTGAACACGCCGGGCTGGCACTGCAGAGCGCGGGTTGAGCGATGAGCCTGCGTCCTCTGTCCGAGCTGCCCAGCACTGTGGCTTCGGGCATGCACACGGTCTTCAGTGACATCGACGACACGCTCACCACGGAAGGCCAGCTCACACCGCCCGCCTACGCCGCGCTGGACGATCTGCGCCGCGCCGGTCTGCGCGTGATCCTGATCACCGGCCGACCAGCAGGCTGGTGCGACCACATCGCGCGCATGTGGCCGGTCGATGCCGTGATTGGCGAGAACGGCGCCTTCTACTACTGGCACGACCACGCGGCGCACAAGCTGAAACACCGTCATCTGCTGGGCGAAGCCGAGCGCGCCGCCAACACCAACAAACTGGCTGCCGTGCGCGAGACCATCCTGCAAGAGGTGCCAGGTTGCGCCGTCGCCTCGGACCAGTTCTGCCGCCTCTACGACCTCGCCATCGACTTCTGTGAGGACGTGCCGGCCTTGCCGCAAAGCGCCGTGGACCGCATCGTGACTTTGATGGAAGGGGCAGGCATGACGGCCAAGGTCAGCTCCATTCACGTCAACGGCTGGTTCGGCGAGTACGACAAGCTCAGCATGGCGCATTTGCTGATGCGTGAGCGCTACGGTCTGGAACTGGCTCAGGAGCGCGAGCGCTGCATGTTTGCCGGTGATTCACCGAACGACGCACCCATGTTTTCCTACCTGCCGCACGCGGTCGGTGTGGCCAATGTGATGGATTTTGCGCAGCGCATGAAGGCACTGCCGGCCTATGTGACATCATCGCGTGGTGGTGCCGGCTTTGCTGAATTGGCACAAGCGCTGATCAGCGCGAAAATGGATGCAGGCTTGTCATTGCGGGCGTGACCCGCAATCCAGTGTGCCCGTAGCACTGGATCCCGGGTCCCCCGGACCTGATCCGGGGACGGGATGACAAACTGGACGTCCTGGATGACAAACCTCTTGCTCCCCAACACGAAAGAAAACCCATGTTCTTCGCTACCGACCTCAGTGCCGTCAGTCATGGCATCCAGCTTGCCGTGGCGCCGGTTTTCGTTCTGACTGCGGTCTCCGCCATGATAGGCACCGTCGCCGGCCGGCTCGGGCGCATCATTGACCGTGCCCGTGTCGTGGAAGAGCGGATCGACGCGGCACCGACAACCGATCCGATGACCGCCGCCTTCAAGGAACTCGCCGGGCTGCGTCAGCGTGGACGCCTGGCCAACCTGTGTATCGCCCTGCTGACCTTCTGCGCCATCTTTATCGGGCTGACCATCGTCGCGCTATTTCTCGGCGAGACCACCGAACTGCAGATCTTCCGCGTTGCAACGCTGTTCTTTCTAACCGGTGTGGTCTGCTTTCTGCTGGCCCTGCTGTGCTTTCTGACCGAAACCCTGCTGGCAACCCGGATTCTGAATTTCGGCCGTTCCAGAAGCTCCTGAACCGTCAGGGCGCCTTGGCCAAACCCAGTTTGTCGACCAGCGCCTTCTCTTGGGCGAACGTCTCGGCGGCAAACTTGCTGTAGGTCGCTGAGCTCATGTACATCGGTACCATGTCGTAGCGTGCCAGCGCAGCCTTGTAGGCGTCCTGCTCCAGCACCTGCTTGAAAGCGTCATGCAGGCGCTTGACCACATCCGCCGGCGTACCCCTGGGTGCGCCAATACCGAAGGGCGAGTTCTGCACCAGATCCAGACCCAACTCCTTGAGCGTGGGTGCCTCCGGGAACTTGGTCAAACGCTCGGCACCCCAGGTATTGAGCACGCGCAACTTGCCCGATTCGACCAGGGGAGCAAATCCGGTCGAGTCAGCCGCCGACATGATGTGACCGCCCATCAAGGCCTGCATCAGATCGGCGCTGCCCTTGTAAGGCACATGCAGCAATTGCAGGCCCAGCTTCTGTGCAATCAGCTCCATCGTCAGGTGGGGACTGGTCAGCGTGCCGGTGGAGCCGAAGGTCAGCTTGCCAGGGTTGGCCTTGGCCCAACCCACATAGTGTGTCCAGGTCTTGAGTGCTGAATCGGCTGGCACCACCAGCCCGAACGCGTAGCCGGTGACATTGAGTACATAGCTGATGTCTTTCACCGGATCCCAGTTGATCTTGGTGGTGTAGGGCAGGCGAAACACGCCCAGCGGAATCTGCGCCAGCGTGTAACCGTCGGCAGCCGAGGTTTGCAGGGTCTGCGCCGGCAGCGTGCCGCCGGCCCCCGGCTTGTTGTCGATGATGACCGGTTGGCCGAGGATTTTGGAGGCGCCATCAGCCAGCGAGCGCATCGTGATATCGGTCGGGCCGCCGGCGGGAAATGCGATGATGAGCCGGATCGGTTTGGCCGGGAAGCTTTGGGCGTAGCTGCTTAATGCACTGGTAGCCAGGGCTGCACCCGCAAGTTGGACAAGTTGACGACGTTTCATGAATATTGCTCCCGCATGAGTGACTGATGCCACCGATTGGACATGCCGCAGAAAACAAAAACAAGTGGCAATACCCTGCGATCTGTCACCCCCGCTACAGCCGCGAGCGGACACCAGCCTAAGCCTGTTGCTGCTCGAAACCTGCCAGCACATTGACCGCGTTGACACCCACCTCAGCCACCGCGTAGCCTCCCTCGAACACAAACACCGTGGGTAAGCCGGCCGCTGCAATGTCGGCCCCAACGCGCAGATAGTCGTCGCTTTGCAACTTGAAGCCCGCCACCGGGTCGCCATCGAAGGTGTCCAGCCCCAATGACACCACCAGCGCATCGACCTTGAAGCGCGTAACAATCTGCAGCGCCTGCCGCAAAGCCTCGCGCCAGACCAAAAAATCGGTGCCACGCGCTAGCGGCAAATTGCAATTGCAGCCCAGACCGACACCTGCTCCGCATTCGTCCGCATAGCCCAGGTAGAACGGATACTCGGTATGCGGGTCGCCGTGAATGCTGGTGAAGAGCACGTCCGGTCGCGAATAGAAGATAGCCTGCGTGCCGTTGCCGTGGTGGTAATCAATGTCAAGCACCGCCACTCGCGCCGCGCCCTGATCGCGCAGATGTTGCGCAGCCAGCGCGGCATGGTTCAGAAAGCAGTAACCGCCAAAGAAGTCTGGGCCGGCGTGGTGGCCGGGCGGGCGCGTCAGCGCAAAGGCGGCGCGCGCACCGTCTGCCACCAACTGCGCCGCGCTCAGCGCGCAATCGGCGCCGGAGCGCGCTGCCTTCCATGTACCCGCCATCAAGGGTGTGCCCGCATCGAACGAAAACAAACCCATGCGCGCAGAGAAGTTGGCCGGCAGCACATCGCTGCGAAAACCTCGGACCGGCCACAGCGACGGCAAGGCATCGCGCGCCGCATTCGCCGGGTCCAGCGCCACCCACTCGTCCCAGGCATGGGCCAGAAAGTCGAGATAACGCGGCGTGTGGATGGCCTGCAAGACCCTGTCGTCAAATACGGTGGGCTGGCGCACCGGACCCAGCTGACGCCGCTCGACTTCGGCCAGCACATGCTCAACGCGCGCCGGCACCTCAAAGCATGGCACCAACTGGCCTCGAAACATTTCGAGCTTGCCTTGGTGCAGGGTGTGCAGATGGTTGTGGAAGGTGATCATCGCCCGCCCCCTGCGTCAAATCCGTGCCAGCACATGCCGCAATGCGACTCCGGTATGCGTGCCCAGCACCACCACGTTCTCGGGCGTGGCCGCAGCAACAACGCGGCCACCTGCCTTGCCGCCATCCGGACCGAGGTCGATCACCCAGTCAGCTTCGGCGATCACGTCCAGATCGTGCTCGATCACCACCACGCTATGACCACCATCGACCAGGCGGTGCAGCACCTTGATCAGCTTCTCGACGTCGGCCATGTGCAGACCCACGGTTGGTTCATCCAGCACGTACAGGGTGTGCGGCGCCTTTTGACCACGGCGCGTGATGTCGTCGCGCACCTTGCTGAGCTCGGTCACCAGCTTGATGCGTTGCGCCTCACCACCGCTCAGCGTGGGCGAGGGCTGACCCAGCGTCAGGTAACCCAGTCCGACGTCCTTGAGCAACTGCAACGGGTGGCTGATGTTGGGCATGGCAGCAAAGAAATCGACCGCCTCGTCCACCTCCATCTGCAGCACGTCGCCGATGTTCCGACCGCGCCAGCTGACGGCCAGCGTCTCCGGGTTGAAGCGCGCGCCCTTGCAGGTTTCGCACAGCACCTTCACATCCGGCAGAAAACTCATGGCGATGGTGCGTATGCCCTGCCCTTCGCAACCGGCGCAGCGGCCTTCACCGGTGTTGAAACTGAAGCGGTTGGCCGCATAACCGCGCGCCTTGGCTTCCAGCGTGTCGGCAAACAGCTTGCGGATGATGTCCCAGAAGCCGATGTAAGTCGCCGGGCAGCTACGCGGCGTCTTGCCGATGGGTGTCTGATCGACTTCAAGTACGCGGTCTATGCTCTCGAAGCCGCTGACCGCCTCGCAACCGGTCCACGCAATTTGCTCCCCCGCCGCCAGCGCATCGCGCCCTGCCTTGGTACTGCGCTTCTGCACGGCCGTCTGCACGTTGGCCAGCAGCACGTCGCGCGCCAGCGTCGATTTACCGGAGCCCGAGACGCCCGTGACAGCGACCAGGCGGCTTAATGGAATATGCGTTGTGATGGCTTGCAGGTTGTGCAGGCTTGCATTCGTGACGGTCAGCCCCTTCTGCACCTCGGGAACCATCCGGCGCGGCTGCAGGGGATGCTTCATCGCATGCAGCAGATAGCGCCCGGTTTGCGAG
>Ga0194063_10002077_pt1 | contig 12665 bp, 11 predicted proteins | sample SepL3720m_MetaG_FD_155459 | JGI IMG/M metagenome (GOLD analysis project Ga0194063, IMG submission 155459) | Anoxic zone freshwater microbial communities from boreal shield lake in IISD Experimental Lakes Area, Ontario, Canada - Sep2016-L373-20m | ecosystem: Environmental > Aquatic > Freshwater... | reverse complement strand
GGACCGCCCGAGCCAGCAGGCAGGGATCGTCGCCTTGGCTGCCCTGATGCGCTTGCGCCAGATCTGCATCGCTCCCTCGATGCTCTCCGATCAGTTCGACAAAGGCTCACCGAAAATCGAATTTCTCATCGAGCAATTGACTGAGCTTGCCGACGAAGGCCATGCCGCCCTGGTTTTCTCTCAATTTCTCAAAGCGCTCGATTTAACCGCGGCCGCCCTTGAAGCGGCCGGGCTGCCATTCCTGCGGATGGACGGATCGACCCCCTCCGCCGAACGCAAAAAGCTCGTCCAGAGCTTCCAGTCCGGCAGTTCGCCCGGCATCTTTCTGATCAGCCTAAAAACCGGCGGTACCGGGCTCAACCTCACCCGCGCCAGCTACGTCTACCACCTCGACCCCTGGTGGAATCCAGCCGTTGAAAATCAGGCCAGCGACCGGGTCCATCGCATCGGCCAAAAGCGCAGCGTCTTTGTCCACCGCCTGATCATGCGACATACGGTCGAAGAAAAAATGATGACTCTCAAACAGAAGAAGCAGGCGCTCTTCAACTCCGTTCTCGAAAAGAGCGGAACGATCACGCCAGATGGTGCGGCTTCATTAACTGCTTCTGACTTTAAGTTCCTCATTGATGGTTAGCCGTAAACCGGACGAAACTTCGGCCTCATTCACCTTTATGGGGACAGGAGAACCCTCTGGAGTTGTCGCTGGACAGGCAAGTAGCGAACCGCCAACGTGATTGCTGTGTTCCGCTTCATCCACACTGCCGACCTCCACCTCGACAGCCCCCTTTGCGGCCTTAAGGCCCGCGAGGGCGCTCCCGCCGATGAACTCCGTGGCGCGAGCCGGCGAGCTTTGGACAACCTGATCGATCTCGCAAAATCCGAAGGCGTCGATTTCGTGGTGATCGCAGGGGACATCTACGACAGGGACTGGAAGGACTACAGCACTGGTTTGTTTTTCAGATTGCGAATGACGAGGCTCCAAGAGGCAGGGATCCAGGTATTCATGATCGCTGGCAATCACGATGCTGCTTCGATCATTTCTAGGAAGGTAGATCTGCCAGCCAACGTTAAAAGATTCTCCAGTCGAGAGGCGGAAACATTTCAGCCGGAGGCCTGGCCGGTGGCGATCCATGGGATGAGCTTCCCAGACCGGGCGGTCGATGAAAATCTGATCCCCCTATATCCGGCACCAGTGGCGGGCAAATTCAACATCGGCATCCTCCACACGAGTCTGGCTGGCAATGCAGAACACGATACGTATGCCCCCTGCACCGTGGAGGAGCTTACCAAGAAAGGGTACGACTACTGGGCTCTCGGTCACATTCACCAACCAGCGGTGATTCGAGAGAGCCCTTGGGTGGTCTATCCGGGAATTCTCCAAGGACGCCACGCCAAGGAATGCGGGGAACGCGGCTGCCGTGTCATCACTGTGAATGACGAGCTGGAGGTCGAGGGCTGCGAATGGCACACTCTTGACGTGGCTCGTTGGGCGGCGTTGAAAGTCGATGTCGCAGGCATTGATACCATGGATGAATTGATCAGGATGACTCGCACATGTCTGGGCGCAGCTTTGGAGCAGGCTGGCGAGCGTCTGCTTGCAGCACGGGTCACATTCCACGGCACCACTCCCCTTCATGGACATCTCTGCAGCCGACCCGACCGCCTCGATGCGCAAGTGGAGGCCTGCGCGCAAGATTTCGGCGAGGGACGGATATGGATTGAGCGGATAAAAGTGGAAACCCGTCCGGTTGTCAGCCTTCAGGCCCTTGCCTCACGCGATGCCCTGACCAAGGTGGTGGTCGAGGCTTTGGACGAGTCCCGCGCCGAGCGCGGGGATCTTCCATCTGAAGTTCTTACGATGTTGGATGTTCTGCCGGGCAATTTGTCGGAATCGATAAGGAGTGCTTGGGAGGGAAAAGGTCGCGCTACACTTATGGACGACGCCTGTTCCATGATCTTGGACCGCCTCACGGAGAAAGGAGCCGAATCGTGAGATTCAACAAAATCCGCATTCCCGCCTACGGCCCATTCACCGGCCTGGAGATCGCCCTTCCGAAGGAGGGCGGAGATTTTCACCTTTTCCATGGCCCCAACGAGGCAGGCAAGAGCTCGCTGCTGCGCAGTCTTCGCGCATTGCTCTTCGGCATTCACCCTCAGACCCAAGACGATTTCCTTCACGACTTCACCCAGATGAGGATCGGTGCCGAACTGGAGAAATCGGATGGAACGACACGATTTTTTCAGCGGCGCAAAGGAAATAAGAACACGCTTCTAGACAGCCAGGCCGCCGCCATCCCTGAAGGGGAGCTTGGCGGATTCCTTGGTGGAGTCGATGAATCCTACTTTGATAGCATGTTTGGCCTCGGATCGACTGAGCTGCGCCAAGGGGCTGATTCTCTTCTTCGCGGCGAAGGTCGTCTCGGCGAAGCTCTATTCTCCGCCAGTCTTGGCGGAACCCCGGTGGACAAGGTGATCGCGAGTCTGGAAAAGGAAGCAGGCGAGCTGTTCCGCGGCCGGGCCGGCTCAAGGATCCGCCAGGGAAAGAAGGAGCTCGACGATCACAAGAAAGCCTCCAAAGACTCGATCATCAAGGTTGCCGAGTGGGAAGAGGTACAGGCAGCAATCGCGCAGCTCACCGGAAAGCGGGCAAAGTTGCTCGCCGAAAGGCAGTCTCTGGCCTCTCGCAAGAGCTGGCTGGAGCGTTGCCTGGACGCATTGCCTGTGGTGAGCCAGCTACGTGAGAGCCAGAGGCAACAAGCTCAACTCCCCTCGATGCCGGATTTAAGTGATAGGTTTGGCGAGGAAATCCGCGAAGCCCGAAGAATCTGGCTTGCAGCGAGAGATCGAATCGAACCGTTGAAGAACCATCTCGCCGCCCTCCTATCAAAATCAAAGGCCTGCGAACTTGCTCCTGACGTGCTTGCCCTCCAATCAGAAATCGAGGCCCTCCACGCCGGGGCAGGAGTCTTTCGCGCGCAAAAACAGAGTCTTGCGGATAAAAAAGCCGAAGCCGAGCTAAGACGGCTTCAGATCGAGGCAACTTGTCAGGAGCTCGAAATCTCAACCCCTCTTGCCAAGTTGGAAAGCCACCGGATTTCCCAGGTGAAGTTTGTGGAAGCGCAAAGAAAAGCCGTGAATCTGACAACGGCCAAAACTGAGCTCAAATCGGCAGAGACGAGCGTCCAGGCGCTTGAAAAGGAAATCGAGGGACTCAAAAAACAACATACCGCGGCCGCCACCAACGACATCACTGCAATCGAGCAGGTCATCGCTAGAACAAAAGGACTGGAAGAAACCGCGGGTGGATTGGAGGGGCGCACTTTTGCGCTCGGCACCCTTAGACGCCAAATGGAGGACCTTCGATCTCAGCTATCAGGTTGCCAATCTGAACTGGAGCAGATTCCGGCGTTAGAAGTTCTTTTGAATGCCACGATAGAGCGGTTCCGTGACGATTTCGATGAGCTGACTCGCAAGGAAAAGGATCTTGAAACACGGCAATCGGAAGAACGGTTGAAGGCGGACAATGCGCAAACGGAGATGGATCGTTTTTCACGACAACGGGAGCTTCCACGTCTTGAGGATCTCACTGCCGCAAGGCAACATCGCGAACGGGGTTGGAATCTCGTTCTCAAGGAGTGGAAGGGTGGTGCGGCCGACGAGGAGCTTGTCGAAGGAGTTCCGCTGGAGGATGCCTATCCAAAGGCAGTCGCGGCTGCGGACTCTGTGGCTGACCGTTTGCGCACGGATGCCGAAGCCGTCGCCCAGATGGAAGAGAAGCGCGTCCAATTGGTACTCGCTGAAAATGCTCTAACTGCCCTGCGGGCAAAAATGAAGGACCTGACGAGCGATCGTGCGGCGCTTCAAACAAAGTGGGTAAAAGCCTGGAAAGCGGCAGGCGTTGATCCATTGCCCCCCCGCGAGATGTTTGAGTGGCGTGTCAAATGGGAGGATCTGAGGCGCGCGTGGACCCAGTGGAGCTCGGATACGGATAAGCTTGCGAATGATGAGTCTGCCGTAAGAAAAGCAGAGAGCGATCTCGCGAAGACGCTCGCGATTCAAGAGGGTTCTCTTCCCGCCCTTCTGACCGAGGCGCGGGATAGAGTTGCGAAATACAACCAGTCTGTTGGAGCAGAACGTGCGGTTCGCACCCAGATCTCGAAAAGGGAAAAAGAGTTGTTGATTATCCGCGATGCATTGCCGCTTTTGCAGAATGGCAGGGACGATGCCCTCTCTGCGTGGGAGACATTCCTCACACAGTTTTCACTGCCTGAGTCCCTGCCTGCCGAAGACTCCATCGAGCTGCTGCGCTCCCGAAGGGCGATGTTCGTTGAATACGATCAATGGCAGGCGCTATCGCAAACGTGTCTGGATCTGAGCGCGAACATTTTCACCTACGAGTCCGAGGTCGCCCGACTGACCGGCTTTTTGAAAATGGAATCGCATGGCGCAGGGAAAGATGAAGCGCTTCTTTGGAAATCGCTCGAAAGTGCAAGGGCCGCACAGACGATGCATGGGGAACTTCAACGCCGCATTCAAGAGACGGAAGACAACCTGTCGGAAACCGGGCACCAGCTCACGCAGTCGAAGGCGGCACTTGATGCGATGCTTCAGGTCGCATCGATTCCGGATGAAGGGAAAATGGATGCGTTTCTGAATCACTTTGAAGAGAAAAGAAGACTAGACGGCCGTTTGCAAACCCTGCGTGATTCGTTGGCTGGGGCAGCCAGGGGTGACACCATAGAGGCATTTATTGAAGCGGTGGAGAAAGAGAACGAGTTGGAGGACTCGCTCGCGGCAATCGATGGGAAGCTCACGGAACTGGACTCCGGGATTGAGGCAATCCGCAACGAATTGCAGGAATTTACGAATAAGCAGAAAGAGATGGAAAAGGCCTCCGACAAATCTGCCAGCGAGGCACAGCTCGCCGAGCTTGCTTCCTCCCGCATCGAACAAGATAGCGAGCGATTCGTTCGCCTGCGATTGGGGATCACTTTGCTGAAAAGCCGGATCGATCGGTTCCGTGAACAAAACCAAGGCCCGTTCATGGAAAAGGCGAGCCGTTGGTTTGCCGAGATCACGGGCTCCGCATTCTCGGGAATTACCACGAGCTACGACGATGGGGACAGGCCCGTGATTGCTGGGCAGAGGTCCGGCGACAGCTCCGGGCGAACCGTTCCCATCGGGGGAATGAGCGAAGGAACGCGGGATCAGCTTTACCTGGGCTTCGCCTCGCCGGCCTCGAACTGCACCTCGCAGATCACGAGCCGATGCCGCTGATTCTCGACGACCTGCTGGTTCATTTTGACGACGAACGGACGTTGCGAGCTTTAGCCGCTCTTCGGGATTTTGGCCAACATTCACAGGTGCTGCTCTTTACCCACCATGCCCACTTGGTGGCTTTGGCGGAGAGCCAATGGGGAAAGGATGGATTTCATATCCATCCGCTTTCGCGAGCGAAATGCTTTTCTGAAAAATGACATTTCTCATCATTGAGGAGATGATTTCAACGATTAGCCGACAAATCCCACATAATTGACCCTACAATAAATGTCGGCTGATGCGTGAGTTGCACTAATATTTTGTGTTGGGCTTTCAATAACCAATATGGAATATCCAGAGAATCAATGTGATAGTGAACCCAATAGTGGATGAGAAATATTTTCACACTTCCTAACATTTCCACTTGACCAACCGCGACTGCAAAGTATAGGTTCACTCATCTTCAATGAAAACGAGCGCACATTACCAACCGATAACGAATACCGACTGCCGTCGGAGTCGTGCGCTCTCGCCCGCGTGGTTTATTACACTCGGTATGGTCGAAGCCACAGGCTTAACGGAGGCCCGGACCTCGTAGAATATTTCACAGAAACATTCGACGAACCCGGCCTCAAACGAGACCGGGTTTTTTGTTTTCCCAGACGAAACAGACAACCAACAGTCACTCAAAATACGATTTTCTAAACAAGACATAGAACGAAAAAGGACCGACGCCAGTTAGAGCTGACGCCGGTCCCGAGGCGGACCTTGCAGGGTCCTAGTGCCGGCGGCAAACATGCCGCAACTAAGACTCCCTGTCAAGCCGCCTCTCGCTCACCGAGAGGCCATAAGGCGAGCCGGAATCGCCACAAACGTCCGCCGTGAAATCCAGCGGGTGCAGCCCTTTATTGGGTTGCGATGGTGTGTGTTCTTTATGCGTTCGCCGGGAAGCGGGCCGTTAAACTAATAACGGCCTCCTACCTGGCACGGTGCGGGCTAACACCCGCTCCAAACGCGCTCAATTCGTGCCGCAGGTTACTTGTGCCTGCGGCACGCCATTTTCAATCGCAGGAAGGATTGGCGTCCTGTCGGGCCTCATAAGCCTGGCTCGCGTGGTTCGATTCCACGTCCTGCTACCATTTCAACTAGATACGGAGGGCACCAGCTTGTGCGGCAGAGTCTCCAAAACTCAGCATGCTCGGGGCAGCACCGAGTCTCCGTGCCATTATCTAACCAGAGATGGAGTTCGTAGTGTATCAGTTAGCATTGCAGGCTGTGAACCTGCCGGAGCGGGTGCAAACCCCGTCGAACTCCCCATCTCCTTTTCAATGGGCTGCTAGATTAGTCAGTAAATCAGCCGGTTTGCACCCGGCAGTGCGGGGAGCAAAGCCCCGGCGGTCCACCATTTTCAATTCCCTGTGTAGCCCAATTTAGTAGAGGCACTACGTCGAGAACGTAGCCAGTGCGGGTGCGAGCCCTGCCACAGGGACCAAGTTTCCGAAAAGGACTCGAAGCCACAGCAGACCGGCACCCGGCTTTTAATCGGGTATGGTGAGGTTGCAACTACCTCCGGGTCCACTTCCTTTTCCGATGCCCATGAAGACGAAGCAGTCGAGTCGCATCCCTCTCAAGGATGAGCAAGCCGGTGCGAGTCCGGTCATGGGTGCCAAGCTTAGAGCCCTGCGTGGTGGAACAGCAGACACGCTGGTCTTAGGAACCAGTGCCGAAAGGCGTGCGGGTGCAACTCCTGCCGCAGGGACCATTTTAATCGGGATCATCGTCCAACCAGGACACCGCGCCTTACTCGCGGAAATCAAGGTGAAAGCCCTTGTGATCCATCCAATCTCAAGAGGACGTGAGTAACAACAGCATGTTTGCCTGCCTGTCGAGCAGGATCGAGCGGGGGCAGCACCCGTCGCGTCCGCCAGTTTCTACTAGCGTGGGATAATAGTAGTCCATCCGCCTGTTAAGCGGAACGGTGATGGTGCGAGTCCATCCGCTAGTGCCAGTTTCAACTCCGCGTGGTGTAACAGATCGCACGCCGCTCTCCTAAAGCGGCTGTGCAGGTGCAATTCCTGCCGTGGAGACCATAAATCAAAAAGGATCCGAAGCCACAGCAGACCGGCACCCACTCTTAATCGGGCAAGGTGAGGTTGCAACTACCTCCGGATCCACTTTCCTTTCAATGCCCGTGAAGACGAAGGAGTCGAGTCGCATCCCTTTCAAGGATGAGCAAGCCGGTGCGAGTCCGGTCACGGGTGCCAGTTTCATCGAGCACGAGGAAGATAGAAATCCGCCTGATTTGGGATCAGGATATACCCGGAGCGTAACCGGGGAGCTCGACCAATTTCCCAAAAGCGCCAGTGATGTTTAACAGTCAAGCATGCCGCTCTTCCAAAGCGGTCGTCAGGGTGCAACTCCCTGTTGGCGTACCATTCCGTTTGTCCCCGTGGCTCGAAGAGATCAGGCATCCGACTTCTAATCGGACCGATGCAGGTGCAAATCCTGCCGGGGACGCTTTTCTTTAAATGCAGCGCAAGCTAAAGACTCGAAGCGGCTGTTTGCAAAACAGCTCTTACCCGGTGGGAGTCCGGGGCGCTGCTCCAATTTCTCTCCGCGTGATGTAACAGATAACATGCGACGCTTCGAACGTCGTCATCAGGGTGCAATTCCTTGCGTGGAGACCATTTTCTTTATGGAAGCCGAACCGGACGAGCGAGCCGGGACTCATTGCTAATGAGATCGGGCCGGGACAACCGGCCTGGGGAGCATGCCCTCCGACTTCCGCCATTTTTGCCGTGCAAGCATAGAAAGCGATGTCGCCGATTCGTAATCGGCAGAGCGGGGCGCAAGTCCCCGGCGCGGCTCCACCTTCTCGCTCCGTAGTTCAAATAGCGGAACGCCGGTCTCATAAGCCGGATGTTGCAGGTGCAATTCCTGCCGGAGCGACCATCTTGCCCCCTCGTGGCCGGAATGAGCAGACGCGGCGGACTTAAAATCCGCTGCAGCGACAAGCTGCGTGCAGGTGCAAGTCCTGCCGGGGGGACTTCTTTTGGATTGTGAACCGGACGAGCGAACCGGCGCTCTTTGGAAAAGAGTTGGGACCAGGCGTCTGCCTGCGTCTGGGGAGCATGTCCTCCGCAATCCGCCACTTTTTCCATGGAAGACGAACCGGGCAAGCGGACCGGGACCGCCTTGAAAACGGATCGGGCCGGGAAACCGGCCTGGGGTGCAAGCCCTCCGTCTTCCGCCATCTTTCCAATGCCGTGCAAGCGTAGAAAGCGACGCCTCCGCCTTGTAAGCGGGAGAGCTGGGCGCAAGTCCCAGGCGCGGCTCCAATTTTTCCCTCCCGTGGTGTAACAGCAGCACAGCCGACTTATGATCGGTCAGCCCTAGATGTGGGCGTGGTCCGGGTGCAAATCCTGGCGGGAGGACCAAAAGCATTTCAAATTGCCATGTCGTCCAACAGTAGGACACCGGATTCTGGATCCGGCTATGATGGTGCGAATCCATCCGTGGCAGCCACTTTTATCCCTGTGTAGCCCAACCAAGCAGAGGCGTCCGCCTCAAAACCGGAACAGTGCGGGTGCAACTCCTGCCACAGGGACCAATTTCGTTCGAGCAGACTTCCCGTGCCAGACTGCGATCCGCGCACGCGGGGGATCGGATGCAGCCGATGTGCTTAAACGAGCAACCGCAGGGCAACCTGCTTCGGGCTGCCAGGGATAATTCCCTGGCATGCCCGACAATTTTAATGCGTGTGACGCGACTGTCAGATGTGTCGCGCTGGTCTGTAAAACCAGTCCCAAGCGGTAAACGCCGGGGGTGCAACTCCCTCCGCACGCACCATTTCAGCCCGCATAGCTCAAGAGCAGAGCAACCCGTTGATAACGGGAAGACCGAGGCGCGATACCTCGTGCGGGCACCAATTTATAAACGCTGGATGGCATAGAGAGATGTGCGCGGGTCTGAAAAGCCCGAGAGGTCGGCGCAATTCCGACTCCAGCGGCCAATCTCAAAACCGGTGGTGATGTAACAGTAGCATGGCTGGCCTACACCCAGCTCGCGAGGGTGCAAATCCTTCCCGCCGGACCAGTTTCTTTTGCGGTATTCGTCCATCAGCAGGACACCACGTTGCCAACGTGGGGAGGCCGGAGCGTCACCGGCATGCCGCACCATTTCTTCACTGCCGCCGAAGCATAGAAAGCGATGCACGTCCTTGGTAAGGACGACAGCAGGGTGCAAGTCCCTGCGGTGGCTCCAACTTTTGTTCCCGTAGCTCAGTAGAAAGAGCGTCTCTTTGCGAAGGAGAAGGCCGCAGGTGCGAATCCTGCCGGGAACACCACTTTCTTGCCGTGTCGTCCAACAGTAGGACTCCGGATTTTGGATCCGGCTATGATGGTGCGAATCCATCCGTGGCAGCCAATCATGGAAGACGAACCGGTCAAGCGAGCCGGGACCGCCTCGAAAGCGGATCGGACCGTCATCGGTCTGGGGAGCATGCCCTCCGTCTTCCGCTGGCTTTTTTGGCAGTCTAAGCAATCAGTACATTATTGGGCGCGGTGAACTCATTAAGACCACACGATAGTGTATTTATTATGAAAGACAAACTCACATCTTCAAACGTGCTCGCCCTCAATGCGAACTGGCAGGCCATTGATGTCTACACGCCCCAGAAGGCATTCTGCATGATGGCATCCGGTGCGGCCGCTGGAATCGATACATCAACTGGCTCGATGGTCCCACTTCTCTGGGAGAAATGGATCGCGCTTGCGTGCGAGTCCGAGGAAGACTCTGCCATGACGGCCAAAGGTCCGATCAGAATTCCCCGCGTCATCATCGCGGTGAATTACAAGTTTCTGAGGATGAAGACCGAATCCTTGACGCACGAGACAATCGCCCGCAGGCAGGATTACCGCTGTGCTTACAGCGGTCGCCCCGTGCGGCGGAAGAACTGGTCGCTGGACCACGTTATCCCAAAGAGCCGCGGAGGCTCATCTTCCTGGGACAACCTCGTCATTGCCGACAAGGAAGTGAACAATCGCAAAGGGGATCGCACTCCGGCCGAGGCTGGCCTTTCCGTGCTGCACAGGCCGCAGGCCCCTCGCACTTTTGTGCCAGGGGACGACATCAGCAGGAAATTCGGGGTCATGTTCCGCGAGTGGGAGCCCTTCATCAAGAAGCACGGTTGATGCGGCTGTCGAGTTGCGTGATTTTCTCGGCGAGGCAGGGGCCGGGATAACGATGCAACTTCCTACACTTCGTTTCCGAAGTTGCGAAGCGGATCGAAGAAAACGTATGCATCCTTGTTTTCGCAACGTTGCGGCGCGGGCGTGCAAATAGAATCATTCATCGAGCAGGAATCTGGCCGCAGTCACCACTTCTTCACGTACTCGTTTCTGGTCTTCAAATCTTCCTCGCAGGAATGTCGCAGCGCGGAGCGGACCGTCGGCGTCAATGTCGCTAAAGTCCCTCCGTAGCGTTTCGACCGCCGTGGCATACCCTGTGTTTCTTAGCTGTTCCTCAGCCTTAAATGATTTCACCGCCGCTCGGGGTCCGTCCACAAATGAAGTCACGGCCAGCAGGACGTCATAGGCATCCTTGGGGTGACGACGCCCCGTTGGGCCACCGAAGGCGTTCAGCTTCAGAACCAGCAATGGGCCTATTTCCGCGACGGCAATATCGCTTGTCTTGAGGGCACCATATACGTCGTGCCCCGACACCTTCACCAGTCGACGTGATGTCAGCGCTCTGTTGATGCCGGGAAATACGCTTGCCACAACATCATCCACCAGGCGTGAGCCGCCAATCGCATGCGGTGCTTCCGTCAGAAAATCCACGTACAACGAAATCCCCTGAACCTGCCGTACAAGACGATTCGGTTGGTCCTTGTCTTGCTCAAAACCAAGTCCGCCAAGGTCCGATCTAATGGTTCCATATTGCCCTCCTTCCGCTGCCAGAGCGATGCCGAAATCCACATCCATTGTCACTCCTCCAGGCCAGCCGCCGGGGACTTGTTTGGTCAGGAGGTGAATTGCCAGTCCGCCCACCAACACGAGATCATCCTGATAACGGTTCAGCGTTGGCCAAATCGTCAAAAGCGCAGACTCGGCTGCGGCAAGGCTCCGTGGCGGATAGGCCGCAAATGTTTCGTGTTTCATGACCATCCTCCGGAGAAGTCTGGCCATTTTCGCAGCTCGGTCGCAGCTTCGTCACCTCGCTGGCCCGACTGGCTCAGGTCGAGGTAAAGTTGCACGTCTGAAACCAGAGGCAACCCCTGTACCGTCTGCAAAGGATTTAGCAATCCTTCATCCCTCGGTTGGATGAGACGGAGCTTTCCGCCGCTATCTACCCGTCGCGCCAGCAAAATTTCTTTGAGTTGAATCTCATTTGGAAAATCTTCGACATACACCGTCACGATTGGCGGCGTTGTATGTGGATGGCGCAGCACCGCTGCGATCCATTGCGTAAACGCATGGGGACTCTTTCCCAACAGATCATGAACCCCGTCGGCAATCTCTTCTGGTTGGCTCAACAGCAGCGAATACTCTCGCGTCTGCGTCCGTTTTTCCCAGTCATCCGCCTTTACCCAGGCATCCAGTACGGCATCCGGCTTCGTCACCTTAAAACCGCCCGGCACTTCCGCCGCCCATTCCCGCGCAAGCAATTGCTGCCGGACCGCGCTCACCCAGCCAAGGCTGACTCGCGCCAAATCAGCCAATTCGGTTACCTTCCACGCACGCAGCGGACCTTGCAGCAAGAGGCGCAACACTCGTGTTGCTTTGGGCGCAAAGAGCGCTCGCGTTTCCCTCTTTTCCCTAAAGGGATTGTTCGCGCCGCGCAATTCGATGAACACCTGCCCAAACGACAATCGTGCATTGCCTGCCAAATCTGCGTAGCCAATCCCTCCATCAGTGCAAATTCGAGCCGATTCCTCTGAAATGAATGGCGCGAACAACACCCCATAATTCGGCATATCTTCAGGTAGACGCTTCAAGTACCTCTCCAACTCCAACACTGCAACCCGCACTTCGCGGGGGTGCCCAATGCCTTTGTTTTTAACTGCTAGCGTCCATTTTATTTCACCTGCAAGCACTTCGGCTATCTGATCCACCCGGTCGGACGAACGAGGAAAAACAGGGGCTTCCCTCTTGATTGAGATAAGTTTCAAGAACGGAACGCGACTCAGCAATTGAGGCAGCAAGGCCTCAAAATGCGGCACTAAATCACGCCGTTTCAGTACATCGCATGCTTTCACCTTGTGGTGAAAGTGACATTTATAATGAAACTCGGCAAGCGGATTTTAATTGCCAGCCACGCAATCCAGGGCCAATTCACGAAAGGCTGGAAAAGGAAGGGAGTGAGGCTGAGAGGGAACGGAAGGCAGTACGGTGGTGATTAGCGTT
>Ga0194063_10002076_pt1 | contig 12665 bp, 15 predicted proteins | sample SepL3720m_MetaG_FD_155459 | JGI IMG/M metagenome (GOLD analysis project Ga0194063, IMG submission 155459) | Anoxic zone freshwater microbial communities from boreal shield lake in IISD Experimental Lakes Area, Ontario, Canada - Sep2016-L373-20m | ecosystem: Environmental > Aquatic > Freshwater... | reverse complement strand
ACCTACGGCGAGCTATACTCGGGCGGATGGAAACATCACCGGTTTGAGAGGGAATCCACTACCGGTAGGGGGTAGGTGCGTCAACCGGATAAGCATGGTAAAGACAACTAGAAGCTGGAATGGCCAACCGTTGCCAGCATACAAGAAGGGCACTCCAGAGATCACGATCCTGCGGATTACGATTCCACCAAAGCAAACACTCCCGCTACATACGCATCCGGTCATTAATGCCGGTATCTTGCTGAAAGGCGAACTCACCGTCACCGCAGACACTGGTCAAGTATTGAAACTGAAGCCGTATGATCCAATAGTGGAGGTTGTGAATACATGGCATTATGGAATGAATGAGGGTGATACACCAGCGGAGATTATCGTCTTCTATGCTGGAGTAAAAGATGAGCCGATAACCATCAAGAAAGCAAAAGATAACCATTCACGCAACAAGGAGCAGAATTCGATGGGGAAACCCGCGCCTTAGCTCAATCGTTGCTCAGAACATAACAGGTGACAAATCGAAACAAGATCATTCGATTCAACCTGTGGGAAACTTTGCCGTTTTCTCAACAGATCGCAGGAGGCGAAATGATCGCCCCCTACTTTGGCTCCAATCGTTTCTTGATCTCGCTGACGGCTGACTTGATTTCGGCGACCACCGATTTGTCAGCGGTGGACCATTTCGGGCTGGCGAGTGCCAATTCCAGATTCACGCCGGTCGTATCGTAGGGGTAAATTCCTGGCTTCCATTTGAAGATCCGCTGAAATTCCTGCTCCAGACGGGGACGGATATGCACTTCGCAATTTACATTGCGTCGTGGCGTTAAGTCGCTATTGTTCCCATTTTCATCTTTATGGCTACATTTAAAGAGCTGTATGCCCGCCTTCATGCGGACCTTGGACGCCGCCCCATGAACGGGGCCGACTTCGAGCGGTGCCTTCATAATTTGCTCTGCGCAAGACTTCCATTTTCAATTCTTCCGAATATCACTATGTTTCGTTCTGAACACTTTCGCGGTGATCAGGAGGAGCGTGGAATGCTTGCGTATGAACTTGACAACGTCTTTCACTACCGGAGAGAGGAAATTGATAACATCATCATTATTGATGCCAAGGCGCAGCCAGTAGAGCTTTTGTCGGATGGAAGATGGAATGTCACACATAAAAATCGACTAACTGGAAAGTTGGAAGGAAAAGACGTAAAACGACAACTTAGAAACCAGGCGGAGACGGTTTTACGATACCTTCGGCCGCTCGCAGCGAACGTCGAATTGCAGATTGAAGCATGGGCAGTGTCCTCTGCCGCCACACAGGAAATGGCTCACCTGGATGAGGGAAGTATCCGCCTCGGTGTGGTTTCCTATTGTGGAATTGACGCTGTGCTAAGCAGTTTTCTATCACAAGAAAACAATCTTGAGCCTGAAATCCTGAGGGTGTCTCAATCGCAGTTCTTAAGCCTTCTCCGGCTTGGAATTGCCGTGCCAGCTCTTGGGCACCCCGAGCCACGGCACGCCATCCAATACGTTGATAGATGCAAGCGAGAACTCGATTTCCAGCTTTACAAATCATTTGCACCATCAAAGCGAAGATGGGTCGTTAACGGCACTGCGGGTATGGGAAAAAGCATCCTGCTCGCATATTCGATTGCTGCTCTCGCCAGTGGAAAAAAGGTAACCGTAACGGGTGGCAGCGTGAAGCTTGAAGATTGGGATGCAGACAGTGCGGGAAAAGGATTGGTAAGCCTCGGCGAACGCGCAATTAATGTGTATGCGATGAAGCCCAAGCAGTTGCTCGTGCTTGAGGAAAGCTACAATCGATTTGTCGGCGAGTTTTCTCGGATTGCGGGTGGATCCGATCTTCCGTTCTTGAAACCATATTTTTCTGTTTGGAACGATTCGAAGGAGATCCCTCACGGCTGCAACATCGTCATTCTTGACGAAAGCCACGATCTTTCCGCAACGGGACAAGCAATTATAAAGGAATGGCACGAGCGCGATGAAATGAATTACCTTCTTCTCGCCTGCGACCATCATCAAAAAGTTGAAGGATACGGCTCTGATGCAGTAATCCTCAAAGGGGTATCTTTTTCCGGACGTTCAAAAAGACTGAATAAGAACTATCGTAATCCGTTTCCGGTTTTTGCGACGGCCCTAAGTTTACTATGCAGATGGTTTGGCGAGGAGGGACCACAAATACGTCCGACGCAAAATCAACTAAAAGACCTGCTTGGATTCGACATCAAAACTGACGATAGGAATCCGGATACGACCAGTCTCAGTATGCGCAGCGATGTTCATCCCGCAAACAGTTGGTCGCATTGTGTGGAGATGTATCCAACTTGTTCATCCCTTTTTGATTACCTGGGCCAGCAGAACCTTTCAAGAGAGGATGTTCTCTGGATTCGTTTGAGCAAGGAGGATGCAGATTTCGACTACGAAAAACTCAGCTCCTATACCTACCACAATTGCAACTCAAGCGAGGGCCCTGAAACCGTTGATAAATACATAAAAGGGCAGGAGTTTCCAGTAGTAGTAATTGAGGGCTTTTCTGAGCCGATTAATGAATGGGCAGCATGTGATGACAAAAGCATCATCACGGACGCCGAGAGAGAAATGTGGAAACTCCGCCGCATGCTTTATGTGTGCTGTAGTCGTGCGAATGCATTCCTGTATTTTGTAGTGAACACTACTGAGACGCCTGCCGTAAAAAGTATGAAAAGCGAGGTCGAAAGAATTGTGAATTCGCTGGCTCAGCCGATAGATCCATTCGTAAATCATGGAACTATATGGGCGTTTACCGTGAAATGGGGTGCGCAATGCCGGAGATTTATCGAAGTCGTTGATTTAGGTGAATCTCTCTCGGCGAGCTATGAGGTCGATGGCAAAAAATGCCTCGAACTACAGGAACCTATCGTAGTAAAGAATCTCGCTACCGCATTGGGATTGAAACCATTCAAAATCATCAAGGATCTGATAGCGATGCAGATTTTTGCGAACATCAACCAGACTCTTAACAAGGACATCGCTGAGAAAATATGCGAGCTTCATGGATTCGATCTACTCGTTTCGCCAGATCCTCAATAAATCAAAAACCGGCGATGGCTTTTTATTGGTCATATAGCTTTAATTTTTCTAAGGAGCAACTCGGATAAACCCATGTTCCAACATCAATCCTTTGATCATGTCGGTTCCATCGGTGTCGATCCAGCATTCGTATCCGGCCTCAATCCGGCGATCCTCAAGCTGTTGAAGCAGCCCAGGCTCATTTGATTCGAGCCATTGAAGTGCTGCCTGCTCGTGTCCACCCAGGCTCAGACCCGTAATTCGGACAGCGGGGGTTTCGTCTGATTCAAAAAAGCACCCTTTCGGAGTCAGCCAACCGCGTTTCCCCTCGTTGCCAAGGCGGATTGCTTCCTGCTTCAAGGTTTTCCTGTCCATTTTTGTTCCCTGTTTATTCCAGTTTTCATTTTTGTGCAATATTGGAGGAATCAAGGAACCCAGCTCGGTTCGCGAGTGCTCCTCCTCGAAGAATCTCAACTGAACAGCCCATGCTCTCGGCCGCTGAACGGATCGCCCTTTCTGCTGCAGCACTCATTTCCCCGGTGAATGTTTCCGCGTAAATGGTCGAGTCCACGGGCCGTCTGCGTGGCTTGATGCGAATCCAGCCTGCCAGTTCCTCCGCTGCCTGGTTGTATGCAAGATCGGCGGAATACGGGTTTGGATATCCCTCGTCGTCGAAATCCTGTGCCAGATCAGGGTGGATCTTGAGTAATTCTTTAACGCGGCTTCTGATCAAGGTGGCAATTTCGACCTCCTGACGGTCAGGAAAAAACCGATCCAGCCTGAATGCCACCCATTTTTTGACGAAGATCCCATGGCTGAACGCGGAGGCATCCTCGTTTTGCCCCTCTGACTCGACATCCACCACCTGGCCACTGGGGAGCACCCAGACTGAGCGGTTCGGGCGGATTACCGAGAGGGCTGGCGTATATCCACCGTAGGTAGGCAATTCGGAATCAGCACTCATCTGAGAATCTCCGGTAGAGCACCAACCATGTCGCACACCTCCAGCAACTTTTCCCGCAGACGCCGGTATTTCTGAGGGGTTCTGGAATTTCGCACACGGTCGGCAACCTGCCGGATCATAGGCCGAAGTTGGTCTTTTTTCAGTTTGAGCAGGCCGGTGATGTTCATGGTGAATTGGTGAGTTGGCTGTTTATTGCATAGCCGGGTTATGCAACTTGGCTCAATTTCTAGGGCTGGAGAGAGGGTCTTTGAATGCCGTTTCGGATGTGACCTTTTTCTCCACTCGCGCCGGTTCTTCTGCGATATCCTCCGGCGCAGGTGCTGCTTGGACAATTTCCAGATAGGTTTTGCCTTTCTTTCCTTCGAAAACAGGGATCGAAGCACAGTTCACAGTGGGACATCTCATTTTCTGCACGGCAAACCACGCAAGAACCCAAAGTTTTCCGAGTTTCTCACAAACTCGGGAGGGATATGGACAATTCTGATCAAAACGCGCACGCCTCTCCCTCCAGAATGAGATCCAAGCTTCCACGAGGATCTGTCGAAATGATTTTTGAGCGGGTCTTTTTCGTATTCCTTGTCTCCGTTCGGCAGCAAGAAGAATAACTGGCTGTTCTGCCCCCCGAGACTTGAGACGGTTGACCGCGTATTCCGTTCGAGAAAGGATTTCAGGAACGATATTGTGCTGGAAAATCGCTTCCATCCGTTCTTCAAAACTTAAACTGCGGAGAAAAATGTGCCGGCAGGCCCTTCCCCGTCTTCTGTTGCTTCCGGTTCGAAGTGCTTTTTCCAATGAACCAAGCTCCTCCATTGTCACAGGGTTTGTTGCAATCGTCCCGGCGATGAGCTGCTCGGCGATGAACCGTTCCATCCCCTGGCGAAAACTCGCGTGGTGCTTGAGAGCAGTATTCTTGGCGCACCCCATCCTCCGCGCAGTTTCCGAAGCATTTTCGCCACGGCAGTAGTGCTCAAGTGCAGCCAACTCCAGCGCCAGATGCTCGTAACTCCATTTCGTCCTGCACGTCGGGCACTGCCGTTGCAGGGCGCTACTGGCATGGGTGGGAACTCCATGAATCCAGCAAAGTTGCTGGTCAATGAAATCTTTGTAAGCTGCCACGCTGGTTGTCGGATCCACAGATCAAAACATATCACACCATGTCAACCCCTAGCCATTTGCCCTAGAAAGTGCGCCAATGCGTGCAAATTCCCATATATATGAGATGAAACCGCATTTTCTGCTGGCCCTTGTGCTTTTGCCGTTGGTTCACGCTGAAGACCCGTATCGCCATGATCCACTGGCGGTTGATTCGGATGGCTTGATGCTGAAGCCGCACAGAAGGGAAAGGGACGACTGCACTCTGAAACCGCTGTCGTATGAACCATCCAATCCCTTGGAAGATCCATTCGGGACTCGCGAGCGGAAAAGGCGCGAACCTCTTCCGGAAAAATGTGTGATCACGACCTATTCCATTCCTGAACCGGCAGGGGATGATTACTCTCTGTCCAACATCAAGACGATCATCGACTACGATCCCAGAAGCGGGGATGGGAAAGTCTATGCGGCCGACATGTTCGGCAAGAAGGAGCAGGTGGGCGTCGTGAAAAAGGAGTCCTATTCCGGCAATCTCATCGTTTATCCCGCGAACAGTTTTGGAAATGCGGATTACTTGAAGCCATCGCAAGTCATTGAAGGAGTGGAACGTCCCGTGCCGGGTTGGGATTTTCGAGGATGCGAGCGACGCGACGGGATTTCACACACAACAACCTCCAGCAACGCGAAAATCTACCAGTCTGACGAACTCGGAAGGCGGAGTTTGTTTGCCGAACCGCTTGGGAATGCAAAGGTGGAATGCGAAAAATGAGCGTCGCCTCCTGCCTCCATCTGCCAATTCCGGCTGCATTCTGCGATTCGTATCACGCTGATACCCCTACTCCGTCCATGCGCAAACTGCATCTCGTGGCGCAACAGGCGCAGAGTGCAGGATTCGCAACACTTCACAAGCCCACGCCCGTATCTCGGAGGGCACTCCTGAAAATCCATGACAAAGGCTATGTGGACAGCATTTTCACCGGAAAGGGAGACCTTGCCGACTGTGCATACGGATTCTGGAGCGAGACATACCGGGATGGGGTGCTTGCGATTTGCGGTGGAAACCTCCTTGCGGCTAAAATGGCATTGAAAAATGGCATCGCAGCGAACGTCGGACAGGGTTTTCATCATGCTCACCCAGGGCATGGGGCCGGTTATTGCACATTCAACGGATTGGCGCTCGTTGCCGCCATGAATCCAAATTTGAAGATTCTCGTTATTGATTGCGACGAACATGCGGGAGATGGAACTGCGGTGTTTGCCAAAAAACTACCCAATCTCTTCAACTTTTCCATCTGCGGTTCGCGCTTCGATTGCAAAGAGCATGATCGATCTGTTGTTCAATTCATTAAGCCCAGAGATGTTGACGCATACAGGGCTGCAATCTTCGAGGCGCTCGCGGAAGCGGCGACGACCAAACCAGATCTGGTGATTTACCAGGCAGGAATGGATTCCCACGAGAACGACCCACTTGGCCGAGCCTGCATGACGGGAGAATTCCTCCTTGAGCGTGATGAAACAATTATGTCCGCTTTGGCGCTCCAACTTCACATCCCATTTTTCTTTGTTCTCGCAGGTGGTTACCAAGAACCGATGGAGGACACCCTCGTTCCTCTCCATGTGGCGACATTTGAAATCGCGTCCAGGGTTAACGCAGAAGTGAAACGACAGGCGCACCTACCAAATGGCCATAGAGCGTGATTTTATATTGCCAACCAACCCCATCATGGTGCCTACTACATATATGAAAAAACAAAAACTTGTCATTCTTCCTCAGAATGGCCGTATCAACCCCATTATTGACGGGAGCCTTGGAACATTTGAGGAGATTGGATTTCCAGAGAGTGATTTCGAAATGATCCGAAAACATTACCTTGCCAACATGTCTGCCGTTTCAAAGGAGGAATACTCTAAAGGAATGCTTGATGCTGCAAAAATACTACCCAGGTCTCTTTTTGATAAATACGATGTTCAAATTCAAACCCCAGCAGGGACGTTTCAAGTTCTTCCTCAATAGCATGAAAAAATCATTTCTCTACTCCATATTGCGGTGCGTCATTCTTGTTGCTTTTTATACTCAAGCTGTCGAAGGACAGACAACAAATGTCGATCGCTTTACAACCTGTGTTCCAGAAAACAAACTGCTATCACCCCTCTGGAAACAAATTAAGAAGGAGGATTTTGATAGCTGGCTGGAGAAAGATCAAATCATTTGGCTCCAAGTTCATACGCTGAAAACTACATTCAACCGTCCTACTTTACCGGAGGTGGATGAAATTGTTGAGTTTTTGAGAACTTGCGTGGCAGTCGCCAAAGTTGAAAGGCTTAAAGTTGCATTAAGCGATGAGATTAAGCTATCTAATCCTTATACTTATAATGAACAGCTAAAATCTGCAGCCGCAGAGCGAAATATCTCAGTTGAAACATTTAGCAAACTTATTTTTATTTTTGACAAAGAAGACAGTGTTAATAAAAATAATGCCGCCGGGCTTGGAATACCTCAAACATTAGTTACATGGGCATTGGATGCTGGCAATTGTGGTTTTGCGGATTTAGAATCTACATTTAACAGCTATGCTGAGGATTTAGGGATTATTGAAAAAACAAGCAGTCGAGTAAAAACAATCAACTGTCCAAAATTGGCTTACTGGAGGGCTATCTATCACGGAAAATCCGAGCATGTAGCAATGCAGGCTGAACAAACAGAGATTATGAAGCAGCAGACTAAGGATCTTAACCAACAGACAGATCAAATTAGGCAATTGCAGAATAAATTAGAGGAGCAGGGAATCAGGTAAGACTTATTTTTTGATTGAAGAGCCACTCCATGGAATGCAGAATGCTATCTTGCAGCAAATCCAAACGCAAATCCCAGAACGCGTTAGACAAAATAAATGAGGGGAGGTAGAGGATCTTGACCCTTCAGGAGCAACCCCAAAAACATATCTATGTCGGAATTATCGGCAACTCAAAGACGTTTCCTAAATGAACAGAGAATTCCTCTATCTCAAGTATTTGACGCTACTGGACTGAGCAAAGCTCAAAGACTGCCCGCAATGGAGTCTCTTGATAAGCTGTTCTTTTACGGAGGATCTCCCTGCAAAGCAGAAGGCCACACTCTTCGATCCAAAGCTGGGCACTGTATTCAGTGTGATACCTCCCGGATTGCATTTCAAAATCGAAACTCACAATCGGGCTACGTATATATTGCATACTCGAACCATGGTGTTTGTGCAAAAGTCGGCGTAACGTGTATTGGACCGAAAGAACGCGTCCAGTTCTTAGCAACATCTGGGTATGCGAACTGTAGCGACTGGCGACTTATCAAGTCAGTATATTTTCCAAATAAAGCTGGAGCTATCGAGTTTAAGATTCACGCATTGCTTGAAGAGTTTCAGCGACGTGTAGTATACGACAAACAATGTGGGATTGAAGTTGAATGCCGCGAGGTATTTTTCACTGAACTTAATATCGCCATGGGGGCATACGACAAAGTTGTTTCTCCAACTATCTGATCTCTATCGCGCTAATCGCTGGCACTCAGTGTCGGAACCTAAAAAACAAACCGCCCATGGGCCACATTCAACTCCAGTTCTGATTATTCTTCCTTCTTCATATTCCATTCACTTTGTTTCGGTTTTCACTTGCAGTCTGCCCACGGTGGTGTGTATTCAATTCGAAGCTTCGGCTTCCGTGCTACTCGCGCCGATGAGTCGAGACGTAGCTTGTGGGGAGGTTCCCTCTGACTGACGATCCGCAAGTGACTGATCCCGTCCGGTTGTGGGGGCGGGTGACAAAACTATTTACAAATCAGGCGAGATGCCTCTTGTCACCCTTGTTCTTCAGCTCGGTAGCAGCATTATCCAGGGTCGCCCCATTTTGCCCTGTGACCCCAGCACCCAATCCTGTTCGGCCGCGTCGTTAATTTTGTTCGTTCGAGACATATATGTTTCCCGACGCAGAATCTTCTGTGCTTCCTCGGACGCTGGAGCCGAAGCAAGTCGCTACTGGTTTTTTAAGTTGAACATTTCCCCCGTTTGTGGTGTCTTGATTCCGTGGGCTTGGTTCCGGATCTCATGATTGATCCAGCGGAGTGTTGACCCGCCAGAGTGCCAAGCCTTTTTCCTCCTGATCAACAGGGAGACGGAACAACCCGTCCTGTCTACCCAGTGTAAACTGGATGGACAGGCGGGGTGTGACGGTTTGATCCTCAAGACTGCCGTCCGGACGTGCCGAAGCGACAGGTTTAAGCGCGGGCGTAGCGGGCTCCCCTGAAACTTTTTGCTTGAACGTCGGGCCTTCCCGGTGTCTATTCAATTTGAAGCTTCGGATTCCGTGCTACTCGCGCCGTTTAGTCGAGGTGTAGCTTGCGGGGAGGTTCCCTCTGACTGATGATCCGCAAGTGACCGATCCCGTCCAGTTGTGGGGGCGGGTGACAAACCTTCACTCCTTTTCGCTTGAACATTTCCCCCGGTTGTGGTGTCTTGATTATGTGGACTTGGTTCCGGATCTCTTGATTGATCCAGCGGAGTGTTGACCCGACAGAGGGCCAAGTCTTTTGCCTCCCGATCAACAGGGAGGGACATCCGCCGGTCTGCGCGTCCCATAGTATATTGGGATGCCAGACTGGCGGATGTAAAAACTGTTCCGCCGACTGGTTTACGATGCTCCCGTCTGCGGGGTGGACAGGCGGGGTTGACGGTTTGATCCTCAAGACTGCCGTCCGGACGCGCCGAAAACGACAGACTTAAGTGCGGCGTAGCGGGCTCCCTTGAAACTTTTTGCTTGAACGTCGGGACTTCCCGGTGTGTATTCAATTTGAAGCTTCGGCTTCCGTGCTACTTGCGCCGATGAGTCGAGGGGTAGGAGAAGGGGAGCTTCCCGTTGAGCTTTGATCCTTCTCTGACAAAGCCGAGGGAGCGGTCGCCCTCGGTGGGAAAGAAGCTTCGGCTTCCGTGTTACTCCCACCGATGAGTGGAGACGTAGGAGAGGAGGAGTCCCCCGCTGGGCATTGATTCTTCTCCGAAGAAGCTGGGGGAGCGGTCGCCCCTGGCCGGTGAACCTGTTTGGTGTTGCTTGGATGTTCGATCCATCCGCATGAACCCCAATGATCTTCAATCTCGTAGTGGCGGAGCGCCCTGGCTGAGGTGGTGAAGATTTGCAGGAGGGCCAGGGCGAGGATGCCGGTCAGGATGCTTGTTTTCATGGCAGGGAGATTTTGAGCACAACAGGATTGTGATCGGAAGCCGCCGTTCCTGCAAGAACATCTGAGGTGAGCACTTTCACCCCTTTTGTCAGGAAACTGTCGAAGTTGCGTCCGGGCACCGATGCTCGCGATCAATGATCGTGGTTTTCTTTAATACCGTATGGTTGCCCGATTAGCCTACACCGATTGTCGGTGAATCTCGCGTTTGCGTAAGCGGTATAAAAGACACCGCTAGTCCATTTATGCCCTTCGTCGAGGGGGTGCAAAGTGAAGCTCAGCTTTAACGTCTTGTTGTCTTTCCACCCGTCCGGCCACGCAGTCAGCCAGTAATTGTTGGGGCGCTCTTTGCCGAACACACTCGGAACTTGTTTTTTGAAATAGCCCGCGAGGATTTCGCGGGCGTCATCCATGCCGTTGCCGTCGCTAACATTGAAAACGACCTTTTTGTTTACAAGGTCAAAAATATAAAAGTCGTAACGCCGAGGGAGAGGGCCAAAGGCAACCGCGAGCATTGTCTCGTCAGGTGACCAGCGGAAATCTGAGAATTCAGCGCAGCCAAATAACTCTTGGATTATGATTGTATCGCCGTTCCGCTTGATCAACAACGAACCGGGCGGGTTACCCCAGGTGGCCGTGATGTTCCCGCTGGGAGATTTGACGGTTTCAATATTTTGCTCGCTTAAAACACGCGAAAGCGGCAACAGCGCAAAGAGAAGCGCCACTTGAGCTACACGGAAAAATGAGGATCGGCTCATCGCCATAAGAGCGGAGCATTACAGTGTTTTTGGGATGGTTGCAAGCGTCGCCGCCACCGGCTCCAGGACGAATTCAATTTGGTGTTCGGAATCGCTCACAGGACCGAAATTTGCCGTCTCCACAATACCCCGACGAGAAAAATATGCACTTCCAGAATTTCAAGCTCGTAATTGCATGGAAAGTCGGATGTAATGAGCAGCAATCAGCTCATAATAGGCAAGTTAATGCAATTAAAATACAGGCTAGGCAAAACCGTGAACCACTCAACATATTCGGAATTTATTGGCAGCTCCCGATACTGCAACGCTTCCCGACAATTAATTATTGGTGTCCACCCGAAGTGGCTTCTCGCACTCATTTCGATGGCACTTTTCGTAACTCAAGCCGCACTGAGGGCTGACGGCATCATTGCCGTGCTGAAAAGTCCGAACCAAGTCATTAGAAACGACGCTAAAACAGGGGTATTCAAAGGGAGCATCTCGGTCAACAATGCCATTGCGGTCGGTTGCGATGGAGAGACAATCGCGGTCCTGCTTTCAAACGGCACGGTCAACCGTTATAACGCCTCGACAGGAGTTTTCTGTGGATCGATTTCTGTTGGCCAGAAAGCGACGAGCGTTCAGGTGAGCGGTGGGGTTATCGCCGTGACCGTGGACCGACAGGTGAAACGCTACAAGGCTGGCACGGGCGTGTTTATCGGTTCGACCTCAATATAGACCTGCTTCGCCTGCCACCCGGAGCAAAGGAGTCCAGACAACCTTCAAGAGTGCCCTACAATGCTCACAGTGGCCTCGGCGCAACCAGGAGCGTAACTCATTGAGGGCGGTTTGATGCGGATTTATCTTGAACCCTCCACGGAATGTCGGGACAATTCTGGCAATGAAAACGATACCCGCCCTCGTCGCAGGCGCAATTTGTTTTCTGACAGCATATTCTGCAACCGTCCATTCTTGGGTACTCACGCTACCCGGAGGTGGTTTCGCCTGTATCCGTGGAAACGGTGGCTCTACAGCCGTAAACAGCGGCGGCAACCTTGAGGGCCATGCATGGTTTTCCAATGGGTAACAACGCCTGCACATATTGCGGCTCACGAGATTACGGCCAGGGTTGCAAGTTTAGCCCCAGCGGTCGCCACCTACACCCGAACGACCCGGACAGATGCCGATATTGTGGCTCAAGGGATCATGGGAAAGGGTGTCGCTACAACCCCCCTACCGATCTCCACATGCGCGGCGTCGGCGGCAATGTGTGCGTTTACTGCGGTTCCAGAGACCGGGGACGAGGATGTCATTTCAACCCAACCGGCATGCATGAATTTTTCGGCGCATGAAGTCTTTTGCCAAGGCGTCAAGGAACCCGCCTTTGGCTGATCAGCCCAAGGTTCCAACAACCAAATAGAATTCAACACAATGTCAGATGGAAAAATCGTAAAAGTAATAGACGGTCAGGTCAAAATCTTCAACTCGGCCGGCTCCGGACTGCACTCGTTCGGAACCGGCACAGGTACCCAGAAAGCGGTCAGCGCCGTCCTTCAGGGCGACGAAGTCCACGTTACCCGTGCAGACGGAAGAATTGTTGTTTGCCACCATTACGG
>Ga0194063_10002074_pt1 | contig 12666 bp, 17 predicted proteins | sample SepL3720m_MetaG_FD_155459 | JGI IMG/M metagenome (GOLD analysis project Ga0194063, IMG submission 155459) | Anoxic zone freshwater microbial communities from boreal shield lake in IISD Experimental Lakes Area, Ontario, Canada - Sep2016-L373-20m | ecosystem: Environmental > Aquatic > Freshwater... | reverse complement strand
CGGCGACGGGTGACGCGGGAAGTGGTGTCGAACATCAGAAATGGGGGGGAGTGGAGGCCCTCCCGACGGCCGCTGGTATCTGGAGGCGAAACCTGGAGGGTCCAGGCAAGCCATGACAACGATTCTATGTAGCGAAGAACACCGTCAAGTCATCGGCTCGGTCGTCCAGCTCCAGAACGGGGGCTGGGTGAGGCTGCATCCGCTCAGATCCGGCAGGGTCGTCGCCGGGGCCAGGGCCGGGCAACAGCCTCAGCGATGGGTTGGTCGGCGTCGCCGGCTCAGGCCGGCAACCCCCGGAGCGGATGCTCACCGCAGTGACCATCCTCGATCCGGCCCAGCTCCCAGGCGCGATGGCCCAGCTCCCGGCAGATCATCAGGGTGCTGGCCACGGCCTCCTGCGGCAGCACCAGGCAGTAGCCAACCCCCAGGTTGAAGGTGTTCCACAGATCCGATTCAGGGACCTCGCCGTTCTGCTGCAGCCAGCGGAACAGGGCGGGCCGCTCCCAGCTCTGGGGATCGATCACGGCGTGCAGCTGGTCCGGAAAGCAGCGGGGCAGGTTTTCCGGCAGGCCGCCGCCGGTGGTGTGGGCCATGCCGTGCAGGGGAATCCGGGCTCGCCGCAGGGCCTGCACCAGGGAGCCGTAGAGCCTGGTGGGGGTCAGCAGGGCATCGATCAATCCGCGGCCGTCGCCATCGTCAAGCGGCGTCGTGGCGTCGACGCCACGGGCTTCCAGGATCGGGCGCACCAGGCTGAAGCCATTGCTGTGCACCCCACTGCTGGCCACGGCCAGAATCCGATCGCCGGGGCGCACCAGAGAACCGTCGATGCGTTCGTCCTCCTCGACCACCGCCACGCAGAAGCCGGCCAGGTCGTAGCGGCCCGGGCTGTAGAAGCCTGGCATTTCGGCGGTTTCGCCGCCCAACAGGGCGCAGCCGCTCTGGCGGCAGCCGTCGGCGATGCCCTCCACCACCTCGGCCATGGCCTCGGGGCTGAGCTTGCCGGTGGCGATGTAGTCGAGAAAGAACAGGGGCTCGGCGCCACAGGTGATGACGTCGTTGACGCACATCGCCACCAGATCCAGGCCGACGTCGTGGTGGCGGCCATGGGACTGGGCGAGCTCCAGCTTGGTTCCCACCCCATCGGTCCCGGCCACCAGCAGGGGTTTGCGCAGCCCCTGGGGCAGTCGGCAGAGGCCGCCGAAGCCGCCGAGGCCCCCGAGCACCTCGGGTCGCCGTGTGCTTTCGACGCTGTTGCGGATTCTCTCCACGAAGGCCCGCCCGGCGATCACATCGACGCCTGCTGTGCGGTAGTCCATGGCTCGGCTCGGGGCGGGCTTTGATCTTGATCTTGCGATGGCGCCGGCCTCGCCGATGCCGGTCGGACCTGGATCGCCGCCTTTTGGCGTGGACGGCTGCTTGATCGGCACAAGATTCGATCAGCTGGCCTTATGTCCCGCATTGGATTTCCTGATCACCGTCGTGGTGGTGGGGGCGGAATAACCCCTGCGGTGCAGTGGGATGCGGTTAACGATGATGAAAGCTGATCATTCATTGGCGGGCTTTGTTGGCTGATTCTGTCGCTGAGATGCGGTTACGTTTGCCTCGTTGTTATTTCCTGATAGGAACTCGTACGGCGAATTTGCATTGATGTGACGGGGCCAAGTCCTGTTTCGGATGATGCAAATCCCAGTCTCTGCCCCGGTTCTGGTCGTTCTGCGACCCGCCTGGGTCAAGGCTTTGTCCGCTGGCTTGTTCCGCCTGTTATGCGTGCACCTCAGCTCCTGGGCGCCGTCGCCCTCCTGATCGCCGGCAGCAGCTCCTTCGCTCCTGCCATGGCTGGAACTCTCTCCTCCACGGCTCCTTCCGTGGCCATTCGTGAGCTCAACACGGCTCCGAGCTGGGATGAGAAGTTCATCAGGCAGATGAATCCGGCTCCCGCTGCCAACGGTCTTCTCGCTTCCTCTTCCGCCTCCGTCGCCGTCGGCCAGGCCAGCTGGTACGGCCCCGGCTTTTACGGCAACCGCACCGCCAGCGGCGAAGTGCTCAGGCGCGGCACCCTCACCGCTGCCCACCGCTACCTGGCCTTCGGCACCAAAGTGCGCGTCACCAACCTCAACAACGGCCGCACCGCCATTGTTCGCATCAACGATCGCGGCCCCTTCCACGGCGGACGCATCATTGATCTGGCCCACGGCGCGGCCCAGGAACTGGGCGTCACCTCCAGTGGCACCGCCCAGGTGAAGCTTGAAGTTCTGAATTGAAGCCTCGGTCGTTTCCGACGTTTCAGCTCGATCAGGCCCTGCCACCCCAGCCGCCAACAGCGGCAGGGCCCATCAGCCAATCTGGCGGGTGGGCCTTTTGTCATGGTGACCGTGGAGATGCTGTGCAGCGCCAGTGAGCTGAACCACTGGCGCCGTCAGGAGGCCGCCAGGCCCCTGCACTTCGTGCCGACGATGGGCGCCCTGCATCAGGGCCATCAGCAGCTGCTGCAGCGGGCCGCCCAGTGCAGGGCCGGCGTTCGGCCGCGGGTGCTGCTGAGTGTCTTCGTCAACCCGCTGCAGTTCGGACCCGCCGAGGATTTCGAGCGCTATCCACGGGATCTCGAACGGGATCGGCAGCTGGCCGCCGCCGCCGGGGCTGATGCCCTGTTCGCGCCGGCTCTGGCCGTGATCTATCCCCATGGCGATCAGGACACCACCAGGGTCCAGGTGCCGGCCTCGCTGCAACGGCAGCTCTGTGGCCGCTCCCGGCCCGGTCACTTCGATGGGGTGGCCACCGTCGTCTGCCGGCTGCTGGCCCTGGTGCGACCGGATCGGCTGCTGCTCGGCGAGAAGGACTGGCAGCAACTGGTGATCCTGCGCCGGGTGCTCGAGGATCTGGGCCTGCCGTTGCAGCTGCAGGGCTGTGCCACCGTGCGCGAGGCCGACGGGGTGCCCTGCAGTTCCCGCAATCGCTACCTCAGCGCCGCCGAACGGTTGCGGGCCGCGGCCCTGCCGGCAGCCCTGGCCGCGGCCCGTCTCGAGGCCCTGGCACAGCCGCAGGGAGCCGAGGCGGAGGCGTTGATCGCTGGGGTGCGCCGCCGCTTGGAGCTCGCCGATCTGCAGGTGGACTATGTGCAGCTCGTGCGGGCGCATACCCTGGAGCCCTTGCCGCGCTCCCAGGGGCTCAGCCTGTTGGCTGCCGCTGTTCGCTGCGGCTCAAGTCGTCTGATCGATCACGTGGTCCTGATGCCTCGCCCTCCGATCGTTGCCATTGATGGTCCGGCCGGAGCCGGCAAGAGCACGGTCACCCGGGCCTTCGCCAGCCGGCTCGGCCTGGTCTATCTCGACACCGGCGCCATGTATCGAGCCCTCACCTGGTGGGTGCAGCGCCAGGGCGTGGATCCCGCCGAGGCCGGTGCCGTGGCGTCGCTGCTGCAGGGTCTCGATCTGCGCCTCTCCAGTGCTGAGGGGGGGATGCAGCGAGTGGAGATCAATGGCCATGACGTCACCGAGGCGATCCGCAGCCCTGAGGTGACCGCCCAGGTGAGCGCGGTGGCGGCCCATGGCTGTGTGCGCGAGGCCCTCACCCGCCAGCAGCAGGCGATGGGTGCCCGGGGCGGCCTGGTGGCGGAGGGGCGCGATATCGGCACCGCCGTGTTCCCTGACGCCGACTGCAAGGTGTTTCTCACCGCCACCGTGGCCGAGCGGGCCCGGCGCCGGGCTGAGGATCTGCGCCAGCGTGGCTTCCCGGTGCCATCGCTGCCGGAGCTGGAGGCCAGCATCGCCGAGCGCGATCGCCTTGATTCCACCAGAGCTGTGGCGCCGCTGCTGCAGGCCGACGATGCGGTCGAGCTGGTCACCGACGGCCTGAGCATCGAGGCGGTGATCGAGGTGCTGGTGGATCTGTTCCGCCAGCGCGTGCCCGAGGAGGCCTGGCCCGGCCCCAGCTGAGCCGCCAGGCCAACGCTCAGGCCAAGCGCTCAGGGGGGGGGGCACCCGGCCCTCAGCCCTTGGCTCCCAGGATGGGCGTCTGGGCGCCCCAGCCAGACCGCGCCCGCCCCTGCATCGCCCCACTGCCGATCGAGGCGGCCATGCCCAGCCGGGACCGGCTTCAGCGTGGACCGTGGCCTCAGCCCGCCGCGGGGGGAGCGGCGCGGTCAGGCTGCCGGCGTTCCGCCAGCAGCGCCGCCAACAGGCCTGCGCAGGCATCCTCCAGCAGATCCAGCACCTGGTCGAAGCCGGCCTCGCCGCCGTAGTAGGGGTCCGGCACCTCGTCGTGGCGGAAGCGGCGGCAGTACTGCAACAAGGGGGTGATGGTGGCCCGGGGACGGGTGCGACGGCTGAGGGCCTGCACCGCTGCCAGATTCTCGGCATCCATGGTCAGGATGTGGTCGAACTCCTGCAGATCGGCCAGGGACAGCTGGCGGGCCCGGCTGGGGAGATGGACGCCGCGGCGCCCGGCGGCGGCGCGCATGCGCGGATCGGCGGCCTGGCCCACATGCCAGCTGCCGGTGCCGGCCGAGTCGGCATCAAAGCTGCCCTCCAGCCCCGCTTCGGCCAGTTGATGCAGGAACACCCCTTCGGCGGCTGGCGAACGGCAGATGTTGCCGAGGCAAACGAACAGCACCCGGGTCGGAGCTTCGCTCATGGCTGGGCTTCGCTCATGATCGTGCTTCTGGCCTGGGCTTCAGCCGGTGGCATCGGCTGGAGCCGCTGGTGGGCCAGTCTGGCGCGCAGCCGCACCACCACCGTGTCCTCCAGTTCCGGCTGGCCCAGGGCGGCCAGGGCCTCGAGCAGTTGCTGGTGTTCCTGGGGCTGGGGTTCCAGCCTGAGTCCGAGGCTTTCCAATCCGACGCTCACGGCGTAGCGCACCACCCATTCGCCGTCGCGGCAGCCTGCAAGCAGGGCCGCCAGGGCCCGCTGTCGCACGGCCGCATGCGGCTGCGGTTCCAGCGCCTCCAGCCGCAGGCTGCCCAGGCCGCAGGCGGCGGCGCGACGCACACTGGGGCCGACATCGCTGGCGAGGGCCTCCTCCAGCAGCTCCAGGCCCCGCACGTCGCCGATGCCGGCCAGGGCCCGCACCGCCCAGGCCCTGGCGCCGTAGTTGCGGGGATCGAGGCTCTCCAGGATCGGCTGCACCGCCACCGGGCCCAGTCGGATCAAGCCATCGACGGCGGCGACAGCGGCGCCGGGATTGTTGAAGCCCAGCACTTCCACCAGGCAGGCGATGGCCTCCCCGTTGGCACGCTCGCCGTGGTTGTAGCTGGCCAGGGCGCTGGTGGCGTCCAGCATCGCCTGGGAGCTGTCCGCTTGCTGCACCGCCCGGATGTGGTCGCTGATCGTGTTCATCTCAACGCTCATCACAACAGAGAATCCATGGCGCTCAGGACCACCTCGGCCTTGATGCTGGCGTCATGCTGCTCCCCTTGCTCCACCAGCCCACGCAGGGCGATCAGCTTGAGGCTGTTCTCGGCCAGGGTGCGGCAGATCGGCTCCAGGGCTGGCCGCCAGCCGACGGCGCCCAGATCCATCAGGGCGGCGCGGCGCACCTGCAGCTGGGGATGGTCCAGCAACTGAACCAGGGGGTCGGCCCAGCGGGCCTCCCCGGAGAGCTGCAGTAAGGCCCTGCAGGCGGCGCTGCGGATGAGGGGACGCTCATGACCGGTGAAGGGTTCGATCACGGCGATCACGTCGCACCCGGCCACGCCGATGGCACCCAGGGCTTCCAGCATCGCCTCGCAGGGTTCCTGCAGGCGCGGGCTGTCCGGTCGGGTGGCTCCGGCACCGGCGGGGCCGCTGGCCAGGCGCCGGAGCAGCACCGCCACCGCGTCGATCGCGGCCAGTTCGCCGAGGGAGCGGGCGGCGGCCTCCCGCAGACCGTCATCCTCGTCGTCGAGGGCTGCTAACAACTCGGGGATCGCTGCTGGATCGCCCAGTTTTCCCAGGGCGCGGGCGGCATTGCGGGCCACGGCATTTTCCTCCACCCCCGCCAGTGGATCCCGCGGCCGCCGTTGTTGCAGGGCGGTGATCAACAGGGGCACCGCCTCAGGATGGCGGCTGCGGTTACGGCCGAGCCACCAGGCTGCGTAGTACTGATGGGATTGGTCTGCGCACTGGCGCAGACGCGCCAGTGCTTCGCCTTCGCTGATCGGTTCGCCGTTGCCATCGGCCTCGCCATCCCCGGGCAAGGGCTGGGCCGCAGGGATGGAGGAGGCCGGAGCCATGGGGTGGAGCCGCGAACGAACGGAAGTTGATGCTGCCATTGCCCTGCCCTTGTCGTGCCGCCACGGCAGCACGCTGCAATGGGACGCAAAGCGGCGCTGGCTGATGCCGTGACCACCACGGCCAGTAGTTTGCGTCCTCGCTCTGAACCATCGCTGCTGGGCGTTTCTCCTGCAGGGCTTGGTGCGCCTGTGGCGAGGGATGACGGAATCACAGCCAAAAAAAAGGCCCCTCAAGAGGGGCCGTTGGTGGATCGAAAAAGCGATCAAGGCTCAGACGAGAGCGTTGATGGCGTAGTCGATCTAGTTGTTGGCGATGGTGCCGGAGTCGCCAGCGATGCCGTGATTAGCCTTGATGCCATGTGCTGATTTTTCGAAGTGCTTAGGTGTAGTTTATTGGATAGAATGTTCGAGGGGCTTTCTGGTCTTAATTTTGGCCTCCTCCTAGGCCCTGGTAATCTTATATATTCTATGACGTAATATAATGAAAATCATCATCTGGTTCGTTGCGTCGAACGTCGCTATTGGCTAATCATGGATGGGTAAGTAAAAGTGAAGCCAATCTGCTTTAGTTTTTCATTGCTCACTCTGGCGTTGAGTACACGGTCAGTCGTGTCAACCGAGAGCCATTTTGCCAGTGGCAGGCCAGCTTGCTCACATAGACGATCGGTGAGCTCTTGGCCGGTGTCCTGGGTGTCGTTCACCAGATTGTAAGTGTCATTGAGGTTGCGTTTGAAAGCGAATGACACTCCTCGGACAATATCATCAAGATGAATCCAGCAAGGCACATTCTGCCCATTGCGCTGAACGAGGCTGCCTGCAGCTGAGAGGAGCATGCCAGGAATATCGCGGCCAGGTCCGTAGATGCCGCCAAGACGAAGGATGCAGACTTTGACTTTGTCTGAGCGTACGGATTGAACCATCTCTTCGGCTCTTGCAAGCACATCATTGACGGGGTGAAGAATATCTAGCTGGGAACCCTCGTTGGTTAAGGCACCACCTCGATTGCCATAAACCCCGCAACTACTCAGGTGAACCAATTGAAGTGGCGTTTTGCTTGAGCGATGTTCCAGCGAATCAAGTAACATTTGAATCCCGCCAAGAAAAGTTTCCTGGTATTGACTCACGTCTGCCTGAGAACTCTTTGACGGTGCAAACGATACCAAGATGCCATCAAGGCCTTCAGTAAAGGAGAGGCTGGTGCGGGAATCTGTGGAATCAAAAATCACCGGAGTATCAACAAGCTCAGCCAATTCAGCTAAGCGTTCACGGCGGGTTGTCGTTCCCCAGAGTTGATGTCCCTCCTGCCTCCAGGCCTTGGCAACCGCTTCACCCACGTAGCCACAGCCAAGAATGGCGCGCTGTTCACCGGAAGGCAGGATCGGGCGTTGCTCCTTGGCCAGCAATTGGTACAGAGATGCCAGATCTGGTGAAGACGTCATGCGAGTATTACGTTTCGTAAACTTTAGCCGACGTGTCAGCGGGGTGTGAGGCAAGGGATGGGTCGACCCTCCCTCGCTGAGAGATGTTCCAGCTCCGCCTCGCGTGGGAGGGTGGCTTCAGGCGCTTCCATCCCAATGCCCACTTACCAGATCACAGCGGAGGGACTGGCGGACTTGCAGGTGAACTGTCCAGGTTGCAGCGGAGACGCCCTCGTACTGGCCCTGAGGCACCGGGAAATGCAGAGCTATCAGACGCTCCGGCGCAGCGATGACGGCCGTCAATGGTGGTTTCAGGTGACCTTGAAGCCCGGAGGGGCTGAAGACAGTGCCGTCATCAGGGTGGTCAGCGTCTGTCGAATCGACGACTGATGTTGCGATTGACACCACGGGCCAAGTTCTCGCCACCCCAGCGGCTCCGCTGCTGGCCCTGGAGCAGCTCCTGATGGATCCGTGGGGAGCCGTAGCAGCCGCGGTGCTCCTGGAATGCCGCCTCGTCCAGGCTGCTGGACGGAAGGCCAAGGCGATGAGCAACAACATTGCAGGAGAGCCCCTCCTGCATGCAGAGGGCAACGGCGGCCTCCAGCTTCTGCTGCTCCGTGAACCGGCGTCTGGTCTTGGTGGGGTTGGTCATTGATGGACATTCTGGAGGTCATTGCTTGACCCTTATTGACCTGTCCTCAAAACCGGGGGAGGCCCCATCCGCCTCCTCAGATCAGCCTTGACAGCCTCGCTGTAAGGACGCATCGATCGGTTCCATCAGGCCCCCTGGTGGGTGAAATGGTCGAAATAGAGAGGCGTCATCTTTCCTGGCAGAGGGGGGGTCGCCGCTTAGAGGTCAAAAAGAACCCCGTGGATGTAAGCCTCGGTCCATTCTTTGCCATGGAATCGGCCCAGCATGCCCCGGGCCGGATCCTTCTCGGCGCGGTAGGCCACATAGCTGCGCTGCCCGGCCAGTAGCTCCTGGCGGCGCTCGTCACTCACGGGTTGGGCCTCGGCCACCAGCTGCAGGTAAAGGTCGAGGTAGGCCACGAAGGCCGGGAAGACGGCATTCGCGATCAGCGCGTCGCCGTCGGTGCCCAGGGGAAGCCTGGTCCAGAGGAAGCCGGGAGAGAAGTACGGCTCGGCCTCGGCCGGAATCGGGCCACCGGAGGGGAGAACCTTCTGCCACTGCTCCCAGAGGTTGGTCGGTCTTGAGGGCTGGTTGAAGGTCAAGGGCGATCAGGTGACCCGCTGGCAAGGTGACCAGATCAGCACCGAAAAAGGGAAGATCGAAGCCGCTGCAGGGGTTGGCCACAAAATTCAGCACCGAGGCGGCGTTTCCCGCTTGCACGCAAGCGGCACGCACCTGCCGCAGTTTCTCCGTGCTGCAGCCCCAGGTGGCTGTGCAGACGGCAACGGGCTGGGCCTTGGACCCGGCGACGCCTTCACGACGCAGAAATTGCGCTTCGATCGGATAGGCAACCGGCTCAAAAGGCTGCAGGGCCTCCACCGCATGCTCCAGGAAAGGAGCCCAGCGCCAGCCAGCCAGGTTGACCGGATCGAGGCTGCAGGGCTGGGGCTGCGCAGAAGACGTCATGGGGAAATCTCGGGGGGAGGAACCGGCATCTGGCCACTGCCGGGGAACAGAAAATCCTGCAGGAACCGATCCGACCAGGCCTTTCCGAAGTGGCTGCTGAACAATCCATGGGCGGGATCCCGTTCGGCGCTATAGACGTCGTAGGCGTCCTGAAGGCGGTGTACCTCGTCGGGCTGCAGGCAAGCCGACGTTTGGGGACGATCGTGGAGAGCCCAGTAACTGGCGAGGAACGCCGTGAATGCGGCAGGCAATGATCCCTGGGCTTGTTCGGCGTTGCCCCTGCAGAACAGCAGCCATGGCGAGAAGTACTGATGCGGGTCAAAGGAGCGCATGGTTTCCTCGCCGTTAAGGTCGGGGAAGCGCTCATGCAACTTCCGAAGATCTTCCAGGTGGTGGGCCAGATACTCCGGCTTCTGGAGTAGAGGTTGGAAATCGAGAACGGCCACCAGTTTTTGGCGGGTACCGAACCACAGCAGGTCGATCCCCAGCAGTGGTTGATCGCGGTTGTATTCGGGATAGGCCACGGAATTGAGCACCTGGAGGCTCTCGCCGGCATCGAGCCGGGTCACCCGCCAGCGGCGGATGCCAGGCAACTGCCAGAGCCAACTGCGGATCACACTGTTGCCCTTGGCAGAGTGGCACTCGGCCAGGTCATGGGGAATCTCCAGGGATTCGCCCCCCCTGGCCCGGATCTGTGCGTGAAGCTCGTCGAGGAAGGGTTCGAACATGGTGTGCTGTTAGCTTTCCGCAGCAAGCGGTTGCGTGGCTAGTGGGAAACGCTGTCGAGCCGTTGCTCTGATGGCTTCTAGTTGAGCGTCATTGGGACAGCGCAGCTCGGTGCAATAGGTCGTCATGCTGATGCCATCAAGGAATTGCACACTGCTGACCCGGATGCGTACGCCCTCGCTAACGAACCAGCAGCGTTCAACCCCTACATTGGTGTCATAGCGAGTGGTGATGGTGAGCAGCCCGTCCTCGGCAAAGCAGTAGTTGCTGATCACCGGTTGTTTCTCGATATAGCCCTTGTCCCGCAGTAGAAAGCCTTGGCGTGGGTTCGCAAGGTCCACAACATCGAGCAGAACGGCGGCATTGTCGTCACCGCGGCTGTTCTCCTTGAGGTTGCTCTCCCACCAGAAGCGAGCACCGCCGCTCACCTGGCCGGAGGCAACGCCAAGGCTTTCGCAGATACTCTGCACGGCCCCATCAGAGCGATCAAAAGGCTCGATGGTGAGATTGGAGTCGCCGGCTTCGTCATCCTGGTGATCAAGATGGTGCACGGCGCGGCGCGTCAGCCAAGTGCCGGCACTGGCGGTCAGGAAATCCGCCATGGTCAACGGTGGAAGCTGTGCCATCACGTTCAGGCGACTACGGCCTCGGTGCTGCCGCCCCGGGTCCGCCGGGTGAGGAAGCCGAACAGAACCTTGCCGATGGCGGCGACCAGATTTCCTTCCAGTTCCTGGAACATCTTCATGTTGCAGTGGAAGGCCTGGTTCGCCTCCGCCACGATGCGGTCTGCCAAGGCCTGCTCAATTGGCAGGCTGTCGAGGATGGTGCGGTAATCGGCCTTGAAGGCCTTTTCGTCGTCGATGGCATCAAACTCGTAGAAGCGCAAGCCATCATGTTCTCCCAGGCTCATGGCTTTCTGGGCGATGTTCTTGAGGATCTGGCCGCCGGAAAGGTCGCCGATGTAGCGAGTGTAGTGGTGACCCACCAGCAGCTCGGGGGCCGTCTGGGCCACCTGATGAATGCGGGCCACGTACTCCTGGGCGCCTGGAGTGGCTTTGACCTGGCTGCGCCAGTCTGTACCGAAGTAAAAGGCCAGATCCTGCTCCAGCGCCGATCGCCGGTTGAGCTGGGGGAAACCGATTGGCCCTACCACGGGGTGATCGGCGAGCTTGCCGATCTCTTCCTCCATGGCGCTATACACAAACCAGAGATCCCCCACCAGGGTGCGGTAGCTGGCCTTGTCGACCACCCCCTTGAGGAAGCAGCTCACAAAGCCTGTGTTCTCAGCCATGGTGTGGGCCTTCTTCGTACCCTCCCGCAGCTGGAGGGCAAGGTTGACAGCCATGGCAGCAAGGCAGGGATGGTTCTGGCTCGAACCTAAGGGAGGATCGTCCGGGATCAGGCCCGTCGGTTGCAGCCCTCAATGAAAGGCCATGCCAGCCAAATGGCAGGCCTGAAGCGGATCAGGACGGAGCGGTGGCCTCCAGCTGGCTGGCCAGCTGGATCAGCACAGCCTCGATGCGCTGCAGTTCGGCGTGGGAGGCGAGGGTGGCCTCAACCTGCTTCTGGGGGAGCTTGAGCCGCTGGCCCATGGCCTTCACATCGGTGACCAGGCGATCGCGGTAGGTGGTCAGCACTTCGATTGACTCGAGACAGTCCTGATGGCTGGGATCGGTCATGGATCGGACAAGGCGACTCCGATCAGGGTAGGTAGTCGGTCGAGCCCGGAATCTGTAACCGCGGCCGTGGGCTCGTAGGCAGGCCATGGCCAACAGGCGAGTTCGATGGCACGTCAAACCATCTGGGCCGGCAGGCCAGGGTCTGGGAATCGGCCGATCGGGCTTTGATCACGAAATCTTGCGTCACCCATCCGCTTTGGGTCTGGGCCAGACCCTCGGGGTAGTTTCATGGTGCTTCAGTCCTCAGGACAAGCTCGATAGCTGCTTTTCAATTGCTTTTACAGCAATTTCAGAAAGGCCAGAGCCTTTAAGAAGCTCCCCAAGTCCCTAAGCCAGGGTTCTCCCAAATGCTCGACGCCTTTTCCCGCGCTGTTGTAAGCGCTGATTCGAAAAATGCTGCTATTGGCGGCAATGAACTGGCAGGTCTTCGTGCCTATGTTGCTGCGGGCAACAAGCGCCTCGATGCCGTCAATGCCATCTCCTCCAATGCATCCTGCATTGTGTCTGATGCAGTGACCGGCATGATCTGCGAGAACACCGGACTGATCCAGGCTGGTGGCAACTGCTATCCCAATCGCCGCATGGCCGCCTGCCTGCGCGATGGTGAGATCGTGCTGCGTTACATCAGCTATGCCCTGCTGGCCGGTGATGCCTCCGTTCTTGACGACCGCTGCCTCAACGGCCTGAAGGAAACCTACATCGCCCTGGGTGTGCCCCTGCAGTCAGCCGCCCGCGCCGTGGGGATCATGAAGGCCTCTTCCACTGCCCACATCAACGAGACAAACACCACCGGCACCAATCCGGACGAAACCCGTTTCCGCAAGATGGAAACCATCCAGGGCGATTGCTCCGCACTGGTTGCCGAAGCTGCCTCCTACTTCGACCGCGTGGCCAGCGCTCTGGCTTGATCGGCTTTAAGCAATAGCTTTTTCATCCTTTTCACTTCCATCACAGGAACCATTCAATGAAATCTGTTGTCACCACTGTCGTGACCGCCGCTGACGCCGCCGGTCGCTTCCCCAGCCAGAACGACCTTGAGGC
>Ga0194063_10002073_pt1 | contig 12667 bp, 9 predicted proteins | sample SepL3720m_MetaG_FD_155459 | JGI IMG/M metagenome (GOLD analysis project Ga0194063, IMG submission 155459) | Anoxic zone freshwater microbial communities from boreal shield lake in IISD Experimental Lakes Area, Ontario, Canada - Sep2016-L373-20m | ecosystem: Environmental > Aquatic > Freshwater >... | reverse complement strand
GTTGCCCACGTGTTACTCACCCGTTCGCGGCTCTGCCCCAGACCGAAGTCTGGTTCGTCGCCCCACTTGCATGTGTTAAGCACGCCGCCAGCGTTCGTCCTGAGCCAGGATCAAACTCTCCATAAAGTACATCGACTTCAGACCCGAAGGCCTTTACTCGAATGTTTGAGAGTTCGCCATGACCTACTTCTGCGACGCCTCGTACACGGGGCGCCGCGGTCTTGACTGGTTACTACTCAGACCGCCACGAAGTCGGCAAGCCGACGACTGGCGGTTCGAACCTGGACGCACATCCGGGTCAGGTGTATAGACCCGGAGGTACGCATGCTGTTGAGTTTTCAAAGACCGACACCCGAACGGGAAGGAAAATCCTTCACTAGGGCACTCAGCGCTAGGCGCTGAGACCACGGTCATCGAGGAAAAGCACTTCGCCCCTACCGATGACCGCTAGATAATGTAGCACGATCTTTGCAGCGTTAGCGCGTGACGCGGAACCGTTTGAAGCGCCGCCGGCCGATCTGAACGACGTGGCCATCGAGATCGTCCGCCTTGGCGTCCAGTAGAGCAGAGTCAAAAGGCTTCCCAGCGACTTTGACGCCTCCTTGCTCTACTAGCCGACGTGCCTCGGAACGAGAGATCGAGAAAGCCTCCGCGAGCGCCGCCGGCATGTGGATGAGACCATCTTCGGCAGTGATCTCGACATCTTCAACGTCCTCGGGAAGCTCGTGGTCGACGAACTGGCTGCTGAACTGCGTCTCGGCCGCACTCGCCGCGTCCGCGCCATGGAACCGCTCGACAATGGCCCGCGCTAGCTCGGCCTTTGCGTCGCGTGGGCTTGCTTCAGAGCTTGGTGGTTCGATCGCCAGTAGCTCGAACCACTGATCGATCGCCGTATCCGGGATCCGCATCGTTCGCCCAAACATTTCGTCTGGGCTTGCCGTGATCGCGATCTCGTTGCCACTCGTCTTCGACATCTTGTCTACGCCATCGATGCCCGGAAGAATCGGCATTGTGATCACGGCTTGCTCAGGTAGCCCGTAGTGGCGCTGAATGTCACGTCCGAGCAGGATGTTGAAGGTTTGGTCGGTACCGCCAATCTCGACGTCGGACTTGATCGCGACAGAGTCGTAAGCCTGCATCAGCGGGTAGAGGAACTCGAGAATCGAGATTGGCTCGCCGCCCTTGTAACGCTTCGCGAAGTCGTCGCGCTCAAGCATCTGCGCGACGGTCGTCGTGCGGATCAGCTCGAGTAGGTCGGTGCTTGGCATGTCAAGCCATTCACTATTGAAACGGAGTTCGTAACGTTCGGGGTCCTGATCGAGGATTAATCCCGCTTGAGATTCATAGCTCTTGGCATTAGAGAGGATCTCTTCGCTAGTCAAGACCGGTCGCGTCTCCGAGCGACCACTGGGGTCGCCGATGCGGGCCGTGTGGTCCCCGACAATCAGAACGACTTTGTGTCCAGCGTCTTGGAACTCCCGGAGCTTGGTCAGCACGACTGTGTGGCCCAGGTGGATATCTGGAGCGGTGGGATCGAGCCCCAGCTTGATGCGCAACGGCCGGCCTTCGTCGCTCGCGAGCGACAGCTTCCTCTCGAGCTCTCCGGCCGGAAGGTTCTCCGCCGCGTTACGAGTCAGTTGTGCAGCCGTTGAACTGGCGGATTCCATGTTTGCCAATGCTAGTCTGCCTAGAGAACGGGACGCGGTAAGCCACGCGAATTCCAAATGAGACTCGACGAAGTTCCGACGTCAATGTCGGGCTCGGGTCCGAGATCTAGATGAGCGAAGACCATACTGAGATCACACCTCCGGCAGAGCCAGATCCGGCGACGGGACGCGTACCTCGCGTTCGCAAGCCGCGGCTGAAGCGGTGGAGGCTACTTCTGATTGCTCTGCCCGTAATAGCGCTGGCTGGGGTCTCAACGGCTTTCGGGATGATGATGGCAGTAGCTGCAGAGCTGCCGAATCTTGAGAGCGAGAATGGTTTCAAGAGCGCTCGCAATTCGGTGCTTCTCGACGTTCGCGGCAAGCCACTTGGGATCCTGAAAAGCAGTCGCAACCGTGTTCTCGTTCCGTATTCGTCGATATCGCCGTTCATGCGCAACGCCGTGATCTCAATCGAGGACCAACGGTTCTACGAGAACAGCGGCGTTGACCCTCGCGGCATTCTGCGCGCGCTCGTCCAAGACACGCTTAGCGGAGGATCGCGCCAGGGCGGATCAACGATCACGCAGCAGTTCGTTAAGAACGCCCTCAAGGCACAGAATCAGCGCACCGTTGTGCAGAAGTTGCGGGAGTCAGCGCTCGCGTACCACCTGACGCGAAAGTGGTCGAAGGAGAAAATCCTCAGCGAGTACCTCAACTCGATCTACTTCGGCAACGGCGCCTACGGGATCGAATCTGCGGCGCGGGTTTACTTCGGCCGCGATGCCAACCACCTCGGGTGCGGGACGCGCGAGCGACCCTGTGCGGCAGAGCTAACGGCCCCAGAGGCAGCGTTGCTCACGGCCGTAATCGCCAACCCAACTGCCTACGATCCTGTCGCCCACCCCAACGCCGCGCTGTCGCGACGACTCACGGTGCTGACGAAGATGCGCGATCAGGGGCGAATCAGTGCCACCGAATTCTCGGCGGCCGCCGCAGAAGGTTTGCCGGGCCAAGTTGTTCCACCTTCTATCGACACGCAGGCGCCGTACTTCACGACTTGGGTCAGTCAGCAGCTCGTCGACCACTTTGGCGCGCGACGGGCCTTCGAGGGTGGCCTCCGCGTCCGCACGACGCTAGACCTCGACTTCCAGAAGGCAGCGCAAACGGCAGTCGACAATTCGCTTCCGGACCCTTCTGGGCCGGCGGCTGGGCTCGTCGTAATCGATAATCAGACCGGCGAAGTCCGCGCAATGATCGGCGGACGAAACTACCAACAGGAACCGTTTAACCTCGCGACTCAGGGCGAGCGACAGCCAGGTTCCACGGTGAAGCCGTTCATCCTTGCGGCGGCGCTGCGCAAAGGCTTCGGGCTCGGCTCTGTCTGGCCATCTCGCAAGCGGGTCTTCGATGTCCCGAACTCAAAAGGTCAAGAGAAATTCGTTGTCACTAACTTCGGTGACGCCTACTCAGGTTCCCGGGACCTCGGTTCAGCGCTAACGGTCTCTGACAACACGGTCTTCGCTGCGGTTGGACTGGCGACCGGCACAAAACGGATCTCGCGGCTGATCACGAAGATGGGCGTCAGATCCCCCGTCTCCTCTAACCCCGCGATGACCCTCGGTGCCTTCAAGCGCGGCGTTTCGGTACTCGACTGGGCGCACGCCTACGAAAGTTTCGCTTCGGGAGGGCGGCGTATTTCTGGCAGCCTCAGCGCCCCGAACCGTGGCCCAGTGGGGATCAATGAGGTTCGCGATGTAGCAACCAACGAGCTGATCTCCCGTAACCGCAAGCAGAGCAACAGGGTAATCTCGCCTGAGCTCGCGCAGCTCGTTACGCAGCAGATGCAGACGGTCGTTGACTCCGGCACTGGCAAGCTAGCCAACTACGGCGGGTTCGCCGCCGGAAAGACCGGCACGACAGAGAATTACGGCGACGCTTGGTTCTCCGGCTTCACAGACCGCTACACAATCGCGGTTTGGGTTGGTTACCCAGATGGCACTACGCCGATGGAGACTGAGTACAACGGCGGACCGGTTGCGGGTGGCACCTTTCCTGCGCAGATCTGGCACGACTTTGTGGTCCAGCTCCAAGCGATCTTGCAAGCGCGCGCTAACAGCCGCGCTGGAAATGGTCAGGACGGCGGTGGGACTCCGCAGATAACTCAGGACACAGGCGGCTACGGTGGTTCGGGTAGCGTTGGATCGGGCGGCGGTGGCGGCGGTGGGACTCCCGCTCCGGCCCCGACTCCAGATCCCGCGCCGACCCCAGCGCCAGAGCCCACTCCAGCGCCTGACCCCGGTGCGGGCGGCGGTGGCATCGTCCCGACTGGCTGACAGCGCGGGGCTAAGTCAGTAGTCCGCGCGCCGCGACAAGCTGCTCTTCGACGCGCGAAAGGGCGGTACCGCCCACGCTCTGCTTCGATTCCAGCCACGACTCCTGGCTGAGGAGCTCGATAGCCTCTTCGTCAAAGGCGGAGTTGTGGAGTTGTAGTTCTTCCAAGGTCAGAGATGACAGATCCCGGTTGTCGGTCACGCACTGGCGAACAAGGGTCGCGATAGCTGCGTGGCTTTCGCGGAATGGGATTCCACGGCGCACGAGGAGGTCGGCGAGGTCGGTTGCAGCAATCATCGAGTCCGATGCTGCCTCAGTCATCGCGTCGCGCTTAAATTCCGCTCCGCTCAGCATCCCATCTGCGGCTGCGAGCGCCAACTGGAGGTTGTCAACGCTGTCGAATAGATAGTGCTTGTCCTCTTGCATGTCCTTGTTGTAGGCAAGCGGCAACGCGTGCATTACCCCGTGAAAAGCAGCCAGGTCGGCCACCAATCGCGGCGCTTTTGCTCGCAGCAGCTCGGCCGCATCGGGATTCTTTTTCTGCGGCATTAACGACGAGCCGCTCGTCCAACGGTCCGGAAGTTCGACGAATGCGAACTCCTGACTCGACCAAAGGACCAGCTCGCTACCCAGCCGCGAAAGATGGGTCCCACATGTGGCGCTGGCCGACAGAAAGTCGAGGACGTAGTCGCGGCTCGAGACCGCATCGAGTGAGTTCGGGACTACGCCGGTGAAACCGAGCTCTGCTGCGACAGAGTGACGGTCTGTCTCGAAGTTAACTCCAGCAACCGCGCCCGAGCCAAGAGGTAGCTGGTGACACTGAGACTCCACGAAGCGGAAGCGTTCGCGGTCACGCGCCAGCATCCAGACGTAAGCCAACAAGTGGTGTGAGAGATAGACGGGCTGAGCTCGCTGTAGGTGCGTGTAGCCGGGCATAGACCAGTCGAGGTGCGCCTGCGCTACATCGATCAGTGTGGCTATCAGCTGCTCGATGCTGCCAACTGCGTCCAAGGCGGCCTGCCGCGTGAATAGGACAAGGTCGGTGGCAACTTGGTCGTTGCGCGAGCGCGCCGTATGAATCCGTCCCCCGGCAGGCCCAGCGATCTCGCTAACACGCCGTTCGACGGCCATGTGGATGTCTTCATCGGTCCGCTCAAAGGGGAAGATGCCGGCTTCGAGCTCTCCTGCTACCTGTTCGAGCGCGTCATGAATCAGGCCGGCGTCCTCTGCAGGGATGATTCCTTTTGCGGCGAGCATCGTTACGTGTGCGCGCGACTGCGCCATGTCGAACGGCCAGAGCCGTTGATCAACGTCCAAAGATCGGTTGATCGCGTCGAAGGCTGCGTCGGTGGGCTCGTTAAAGCGACTCATCGATGCTCGAGTCTAGGTCTGGCCGAGAATCTCGCGCAGCGCTGCACAGACCCGTTCAACCTGGCCTGGTGTCATCTCGGCGAAGAACGGCAGGGCAATCGACTGCGCGGCGACCGTTTCGCAGACTGGGAACTCGCCGTCTCGATGTCCAAACTGCTCTCTGTAATAGGCCATCAGGTGAATCGCTGGGAGATATGGTTTGCTTTGGATCCCGCGCTCAGCGAGGGCTCTGATCGTCGCATCGCGGTGGACTCCGCTGGGGAGTTGAACAACAAAGACGAACCAACCACGCCGCTCGCTGCCTTGGTCAACGCAAGGCAAGCTTAGGCCTTCAACCTCCGCTAGTCCCTCGTAGTAGAGCTCGGCGACTCGCGTTCGACCAGCGTTCATCTCGTCGAGCCTGGACAGCTGCGCGAGGCCGATCGCGCAGGCGATGTCGCTGAGCCGGTAGTTGAAACCGAGGCGGTCGTGGTCGAGCCAATCCATATCGGGAGCGCGCCCCTGGTTGCGCTCCGAATCGATCCGCGCCTTGACCGACGGGTCGGCCGTAGTAACCATGCCGCCCTCCCCCGTCGTCATCTGCTTATTCGCATAAAAGCCGAAGACTGCAGGATGGCCGCGTCCTCCTACCGGCGTTCCGTCGGCGTAGCGGCCGCCGAGTGCCTCGCAGGCATCCTCGACAATGGGCAAGCCCAAGGCTTCGAGTTCGACCATCGCCGTTGGGTAACCGAAGATGTGAACCGGCAGAATTGCGGTCGTGCGATCGGTGACCGCGGCGGCCGCTGCACTTGGATCGAGCGTCAGTGTGACGGGGTCGATGTCCGCGAAGACGGGTCTCGCTCTCTCCATCACGCAGACATTGGCACTGGCCACAAACGAGAGAGGCGAAGTGACGACCTCGTCGCCGTCGGCAACGCCAACAGCCCGCAGGGCAAGCTGTAGTCCTGCGGTGCCGCTAGATACGGCGCTTCCGTGAGCGGCGTGAACAGCCTTCGCAAAGGCTTGCTCGAAGGCTGGGACACGCGGCCCGAGCGATAGCTGGCCGGAGCGAAGGACGCCTAGGACCGCCTGTTCCTCTGCCTCTCCGAGCACCGGCTTGGCGAGCGGAATCGGCTCGGTCATTGCTAAGCGTCGCCTTTTCGCCGTCCGGCCTGTTGGCCAAATTCGAGCGAGTCAACGAGGGCCTGCCAAGAAGCAGCGATAACGTTTTCGCCAACGCCGATTGTGCCCCACACATCCTCACCGTCAGATGCGTCGATCAAGACCCGAGTGACGGCGTCTGTTCCGTGACTTTCGTCGAGGATTCTGACCTTGTAGTTGATCAGCTCAACTTTGCCGACGTCGGGATAGACCTCTGTGACCGCACTGCGTAGAGCGCTATCAAGAGCGTTCACCGGCCCGTTTCCGGTGGCTGTCCGCTCGTAGCGCTCGTCACCGATCCAGATCGCGATCGTCGCCTCACTGACTACTTCGGCTTCTGCCTGTTGCTCGACCGTGACGCGCCAACTTTCTAGCCGAAAGAGCGGTTCATATTGTCCGGACTCACGGCGCATCAGTAGCTCAAACGAACCATCAGCGGCCTCGAACTGATAGCCAAGATGCTCGAGCTCTTTGACTCGTTCGACGATCCTGGCGCTGGTGGCATCGTCCAGGCCAAGTCCGGCGCTGTTCCCCTTGTCGGAGATCGTCGCTCGGCCGGCCAATTCGGAGACGATCACATCACTACGGTTACCGACCGCTCCAGGTTCGACGTGCTCGAACGTGCTGGCGTCGGCGCTCACGCCAGCGGCGTGCATGCCGGCCTTGTGGGCAAACGCGTTCTTCCCAACGTATGGTTGCGTCGGGTTTGGTGCGCGATTGAGTAGCTCGTCCACAAAGTGCGCGGTCTCAGTGAGGCGTGCCAGGTGACCTTCGGGCAGCACCTCGATTCCCATCTTCATCTCGAGATCGGCGATGATTGTGACTAGGTTGGCGTTACCGGTGCGCTCGCCAATGCCGTTGATAGTGCCCTGAACTTGTGTTGCTCCGGCCTCTATCGCGACCAACGAGTTCGCGACTGCGCAGCCTGCATCGTCGTGAGTGTGAATGCCAATCGCGAGCCCTGGCAGCGCCGTGCGGACCGCGTCAACGGCAGCTGTGATTTGGCTCGGGAGAGAGCCGCCGTTGGTATCGCACAGAACGAGCCGTTCGGTCCCCCCCGCTTCAGCGGCACGGAGTGTTTCGATCGCGTAGCGCGGGTCTTCCCGCCAGCCGTCGAAGAAGTGCTCAGCGTCGAAGAGGACGCGCTTGCCTTCCGACACGAGGAAGCCAATCGACTCAGTAATCATCGCGAGGTTCTCCTCGGGCGAGACGCGTACGACCTTCTCAACGTGGAGCATCGAAGACTTACCGACGAGGGTGACAATTGGCGCGATTGAAGCAACAAGAACCTTCAGGCCTTCGTCATCTTCAGCGACGCTGTCGCGGCGACGCGTCATCCCGAATGCGACGATCTGGGCGTGGCTAAGTGGCGCCGCTGCGAGGAGCTCGAACAGCTCCGCTTCCTTCGGATTGGAGGAAGGGAAGCCCGCCTCAATCATGTCGACACCGAGCGCATCGAGGCGCTCTACGACACGCAACTTCTCTTGCGCCGTCAGGCTCATTCCGCCGCCACCCATTCCATCGCGGAGGGTCGCGTCGTAGAGCTGAATCGTCGAGTCCATTAGCTGGGAGGCTGGATTGCTGGCACAGGGTCGAGCCAGTCGCGGTAACGCTCATCGCGTCCGTGGAGCGCGTCCTCGTAGACGGCCAAAAGCGCGTTTGTGATTGGGCCGGGTTTACCGCTTCCGACTGGACGGTCGTCAAGTTCCCGCACGGGAACCATCTCAGCGGCCGTACCAGTGAGGAAGATCTCGTCGGCGATCGGGAGCTCATCAGCGGCGATCTCGCGCACGACAATTTCGTGGCCCATATCGTCGGCGATTTTTATGATCGAATCACGGCTGATCCCTTCGAGGATCGAAGAGGTCATCGGCGGCGTCGAGATCACGCCATCGCGGACAACGAAGATGTTCTCGCCAGTGCCCTCGCAGACATTGCCGACGTGGTCCAGAAGAAGTGCCTCGTCATATCCGGCCTTGTGCGCTTCGACCTTGGCAAGGATGCTGTTGAGGTATTGGCCGCCGGCCTTCGCGTAGGGAATCAGCGTCTCCGGGCTGATCCTGCGCCAGGACGAGATCTTGGCACGGACGCCGTCCCGCTTTCCGTCCTCGCCTAAGTAAAGGCCCCATTCCCAAACTGCAATCGTGAGGTCGACGTCTATCGTTAGCGGGAAGAGTCCCATCGAGCCGTAACCGCGGTAGGCAATTGGCCTGATGTAACACGAACGCAGGCCGTTACGCGCGATCAGCTCAAGCGTCGCCGCGCGGATCTGCTCCCGCGAATACGGGATCTCCATGAAATACGCCTCGGCTGAACGGAAGAGGCGATCTATGTGGTCTTGGTGACGAAAGATCGCTGGCCCGATCTCGGTGTCGTAGCAGCGGACTCCTTCGAAGACGGAGGTGCCGTAGTGAAGCGCGTGAGTCAGAACGTGGACCTGCGCGTCCTCCCATGGGACATACTCGCCGTTCATCCAGATGAAATCGCTCTGTTCCACTAATAGCTCCTAGATCTACGCTCTAAGCGAGTTCGGCCAAGACTGCGGCCGTCGCCTGCTCCGTTGTCGCACTGCCGCCCAAATCTGTGGTCCGCAGACCGCCGTCTAGCGCAGCAGCGACGGCCGATTCTACTGCGGTCGCTTCGTCCTCACGGGCGAAACCGTGACGCAGCATCATCGCTAGCGAGAGGATCGTCGCAAGAGGGTTCGCTAAGCCTTTACCAGCAATGTCTGGGGCTGAGCCGTGTACTGGCTCAAAAAGGCCCGGGCCATCGGGGTTGCCGATGCTCGCTGACGGGAGCATGCCAATCGAACCGGTGATCATCGCCGCCTCATCGCTGAGGATGTCGCCAAAGAGATTCTCGGCCAAGATCACGTCGAACTGCGTTGGCGTCGAGACAAGCTGCATCGCGGCGTTATCAACGAGGACGTGTTCGAGCTCGATCTGCGGGAATTCGTCGGAATGGACGCGCGTCACAACTTCACGCCACAGCCGGCTTGTTTCTAGGACGTTTGCCTTATCGATGCTCGAGACCTTGCCGCGCGCAGCGTTGAAGGCGACGCGGCTAATCCGTTCGACCTCTTCGACGCTGTACTCGCAGAGATCGCTAGCCATCGTGTCGGTGCGCTTCTTTTCCCCGAAATAGATTCCGCCGGTTAGTTCACGGACGACGAGGAGGTCGGTGCCCGCAATTCGCTCCTCTCGGAGCGGACTTGCGTCCACGAGCGCCGGGATTGCCTTGACCGGGCGCAGGTTGGCGAACAGCCCAAGGCCCTTACGTAGCCCGAGAAGGCCCTGCTCGGGACGAGGCGCATTGGGATCTGTGGTGTCCCACTTCGGTCCGCCGACGGCACCTAAGAGGACTGCGTCCGAGGTACGGCAGGCTTCCAGCGTCTCATCGGTCATTGCCACGCCACTCGCGTCTATCGACGCCCCGCCGAATAGCTGAGGCTCGAACTCGAACTCGCCAGGGCATAGTGCTTCGCAGACTTCGAGGGTCGCCGCAATGACTTCGGGACCGATGCCATCACCTGGCAGGAGCGCGACGCGCGCTGCGCCGCTCATAGCGCCGTCGTCACTGGGCCATGACGCTCCATCGTCGACTCATAAGCGTCGATGAGCTCCGTCTCGAACATTGTCAATGCGATGTCGTCGAGGCCATCGAGCAGACGCCGCTTAATCTCCGGGTCGAGCTCGAACGAGGCCGTCCCGCCGTCGCCATAAGTGACCTGCTGCGCGTCGAGATCGATTCGCGCCGCTCCGGCCTCTGCGATTGCCTTGCACTCTTCGGGGCTTAGAACAACCGGCAGCAGTCCGACCTTGGTCGAGTTGGAGAAGAAGATGTCAGCGAAGGACGGAGCAATAATCGCCTGAAATCCATAGTCCTCAAGCGCCCATGGAGCATGCTCGCGGGAGGAACCGCAGCCGAAATTTCGTCCAGCTACGAGGATCGGATGTGGATGAAGCTCCCATCCTTCCTCCTGCTTCCAGTCGTGGAAGAGGAACTCCCCGAAGCCGGTGCGCTCGATCCGCTTGAGGAACTGTTTGGGGATGATCTGATCGGTGTCTACATCGTCCCGATCGAGGAACGACACCTTCCCGTCGATTACGTCGATCGGTTCCATAGCTAGCCCTCTCCCCATGTGCGGATATCTACGAAACGTCCCTCTATCGCCGCCGCCGCCGCCATCTGCGGGCTGACGAGGTGAGTGCGACCGCCACGGCCCTGGCGGCCTTCGAAGTTACGGTTGGAGGTTGACGCGCAGCGCTCTTCAGGCTGGAGCGTGTCCGGGTTCATTCCAAGGCACATCGAGCAGCCAGCCCCACGCCAATCGAAACCGGCCTCGCTGAACAGCTTGTCGAGACCTTCGTCCTCGGCCTGCTTCTTCACTTGGACGGAGCCCGGGACAACCATCGCGTAGACGGAGTCCGCGACCTTGCGGCCCTTGATGACTTCGGCGGCGGCTCTCAGGTCGCCGATCCGCGAGTTTGTGCAGGAACCAATGAAGACGCGGTCGAGAGATATTTCCTCGATAGGCGTGCCGGCTTCGAGCCCCATGTATTCGAGCGCCCGGTGATCACCGTCACTCTTCGGCTGAGGAACGCTGTCGCCGACGCCGACAACCATCTCCGGGTTGGTACCCCACGTGACCTGCGGACTGATCTGTGACACGTCAACGACGTGCTCGGTGTCGAAATCAGCACCTTCGTCTGTGTGCAGCGTCTTCCAGGTTTCAACCATCTTCTTCCAGTCGTCACCAGTAGGAGCACCGGGACGGCCCATTACGAAGTCAAATGTCGTCTGATCGGGGGCGATCATGCCAGCTCGACCTCCGCCCTCAATCGTCATGTTGCAGATCGTCATGCGCCCCTCCATCGAGAGCGACTCGATTACTGGGCCGGCAAACTCGATGACATGCCCGACACCGCCCTCGACACCGATCTGCCCGATTGTTGCGAGGATCAAATCCTTAGCTGTGACGCCGTATCCGAGCTCGCCTTCGTAGCGGATCCGCATTGACTTCGGCCGCCGCTGTACCAACGTTTGCGTCGCGAGAACATGCTCGACTTCGCTTGTGCCAATCCCGAATGCGAGCGCGCCGAAAGCGCCGTGCGTGGCGGTGTGACTATCGCCGCAAACGATCGTCATACCTGGCTGCGTGAGGCCGAGTTCTGGGCCGATTACGTGAACGATTCCCTGATGCTCTGATCCGAGTGAGTACACAGGGACACCAAACTCGGCGCAGTTAGTCTCCAGCGTCTCGACCTGAACGCGGCTCAGTTGATCCTTGATCCTTGCGGCGGTTGGCGTGCCGTCGGTCGGGACATTGTGGTCGGCAGTGGCGATCGTCCGGTCAGGACGCCGTACCGTGCGCCCAGCGAGCCTCAGCCCATCGAATGCCTGAGGGCTTGTCACCTCGTGCACGAGGTGCAGGTCGATGTAGAGAAGCCCTTCGCTGACCTCGTGCGAGGCCCAGAGCTTCTCGAATAGCGTTGTCGGTTCTTTAGCTGTTGGGGTCACGGCGATCACGGTACCGCGGTAGGGCGTTCGTCTGTCGAGTCGCCCGCATCTAGCCGGCGGGTAGCGAGCGTCAGTGCCCGCATGTAAGCGCGTGCGGCGGCCTCAATGATGTCGGTCGCTACAGCTCGCCCTGACGCCACTTCGCCGTCCCGCTCGATCATCACGTGAACTTCGCCGAGGGCGTCTTGACCTGCAGTCACAGCGTCAACGCGAAAGTCGCGCAGTTTGACGTCGATGCCAGTTGCCGCGTTTATCGCGTGAAATACAGCGTCGACGGCGCCGTCGCCAGTCGCTTCCCCGTCTCTGGTGGTGCCGTCCGGCATCGTCACCGAGGCGCTAGCGCGAGGCTGTTCGCCGCTCTTGTCGGTGAGCTCGAACGCGTTGAGCGCGAAGCCGCTCTCCTGCTGTAGCTCATCGCCGACCAATGCCTCAAGGTCGAGCGCAGTGACCTGCTTCTTCTTGTCCGCAACCTCTTTGAAGCGCTTGAAGGCGGCGTTCAGAGCCGCACCGTCGACCTTGTAGCCAAGCTCTTCAAGTGACTGTTGAAGCGCATGGCGACCTGAGTGTTTACCGAGGACGATCTGGTTTGCGTCGAGACCGACCGTTGTGGCATCCATGATCTCGAAGGTCGTACGTTCTTTCAGGACGCCGTCCTGGTG
>Ga0194063_10002071_pt1 | contig 12673 bp, 15 predicted proteins | sample SepL3720m_MetaG_FD_155459 | JGI IMG/M metagenome (GOLD analysis project Ga0194063, IMG submission 155459) | Anoxic zone freshwater microbial communities from boreal shield lake in IISD Experimental Lakes Area, Ontario, Canada - Sep2016-L373-20m | ecosystem: Environmental > Aquatic > Freshwater... | reverse complement strand
AACGATTGCTTTGACAACATCCTCAATGAATTTCTGGTCTTCTTCCATAAAGTTCCTTTCTATTTCTGACTAATAAAACTATTATTCTTTGGCTTTTGCCTCTGGTTCAGCGACTACTTCTTCCACCTCAGCCTCTTTGGTCGCTTCTGGCTCAGCAGCAACTTCTTCTGCTACGGCTTCCTCAGCTACTTCTGGCTCAGTGGCTACTTCCTCTGCAGGAGCTTCGGCAACTTCTGCTACAGCTGGTGTTTCTGTGGTCTCAGCAGTACTTGCAGCCTCTTCTTCAGGAGTTTTCTTTGGAGCTTTGGAGTATTTGATATCGATCTTATCCTTGACGATGCCGAGATTGGCCATCAGGTTGTGAACAGTTGGGGTCGCTTGAGCACCCTGACCCAACCAATAAGTCGCTCGCTCTTTGTTGATGACGAGCTCTTTGACGGCAAGAGTAGGGTTATAGTGTCCAATAATTTCAATAAATTTTCTCTTTACAGCTCTGCGTTGGTCTGCAACAACAACTCTGTAGGCCGGGGCGTTTTTCTTACCAACCCGTGTCAGTCTTATTCTAAGCATTCTATCTTTTCTTTCTTTTTTCTAAATTACTATCCAAAAATAACAAATTATGCACCAAATGTCAACTTTGGGTTGTGGCCACGGAGGTATTCTTCGTAGGCCATCTCTTTTTTACCCTCTCTCTGGACACGGTCGACAATCAGATTGCCTGAGGTATCTAGGTGACAGCCAGTAATTCTGATCCTGATGCCGTCTTGGAAGATAAAAACAGAGGGCCAGTGATCAAAAGCTCTGACCATCCTTTCGATCTCAATCGCGGGTGTTTCAGCAGTGATTTCCCCATCTTTTTTATCGAAAAGTCGAGAATAAGTTGCCTTGCCTTCGGACTGTCCATAAGGTGGCAGTTCTCCGGCCAAGTAGTATGGTAGGCAGGCCAGCAATAGCTCTGCGCCCATCTTGGCGAGAAAATCTTTCAGGATAGAGGCGGTCTCAGCTCCACTTAGCTTGACTTTTGACTGTGAGATTATTGGTCCAGCATCGAGTTTCGCCACCGTCAGGATCAGAGTGACGCCAGTGATCTTGTCGCCATCTAAAATGGTTTGAACTACAGGCGAGGGGCCGCGATGTTTTGGCAGGAGGGACGGATGAATATTGATGATGCCTTTTTCAAATAGATTTAGGACGGGAGATTTCAAAAATTGGCCAAAATCAGCCATGACGGCTAGCTTTGCTTTTGTATTTTTCAGCAATTGGACGTTCTTTTCGTCGTTAATATCTTCAGTTTCCAAGATCGGTAGCTTCAGCTCTTTGGCTAGTTTAGCGATCGGGTTGAATACTTTGTCTTTGCTTCTGCCAGTCGTGTTTAACTTGCCTGTTACAACCTTCACAACTTTGTATTGAGGATCGCTTGCGAGATATTGTAGAGCGTATGTGCCGAGTGTACCAGAACCGATAAACACGATCTTTGTCTCTTTGATGTGGTCAATCATCAGGGTTGATTGGAGATGATCGTATTCGTGTTGAATAACTCTAGAAAAGAGATCCTTGGCCTTGATACTGATCGGGTTGCCATATCTATCTTGCCCGACAATCTCAACTGATTTTGGTCGACGAACTAATATTTCACGACCAGGGAACGAGAGACAGCCCTCAACCATATTGATAGTTTTTTGTGACGATTTAATGATCTTGGGGTTACATACGACAGTGAGAGGAAAACCCTTGTATTCGAGATCAGGATCTTCTTCAAATTCGCAGACAAAAATCTTTTTTGAGACACCGACTTGGGGTGCTGCCAAACCGATGCCTTTGGCGTCGCGCATAGTCTCGATCATATTTTCGACTAGTTGCTGATGTTCAAAGCCAAAATCAACCACTAGGTCGGTGGGTTTTCTCAGGATCAGATCATTTTCTTTTTTTATTTCTATCTTCATACAGGGAAAGATAATATCATAAAAGGTCGGTTGGGTCTACATCTAAGGTTGCTGTCGGAAACTCTTTGGTCAGAAAAGACCAATCTTTTCTTGAATTAATTTTATCATCTTTGATGATGATATGGTATCGATATTTTTTGTTTATCCTGGCAAAAAAGCATTTGGCTGGACCGATGAAACCAATTTTTAATTCTCTTAGGTATACAGAAATTTTTTCAATCTCAAGATGAGCCTTTGCTTCGTTTTCAGAACTGGCAACGATCCTGATAAGTTTGCAAAAAGGCGGATAGTTGTATTTTTCGCGCTCAAGGATCTCCGCATCGTAAAAAAGTTCGTAATTATTTAGAGTTGCAGCGACGATGGCAAGGGACTCGGGCCAATATGATTGAACGATCACTTCGCCTTGGTCATTGCGACGGCCCGCTCGACCAGAGACTTGGGTGATCAGCTGAAATGTTCTTTCGGCTGAGCGGTACTGTGGCAGATGGAGACCGGTATCGGCTGAGACAATGCCGACCAGATCAACATTGGGGATATCGAGCCCTTTGGCGATCATCTGCGTTCCGATGACGATATCAACTTCGTGTTTTTTGATTTTCTGGTAGATCTCGGCGTAATCTTTCTTTGATTTGATCGTGTCTGCCGTTACAAGTAAAGTTCTCGCTTCTGGAAACAGTAGATTGACTTCTTGTTCGATCCGATCGGCGCCGGCACCAAAATGCTTGATTCTCGGGCTGCCACACTCAGGGCAGATGGCCGGTAACGGTTTTTTAGCGTCGCAATGATGGCAACTCAAAACACCCTGTTTGTCGTAAATATGGCAAACCATCGGGATCTGGCAATTATCACACATCACGATGTGTCCGCAATCACGGCAGGAGACAAAAGTTGATAGTCCGCGACGATTTAGAAACAAGAGAACCTGTTTTTTCTTCTCGAGCGTAGTTTTGATGTCGGCCTGAAGTCGAAGAGAAAGAGGAGAATAGTTTTTTGCTTTCATCTCCATTCGTAAATCAATAATTTTTGATTGTGGAATTTTTGCTTCTCCATGTCTCTCGGCCAGTCGGTAATAGCAAGATTTTTGGTTCACTGTCTCGTGATAGGTTTCAATTCTTGGTGTCGCAGTACCCATCACTAGATTAGCACCAATTGTTTCGGCAATCTTTTTGGCCAGATCGACTGCGTGGTACCTGGGGGTTTGTTCCTGTTTGTACGAATCTTCCTGTTCTTCATCGATCACGATCAAACCAATATTTTCCGTTGGCACGAGCAGAGCAGAGCGTGGACCGATAATAATTGGTTTTTCGTTTTGATAGAATTGAAAAAAACTTGAGCTTTTCTCGCCCTTCGATAGTCCAGAGTGGAGGAGTAGCACCCTGTCGCCAAAATATTTGGTTAATCTCTCGACTGTTTGGGGTGCCAACATAATCTCGGGTACTAATACGATTGCTTGTTTGCCCTGATTGATCGCTTGTTCGATCAATTTAATATATATCTCTGTTTTTCCCGAGCCAGTGACCCCATGGATCAAAACAGGCTTTGAATTTCGCTCTTTGAAAGTTTTGCTGATTGACTGAAATATATCTTCCTGATCATCTGATAATTTAATTTCGTGTAGTTCTTTTTCCTGTGTGCTGTTTTCCGATTTCTGTTTTCTTGTTTTAATCGTTTCTGGCGGCAAAAACATACCGATCGTATCGCCGAGTGAGCAGAGATAATAGTCCGCCACCCATCTGGCTATGTCGAGATATTTACTCGGCAAGACAAATTCTTTGTTCGCACCGAGAATACTTTTCAGTTTAAAGGTGTTTTCGCTTTCGTCTGTGACTATTTTTTCGACTATACCCCTGATTTTTCGGTTACCAAAAGGAATGGAGACGAGTGCTCCAGACTTGATAAAAGGCTCAAATTCGGCGGGAATAAGATAATCAAAAGAATCGTTTTTGCCGACTATCTTTGTGATGGGAAATATCTTTGCGATCATGATTTCATCATATCACAAGAGATCAGAAGTCGGGAGCATGGCGATTGATGCGATACTTTTGCGCTACCTCTTGGCTCAAGAATTTGAGATAAAAGGGGAGTGCCAGATTGATTTAACAATATTACATTGTATTGTCCATTTTAAACCCAACGCGCCACCCCTGGTGGGGCGGCGCTGGATAATACGACGGCATTCATGGCCGAAGTTGTTACTCGATGATACCGGCCTGCCGATACTCATTTTCGATGTAGCTTAGTTTCGCTGTTCGCTTCTCGTCCTCGGTGTCATCCATATGTCTGTCGATCAGGCTCATATTGATGAATAACCAGAAGTGGGAATCGCGAAGCCCGCGTTCCATATCGGAAGCCGGTTTACCGCAGACATCGTCGAGTGCTGGGGTTGGCTGCACGCTCATGTAAGCGCTGCCGCCAACCTTTTTGCCGTCCCTCTGGTACATTCCATACAACTCCTCGACCTTGCGGTCTAAAAGCTTTTGATACTGTACTCCGAACACTTTCGTGGTGTTCTCCTTTTGTACCATGTAGGCATGTAGCTCACCAGCCACTTGGATGTCGGCGGAGGTTTCTTTGGTGGCATTTTTAGCCACCTCAGGGTGCATCGCGTCATCAAGGGCATGAACGCACTCATGGAGCGCAAACAGACCCTTCATTTTGGCAGTGCATTTCGTAGGTCTAAATTGCATCATGCGGTCACCTGAAATATAGCGTAGACCGACACCTTTCTGCTCGATCATCTGCCTCCAGTAATCGCACAGGATTTTGTCCTCGTCCATGAGAACGACGACGCCAATGGTATCCTTCTTGGGGTCATCCACTAGCATCGCACCTCCATTGTCGACGGGGTAGGCCGGGGCTTGGTGCTCCTGCACCCAGTTGACCGCTTCTTTGGCTTCCAGCGTTGTGGCAACATCTTGTGCTGCATCGAGCCAATCCTTGGCAATTTGCTCTCGCTCCTTCATATTGGCGGGTGGGGCGTACATCTTGGCCTTCTTGATTTCAGGCTTCAACGCTGAATTGTGGTTATTGCGTAGGCCAATGCCGCAGATCGCAGCAAGACCAACGATCACAATAACGAAGAAAATAAACATAGACTGCCGCATTGGCGTCTCCTGTATGCGCTGGGGGAATTTCTCATAGCCGTAAAACATTTGAGTCCAGCACATCAATATATTAGCATAAAATATCAAAAACGTCAAGCTCTCCGTTATGTTTCAATACCTTGGAAACACTAAGCATTTATAAATTTTTCTTTGCTGCATAATAAAAAAACCCGCGTATGGACGGGGAGACTTTTCCGTCGGCGGGGCTGAGAGACTGAGAACTTTCGATAAATTCAGATATTATATTAATCTCTTCGATTTGCGGCCGATTGTCCAGCCAGATGACCGGAAGACCAAGCCCATTGTAGGTTGAAACCGCCTGAGTCGCCATCGACATCAAGTACTTCACCAGCCAAGAAGAGCCCGGAAACTATCTTTGATTCCATAGTCTGACAATTGATTTCAGCAAGGTCGATGCCACCATGAGTGACCTGCGCCTCTCGAAAAGGCCGAACACCGGTAGTCACTATTTCAATATTTTTTAAAGTTGTGGCAATTTTTTGACGATCGAGCTTGGAGATCTCGGCTGATTTTCGCTCAGGATCAATATTAGATAATTTCAAGATAATTGGTGATAGATTTTTCGGGATTGCTCCAGCGATGACATTTTTAATCGACTTCGAGCCAGCAACAGTAATTATTTTTGCTAACTTTGTGTCTAATTCTTTGGGTGATTCGTCATGAAAAAGATCTAGATGAACGATGACCTTGTCCTTGGGTAGATACTTGCCGATAGAGCCAGCCAGAGCCATCACAGCGGGACCAGAGAGGCCGAAATGAGTAAAGAGGACATCGCCCACTTTTTGATTGATTATCGTGCCGTTGACGGTTACCGAGGCATTGGCGATGACTTTTAGTCCCTGTACAGCCTTGATCCACGATTCTTTGGCCTCAAGAGGGGATAGAGCGGGATAAATTTCAGTGGTTTTGTGCCCGAGTTTTCTAATCCAAGTATAGGCGTCGCCAGAGGTTCCGAGGTGAGCAGCCGCCTGTCCGCCAGCCGTGATAATGATTTTTTGGGCTAAGATAATCTCGTTTGATTGAGATTTGATCTCAAAAATATTAAATCTTTTTTCAATCTCACTGACCGCAGCATCGAGTTTGAGGTCAATCTTCTTGCTCGTAATTTCGTGTGTCAGTGCATCGACCACGCTTGAAGCTTGGTCAGTTCGGGGGAAGATCCGGCCGAGATTTTCCTCTTTTAGGACCAATCCAAGATTTTCAAAAAAATCCATCGTCTTTCTTTGGTCAAATTGATCAATCACAGATTTAATCGACTCCGGTGATCCGCCGTGATATCGAGAGATATCGATAAATTTATTGGTAATGTTGCAGCGACCGTTGCCTGTGGCAAAAATCTTGCGAGCGAGCCCAGAATTTTTTTCAATAATGACGACCGAATTACTCGGTTTTTTGGCTTCGGTCGCTGCCATCATCCCCGCGGCACCCCCGCCAATGATCGCAATATCATAAATTTTTGATTTAGAGTAATTCACGGTTCGATTATAGCACAAATTATGTGTGATGTCGACTTTTGCGTGTATTGTCTTAAACCAAAAAATGTGTTATTATAAAACATATGGAAGAAAACTCAGTTAAAAATCTAGTTGCTCTGATTGGTCGACCAAATGTCGGCAAATCAACTCTTTTCAATCGTCTGGTTGGCAAGAGAATTGCAATCGAATCACCAGTCGCTGGCACTACCAGAGACAAGATTTTGGGTGAAGTTTTTTGGCATGGCAAAGTCTTTGATCTGATCGACCTTGCTGGTATCGAAAAATCGAAAAAGAATGATGCCATCTCGCAGCAGACTCAGGACTTGGTCGAAGCAGCTGCGGCAGAAGCCGAGGTATTGGTCTTCGTTGTAGACTGGAACGATGCCGATAACAATATGGACAAAATTATCGCCAGATCGCTGAAGAAATACAACAAAAAAGTCATTGTCGCAGTGAACAAAGCTGATAACCTCGAGCGCCTAAGATCTATCGAGAAATTCAGTCGCCTTGGCAATTTCGAAATGATCCCAGTTTCTGGTATCACAGGGAAAAACAGTGGAGATTTACTCGACGCGATAGTTAAAAATTTACATCAAAAAAAGACAGTTGAAGTTGATGAAAACGAGATCAAACTTGCGATCATCGGTCGACCAAATGTCGGCAAGTCGACTTTGCTCAATCAAATCGTTGGCCAGAAAAAGGCCATCGTTTCAGATGTACCTGGCACGACCAGAGACATCGTTGATGTCAAATTTGCCCACAAGGGCGGCATGATCCGCTTGTTCGACACGGCTGGTATTCGTCGCAAAGGCAAGATTGAAAAAGATACGATCGAGTCTTTCAGTGTTTTGCGAACATATCGCGCTCTAGAGGGTGCAGATGTTGTTGTCCTGATGATTGATGCCTCTGAGGGCTTGGTAGCGCAAGACACTCATATTCTTGGTTATGCCAAAGAGCACGGCAAAGGTGTTGTCTTGGCCGTGAACAAGATCGATCTGGTCGAAGATATCGAAACATTTATGGACGAACAGCTGTACTATCTGCAGGATAAACTGAACTTCATCCCGTACTTGCCAGTTATCTTCATTTCAGCAGAAAATGGCGACAATGTTAAAATTCTACTAAACCAAGTGATAAAGGTTGCTGCAAATCGCAAGATGCAGATCCCACAAGAGGATTTGAATGAAATTTTGGCACTTTGTCAAAGCAAAAATGTTCAGACAACCAATATTTTTGAGATCAAACAGGTTGATATCTGTCCGCCAACTTTTGAGTTGGTCGCCAAGAAAAAGAAACTTATTCACGAAACAGTGTTGCGTTATCTCGAAAATCGTACCAGAGATGTGCACCCGTTAGAGGGAACACCTTTGATATTCTATATAGATCGTAAAAAGCCTAATAAGTAAAACGGCTGTGTAGTCCAAATCGGTCGAAGGGAAGAAGCGTAATCCAAGTTCGACCAACAATGTTCTCTTTTGGTAAAAGTCCCCATTCGCGAGAATCGGAGGATTTTTCTCTGTTGTCTCCAAGGACAAAAAAATGATTATCGGTGACGGTAATTTCCTTGTCCCCAGAGTTTACTTTGGTCACAATGCCGGGCATCAGATATGGCTCCGAAAGGACTATTTTCGTGCCGTTTTTCTCGGTAATTGTAACTTTATTGTTATCTATCAGGACTTTTTCTCCCGGTAGTCCGACCACGCGCTTGATATAATTTGTCGAGGGATTCTGCGGTGGATGGAAAACAATCACATCGCCACGATGAACATCGCCAGTTAGATAAGAGATTTTTTCAACTAACAGATACTCATTGTTAACAAAATTTTTCATCATAGATTCACCATCGACAATGTATGGTTGGATCACAAAATTACGCAAGAGCAGAGCCAAGATAATAACTACGATTCCGGTCTTGGCCAAGTCCCAAATAAATTCAAAAAATTCTCTCGCTTGATTGCGAGGGTTTTCAAATTGATTAAGTCTTTCGCTGATTGGGTTTTTTTCTTCCACGGAAATATTCTATCAGGTCTTGACATCTTTGGTCAATCACTATGATAATGGAAGAAGAAAGTTGCAGTGAAAAAGTTAAAGTGTTTTAAAAAAGTGGAGGCGGGGTCATGTATCCAATATTATTCAAAATCGGCGGAGTGACAATCTATTCACACGGTGTGATGGCTATCATTGGTATCGTCGTCGCTCTTTTGATAATGTTCTGGCTATCAAAGCGCGCCAAACTCGATAACTCTGTTTTGATCGACAATGTTATCTTCACGGTCTTGTTTGGCATTATCGGGGCTCGGATCACATATTTTGTCCTATATCGAGATCAGTTTGCCTCGTTTCAAGAAATTTTCTATCTATGGCAGGGCGGCATGGTTTCATATGGCGGTTTCATCTTGGGTGGACTCGCTTATTGCCTGCTCTTCTATTGGCAAAAAGCTAAAGTCGTCAGATGGCTTGATATTTTAGCGATTGCCTTCCCTTTGGGGCTATTTTTCGGGCGTATCGGGAATATCTTGGCTGGAGAATATTCTGGCGTTCCGACATCCTCGGCAATCAATCTTGGGGGATTGGTTCCAGTGCCGGCCTACGAAGCTCTATTGCTTGTACTGATATTTTCCACTTGCTTGGTCCTTATTCGTCGCGGCGCGGCCCTCAAAAATGGGGTTTGGACATTGTTCGTTCTTGGGTCGTATAGTTTGGGTCGATTCATAATTGATTTTTGGCGAGACGAACCCAAACTTCTCTCTATTTTTTCCTTGGGGCAATTGGTCGGCTTGGTTATATTTGTTGTCTGTCTAATACTGTATATAAAAATTTCATTAACCAAGGAATCAAAAAGATGAATACAAATAAAGAATTTATTGAGAAGCAAAGGGCGGTTTTGCTAAAAGAAAAAGAACGACTGGCACAGGAGATAGAGTCGATCCAGCGATATCCAGACAAAAGTTCTGTTGGTGATGATGTTCTGCAAGAGATGTCTGACTTCGAACACAATATTTCTCTCGAAGATGAATTGCACGAGATGATGAAAAAGATAGACAGGGCACTTCTTTCGATCGAAAATGGAACATATGGTAGTTGTGCAATCTGCCGTCAGCAGATCGAACATGGTCGGCTCGGCATTATGCCGTCAGCCGATATCTGTGCTACTTGTGCTGGAAAGAAATAATTTTGGAGATCAGAGTACTAAAAGCTACCACCCTCTTGGTCATTTTGTCGATCTTTTTATTACTCTTTGATACACTGGTGAATCTTTGGGGCAATACTGTTATCAATAGTGCGTTGGTCTTTGGTTACACTGGCGGCAACACTATAGCACTGGTGATCTCAGTGATTTTTCTTTTGGCCATGGGAATGCTCTGGAAGTGGCACAGCTTTGATGGACCAGGGGTGGTGATGATCATCGCTGGTGGCTTGGTAAATTCATCTGAGAGAGTCATCTATGGCGGCGTCATCGATTATTTTCATCTTTTCGGCTTCTATTTCAATTTACCAGATGTCTTCATTTTTGTCGGCTTGACGATGCTGGTATACAATGAAATATCAAAATTGCTCGACAAAAAAACCGCTAATCTCTAGCGGTTTTTTCTTTTAGAACTTATTTGATCTTTGCAACAATTTCTTTGAAAGTCTCAGGGTTTTTCATCGCGATGTCGGAAAGGACTTTGCGGTTGACTGTGATATCGCTTTTGCTAAGTTTGTTGATGAAAACTGAGTAGCTCATACCCATAGCTCGGACAGCTGCATTGAGACGAATGATCCAAAGTGCACGCATGGTGCGCTTTTTCTTTTTTCTATCCATGTATGCATGAACGCCGGCTTTTTGAACGCCTTCTTTGGCTAAAGTATAAACTGAATTTCTGCGACCAATAAAACCCTTGGCTCTTTTTAGAACCTTGTGATGTTTTGCTCGTCTGGCTGTGCCTCTTTTGACTCTCATCTGTTCTCCGTGTGACTAACCGTTAGGTATCAGTTTTTTGATTCTTCTGATATCGGATTTATTAATTTCTAATTTGGTTTTGGTTGGGTTTGCTTTGTTCGACAAAAGATGGCTCTTGCCAGCTTGAACATGAAGGTACTTGCCGCTCATTGTCAGTTTGACTCTCTTGGCTGTTGCTTTGTGTGTTTTTAATTTCATTTTGACGCTTCCTTTTCTTCTGAATCTTGTTTTTTTACAATTGTGAGATTGGCGTTGATAGTGTTGCCAAGTTTTTGTGGTGTTTTTTCGTAATCAAGGCCGGCAACATCAGCAAATTTTTTGAAAACTTCGATCGCTTGTGGGACGAAAGCATTTTCCCGTCCGCGCAATCTCATCGAAACCTTTACTTGGTTACCGCTATCAAAAAACTCTCTGGCTTGCTTCGCTTTGTAGCTGATATCGTGGTCGCTGATTTTGAAGGTCAGACGAAGCTCTTTCAGCTCATGGTTTTTCTGTTTTGAGCGGTTGTCTTTTTCTTTTTTGGCCAAATCGTACTTAAATTTGCCATGATCCATGATCTTGCAAATCGGTGGGCGATTGGTCGGATTGATCTCTACAAGATCCAAATCCTTGCTTTTGGCAAGCATCAAAGCCTGATCTCTCGACATCTGTCCAAGGTTTGTACCTTCTTCGTCGATCACTACCAAAGGAGAGAATGTGATTCTCTCGTTCGATCTTGTAAATGACCTATTCTTGCTTATCTTTGCTCCAAAATAATTTAACTCACAAAGAGAATATCATTTTTGGAGGCAAAGGTCAAGTGTCGACAGTATCATTTGTTGAGCCTTTGGCGGTGATAATGCGAACTTTTTCGTCAGTTGATTCGATCAGCTGCGGCGTTTTGGCTACGATGTAATTGCCGAGAATAAAAGGTATCTGATATTTGGTGAAAACACGCAAGCTGCGAACATGGAAACTAGAGTGCCCAATCTTTTTGCTAGGGTTCATAAATAATTTTTTGAAAAAACCACCTGTGGCTTCTTCGACGCTGTGTATCTCGATGTCGAGAGAGTCAGTCGAGTGTTTTTCGATATGACTTGAATAATTTGAAACCAAAAATGACTTGGCTTTGGTTTGCAGGACGAAATCGCGAAATTCCAAAGTTAAATCAATGGGGGCTGTCAGGTCAAGGGAGATGTTTGTCAAAAAACCAGTGTTGACTGCCGTTCGCCCCATATGCATCTCGGTTATTTTTCTGTAGCGCAAGCTATCACAGCCGTCTTTCCAGTTTCTCGATCCAATTAAAGCCAGCAGATCTTCAGTCGCTTCTATAGGGACAAACCCCATGACTTCCTGTCTGCCACAAAGCCTGTTGGCAATGCGATTGGCAATTTCATCGTCCCCAATCCCGACGATCGTGTTGTATTTTTTGGCAATACCAGCATCAACCAACTCTTCGACAGTCTGAGCTGCGGTTGGGTAAACATATTCACCGGAGATTCCGAGCACGGATAGATGGTTTTTGATCTCCTCAACTTGAGTGCGTTTTTTGCACTTTTTGACATCAAAGATATAGTAGTACATGGAAAATTTCTAATTTCAAAACTCTTTTTAATCCCAGAAAATCAATATTGTAAAATACTATTTCTTGGAGAAAAATCCGAGCTTGTCATCCTCTTTGACCTGTTCTTCGATGATAATTTCTTGTGGTTTTTCGGTTTTGATCTCGTTGTCTTTGGCTTTCATCGGTTGGTCGGTCGGCATCGAGCAATTGCCAACAAAAACGGCGCCTTCTTTTATGACCAAAACTTTGGCGTCGATGTCGCCAAAAAGTTTACCAGTACTGCTGATGTCGAGTTTGTCTTTGGCTGTAATTTGCCCTTTGACCTCGCCAGAAACTTCAATAATAGTTGCTGTGACTGGACCTGTGATTTTGGCTGTTTCGCCGATGTAAACATTCTCATCGCTCTTGACTTCGCCCTCGACGGAACCGTTAATTTGGATCGAACCCTTGTTGTGGATGTTTCCTTTGACATTCACATTTAGGCCGATGACTGTGTCGACATTGTTTTCCATAGAACTCCATCTACTTAATTGTATTTATAATGCAATATTAGCACATCAAAGTTAGATGTAAAGATGGCTAGGGCAAATTAGCGATCAGTAATGTTTTTCTGATCAAAAATACAGATTCCGGGGCGATTCGCA
>Ga0194063_10002070_pt1 | contig 12676 bp, 10 predicted proteins | sample SepL3720m_MetaG_FD_155459 | JGI IMG/M metagenome (GOLD analysis project Ga0194063, IMG submission 155459) | Anoxic zone freshwater microbial communities from boreal shield lake in IISD Experimental Lakes Area, Ontario, Canada - Sep2016-L373-20m | ecosystem: Environmental > Aquatic > Freshwater... | reverse complement strand
CCCAATAGCAAACGCCGCATCTGCCACGGTCGCCCCCAAGTCGCATGGCAAGCTACCGTCTGCCGCTTCCGCTTCGGTGGCTTCTTCACTGGAAATAGAGCTCCCTCCCGATGATCTGGTAGGACAGACAGTCGGAAACTACCAAATTGAAGCTCTCATTGGCAAAGGTCCCATGGGACCGATCTACCGCGCCAACCAGACAAATATCCGCCGTCGCGTACGCCTCTACACACTCGATCAGCTCGATGCCTCGAACCCCGAATCGATCCATCGCTTCACCGCAAATGCCAGCGCAAAAGCTATGGCGGCAACACCAGTTCTCCTCCCCGTCTACGAAGCTGGCGCGGCCAATGGCATTTATTATTACTCGTGCGAGTATGCGCCCTGCTACTCGTTGCAGCAATTGCAGGAACGGGGAGGCAAACTCGATGAAGCCACCTCGCTTCAGGTTTTGAAGATGGCATCGAAAGCGCTCGAGTATTTTTCCAGCCATAAGACTGCCCACGACCTGCTCACGGCCAACTCGATATTAATCACGCCGAACAACCGGCCACGCATCGCCAACATTGCCAGCGAAGCACCGCTCCAACCCTTCAACCTCGCCGCTGAGCGAGCTCGTCTAGGCGAGATCCTACTGTCGGTCACCCCGGAAGGACGAGCTACCGCATCCCGTCAGCTTGCCTCCCGCCTCGTCGATCCCGCTTGGGCTCACGAATCTTGGGAGGACTTCTCACAAGCCGTGGCAGAAAACGAACCGAAAATCTCTCCCTCCGATACCTACAAGCTCGATGCCAGAGAACGGGCCTCAGTCCGCATTCTTGAGGAAGCCAAACGATCCCAAAAGCGTAGCGTGCGCGTCAATGCAGCCATCTTTGGCGGACTTTTTCTGGCAGTTCTTTGCGCCAGTTTTGCTCTCTTCTTCCTCAGGGGCGGAGGAGCCAGCTTCCGGAAATTGGATAAAATGGTAAAAATTGAAGGCGGAGATTTTATTTATCAGGACGGCAAAAAAGTTAATCTCCCGACGTTCTATATCGACCAAAATGAGGTCACGATCGGACACTATGCGGAATTCTTGGACTTCCTGAAAAAAAATCCTGACAAAGCGACCGCCTACGACCATCCCAAGCAGCCCAAAGGAAAACCACACATCCCTGTTGGCTGGGCCGACATGGAGGAGCTGACTCCCCCCATGGAGGGATACTACAACAAGGCCAAGCGTTACGGCACGTTCCAGGGGTTTGCCCTTGATGTCAACAGCCCGGTCTTCGGCGTAGATTGGTTCGATGCCTGTGCTTATGCCAATTGGAAAGGCCGCCGCCTCCCCACTGAAGAGGAGTGGGAAAAGGCTGCCAGGGGCACGGACGGACGCACGGTGCCGTGGGGCAGCAAAGGGGATGTCACGCTTGCCAATACCGGCATCGACCTCAATCCCGACCCTCATAAGGGCGGCGAGAAAGACGGCTACAAACGATGGAACCCTGTCGACGCCAAAAAAGGAGACATAAGCCCTTACGGAATGCTGGGCGCTGCCGGAAATGTGTCTGAATGGACTGCAACCTACGCACCTAACCCCGAAATGGGCGGTGAAATGGTCCCGGTCATCCGTGGGGGAAATTGGAGAACAGCCGATCCATCGATTGTCCGCCGAATTCTCAAACTCATGGATCTCCAAACGAATGACACCCTTGGCTTCCGGACCGCATCCGACAAGGCCCCTCCAGAATGAACGCAAACAGCGCCGCCAGCTTGGCTGAAAATCGTGGCGAGGCCATCCTGCCCTTATTGGGAGAACGCAGGAGCAAGATGATCCTGCCGCCTCTGAGAACGGGATGGCGCACGTGGGCAGCAAGCCTGGTTTTGATCCTCGTTTCGCTGGCTCTTCCACTGCGTGCGCAGGTGCAGGTGGACATCACGCTCGAACGAAACCTTTTTATCCTTGGCGAGGTAATCCCGGTGACCGTTACCGTCACAAATCTCACAGGGAACGATCTCGATCTGATTGACAGCGGAATCAACAAATGGTTCGGGTTCGATGTGACTTCGGCTGATGGGCGTCCGCTCCCGCCCAGGGATGGAGACTACGTCAACCCGCCAGTCCAGCTCGGCGCGGGACAAAAAATCACGCGCACTGTTAATATTACCCCCCTCTTCCCTGTGGATGAATTTGGCAGCTACCGGGTTCGCGCCTGCATCTACCTCGCACAAGGAAACCGGTTTTGCAAATCTCCAACGCTAAATTTTGACGTCACCGAAGGCCTCCAGGTCTGGCAAAAGACAGTTGGTGTGCCCGATGGGTTTCCTGGTGCGGGCGGCACGCGCACCGTCACGCTGCTCATCCACCACCTCCCCCAAAGCAAACAGCTCTACCTTCGTATCGAAGATACCCAAGGCGGCCTGCGCAAATGCATGCACAAGCTGGGCCGCATCCTCACCTCGACCATTCCGGATGTTCAATTGGACAATAAGAACCGGATCCACGTTCTGCAAAACAATGCCCCAAAGGTCTTTTTGTATTCCAGTGTCGGGCTCGAAGGGGAAGTGCTTGATCGCAAATCGTTCAACGAGATGGCAACGCGTCCCAGCATGCACCGCACCGCCGATGGAAACGTACAAATTGTTGGTGGAGAATTGTACGATCCAACCGCCAAGCCGGCGGAGCAAACGCTGCCCTCCCTCTCTGACCGTCCGGTGCCACTCCCCGGGATTGAGAGCAAGCCAGCTCCGGATGACAAACGCCCGGAAAACCTCCTCTCGCGATAAGACGTCTCAAATCGCGGGAAGCTTTTCCCGTATAAAACGGCGCATTGTCTGGTCCCGGACTGAATGTGGACCGCCCAGCGAAACCTCATGAAGAAAAAAGACTCCTCGTGTCCCACATGGGCACGAGACGTGCTCGGACACGATTGCGACATCCGCGAGGCGAAGACTTGATCACACCCGCACCATCAGGTACACTGCTCCCGTGGACAAAACCGTCATACCCGTTCAGATCCGTGCGCTCATCCCGACCAATGCCGGGTGCGCGGTATTTCTTGGCAATGAGGAAAAGGTTTTTGTCATTTATGTGGATCAGGGGGTGGGTAATGCGATCGCCATGTTCCTAAGCGGTGAGGGAAAGGAACGCCCGCTCACTCACGATCTTCTTGCCCATGTTCTCGCTGCTCTCGGAGCTCACGTGGAGCGCGCGGTCATCAACGACCTGAAAAATGGCACTTATTTCGGACGGCTGATCCTCACCGCTGAAAACGAGCTACACCAGAAGAAGATCATCGAGCTTGATGCGCGACCGAGCGATTGCATGGCGATGGCGGCGCAACAGAAGTCGCCGCTTTTCGTGAGCAGGATTGTCTGGGACGAAGTGGAGGATATGTCCGAACTTCTGACACACCTTCAGTCCGGCACCCCTTCGAGCGGAGAAGAGCCCGGAGACCAAGGCTGAGCATTCCTAAAGTTTTTTAGCGTTGGCATATAGAATCAAATATGCCCATGGCAGCTATGCAACCATGGGCTCTTTGATTTTTCTTGGGCATGTATATTGCCAGCCAGCCCTCCGGGCAAGCCCCACAGAGGCTCAAGAGCCTCTGTTAACCAAGCTTACCTGACATTTTTTCCCCTTCGGGATTAAGGATTAATTATTTGCTGGCTCTCCAACGGGCTCGACAACATTTACCCGGCGACCCTTGCGGTCAAATTTGACATTGCCGTCAACGAGCGCCCAGATCGTGTAGTCACGTCCGAGACCGACATTGCTGCCGGGTTGAAATTTCGTTCCGCGCTGGCGGATGATGATGTTGCCCGCGATGACGGATTCTCCGCCAAATTTTTTGACGCCCAGCCGTTTGCTTTGGCTGTCGCGACCGTTTTTGACACTTCCCTGTCCTTTTTTATGGGCCATGACGTTACTAGATGGTGATAGATTTGATTTTGAGTTTAGTGAGCTTGCGGCGGTGGCCGACCGTACGATGGTAGCCTTTCCGGCGGCGGAATTTGAAGGCGATCACCTTGTCATCCTTAAATTGTTCAACGACTTCGGCTGTCACCTTAGCTCCAGCAACGATCGGCTCGCCGATCGTTACGCCCGCGCCGTTGGACACAAGCAAAACATCCGAGAATTCGGTGTCTGTGCCTGCCTCGACGTCGAGTTTTTCTACTTCGATTTCATCGCCCTCTGCGACGCGGTATTGTTTTCCGCCTGTTTGAATCACTGCGTATGCCATAAATTTTTCCTTTGAATTAGGGTCGGCCAGAGTGGGGGAAATATTTTCTTCGTGCAAGATGAAAATTCAGTCTTGCCAAGATTTCTTCATCCGCTAGCTTCTTGTGCCTCAGCCCAAGCTCGGGTGGTGAAATGGCAGACACGTACGTTTGAGGGGCGTATGCCGTAAGGCATGGGGGTTCAAGTCCCCCCCCGAGCACTTCTTCTGGCTGAGGCACTTCGGGGCACTTCGAAGTATAGCCGCCGAATAGAGACTCGCCCATGGTCCGCTCGTCCGCAAGCGACATGAGGTACTCCTGCAGGCGTTCTATCACACTTGCAAAAGCGATCTGGGCGAAGCCTCACGAGTCTTCTCGACTGCCAGGGGAGCTAGAATCTCCGTCATTGCCCGCTGTAATTGGCGAGGACAATCGCTCATAGCCCAAGTTTATTATCTACGGGCAGGAACCCGCATAAAACGCAGACGGCGGGCATGCTCCAGATTTTTTGATTTCAATGATTTACGAATTTGTTGGCGAATTTGTTTGCCACGTTCATTTTCCAAGCCATAGTCGCCACCTAGCAATGTCGGGGCGTAGCTTAGCTTGGTAGAGCGCCTGGTTTGGGACCAGGAGGTCGGAGGTTCGAATCCTCTCGCCCCGATTTTTTTGCGAGAGGTTCGAACGCCGTTCGACTGCCATTCCGCATTTGCGGAACCGTATCTCATCGCGAGGCTTTCCGAGCCTTAATGCAGGTCGCGCCCCTGCGCGACAATCCTCTCGCCCCGATTTTACCGGAAGTCGAGCCGGTGCATCTGCCGGTAGGCAACCGGCGGGAACCCCAGCTGCGATTTGAAGACGCGGGAAAAATGAAACCTGTCAGTGAACCCGGTGGCTTCCGCAATGTCATCGAGCGTGCGACGGGTTCCGGTCAGCCATTCCGCCGCGAGAGAAATGCGCTGAGCCCTGCAAAACCCGGCTGGGGTTGACCCGGTGGCTTGGCGGAACTTCCGGATGAAATGGTCCTCGCTGGCCCCGCACAGGCGCGCGAGGGTTTCGTTCGATGGGGGGGATTCCGGGTGAAGTGTCATGTAGTCCAGAGCCGGTTGAATGGCCTGATGTTCAGACAGGCAACGCAGGGTCTCATTCTGTTCGTCGAGCGACCATCCGGCGAATGCCGCAGCCAGTGAGGCATAGGCCGTGGCGGAAGCCCAGCAGAGATGGGAAAAATCCGCCCGGTCGAGTCCCTCGCGCCAGCGTCCGATGAGGACAGCGAAAGTTTTGTCGTTCCGGAGACTGGCCGGAGCGCGGATCGTGCGACCCAGCGAAAGCGAGGACGGACCCGAGACTTGGAAATGGATAAAATCCTGAACGACCGGCCTCTGCTGCGAGGTCTGGAATCGCATCCAAGCCGGAATGATCCAGGGCACTCCCGCAGTGATCGGCAGGCTCCGCCCTTCATGGTGGAGGAAGGCCCCGGAACGGTTATTGACATACAAGCGCCAAAATGGGCTGCACAGGTCGAGGTGCCACTCCCGGCCGATCAGCTGTCGCTGCGAGACCAGCACTTGAACCCGCGAGCTGCTCATCAGCTTTTCCGCCGAGGTAGGGGGCGTGTCTCCAGAATCCATGCGCGGAAATGTACATAATATTGCCGACGTGATCCATAGACATTTTTCCAGAAAATCCCTTTCCTGCACTTGATGAAACCCAAGCAGCTTCCCTTCCGCCAGATCCACCTCGACTTCCACACCTCCCCGCAGATTCCGGGCATCGGAGCCAAATTTGATAAGGCCCGGTGGCAGGACGCACTTCAGGAAGCGAGGGTGAATTCAGTCACGCTGTTTTCCAAATGCCACCATGGCTGGAGCTACCATCCGACGACCGTCGGGAAGCAGCATCCCCATCTCGGTTTTGACCTGCTGCGCGCGCAATACGAGGCGTGCAAGGAGATCGGCATTGCCTCGCCGATTTACCTTTCGGCCGGCGTGGACAATCTCGCCGGGGAGGAGCATCCCGAGTGGCGGGAGATCAACGCTGAGGGGGCGTATAGCGGCTGGGTCACCTCGCCGATTCAGCCCGGTTTCCAGATGATGGATTTCCTCAGCCCGTATCTCGATCACCTCTGCGCCCAGATCGAAGAGGCGGTCAGGCTGTTTCCCGATTGCGATGGGATTTTTCTCGATATCATTTCCCAGGCCCCCGGCTGCTCCAAATGGCGGATGGCTTATCTCGAGGCGCAGGGATGGGACGCGGAGCTGCTGGAAGATCGCCAGAAAGTCGCCGCCGTCGCATTGAAACGGTATTATGAGATGACCACGCAGGCGGCTAAGTGCCTGAGCCCGGATATGCCGATCTTTCACAACTCGGGACATATCCGGAGGGGTGACCGGGAGGTGCTGCAATATTTCAGCCATCTTGAACTCGAATCGCTGCCGACGGGAGGGTGGGGCTATGACCATTTTCCGATGTCCGCCAAATATGCAGGCGGCCTGGGTCTCGATATTCTGGGGATGACGGGAAAATTTCACACGACATGGGGCGAATTTGGCGGACACAAGCACCCTAATGCCCTGCGCTACGAATGCGCCGCCATGCTGGCCTTTAATGCGAAGTGCAGCATTGGCGACCAGCTGCATCCCTCCGGCGAACTCGATGCGACAACCTACCGGACGGTCGGGGCAGCCTATCGCGAAGTCGAAGCCAAGGAACCCTGGTGCGCGGGCGCCCGGGCGGTCTCGGACATCGGGGTGCTGTCGAGCGAGGCCGAAAACCACTCCAATCGCCAGAGCTCCGCAGATGAGGGCGCATCGCGTGCGCTTCTGGAAGGGCACTTTTTGTTCGAGCTGCTCGACCGGAATATGGATTTCTCACGGTTCAAACTCCTGATCCTCCCCGACGACATCCGGGTGGACGAGGCGCTCAAGTCCCGCTTGGATGCCTATCTGGCATCGGGCGGACGGCTGTTGCTGAGCGGAGAGAGCGGGCGGTGGAAGGACCGGGCGGAATTTGCCTTCGATCTGGGAGCGGACGACTCCGGGCCGAGTGAATTCTCGCCGGACTTCATCCTTCCGGAACCCGGGTACCGCGCGGATTTCCTCTCGACCCCGGTTGTGATGTATTTGCGGTCTCAGCGGATCCGGGCGACGTCGGGGGAATCCCTCGGGAAGGTTTTTGATCCGTATTTCAACCGGACTTACCGCCATTTCTGCAGCCACCAGCACACTCCCTTCCGCGATGTGCCTTCCGGTTTCGACTGCGGGGTGCGAAAGGGATCGCTCGCCTATCTCGCGCACCCGGTTTTTTCCCTCTACCGAACCTACGGAGCGGTGGTGTACCGCGAATACGTCAACCGGGTCATCAAGTCCCTGCTCGGCGTGGACGCGACCTGCGAAGTGAGTCTGCCTTCCACAGCCAGGGTGTCGTTGAACCGGCAGGAGGAGGCCGGACGCAGCGTGCTGCATTTGCTCTTCGCCAATACCGTCAGCCGGGGCGGTTCCATGAACCTCTCCGGGGGGACGGTCTCCGCCGCGGGGTTGAGCATCGAAGTCATCGAAGAGCTGTTGCCGTTGCGGAATACCGAGGTCGTCCTCCGGCACAAATCTCCCGTGAAGCGGGTCACCCTGGAACCTGCAGGCCGGGAGATTCCGTTCACTCAGGAAAACGGCACCGTGAAGTTCACGGTGGACGAATTCACCTGCCACCAACTCGTTGTCCTGAACGACGTTTGATTTTGATTGAGAAAATGTCCGGATCGGCCCGTTCGGAGTTGATCGCGCAGAAGCTCTTGAGTCGATTCATTTTTCACCGACTGTGCGTTGACCTGCGAGCGTGCGCATGGTAACGCGATAGTCAGATTATGAAAGTCCATTGCCACCAGATTCCGGAGGGAGAAACCCTACATATTGAGGGGGAGGAGAATGCCGGGCCTCTCGGGCTTGAAGAAGCAGGGGCTGCCGCAGTCTCCCCTCTCAGCTATTCGCTGGATGTCGGCCTGAGCGAGGGGGGGCTTTTTGCGACTGGCCGGGTTGCGCTGCGGGTGAGGCGGCAGTGCGTCGCCTGCCTGGGAGATTTTGAGCAAGAAATCGAAGTCGACCCGTTTGCCATGCAAATTGAGCTGACAGGAAATGAACTGATAGACTTGACCCCGTCCGTCCGGGAAGATATTCATCTCGTCTTGCCTCCGCATCCGAGATGCGATAGCGAAGGCAGGACCAAGTGCCCTGCCGCTTATGAAGGTGCCCCGCTTGCCAACCGGCAGCAGCCCGGAATGACTGCCTCGGCGTGGGATGTACTAGACAAGCTAAAATCTTAATTAATTACTGAAAATTTATGGGAGTTCCAAAACGTAAAACCTCAAAGATGCGCCTGCGCACCCGCAGGGCGGCAAACCGCTGGCACGCACCGAAGCTTAGCAAGTGTCCGCAATGTGGAGCCAGCGTGCTGCCTCATATTGTGTGCCCTTCCTGCGGATACTACAACAAGCGGCAGGTCCTCACGATTGGTGCCGAATAATCCGGGGGGTCGGGATTTTCCCGCATGAAAATCGCCCTCGATGCAATGGGGGGGGACTTTGCCCCAAAAAATCCTATCGCGGGGGCGATTGCAGCGCTTCGCGATTATCCAGATATTTCCATCGTCCTCGTGGGTGACGAGGCTCGTGTGCGCGCTGAGCTTGCAGCGCACAATACCTCTGGCCTTTTAGACAGGATCTCCTTTCATCACGCCACGCAAATTGTCGACATGACCGATAGCGGGATCGATAGCGTGAGGAAAAAAAAGGACTCCTCGATCAGCCGCGCGATTGATCTTGTAAAGAGCGGCGCGGCAGATGCTGTGGTATCCGCCGGGCATACCGGCGCCCTCGTGGCGGCTGCGACGATCAAGCTGCGCACGCTGCCGGGAATCGACCGGGCTGGCCTTGCTGTGCTCATTCCTGCGGAGGGAGGCGTTTTTCTTCTGATTGATGGCGGAGCAAACATCGACCCGACCCCTGAGCATATTGTCGGATTCGCGGTGATGGGGACGATATATTTCCGCGAGCTGCTGGGCTGTCCGGAGCCGCGGGTCGGATTGCTCAACATCGGCACCGAGCCAGGCAAGGGGACCGCATTTGCCCAGGAATGCTACGAGCGCCTGAGCCGCGCTGGGGCGATCCGGTTCGCCGGAAATGTCGAAGGACATGGGATTTTCAAAAAGCCAGTCGAGGTTGTTGTTTGCGACGGGTTTGTTGGCAACATCCTCCTCAAAGCCATCGAGGGGATCGCAAAATCCATTTTTTCCTGGCTGAAGGTCGAGCTGAAAAGCTCGCCGATCCGCCTTCTCGGCGCGTTCCTCGCGCAGGGGGCGTTCAAGGCAATCAAAAACCGTACAAGCACCGATGAATATGGTGGAACCCCGCTCCTGGGGGTAAACGGCATTTGTATCAAAGCCCACGGAAATTCCTCTCCGCGCGCGCTGCGCAACGCCATTCGCGTTGCCCGGGCTGCGGTCGAGCAACGCATCAACACGCGCATCGTCGAAGCGATGCAACCACTCCATGAAAAAGTCACCTCGGCCTAAAGAGATTCATCCCATCCGCACCGTGTCCATCATCGGGACCGGAAGTTACGTTCCCGATCGTATCCTCACCAACGCAGATCTGACGGCGATGGTTGATACCGACGACCGCTGGATCGTCGAGCGCACGGGGATCAAGGAGCGCCGGATCGCTGCCGAAGGCGAATTTACAAGCCATCTGGCTGCAAAAGCCGCAGTCAATGCGATGGAAAATGCCGGGGTCAAACCCGAGGAAATCGATCTGATTCTCGTCGCAACGATCACGCCGGACACGATGTTTCCTTCCACGTCCTGCCGGGTCCAGCGCATCATTGGCGCGAAGAATGCCGCCTGCATCGACATCAATGCGGCCTGCTCCGGGTATTTGTATTCTATCGAGATCGCCCAGCAGTTCATTGCGAACCACACGTATAATACGATCCTTGTGATTGGCGCGGACAAGCTGAGCTCGATTGTGAACTGGCAGGACCGCAATACCTGCGTGCTTTTCGGTGACGGGGCCGGAGCTTCGATCCTGCGCTACCGCTCGGGCTCGCACGGAGTCGTCTCCACCTACATGGCCAGCGATGGCAACTACGGCGAGATCCTCCACATGCCAGGCGGAGGCTGCGCGATCCCAATCACCAAGGAAAATATCGACCTCAAGCTGAATACCCTTCACATGAATGGCCGGGAGACATTCAAGCAGGCCGTGAACTCGATGATGATGGCTGCCAGAAAAGTTCTCGAGCAGAGCGGGCTCACCGTCGATGACCTCGAGTGCATCATCCCGCACCAGGCCAACATGCGCATCATTGAGGCGCTGGCCGATCGGCTCGATCTTCCGCTCAGCAAGTTCCACATCAATTTGGACCGCTACGGCAACACGTCTGCCGCGGCCGTTGCTATTGCTCTCGACGAGGCAAACCGCTCCGGCCGCATGAAGGTCGGCGATTACATCCTGCTCGTTGTCTTCGGCGGAGGGCTGACCTTCGCCAGTTCGGTCATCCAGTGGTGAGCTTGTCGAAAAGTCTTCTTTTTTAGTTTTTCGCAGGAATGTTCAGTTGCGAAACAGTCCACAGCTGTGACTTTCCGTTGAAGAGAAGCGTCCGGTAAAGCCCGGACTTGCGCAATGTATATTCATCCGTGCCGCAGATGCGGAATATGTTTGGCAGGAGGTAGGCGGCCGCCTCTTGGTCGAAGGCGGATGTTCGGAAGAGCTCTACTTTTGGGGTGACATAATACGACTCAACGCCGACGACGCTCTCAAAGGTCAGCATGCCATCTGCGCCGAGCAAAATCCGGTTTTCCTGCTGGCTGTCGCCGGGATATGGGAGTTCGCCGGTCCACTTCTTTTTTGCCTGCTCCCAGAACCGCCATTTGCCGGCGAAGAGATTTGACGGGTTGCACGCAATCGCTGGGGAGCCATTTTCGTCGGCGGCGACTTCGGCAAACGGTTCAAACCGGCTTCCGCCGGGCAGCAGGCACTGGCTTGGAATTTCGCTCATCGGGGAGGGAGCCTTCTGCCAACGGATACCGGGCGCTGCCGATGCATGAGCTTTTGGGGGTTGCCTCCAGACAATCGTGTAGCCAACGGTCATTCCCTTTTCGACTTCAAGCTTCTGCCCGTTGCCATCCTTGAGTTTTCCGGTCTCCGGGTCCTGATCGCCCTTCCGTTTATTGATTATGCTCATGAGTGCCTCAGAGTCTTTCGCGTGAAATTCAACCGTGTAGGTGCCAGTTTCGGGAAAGGCGATTTCGCCTGACCATCGCACAGAGGTTGCGCTTTTTCCAGGCGCAGCAAATTGCGGTTCAATGTGTGAAGATAACGGTCTGCCAGTCAGGTCATCGCTTGCAAAATGCTCTGCAAAGACGCCGTTCTGGTTGAATGAAACCACAATATCCGCCTGGCTTGGCCCGGGGATGGCCCGCAAAGGAAGGGAGGCAATTGGAGCTCCGCCGGCTTTTTTCCACGACTTTCCGCCATCCTCGGAGCAGGCGTAGACGAGCGAGTTCATCCCGGGGGAGGCCGCGCTCATTGCTGCAGGCGCGGAGAAGTGGATGCGGTTCTGTTTGTCGAAGCGGATCGTGCCGCGGGCCTCGCGGTTGGTTTCGGTGCTGGAGGGGAGCCCCCAGAAAAGGACTGGGTGATAGTCGGCATCCTTGGCCTCCTTATAAGCAGGAGCCGGCGCAGCCCCCAATGCGGACCACAAAGCGTTTGTCGTGTCGTAGCGATAGAGTCCGATTCCCATCTCGGGAGGGCTATGCGCTCCCCCGACCGCCAAAACGCGCGACATATAATAGAGCTCTCCGTTGTTATCTGCGTAGAAGGCGCCATTGGACCATTTTGTCCCGGGAATTGCGCGTAAGCGATCGCCGCCAAGAAATTCAAAGCCGTCTTTCACGGAATACGGGCTCTTCGAGCGCCAGTACAAAATGATCTTGTTGCGGTAGCGCGGCGGCTGGAACTTATCTTTTTCTCCCGGGTAGCCGTTCATATCGCCGGTGATGTGGAGATATCCATTTTTGTCGAGCCCGAGCGAGAAGGAGTGGTGCATCTCCCGGTACTGCGCGATGTACTTGGGGTTCGGGTCGAGAGGCACCGATTCGGCCTGCCCCCCTTCGGAGATTGCTGTGACCATTGGGTGCATGGTCGAATCCCGCCAGACAACAAAGATCTTTCCCCCGCCGCTCCAGAGGGGGGTATAGGTATTAGCTCCACAATCTGCTCCCGGCGGCAGGGTAAAAAGATCTTTCACCGCAAGCGTTGGGAGCCTTGGCTCGGAGGGCAGCTTCGATTGTGAGAACGCTGCCGGGAGGGAAAGGAGCTGGATCGCGATCGCTAGCTTCAACCCAAAACGCAAAGGATTCATTTTATCAATCATGTTTTCAACTCTTCTGCACCTTGGTTGGCCAGGGGCAAAAAAAGATGTCAGCTGGCTGG
>Ga0194063_10002069_pt1 | contig 12682 bp, 6 predicted proteins | sample SepL3720m_MetaG_FD_155459 | JGI IMG/M metagenome (GOLD analysis project Ga0194063, IMG submission 155459) | Anoxic zone freshwater microbial communities from boreal shield lake in IISD Experimental Lakes Area, Ontario, Canada - Sep2016-L373-20m | ecosystem: Environmental > Aquatic > Freshwater >... | reverse complement strand
TCGCCCGAACGACGACGCCTCGGTCTGGGATTTGTTCGTACTGGGCTTCATCCACCATCCGAATATGACCAGCAAGAGAATAACCTTCTGCCGAGGTTGAATCACCGAGGATCAAGACATGATCCTTTGCTTTGAGTTGGTACACCTGCGGTTGCTCGAAGGCAACTGCGGTACCGGCGAGGCCGCATAGCAGCACCCAAAAAATGTTCTTAAACATGTTCGTTCTCCTCTGGTTAGGGTTGTTGATGATCTTCATTTTGCCTCCGCCCGCAGGTCGTAGCAACGCACCGTGCCGTCCTTTGCGCGCATGTAGATCCGTCCATCGACGTAGGGGAACTCCATGAAAACGTTGTAACCACCAGTACTTGGATGGGGCGCTTTCCATTCTGCTGAAATCGCGCGAATGTCTTTGGGATCCGTCGTCCAGAAGCGAAAGGGGATCCGACTGTTGGTGGTGTTGCTGTGCGATGCGTCTGGGGTCGTCAACATTCGATCTTCAAGCAAATAGGACATGGTCATGAACGGAATGCCTTTTTTTTCTGCCTTCATCCTGCCTAATATTTTTCCGGTCGCCTCGTCAAAAATAGAGAAAACGAACTGGGTATTCGGATCTTTCGGGGTAAAACTATTATAGTACACCTTGCCGTCGTTGATCAGATATTTTCTCCATTCACTGGCCTCAGCGACTGGTTCATAATAGGACTCGACTTCGTCCGGCATGGTCCAAAGAAGTTTGGCGCCGTCCAAACTCAGTTGATAACAACCCAGGAGCATCCAGTTCAGTCCCTTGAAACAACTTTCCTTCTTCGATCCGACATTGACCATGACTGACTTTTCAGAGGGTGCCAGAGAGAATTGCGTGTGGGCCAAACCCTCGACCGTCCACAGAACTTTTCCGTCTTTCGGAGCAATCAAGCGCATCTTTGCTTCATTCTTCGCGTCGGAACCACGCGTTGCCACCAGTACGTATTCATGCCCTTCGTGACGCCACAAGGCTGGTGTTGCAGTTTCTGCCGTGGCTTTTTCCACTTGCCAAAGCATCTTGCCGGTCTGCACATCTACGCCGCCGATAGACATGTCGAGGCCATCGTACAGAGGTACAATCAACACACCCTCGGCAATCACCAAAGAAACCTGTTGACCACTTGGGGCCAATTCCTTCTTTTCAAGACACTTCTTCTTATCACCCTCCCACTGTTGGTGCGTCTTACCAATATCGCTCTCCCAAACCTTCTTACCGGTCTTGGAATCGTAACAGTACAAAAGACCTGTGGTCCCCATACTGAAAACCTTGCCGGAATAGTACGCAGGCGAGACGCTCCAACCACCACGCTTGCCCATACCACGAAACAATCCCTTCTTTTCTTCAACCATTTTCCAGACCGTCTTGCCGGTCGCTTGATCGATGGCGACAACGAAATCATCGGCGTCGATGCTCAGGGCACGCTTCAGACGTTCCTGTTGTTCAGGGGTGAACTTGGACAGGTCAACGCCACCCCTGGTGCCATTGGCCCATACTTCCCCAGCGGGACGAAACGAAGCGGCGAAGATCATCCCCTCGGCCGCAATCAGGCCGTTGGCCGCTCCAGGATGTCCTGGCCAGCCGGCACGGTTGCCGATAAACCCGGACGACCCGGTCTTGCCATAACCAAGATCATTCTCTTCACTGGTCCACACGGATTTGACCTGTTTCAGGTCATCCACCAGTTTGCATCCATACTGGCGCGGGTTGAAGTTGCCAAATGGGCCGTTGGACTGCGGCCAGGCAGGTTTCAGGTCTGGTTCACCGGCAGTGATGGTGCCGACAAGCAGGCTGGCAGCCAGCGGCAGGGCGCCGAATAACATAGTCTTCATGGTTGTGTCTCTTTTCATGGTTGTGTCTCTTTTCATGGTTGGTTTATTCCTGGTTGGGCTTTGTTGTTGGACAGGGTTCTCAGGGTTTCGATTCGGCGATGATCCACATGGGCCGGTCCATGGTCACGGTCAGTTTCTCGGCAGTCTCTTTGACCGTCCCCTCGAAGTTGAACCACCTAGTGAACTTGAAGTCGGCGTCCGGCGTGAAGGTTACAGTGACCTTGGTGCCTGGGGCATAACCTTCGCGACCCTTTTCGCCTGTAGACGCCGGGTCGGCCTTGATCTGCCCCTTGCCACTCACGCTTAAACAGATTTGGTACATCTTCCACTCGGGTTTCAGACTCAGTGCTTGCAGGATGGTCTTCGCCGACAATGTATTGCCCAACTGGCCAAGATGCAGGCCGATCACCGATTCTTCGTTGTCGTAGAGGCCGGTTCCGGGCAGGAATTTTCCATCCTTCATGTTTTTGATGGCGTAATCCGTATAGGCCGCGCCCAGATCGATGAGCGGACATTTTAATTCCGTAGCCAAGGCTCGCGCCGCTTCTGCTCGTGGTTTGGTTTTGTCGAGATTGGCATGCAAGGTCGGCGTGGTGAGGATCACGGTCTGCTTGCGCTCGCGAAGTAGGCCAACGGCCTCGCGCAGGTTTTTGGTATAGGCAACGACATCCCCGTCGTTGAGGCCGAGGACGATGATAGAAATGGTCGGCGCCGGTTCTGCCTTCCGAAGTTCTTCGAATTTGCCAGGAATCCAACCAAGCATGGAACCAGACTTCTGGGAGTTTTTGCAGATCGCGCTGACCTTCACCCCGGGCACCTGTTCATTCAAGGCTTGAATGAGGAGTTGCACATAGCCGGCTGGTCGGCAGCCTCCTACGGTGGTCGAATCGCCGAAGATCACGATGTGATCCTTGGCCGTGAGTTGCTGGACAGCCGGCTGCTCGAAGGCAAAGGCCGAGGTGGTTATCAGTCCGCCCAGAAGAAGGACGGCCGGCATCGCATGACGGAGGAGTGCTTTTGGTCTCATGGATTGGTTCCTTGGATGGTTGGTGGATGGTTGGATGTTCGTGCTCATGGTTTACTTTCCTTTCGGTGTGGTTTGCTATTCTGCGTTGTTCTCATTTCCTGTCGCCGTTGACCGTTGCAATGGCTTTTTCGAGCGGGGGTTTGATGGAGCCGTTGTCGTCCTTGTGGTTGGACTTCTTTTCATTCCCAAATCAGTTTGCCGTCGGCAAAGCGCAAGGTAGTATTGCTGATCCGCACCTGGGTCGCCAGCCCGACTCCCTGTGTCTTCAAGACGGGAGCATCTCCGTTTTGCAGGGTCAACACCACCCAAAACTCACCCGTTGTCGGGTCAGCGCCTTGAATCCGGATGCCGCGAAAGGCCGCATCGGGCACCTTTGGATCGGGATTGGTTCCATCGGGTGGGATGACCGCCGTGATCGTGGCACCGACCGGCGATACGACTGTGCCACAGAGCGTCGCGGTGCCTTTGGTAATGGTGAAACGGTTGCCCTGCGTGGTCATGGCCTGGACCGTCAGGTTCGGGACAAACATCTGCCACACCTTCTTTCCGCCACCACGAACCGTGTCTGCCACTGCGATGACTGCCGGCGCGCCGGCCCGGCCGCTGAGGTCGGCGGCAAACGCGCGCCGGCCGCGGATGCCACCGTCCACGATGTCCGGACCCTCACCCCATTTCGGTTTGAGCTTCGGTTTGAGGACCTTGTAGAGTTCGTCCATGTCCACGGCGATGCTGCCACGGGCCTGGGTGGCATCCAGTTCGCGGGAGAGCACCTTGCACCGCGCGGATTCATTGAGGTTGTCCTCCGGCATGAGCACCACGTTCTCGAGCCAACGCTCGCCACCCCGATCGTGTGCGCCTTTGGCCGCCCATTCGTGGCCAAACCCGGCGATTTGGAAACAACCCGCTTCCGGCGAATGCCAGCCGACATTCACGCCGTCCTTGGCGTAGAACTGGGCGACGATGTCGTCGGCACCAGACCAGGTGTTGCGGAAGGCGTAATACCCCTTCCCGTCCGCCGCCCAGACCTTGGGCATTGTTTCGCTCGGATTGCGTGGCTGGGCGTCGAGCGGATAATTCAGGAACGCCATGACCAGGCTCAGGTCGGCCGGCCATTGCTGGAACGCCTTGGCCGCGCCGGCGGCGGTGCGGACTTCGTCGGCGCTCACGCCGAGTTGTTTCAGCCAGAACCAGTGCAGCGCCGGTTTCCACTCGGCAGGAGTCAAGGCATAACAACTGCCCAGGTAATCCACCGGCAGGACCCCCTTGCTACCGCCATAACTCTGGGCGATCGCAGGGTCGGGCGTTTTGCCCGGCTCGCCCCAGATTGCCGCGAAAGCGTAGCGCGCTGCGAAATGGCTGGCATCGGGTCGCTGGCTCAGGTCTTCACCGAACACGTTGCGGTAGATCCACGCGTAATCGAGGAGTGGCCGGAAGCATTCCAGCGTGTAACCTTCGCCCTCGCCCTGGAACCCGCCGTCGCCCATGCCCCCTTGCAGGTTCAGCCGGTTGAGCTGCGCGCCGCGCTGGACCAGCCGGAATCTGGAGCGGTCGCTCCCGCCCGATTCCTTCCAATCGCGCCGGTCATCCTCCCAGAAATGCCGCAGCACCTCGTGCTCGATGGCCCGGCTGGCGAGCAGGATATTCAGCTCCGCTTCTGTAACCCGCTGGAAGAACGGTGTCCGCACGACGTGCCCCCAAGGTTGGCCCAGCAGTTCACCGGTGGTGTCAATGAACACGAGCGGGTAGGCACCGGGTTCGGCAATGAAACAGTCGTCCTCCTTGATCCGCTCGCCGCCCATGAACAGCGTGCCCGGGATTTTCGAACGCAGGGTCATCTTCTCGGAAATCGTCACCGCGGTCGTCAACGCCGCGCGCTGGAAATAACTCCGTTCCTTGTCCTTGTCTTTGTCCTTGCTGCGCTCGGTCGACATGCAGACCTCGGTCATGTTGATCTGCCGCAACTCCTTGTTCGGGTAGTACTCGTCTTCCCGGAGCGGGCGCAGGGTGAACGCCGTATCGCTCGGCTTGAACTGCGAGCCGATGCCCCATTTCGACCATCCGGCTCCGTCCCGCGGCAGAGCGCGGGCCGCTTCCTCCGGCGTGAGCCCGGTCTCGGGCCAGTGCCCGGCGGAGACCCAGTGCCGCGGCGGAACGCCGGATTTCATTTCCTCGACCGGAAAGCCCTCGGGCGGACGATATCCTTCCGGCGGTCGCACCGCGATGAACTTCACGAACCGCTCGTCGGGCGGCAGCGGTTCGGGTGTGCGGTCGCTGACCCGCGCCAGGGTGGCCGCCGCCGCGCCGGGATAGATGACCACCATGTAGTTGCTGCCAGGAGTGAGGTTCACTTTGTTACTGAGCGTCCACGGCAAGAGCAGCGATTTCTGCGAGATCCAGTCGAGATACCATTCCACCTGCTTGCGGAACGGCGCGTCCCAGGCATCGCGGCACAGGTCGTACGCCACCGCCACGTCAAAGGCCCGGTAACCCCAGACGCGGCCCACGGCGAACGAGCCGCCGCCGCGCTCGGCCATGGTTTTCTCGGTCAACTCACGGGCGGCCTGCGCGTGCGCCTTGTCGCCGGTCAACTGGTAGAGCGCGCCCCGGCAGATGGCGTTGCCCCCGGCCATGCGCGCGGCCAAGGCCTGGCCGAAAGGCGTGTTCATCCGCTCGCGCAACCGCGGCAGGTCGGACTTGCGGAACAACAACAAGGGCGATTGGCCCACCCAATTCGCCGCTGCGGCGGGCGTCTTCGCCGGGGGCAGGAACCGCAGGGTCGCCTTGCCTTCGCAAGGCGCCGGACCGTTCAGCCCGTAGGCCCAGACCCCTTTCCAGTTGCCGGCCCAACCCTCGCCCGCGCGTTTCAGTTGCGCGGTGTACACCCCCACGCCGCCGTGCCGCCAAGCGTCGCGGCCCACCAGCAGTTCCACCGCCACTGTGATCGCGTCGGCGGTCTGCTCGAACGACTTCACCCGGCCCCGGTGTGTGCCGCGGTTGTACCCGAACACCTGGATCTCGTGCCATTTCCCGTCCCGCCGCAGGGCGGTGATCTCCGCCCGGCATCGTTGATTGACAGCTCCATCTTTGATGAAGGTGATCGCGTCATCCAACATCAACTCCATCCCGCTGTCTTCGGCTGCGTGGACTGGCGCGAACGCCAACCCAACAAACATCAATATCATGACGATTCGTTTCAAGGGATTCTCCTTCTCATATTGTGTTGTACTACTCATGGGATGGTCCTTTTGTTTTTGTAGGCCCGGTGTTACTCTTCAGGGGAGAAAAGACGAAGTTCATTGATATCCAGACGACTTTCGGTTTTGGTCGCAGGAATCCTCAGTCGAATGCCTTTGGTGGTTACTGGGGCAAAGTTCGTTCTTTGCACAATAACTGAGACGCGAGTCACTTTGGCATCGGTTTGCTCATAGGCGGTATTTTCGACAAGATCCTTGCCATAACTTGTCTCCGTAGCGCCACTGACCGCCATCCAACTACCGGCTGATTCGACTTCGATTTTATTGCGGAGCCTTGGAGAAATGCTCTGGATTTCCACTCCCGCCAACGGCATCGCTTTTCCGAGGTCCAATTCGATGGTGATGTCTTCTGCATCTGGAACATTCTTGATGCCGCCCCAGGCAGTGAGAATTTTCCCATCGGTCAGAAAGGCGGGTTCGCCACTAAAGTTTTTCAGACCACTGGTCGCGGCGATTTTCAAACCAGCGGGTACTGGGATGACGCCGAAGTCTTCAGTGCTCACAGGTGTAAGGTTGGCTGCGTTTCCTTCTATTGTTAGTTCAACAATCGTCATGGACGGTGTCTGGCCTTTATCTGGCACACTGATGAATACTCCCTGGTCCGTTTGTCGAACGATGGGTGCCACTTCGCTGCCGCGAATGCGTGAACCGGTGATCTTGGCCTTGATCGGTGGAAACCGCAGGGGTTTCGCACAACTCCACATAAAGAGTGCGATGCGATTTTCTTTGGCCAACGAAACGCCCCAAGGCTTGCCGCCTCCTTGGAACGGACCTCCACGCCAACCATCAATTACGTCCCGGCGTTCGCCAATCCACTGACCTATTGAACGTAGCGCCTTGGCGTCGATTCCACGTATCCGTCCTTCATGGTTGGGTTGGATGTTCGGATCGAAGATGTTTTCATATTGCACTGAACCAAGATAATCCTTGATGAGGCCCATCGGAGGACCTTGCAACCGACCGTCTTCAGGTTTGCAAGCGTAACGTGAGTAGAACCACGCCGCTCCTCTTGGTTGACCTGGTGGTGGTTGCGGCGACGGTCCAGCGTCCAAGGCACCTGCACGATAAATGTAGGTGAATTCACGAATGATACCCCCGGGGAAAACCGGCGGACCAAATGTGCCACATTCGGTCGGTTCAATCACGTCTGGATTCACCCATTTGGGGTTATGACGGTTGAAGCCGATCGAGCAACGTGGTTGGAATTGATGGGCCCATTCGGTAATCTCCTGGCCCCAATCTTCTCCGGTATCGGTCCAAAAGAATTCAATCGGACCATAGTTTGTCAGCAGTTCCTTGAGTTGTTTTTTGTTGGCCTCCTTGTTATCTAATTTGAATCGCTTAAAGGCCTCGTCACCAGGAGAGAAATAGAATGCCAGTTTCAGTCCGTGTTTCCGACACGCGGTGGCTAGTTCGGCAACCACATCGCGCTTTAACGGACTGTTGGTGACCTTGAAATCATGAACCTTGGTATCCCACAGGGCAAAGCCGTCGTGATGTTTGGTCAGAAACAGAATATGGGTCATACCGGCGTCTTTGGCAACCTGACACCATTGTTCGACATCGCAACCAGTCGGGTTGAAGACATTGACGTCAGAGATTCCTTGGGAGTATTCTTTCTCGGTAAATGAACTGAGTGACCAGCAGATGAACATGCCGAATCGCAATTGTCGGAGCGCGGCCACCCGTTCGGCGCGAGATTGTACGGATTCGCACGGACTCGTCGCGGTTTGCGGCGGTGGTGGTTCCGCCGCAAACATCATTGTAGGTACGCCAGCGAGAAGTCCCGCTAGCAGGGTGAGGGTAAGATTCTTAGACATGGTTGTTCTCTTTGGGTTGGGGTTTACTGAGAATATTTGCATGAAAGTTGATCCTTGGGGTTTTTGTTGAGTGATTACGGTTTCTTCGTTTCGCTGGGTTTGATGGCCCAGGGTGGTATCTCTGTGGAGTTGCTTGACCTGACATAAGCCGATATGTGTCTGTGGCGGTCGAGGATGAACGAAATCTTTGCTGTATATTCATGACCACCGTTAGATCCGTTTTCCATTTCCCAGCAGTAAAATTTATAACCAGCCGCAGGTTCTACGGTCAACGTAATTCTTGATCCGGCGGGAATTGGTGCGAGGTCGTCCAGGCAATAAGACGATCCATTTGGTTTTTCTGCATAAGAGACCCATTCTCCGACAGTGCGCGTGACTTTCGTTCCGGGTGGATCAGAGGGATTTTCCGATTCGAGGGTGATCTTGCCAGCGCCATGTCGGAACGAAATCCCGACCCGCATTTGATAATTCTTCCAAACCGGTTTCAAGCCAAAGGCCTGGAGAATTGCGGTGGCAGAAAGGGTTTCCCCAATACTATTGAAGTGGACGCCATCGCGAGTGGGATCACCTCCCGGCAATAACACTCCGTCCTTGCTGTTCTTGATGATGTGGTCAGCATGGGCGGCGTACCGATCGATGAGCGGGACCTTCATCTCTGCGGCCAGGGCGCGCGCAGCTTCTGCGAGTGGTTTGGTTCTGGTCAAACCTTCCCACATGGTGGGAGTACTGATGATCGGGGTCACGTTCATTTCCCGTAACTGGATGACCGCTTGGCGAAGGTGTCCGATGTACTTTGCCACGTCTGAGCCGTCATTGAGTCCATGACATAAAATAACTACATCTGGCACGACCTTGTTATATGGGCTTATTTTGACGAATTGGTTGATCTGATTTGGTAACGATGCAGCGGTATGCTGCGCCCATCCACTTCCCGCAATGGTGATGTCCTGGTCGGGAAGTTGTTCCCGTTGGGCTTGATCCGCCAGTCGAATGTGTCCAGCCACAGCGGTACCTTCATTTTGGGTCGAATCGCCCAAAATCATCACACGTTGTTTTGCTTTGAGTTGGTACACTTGCGGTTGATCGAAGGCGAAGACCGAGGTGCTTATCAGTCCCCACAAAAGGAGGAGGGACGGTATAGCATGTTTGAAGAGGTTGACTGTACGCATGAATTGGTTCCTTGAATGGTTGGTGGATGGTAGGAGGTTCGTGTTCATGATGCATTTTCCCTTGAGTGGGTTTTGATGTCGTTCTTGTGGTGTCATTTCCTGTCGTCCTTGATCATGGCGCTGACTTCTGCCGGTTGACCGTTCGCCAGTCTGCCGTTCTCAGCCAAGCCATAGAATCGATCGCCCGCCAACAGCAGATGATGCCGAGAGGGCGCAAGCGGCACTCGGTTTGCCGCGCGCCCATCGTCGCGTTGCTGGTTGCTTACGGCATCGAACACGTTGCGCCCAGGTACAGTCGGTCTTTGTGATAGACCATCGGGTTACTTCACTCCCATCCCCGCCAGGATGCGGTCGATCCAAAGGGCGTAATTCTTTTGCTTTTCTTTCATGGCCTGAAGTTTCGGGGCCAGGGCGGCGGCATCTTTGCCCAATTCCTCGATACGGCGCATGGCGTGATTGGTTCGGTCAGGGTTAAGCTTCTCTTGGGTAATGATGTTCCCCAAAAGAGTGGTCAGGCGCGGACGCACGGCCGGCAGGGGAACGATGTCGTCGAAGGGTTTCCATTGACTTACGGTCCAGTTTACCTGCCAAGCCGGAAGGTTGGTTTCCAGGGTTGTGGCCGCTTGTTCAGCATGATCGCGAATCTTTCCGCCCCGGGCCAGGATGCAGAGGGCGATCAAGGCGTTATTGTCACAAACATCAGCCTTGGGTTTGGAGGCACCGGCCAGAGTTATGCAGGCCTTTTCGACCAAGGGGCCACAGGTGTCACTGGACTCAATCATGGTCAAAAGTTGCCCGCGCGGGCCCTCTTCGGTGATCTTGTCGATGGCCTCGGCCAAAACGGAATCAGCGGTCAGTCCCAAGCGGCGGCAGGTATGCGACAGGGCGAAGGAATCCTTAGGGAGAACCGGGCTCCCCCAGGGATATTTGGTATTGGCAAAGGCGGTGATCTGTTCACTGAAAAGAGTTTTGCCACTACCGGGCGTGGCCCGTTCGAGCGCCTCGAAGGCGGCGGCGCGGATTTCTTCGTAGGGATCCTGGGTCGCCAGTTTTTTGAGGATTTCACTGGACGACTTCAGTTTCTGAATGGCTTCATAGCGGTATTGGGCCGAGGCGTGTTTCAGATATCCTTCTAGTTTGGCGGCATCGGTTTCGGCGCGGATCGCAGCGACGATTTTGGGATCGTCGGTCGCCGTGCCCTTGATGGCTGGTCCAACGCAAATCAGGTATTTATAGGTTTGGATGAAGGTCTTTTCCCCCTGCGCCAGGGAACCGCATTGACCACCAGTAAGCCAGGATGGAAGACCGGTGAAGGCCCCACCACCCGACCATTGCTGCTGACCGGTGTGGGACAACCACAGGCCCAACATGTCCGTGCCGGGGAGCCAAGTTTCAAAGAGGAGGTCGCTGGGTAGTTCTGGTCCGCCAATCAGGTTCCACAGTGAACGGGGACGTGGATGTCGGGGATCACTCAGGTCTGCTGTTTTTAAGACGTCTCTGGCAGAAAAGTCAGCACGCCTACGTCCACAGGCAATTGAAGGGCTGCCTGCATCCGGCAAAGACAGCATGGTTCGACCGATGACGGTCTGGGTTGTATTGAACATCCTTTTGCCAGATTGCCCTAGCACACGTCCGGTATTCCAGTCCCAGGTCGAACCACCTGAAAACACAACCGGAGCATCAGACAAAAGAACAAATGTTGTACCCGAAAGACTGCTTTGATCGCCTTTGGAATGAGGTCCATTGAAATGGTCGAATGGAAACTGATACTCAGTTTTTGGTTTATCTCCATCATAGATCACATGCCAACTACCAGGTGGATTACCGTCAACACCGGCACCCGCTACCCATTTGCCGTCACGACCAACTAAGGCCGCGCCAAGATTATTTCCTCTATATGGATTAACGAGTTTACTGCTGATAACACTGCCGTCAGCAGCGTTGACCAATTGATCATCCCAATAAATGGCATCCAGGACTTTGCCATTGGCATCTTGCGCCCGTACGTGCATCGGCGCTCCAAATGACCCATGACCATTATCGCTACCACCAGAAAATCCAGAGCGTTCCCAGACCATTTCGCCGGTCTTGGCGCGCAAGGCCGTCAATTCATTATAACCAGTTTTAGAACGCTTGCGCAGGATCAGTAGATCGCCAACGACTATTGGCGAGGGCCAGTGATAGAGCTTAATTTGATTGAAAAACGGCCGAAGGGTACTCCAAACTCGTTTCCCATCCAAATCATAGGCTGCAACTTGACCTGTACCCAAGATGACATACACGCGTTCTCCGTCGGAAACCGGCACGGACACAGCCAAAGGGCACCATCCCCACCAAGTCGCTTTCAAGGTCACCTGGTATTTTCTGGCGATCGCCGCCGGGGCTAATCCGCATGGTTCTGGACCGATATCCAGGGACGGTTTCTTGGCCTCATTATCCTTGGTAATTGCCGCAAGACCGCCGGTTTGGAAAACTTTTACCGCCGCAATCTCGTCGTCAAAAGCCTTTAACAAAACCGGATCAGGATCAAGGACCTGCATTCGCCCCTTCATCTTTTCCAAGATGGCGATGGCCTGATTGACGAAGGGATGCTGAGGGATCATGGCAGGATTTTGCATGCCCACCCGAAGCCACCCACGAAATGGAATGTCAATGAAACACGCCGCCCGACCAATGTCATAGATTTCCTGCAAACGCTTTTGTTCATCCGGTTTGCCAACCAGGGCCGGATCGCATGAAGCGATCGTCAGACGTTCCTTCCACAGAATCTTCCCCGTCGTCTGATCAGCGCACCACACCCAATCCGGTTCGCCAATGCCGTACAAACGCCCTTTCACCGGAATAGGTTGGGCATAGGTCCACCCTGGCAGTTCGGTCTTCCAGAGGATGTTTTTGGGCACCTGATCGGCGTAGCGGAACTCCGCCTGCTTCGTTTCTTTTTCCTTGCCCTTCAGGGGACGGTATTCGACCTCACCCCATTCAGGCCGGCCATCCCAGAACTCGCTGACCAGGGTGGCGCCGGAAAAATGTCCATTGCCGTCGCCATGGATGCCGATTGGACGTTCTGGGGTCGGGACAAAGTCCTGGTGGCCGTAGGGTAACGGCTCGGCGGCGGTTATGGGACCACTGGCGAGCAGTCCCGCCAGCAGGGTAAGAGTGAGGTTCTTGGACATTTTCGATCTTTCTGGGTTGGACTTGATTGAGGACTGTTGCAAGAGAGTCGTTCCTTGTTGAGTGGTTAGGGTTTCTTCGCTTCAATGGCTTTGAAAACCGCCGTGATCCACATGTTTTTTTCGATGATCACGGTCAGTTTGGGAGTGGTTTCAGGGAAAACCATGTCGGGATCTGATCTCTCCCAGCGGAGAAATGTATTACCGGCATTTGGGGTGGCGGTCAGTGTGACCTTTGTACCGGGCGCGAAGATTTGTTGATCCATAGGCCAAGTCTCTGACCAGCCCGGATTGCTAGGGGTCGGTGCGTTGGTCACGATTTCTGGTTCAACCTTCACTTTTCCGCCGCCGTACATATTTTGTCCAAGAGCATCGAAACGAAAACCAC